>ENA-USUG01000121-USUG01000121.1-human-gut-metagenome-genome-assembly--contig:-NODE-121-length-107234-cov-7.874903_pt1 | contig 107234 bp, 91 predicted proteins | sample MGYA00250059_ERZ773394 | MGnify/ENA primary metagenome ERZ773394 (study PRJEB29103, sample SAMN06111957) | human gut metagenome | biome: human gut; feature: ankylosing spondylitis patient; material... | reverse complement strand
TCTGTCAATTAAGATAGAAGATAAATATCAATTTTAAAGGTGCTGACTAACCTTTGATTGTTAGTCAGCACCTTTCTCATTTAGTACAAAAAGGCTTTTATTCCACAATCGCCTTATTGTCTTTTCGGTTTCTTAATAAATCTTTACTTACAGATATTAGGATTATTCCTTGTTCAATATACGGTCGATTGTTTACAAACTCCTATCGTTTGCGAACAATCGACCGTATGCTAAAAATAATGTTGCTTTTCCGAATTAAGGAATGCTCTGATTATTCCTCATCATCCCAAAGAGAACGCCGTTTACTTCTAAACCCTCCATCGCCGGGCTTGATTTCATCATTACTCACACCAATGGAATTAGTCATTACAGGTGTTTCCACTTCCATTTCCAACGCTTCTATTTGCGGTTTCATATATTTTGTTTTCATATTCATATCGAATTAAGGGTCATATTTATTTTACTGCTACTTTTTGTTTGTTAATCAGATAGATACCTTTAAGTAAGCCATCGATTGTATTGTATCCTTCGCTTAGTTCCACAGTCTTCACTAAACGGCCGTCTATACTGAACAGACTGACGTTTTGTGCCTTATCTGTTATCACATGAATGGCATTGTCGCTACCGAATACTTTGAACGTATTTTCTGCGTTTATGGATGCTATTTCAGTTGCCCCACCTCTATGTAGGATTTTTAATGAAGCATTGCTTGAACCGGTAGCATCAAGATAAGCACGGAAAGATGGCACTTCCAGACCTGAAGCAGGTATTTTCTTGAACATTTCTTTACCTGTTGTTGCGTCAAGAACCAATCCGTAGCCTGAAGTCGCTGTTGTAGGGCTGATGCAAGCTTTAAATGTATAGTTCCCAGCAGACTTATCGTTCATTGTTGCAGAGGTAGGGATTGTAACACCGCTTGCGCTGAATGTCTTGTTCCCGCTTGCTGTAATATTTATCAGATACGGAGTATTCGCAGGTAACGTATTGCTTGTAGGTGCATCAAACTGTACATAAGTGTCTGTACCGTTTACCAATTCTTCTATATCGTCACTTCCTTTTTCTATCGGGAAAGGCAAACAGAAAGTATTCCATCCGGCAGCGAAATTGCGGGTGTAAGTGGCATTAGTAGCGGTAAATGATTCCGGACAATAGAAAGAAGCGGCATCTGTTAATTCCAGTTTACCAGAACCGGATACTATTACATTGTTCTCTTTTCCTGTGATAGTGTTGTTTGCATAAACCAAACAATTAGCACTTCCTTTAGCAAGAATATTATTTAAAATATCACTTGGGATATTTGCATCCGCATCGGTTCTCAGATCAATAGCTGTAAAACCATCTACTACAGTTGCATTATAAGTTTGTGCACTACGGGTATCTTGTTGATAAGTATATCCCGTTTTGTATATTGCTGCATGGTCTGCATCAGCAAAGATAGGATAGGTACCATTGTGTGACCAAATCCCGGAATTATCGGTTGAATTATTCGTTGTATTTAGGTTCCACGCAAATGCAACACCGGAAAAATCAGCCTTTGTTTTTATTAAATCATTTTCTGTAACGGACGTATTTCCTGCTTTGTAAGTCGTTCCTGCTGTAGTGTGAGTAAAATTATAATTTTTACCATCACTTTGCACCACATAGCAATTATTTATAGTACCGCCTTCTCCTTTCCCACAAAATAAACCTATAACATCACTAGTTCCTTCTCCAAAGGTAAGATCCATTGCATAGCAATTTATTATTGTTGCACCACCATTGGTAAGATTTGCGATGAATCCTCCTCTGCTGTTTCCATATCCTGCACCAAGAGATACATTTTTAACGTAACAATTGGATATTGTAGGAGCCCATACCTTACCTATCAATCCTCCGTACGTTGCATGTCCTCCTATTATTGTCACATCTTCGGCAAAACAATTGGACATTTCAGTACCGTCGAAACGTCCTATCAGACCTCCTGCATTTTGTCCTGTACCTGCATCTATATATATATTATTAACTCCGGTGTTCTTTAATGTTCCACCATTCATTTTACCAAAGAGTCCTAATCCTCCGTCACCCATTGTTGAATTATTGTAAACAACTTTAATATTCGAGACAACATGTTGTTTCCCATCAAAGTTCCCTGTAAAAGGGGCTTTTTCCGTACCGATGGGTAATAAAGTCGTGGCGTCGTTTCCTGCTAAGTTTGTTCCATCAGGATTAACTTTGATATCAGCTGTCAATTCAAAGTATTTTCCGGCATAAGTTGTTCCGCTGTTTACAGTAGAGGCTAAAGTTTGTAAATCTGCGAGGTTGGAAATAAGATAAGGGGTACTGCTAGACTCTCCGTTTCCTCCGGAATATTGCCCCCAAACACAATTTGCACTTAGCAAAAACATACTAATTAATAAGAAGTAATTCCTTTTCATTTTTTGTTTTGTATTAGATTAATAATTTCCTTGCAAAGGACACTATTTTATGTTTTAGGAGCTTTTACTATTATCCAAATGTTTTTTGATTCTTTCCAAATCTTCGATTTCATAAGGTTGCAACATAATATTTAGGCTCTTATGATGCTTACCAATCTACTTTATTGTATTTTTGCAGGCTATTAAATGCACATAGAATGGATTGTCAGACACATATATTAGAAAACGGATTGAGGATAATACAAATTCCTTCATCATCTCAGGTTACTTATTGCGGTTTTGCTGTCGATGCCGGCACGCGTGATGAACGTGACAATGAGCAGGGAATGGCGCATTTTGTGGAACATATTATTTTCAAAGGTACACAGAAGCGTAAGGCATGGCATATCCTAAACAGGATGGAGAATGTGGGCGGAGACCTGAATGCCTATACTAACAAGGAAGAGACGGTTGTTTATTCGGCTTTCCTTGCGGAACACTTTCCACGAGCTTTCGAGTTGTTGTCTGATATTGTATTTCATTCTACCTTTCCGCAACATGAAATAGACAAAGAGGTGGAAGTGATTCTTGATGAGATACAGTCTTATGAGGACACTCCTTCTGAACTTATCTTTGATGAATTCGAAAATTTAATCTTCAAAGGTCATCCTTTGGGTAGAAACATTCTCGGTCTGCCGGAACAATTAAAGAGATTTCGCAGTGCTGATGCGTTGGACTTTGTACGACGGTATTATCACCCTTCCAATATGGTGTTTTTCTTGAAAGGGAATATCGATATGAAGAAGATTGTACACCTTGCCGAGAAATATTTATCGGATTTACCTTCTTCCACGGTTATTTCCGAACGTACACCTCTACCGATCTATAAGCCCGAACAAGTCTGCATTCATAAAGACACCCATCAGGCACACGTAATGATTGGTTGCCGGGGATATAACGCCTATAATGAAAAGCGTACGGGATTATATCTGCTGAATAATATGCTCGGCGGTCCGGGTATGAACAGCCGATTGAATGTGGCACTCCGTGAGCGTAAAGGATTGGTCTATAATGTGGAATCGAATCTTACTTCTTATACGGACACGGGTGTTTTCAGTATTTATTTCGGCACAGACCCTGAAGATGTAGATACCTGTTTGAAATTGACCTACAAGGAACTCAAAAAGTTTCGGGAAAATAAGTTGACTACTTTGCAACTGATGGCTGCCAAGAAGCAGTTGATAGGACAGATAGGAGTTGCAGCGGACAATTTTGAGAATGAGGCTTTGGGAGTGGGAAAAACCTTTCTGCATTACAATCGTTTCGAATCACAGGAGGGTGTGTTCCAACGAATAGAAAGCCTGACAGCGAGCCATTTGTTGGAGATTGCCAATGAGATATTCGCAGAAGAGAATCTTTCATCCTTAATCTATAAGTAATGACCAGCATGGCGGTCAGCATGGAAATCACAGATTACGCATGAATTAGATCAGATTTATCATCCCTGTTTGTTTGATAATTGCTAATATTGCACAAACAAATTAATAAACAACTATGATAAACAGATTCGTATTAAACGAGGTTTCCTATTTCGGACCCGGCGCACGTGAAGTGCTTCCTCAAGAGATTAACCGTCTTGGTTTGCATAAGGCTTTTGTAGCTACGGATAAGGATTTGATAAAGTTCGGTGTAGCTGATAAAGTATTGAAAGTGCTTGAAAAAGCGAACATCCCTTATACCATATTTAGCGAAATCAAACCAAACCCTACGGTAAGTAATGTAAAGGCAGGTGTAAAGGCTTTTGCTGAATCCGGCGCAGACTTCATCCTGGCTATCGGTGGTGGTTCGTCTATCGATACTTCAAAAGCAATCGGTATCATTACCAATAACCCGGAATTTAGTGACGTTGTTTCTTTGGAAGGCGTTGCCCCAACGAAGAAGAAATCAGTTCCTATCATTGCGTTGCCCACCACTGCAGGAACAGCAGCAGAGGTAACCATCAACTATGTGATTACCGACGAGGTGAATGAGAAAAAGATGGTTTGTGTAGACCCGAATGATATTCCTGCCATAGCAATTGTGGATGCAGAATTGATGTATACGTTGCCAAAGAGCCTGACTGCTTCTACCGGATTGGATGCTCTGACACATGCCATTGAGGGGTTGATCACCAAAGGTGCATGGGAGATGAGTGATATGTTCGAGATTAAAGCAATCGAAATGATTGCCCGTTACCTTGAAACCGCCGTATTTGAGCCTACGAATGCCGAAGCACGTAACGGTATGGCAGTAGCACAATATATTGCCGGTATGGCATTCTCAAACGTTGGTTTAGGTGTTGTGCACGGTATGGCTCATCCGCTAGGTGCTATTTTTGATATTCCTCACGGTGTGGCAAATGCACTATTATTGCCTATTATCATGGAATTCAATGCCCCGGCTGCTCTTGATAAGTATGTAGACATTGCAAAAGCGATGAATGTTTATCAAACAGGTATGACGAAAGAAGAGGCTGCAAAAGCAGCCGTCGATGCAGTGAAGGCATTGTCTATAAAGGTGGGCATTCCGCAACATTTGACGGAACTGGGCATTAAAGAGAGTGATTTGGAGAAACTGGCAAACTCTGCTATCGCTGATGTTTGCACACCGGGCAATCCAAGAGAAGTGACGAAAGAGATTATTCTCGACTTATATAAGAAAGCATTGTAATCTATCTCTACGAAAGTTTAGAGAGGCTTATTTATAAATAGAGCGAAGGACTGTATTCTTGCTGTTTACAGTTCTTCGCTTTCTCTGTTTTTATCTAACCCTCCCTTTTTTATCCCCTCTATAAATATGATTTGATGATTCTAGTCTTTACATTTGCGTATCAATATGATTGGGTAATCCTCATTTACCTTTCAATTATTTACTAAATAACATAGCATATGAAAAAAGCAACTACTCACAAGAATCTGATGTTTCTTCTACTTTGTTTGTTCGGTAGTTTTCAAATCAGTTGGGCTGCATCGACTGCAGATAAATCGGAAATGCGATTGGATAGCATTATCCAATATAATAATAACATCGGGACGAATGTTAAATACCTGAAGACAGAGTACGCTCGTGATTTACAGCAGAATGTTACTCTAAAAATGGTTTATTCATGGAAAACAGCTAGCGACGGCATTACTACATTTTGGATGTATAGTCAAAAAGAGGATATGACGTATGATGACCGAAATCGTTTGGAAACCCGGCAGAACTACTCATGGAACTCAAATAGTGGAACATGGGACAGTAGTACAAGAAAAAATGAGCATTTCTTCTATAATAAGGATAACGGACGCATAGATTCCGTGTTTTATTATAGATGGGATGGCTATGAATGGCTGGATAATTATGAGAAAGAAGTTTATTCGTATTCCGATGATGGATTAAAATCTACTGCCGTGTGGTATAAGGACTTGGGTTATAATAATCCGAATTGGCCAACAGCATGGCAACCGGGTGAGAAACGTGAATTTGTTTATGACGAAAACCATCACTTGCTATCTCTGACTTTCTTTTATTGGGGTGGATATTATCCGAATGGAGATTGGGCTCCTTCAGATAAAGATGAATACACATACAATGAACATGGAGATGTTTTAACTTACTCAAAATATATGCCTACGTCTGACGGAGGATGGATAGAAAGTAGCGGTTACAAGTTGAAACATGAATACATATATGACGATAAAGGAAATATTATATCGGATATGACTTATCGTATGGAATCCGATAAATGGAATTTAGACACGCATTATACTTACGAATACTATTACAGTGAGATACCTGTTAATGTGAAAGATGTACCGTATAGCGAATCATTTGATACTGACGCTGCTATAAAAAATGATTATACCGTATGGAAAGCTAATACTACGGAAGTGGTAACTTGGCAATGGGAAAGTGCTTCTCAGGATGTAAAATGTACGCAGACGGAAGCCAATGATTATTTATTTACTCCGGCACTTTATTTACCGACAACACACCGCTATCTGCTGACTTTTAAAGCATGCTGTGAAAAAGCCGATGCTTTGGGTAAATTGAAAGTAGTTGCATGCAACGCACTGAAACCTAACATGTCAATTTCTACTTTGGTGGATACGAATATCACAAATACAGAAAACCAAACCTATACCGCTAAGCTGGTTGTCCCATTACAAACCACCTATTATATCGGTTTCTGTGCCTACACATCAGATGGATCTGCTATTTATCTGGATGATGTTAAAATGGAGCCGGAAAAACTAATCGATGTTCCTGTGGCTATTGATTATCTGATCGGATCACCGGCTGCCGGAGGTGTAAACCAAGTGACACTCCAATTCTACATACCGAACTCCAATCTAAGCGGACTGAGAATTAACGGTGTTGATGGATATGTGATTATGCGTGATGACATGGTAGAACCTATTTATAAAGTTGATAAGTTCCAGATTCGGGACGAAATGGTTACATGGGTGGACAATAATGCTAAAGAAGGAGAAAACACTTATAGCATATATACTTATAATGAATATGGGAATAGCGATGAGGCTACGATAACGATTGTTACAGGAACTGACTATCCGGGAAGGGTAAATAACCTAAAAGCAGAAGAACCTGAATTAGGCGTTTGCCGATTAACTTGGGAAGCCCCGACAGGAGGTGCAGCCGGTGGTAGTTTTACTCAGGAAGGTCTTACTTACAATATTTATCGCTATGAAGGAGTTCAGGATGAATTGATAGCAACAGGAATTACCGAATTGACCTACACGGACGATGGAATGGAAGTTGCCGACAGACAAGTACCTGTACAATATGCCGTTTCTGCCGTAAATGAGGCCGGAGAAGGTTTGCTTGCATCGACAGATGTTATCTTGCTTGGCAATCCGTATCCTATGCCTTTCAATGAATCATTTACCAATTGTGAATTTGAAAATTATCTATGGACTACAATCGGTATAAAAGGAGCGAGTTCATGGGCATTCGCAAGTACCGGAATAAATCCGGATGTAAATCCTCAGGATAATGACGGCGGTATGATGGTATTTACCAGCGTTCAATTCTTACCGGGTAATATGTCACGACTTACTTCGCCTAAAATAGATATCAGCAAGGGAGAAAAACCTGTACTTAGCTTCTGGATGGCACATTCTACTAATACAAATATAACAGCGATAGGAGACGATGCTTTAGTTGTCAAAGTCTCTGCAAACAACGGAGTTTATGAACGTATGGATTCTATTCTTGTCAAGTCTGATAAAGATGGCTGGATAGAACATACTCTTTCACTGGACGCTTATAAAGGCTGTGAAAATATTCGTTTAGGTTTTGTCGGAGTAGCAGGAAGAACAAATAACATCTATATAGACAATGTATCTGTCACAGATAAGGCCGAATCTTCTATATCAGCAACAGATGGCGGGCAAATCCGCATTTATAGCGATAATGGTTTCGTTATTGTTGAAGGAGCGAATGATGAGGCGGTAACTATTTGCACAGTGGACGGTAAAACGGTTTATTCTTCCAAGCAACTGAACGGAAACAGGATTCCGTTGCAAAAAGGCTTCTATTTAGTATCGGTCGGGAGCCGGAAAGCCGCCAAGGTCACAGTTAAATAGGAGTAAGTTTTCCGAGAGTTACATCTCACCTTTCTGAGTCGTACGTTTCACCGTTGTGAGTCGTACGACTCATCGTTTTGAGACGTACGTCTCAGAAAAATGGGTTATACGTCTCAGAAAAATGAAAGAAAGTCAGGCTAATTACACCCCGGCTCAAGCGGGGGAACTAAGATGCTTTCTACACATTTTCATTTAGTTTTAATGCTGTCTCTTAAAACTAACAAGCTTTCCGGCCCCATGTTGAATAGTAAATCGATAATGCTTAGATTGGGCAGAAAGCCATGTCTGGTTTCAAATACCTGATAATAAGGCTTGGGAGAGAATTCAACATCCAATGAATCATCTTTCTTGGGATGGATCATTTCACGAAAATCAACTTCATTTGTCTGAAACTCCTGTCTGTATTCTTCCGTCCTTTGTATGCAAGGTGTTATATCTATCAGCTTACAGACTGTTTCGCAGAGCTTCTCGTTGAAATCAAACAAGAATTCATATTTCTTCTCATAAAACGGTCGGAAATCATCTTGGTAATAGTCGAAGTACGGACTGGTCTTATAGGCTGATTCAATAGCCGTCCAATGCAGGTGTCGCCATTTGCCGTGGTCGGAGATACGCACGTCTTTCATCGGGCATTTTAAGGAATCCGTCCTCTCTGTAGGGATTGTCAATGCAAGGGGACCATCCGCCGAAGCAATAATACAACGATTGCGATAGGTCTGTTTTATATAATTGTCATGCTGCTCTACGTATATCTGCGGATAAGCATAAAGTTTTGTGTAATATTGCACAGGTGCAAGATAAGCAGAACTTAAATAAACTGATTCATTCATTATTTTACAGTATGAAAGAAACGATTCCATCGGAATCCGTCAAATATTTCCGCTTCCGGGTCTTTGGAGAACCAGATAAAAGAAGCTTTGCCGATAATATGGTCTTCCGGCACAAACCCGAACCGACGCGAATCGTTCATGTTTATAGAGTTATTGGATACCATCCAGTAGTAGTCTTTGGTGAAAAGATAAGAAAAAGCCTTGTGCCCATCTACAAATAATGTATCACCACGTACTTCAGCGTTTCTGCCTTCATGTTGCATGATGGCATTGCGCAGTAACTTCACGTTCCATGGATAGACACGCACACTACTGCCTTTCTTTGGTATGACAAACGGATGGATATTATTATTGTCTTTCGCTTGTAAAGAACAGAACACGACAGAATTGCCCAGCTCTTGTTTTAAAAGGTATATTTCATAGTGGCTGAAGCTACGGATGAAACCGTCCTCATTGAAACCTATCAACTCATTATTATCAATTCCCAACCGTTTAATTACCTTCAACAGCGTATCTTCCTTTTCTTTCGGATAAGAGTATAAAGACTTATAATCGGGACTGAGTACAGCTTGGGAAGTTACGGTAAGCTGATCGGTGAGCATAAGTGTATCTCCGGGCACACCGACACAGCGGCTAATGAATACTTCCCGCCTATCAACTGCTGTTTGCGGATTCACAGGACGAGGGTTGTTGAAAACTACAATATCACCTTCCCGGACCTCTCCATTGCCCCACCGGTGATAGGAGAACAACGACATGAACGGTGTTCGCAGGCCATAACTCCATTTGTTGACAATAATCCGGTCTCCCTGATACAATGAGTTCTCCATACCGGAGAAAGGTATTGTACAGGAAGTAAAAGCAAAAGTCTTTACCAACAGTACGATAATAATGGCAATGGCTAATGCTTTTATCCAGAAATAGAGTCCTTTGTTCATGAAAGGGGAATATTCCTATTTAATGTTGTCTACCATCTTGAAGATACGGTTCCAACGGATTTTTCCATCCAACCATCCTCTATCCTTGTCAAGTGATAACCATACGACGATAGGCTTTCCTACTACGTGGTCTTCCGGTACGAATCCCCAGTAACGGGAGTCAGCCGAGTTGTGACGGTTGTCGCCCATCATCCAGTAATAATCCATTTTGAACGTATAGGTATTGGTTTTCTCCCCATTGATGTAAATGCCATCATCCTTTACAACTAAATCGTTCCCCTCATACACACGGATAGGACGGTCATAGATAGGCAGGTTATCTTCTGTCAGCGTGATAGACTCACCCTTTTTCGGAATCCATATCGGGCCATAGTTGTTGCGGTCCCACTTCGTGTACAGGTTTTGCGGATAAAGTCCGCTTTCACCATACTCCGGTTGCATTTCGATATTTGCTATCAGGTCTTTACGTCCCAGTAACGCGTCATGTGCAGCTTTTGTCAAAGGCATCAGGTACATGGTTCCTTCCTGATTATGCTGGCGGGTGTCATCATCACTGATACCCAATTCGCGGAATAAATCCTGCGGAATAGGACGTCCTGTTGTTTCAATGATATAGTTGAACTGTACGTTCTCCGGTTGCTTTTGTGCTACGCCATTCAAATACACTACACAGTCTTTGATCTGAAGCGTATCTCCGGGAAGTCCTACACAACGCTTGACGTAATTTTCCCGACGGTCTACAGGACGTGTCATCACTTTGCCGTAGATTTGCGGGTTGTCAAGTATCTGTTTGCGTCCGGCATTATAGTAAAGGTCATAAACCACCTCCTGCTGTTTACGGCTAAGACTGTCCATGTTTACCCGGTTCGGATACATTTGCTGTCCGATGCCATAGCTCAACGAGTAGAAATCCACAGCTTGATAATCCGGTGCAGTGGCAACCGTGTCACCTGCCGGAAAGTTGAATACTACAATATCATTCAGCTTTACGTCTCCGAATCCTTTTACACGTTTATACTCCCATTGTGGCCATTCGATGTAAGATTTGGTATTCAGAATAGGCAATGTATGTTGTGCCAACGGCATAGATAGCGGGGTATTCGGCACGCGAGGTCCGTAACTCATCTTGCTGACAAACAGGAAATCGCCCACCAATAGGGACTTCTCCAAAGAAGAAGAAGGTATCTGATAGTTCTGGAAGAAATAGATATTCACAAAATAGACGGCTACCAAAGCAAAGACAATGGCATCCACCCAGCTCATAATACTGCGTACAGTCTTGTTCTTTGACTCTTTCCAGAAGTACCAAGGTATCTTTTTGGATATATAAGCATCGAAAATAAAGGGTACTACGATCAGTCCCCACCAACTCTTCACCCAAAGCAGGAAGAGAAGATAAAGGATGGTAACAATGCCGAAACTAATCCATTGTTTGCGTGTCGCTTGTCTCATAGGTAAATGGTATTTAGTTAGAATTTGAATAAATCGTTCATACCCAACATACCTTCATGGTCATGGGTATATTCTGCTGCAAGTACAGCGCCGAGCGCAAAGCCTTTCCGGTTCTTGGCATCATGCGTAATCGTGATACTATCTGCCACAGAATCATAACGAATAGAATGAATACCGAAAACTTCACCTTCACGAATGGAATGAATGGGGAGTTCGTCTGCTGTATGTGCTTCCTCTTTCACCCAACGGTCTTTGCGGTCTATATTGTCGAGGATACCTTCGGCAAGGGTGATAGCCGTACCGCTTGGAGCATCGAGTTTATGCACATGGTGCGTCTCGGTCATGGATACATCGTAAGCAGGAAATTGGTTCATGATGTGTGCCAAATACTTGTTTACAGCCGAGAATATGGCTACGCCAAGACTGAAGTTAGAAGCCCAAAAGAGGGTTTTCCCACCTTTCGTGCAGAGTTCGCGGATTTCATCACCATGCTCGCCCATCCATCCGGTACTTCCGGAAACTACCTTTACACCGGCAGCGAATGCTTTCATATAGTTATTATAAGCAGATGCGGGAGAGGTGAACTCGATAGCAACATCTGCCGAACGAAATGCGTCGGAATTAAAATCCTCCTGATTATTCAAGTCTATAATGCTAACGATTTCATGTCCACGGGTAGTAGCTATTTGCTCAATTTCTTTTCCCATCTTGCCATACCCAATCAATGCAATTTTCATAACAGGTTATTTATTGTGTTCAATATCAACGAACAAAGGTACTAAAAATGTAGTAACCTGTCCGTTTGTTTTATATTTTTTATGGAATACGCTCCCCTATCGTCTTCTTAGAAACGTTTAATCAAGAAGCTCGGATTAACACGGAGATACAGTCCTGCGGCAAAACTCATCGCATTGCCTTCCCGGTACCATCCGTTTGTGGCAGAGTGAGCATCGACAGCAAGATTATTCAAGACGTCGGCATGAATACCCCATGAAAAGCCTTTGGCTAATGATTGTGAATACTCTACACTTGCGGTCACCAGCTTAGGCTTGTTGTAGGTGAGTCCCTTTTCGAAAGTGGAAACTGTTCCGAAAAGCGGGTTGCCGAATACGGTAATGAAGTCTTTGCACTGCCAGTAACCGGCGTGTACTTGAAAACGCCATATATCAGCCGTTGCTTTCGCATAAACGCCGTATCCTTTGTCAAAGGGGAGCATTTCACCTTTCTGCTGACCGAAATAGGCGGCAGTGGTTTCCAGATTGAGCTTTGTGAATACACGGTTACGCAAATGAATATCCAGTCCTACCCCGGCAGCTGCATTCAACCATGTCTTTACGCTACGGGATTCGGCATCCGGGTTGATCTCTCCGCCACGATGTTGAAAAAGCATTTGTACGGGGAAGTAGACATGGGTACGGGCAGCAGGATTGTTTGCCTTGAAACGCGTGGATAATCCGAAGGTAAACGATTCCTGATGATCGTCGTCCTGGAAGATGAAGCTCTCCCAGTTTACCCACATATCGAAATCCATCGGACGAGTCTTCCAAAGTAATTGTATGCCCGCTTCGGGATCTCCTGTCAGTCCCATTTCTTTATTATATAGGGGGTCTATCAGGTTATGATTGTTTTTACCGTAGAGTGTTCCCAAAATGATATCGAATGTATTGGATAAAGCCAGTTGTACACGGAATACAGGCAGGCAATGGAAACCCGTCTGTGTCTGTCCGCCTTTCCATTCGGCAATATCGCTGTAGTTCAGGTTCGGGTATTTGTTGGCTCCCCAATAACGAAGCAGGTATACGCCTGCCTCCACTCTCAGATTACGGAGGGGTTGGTAACCGAAAGTCGGCTGTATCCAAAGCCCCGGAAGGGTATAGCCTTTCGTCAGTCTTCCATCATATTCGTTGTCACGGATGAAGTTAACGTTGTCGAGACTAAAGGTAAGTTCTCCTTTACCGCTGCGGTCTATGGCATAGTCTTCATGAAACAGGAGAGAATCCATCTGGGCGTATGTCTGTGTAGCAGGTATGAAAGTGAACACGCACATGCCTATCAGTAATTTGTGTAGAAATGACATTTTCATATATAATAAGATATATTTGTGCAAATGTAGTTAAAAATGGGAATAACTACTTACCTTTGACACAAAAAGATGGAGCAGTTACTGCATTATGTGTGGAAGCACAAGATATTTCCCTTGAAAGAGTTAAAGACAACGACCGGACTTCCGGTTGAGATTATAGATACAGGGCTGGCGAATACCGATGCCGGTCCTGATTTCTTTAACGCCAAGATAAAGATAAACGGCACGCTATGGGTGGGCAATGTGGAAATACATACCCATGCATCAGACTGGTACAAGCACGGACACGATCGTGATAAAGCATACGACTCGGTCATTCTGCATATTGCCGAGGAAGTGGATGCGAACGTTTGCCGTGCGGATGGCGAACCGATACCGCAAATGCAGCTTAGCTGTCCGGATTCCGTTTGCAATAACTTTAATGAGCTTCAACGGGCAGACAGGTATCCGGTTTGCCGGGATATAATCAAGAGCCTGCCAAAGCTGACCATCCATTCGTGGATGTCTGCACTCCAGACTGAACGCTTCCGGCAAAAGGCGGAACAGGTGGAGAAACGCTTAGAAAGGTGCGATGGTAATTGGGAGGATGCTTTCTTTGTGACGCTTGCCCGCAACTTCGGTTTCGGTCTGAACGGAGACGCATTCGAGATGTGGGCGGAGATGCTGTCACTCCGTGCCGTAGACAAATATCGGGATAACTTGTTCCAGATAGAAGCCTTCTTCTTCGGACAGGCGGGATTGCTGGAAGAGGAGATAGACGATGCGTATTATCATCGGCTGCAAAAGGAGTTTACTTATCTGCAACACGTATTCGACCTCCGGGTGACAGATGCCTCCCGATGGCGTTTCCTGCGTCTTCGCCCGGGTAACTTCCCGCATGTACGGATTGCCCAACTTGCGTTCCTTTATTATCAGGAACGGGGGTTACTGTCACGAGTAATGGAGGCAGAGAGCGTGAAACAGGTAAAAGCCATCCTCCGTTCCCGTGTATCGGAGTATTGGGAGACGCACTATCACTTTTACCACATTTCACCCTGCCGGGCTAAGTCCCTGAGTGATTCCTCGCTCAACCTGATCATCATCAATACAGTCGTAACATTCCTGTACGCCTACGGACGTTTCAAAGGTGACGAACGGTTGTGTGAACGGGCTACCGATTTCCTTGAGGAATTGAAAGCGGAAAACAATTATATCATACGTATGTGGAGTGAAGCAGGCTTGAAGATAGACAGTGCTGCCGATTCGCAAGCCTTGATACAATTGAAGAAGGAATATTGCGACCTCAAAAAATGCCTCCATTGCCGGATAGGATATGAATATCTGAAGAAAGGTCATGCTTAGCATTCGCGTGCGGTAACGCACCCGTATAACCGTGCGGTGATGCCCGCGCCTGTGCGTGCGGATGCGCCCGCACATAGCCGGGCGGTGGTGCCCGCACAGGCGCGGGCGGTAGTGCACGTGCATAAGGGTGCGGGTATCCTATATTATTTATAAAATACCTCCGTCCGCTTATTTGTTATTTCATCGGAATATCTATATTTGCACCCAGTTTACAAGCCATATTATTAAACTCTTACCCGTATGAAAAAGAGTCTGTTTGCTCTCTCCCTGTTTCTGCTTATGCAAGCAGTAAACCTATCGGCAGTAATGGCTCAGGATGAGCCTGATGCAAGTTTCGATGCTTTCCTGAAGAAGTTTACTTCCAGTGCCGAATTCCAGTATTCCCGTGTGAAGTTTCCTGTTGCCACGCCTATCTTCCTGATTACGGCAAACGGGGATGAACAGGAAGTTCCCTTTACACAAGAAGAATGGCCTTTATTGGGAGATAAGGAGCTGAAAGAGTTTCGGCAAGAGACGCAGGATGGCGTTTACTTTCGTCACTTCACTGTCAGGGACAAAGACCATGTGGAGTTTGAAGCCGGACTGGAAGAATCCGAACTCGATCTGAGCGTCATATTCGACCTGATAGACGGTAAGTGGTACGTCACCGATTGCTTCAACGGCATCTACGGCGGCATCCCGGTAGATGATTTTGATGCTACGGTTTACGAAGTGCAGCAGAAGAACGAACAGTTCATCAAGAAGCACCCTTAAAAGCCTCGTGCACGGCAGCGCAACCTGTCCCCCATGCTTTTAATAAGATGCAACAGGGCGTCATGAAAGCTATTTAACCGGAAGTCAAGTTAATTAGCAACGAAGCCTGTCAATATACATACCGAAAAACGCCCAAGGGAGCGTTGGCTAACGCTCAAGGGGGCGTCACCCAACGCCTAAGGGAGCGATAGCTTACATCTACTGGAGCGTTAGCCAACGCTCCCTTGAGCGATTTACAAACCCATCAATAGATAATAAAAATACGGTCGATTGTCAACAAACTCCCATCGTTTGTGAACAATCGACCGTATTTTTCACTATAACAATTCCCTCCTAAACTGTTTTATTCCGTCTTGCCCGTAAATAAGAACGTCGTCCATAGATAGTTACTACTACGAAACAGATGAGTGGCAGGATGAACGACAGGTTCACTGCCGGCATACCGGCAATCTCTTTCAGGTCGATAATGCTTGCCTGAAGCGGCGGCAGAATAGACCCTCCTAATATTGCCATGATAAGCCCCGCTGCTCCGAACTTGGCATCATCACCCAAACCTTCCAGTGCAATACCGTATATAGTGGGGAACATAAGCGACATACAGGCGGAGATACCTACAAGGCAATACATACCTAAAATATTAGTAAAACAGATTGTGCCGACGGTAAACAACCCTGCGGCGATGGCAAGAATCATCAGTAGTTTGCCCGGATTGAGGTACTTCAACAGGAAGGTACATACGAAACGGCTGATACAAAAGATAATCATCGCTACGATATTGTATTGCTGCGAAAGCACTTCGGCTGCCTTTTCTTCCATACCTGTCGACATGAAATAACGCGTACCGTACTGAATGATGAATGTCCAGCACATAATCTGTGCGCCTACATAGAAGAACTGTGCAATAACACCCTCCCGGTAGTGATGACGGCAGAAAATACGTTTCAATGTCGGTATGAAGTCTATTTTATGACTTTGGTCGCAGTTCTTCGGCATCTTGGTGAATCGTATCAACAGGAACATCGCAAAGATAACGATACCGATAATGATATAGGGGGTAATAAGTACCGTAAGGTCACTCTCCTTTACCGCTTCAAACTGTTGCGCATCAAGTGTGGCACGTTGTGCCGTATCCAGCGGGCTAAGGCGTGCCTGAATAAAGTTCATTGCCACATACATGCCCAACAACGAACCCATCGGGTTGAATGACTGGGCGAGGTTGAGCCGCCGGGTTGCTGTCTCTTCCGTACCCATCGAGAGGATATACGGGTTGGAACTCGTCTCAAGGAACGACAACCCACATGTCAGAATAAAATAGGCAAACAGGAAAGGATAGTATTCTCCTGTCATCTTGGCGGGCAGAAACAGGAATGCACCGAGGGCATAGAGTCCCAGCCCGAGCAAGATACCCGCTTTATAGGAATACTTGCGAATGAACATCGCTGCGGGAAACGCCATAGCGAAGTAACCGCCATAGAATGCCACCTGTACCAATGCACCGTCTGTCACGCTCATACGGAATATCTTGGAGAATGCTTTCACCATCGGGTTGGTAATATCGTTAGCAAAACCCCACAGGGCGAAACAAGAAGTGATGAGGATAAAGGGCAGCACGTAGCTCACACCGTTTTTGTGAAGTATAGATTTACTAGTGTCTTTCATTGGTTGTTCTTATTAATGTTTGGGATAATAGATGATGGGTTCCGCACTGCGGATGGCTATCTGCTTCAGCTCCTGCATGTCACGGATATCTCCTTTGGCAAGTGCCTGCATCAGGATATTACCGATAGCGGTTGCTTCTACGGGTCCTGCATAGACGGGAATGCCGAGTGCGTCGGCAGTCAATTGGTTGAGCAGAGCGTTTCGTGAGCCTCCACCGATGATATGCAACTGCTTTACCGGAGTGTTCAGGCAACTGTTCATTAATTCTACTGCTTTCTTGTAACGGGCAGCGAGTGATTGTAAAGTGACGCGTACATAATCAGCTTTCGTATGCGGTACACTCATGCCGTGAGTATGGCAATAAAGGGCAATAGCTTCTTCCATACATACCGGATTGAGAAAGTCCGCACTGTCTACGTCAATTACCGAATCTATGCCGGATTGTGCCGCTTGAGGCAGGATTACGTCGAAAGCCACCCCTTCGCCACGTGTTTCCCACTCTGCCATGAGACGTTGCAGTATCCACAACCCGGTGATGTTTTGCAGAAAACGTATCTTTCCGCCCACTCCGCCTTCATTGGTGAATCCGGCTAAACGGGCTTCTTCGGTGAGAATAGGCTCGTCGGTCTCAATGCCAAACAAAGACCATGTACCCGAACTGAGGAAAGCCTTGGCAGATTCGGAAGAGGGTACGGCAGCCACTGCGCTTGCCGTGTCATGCGAGCCTACGGCGATAACCTCCACTTCATCGTCAAGTCCCGTTTCCTGTGCCACTTCGGGTAATAACTTACCGCGTACCGTACCGGGCATCACTAGCTTGCCGAACAAGTGTTCGGGCAATCCAATCTGACGGATAAGCTCCCAATCCCAATCACGGCGGCGGGCATCAAGCAATTCTGAAGTAGAGGCAATACTATACTCATTATTAAATACTCCGGTAAGGTAGAAGCTGAACAAGTCCGGCATAAAGAGTAAACGGTTTGCCGTACATAAACGTACATCGTCAGCCAGTTTCATACTGTAAAGCTGGAACAGGGTATTGATTGACATCACCTGAATACCGGTAGATACATAGTGTTTGCTACGATCGATTTGACGAAACAGTTTCTCAGGCATACCGTCAGTGCGTGTATCACGGTAGCAGACAGGATTACCGAGCAAATTGCCGTCCTTATCAATCAGACCGAAATCCACTCCCCAGGTATCAATTCCTATGCTTTTTATGTTGTATGCTTTATTGGCGGCAGCCTTGCGCAGACCGTCCTTCATATCTGCAAAGAGCGAGAGGAAGTCCCAGTAAACATGATTGCCGAGCCGTACTTGACGGTTGGTAAAGCGGTGCACCTCTTCCAGGTGCAGTCTGCCGCTTTCCAATGTTCCCGCCATAACGCGACCGCTTCCTCCACCGAAGTCGGCTGCTAAATATGTGTTTCCCATGTGGTTGTTACTAATAGTTGCAGGCAAATATAAGACTTATTTCGTCTTCTTGCCTAATACATATACTTCTAAATCTTCTATCTCGGCAGGAGTAAGCACAGAATAATCTCCTCCGCTTTCCACGATGATACGGCAAGCCATTTCAAAGAAAGTGGCACGTTCATATACTTGATCGAAATCCTTACCGCAAACGACTTGTCCATGATTGGTAAGCAACACGGAGTTATGTTCTTGCATAGCCTCAACCACAGCCTTGGCTAATTCCGGAGAACCGGGACGATAGTAAGGGATAACGGGTATCTCGCTGCCTACGTGGCAAGGTATTTCGGCAGTCACGTTGAAATTGGCAGGCTTGTTTTTCATGCAAGCGATTGCCGTGGCATATTCCGATTGGAAGTGCAATACCACATTCACATCGGGACGGCTACGAAGAATACCCAAATGGAAGGTACTTTCCATAGATGGTTTCACGCCGTTCTGTGGCTGTCCGGTAGCAATATTGCAGATGGATACTTTCTCCCTTTGGAGATTAGGAACCCACGAACCGGTACCGGATACTAAGGCTTCTTCTCCGATACGCCAAGAGAGGTTACCACTGCTGCATAACATTAATTTGGCATCGCCATAGCGGTGTGCTTGTGCGATGAATAGTTCTATTTGTTCGTTAGTGATCATTACTGATTGAGTTTTGTTATTAGGTTGTTTATATGTTAGGTGATCTACTAGGGTCGGAGTGTATTATCCGTCTCCTTCCACAGTCTATGTTCTAGTTAGAACAAACATTTATTCTAATTAAAATAATCTTTCATTCTAACTAGCACAAAAAATTATTCTAACTAGAATATTAACTACATCCCTACTTGTATATGGGACCGTAAGTGGCGCAGGCACGGTAATCGGCACCTTCCTTGTCCATGCCGAATGCATTCCAAGCGGCAGGGCGGAATATCTTGTCGTCCTCTACGTTGTGCATGCAAACCGGGATGCGCAGGATAGAAGCCATTGTGATCAAGTCCTGACCGATATGCCCGTAACTGATTGCTCCATGGTTGGCTCCCCAGTTGTTCATTACCGAATATACATCTTTGAATGCCGGTTTATCGTTGAGGCGGGGCACAAACCAAGTGGTAGGCCAAGTACGGTCGGTACGTTCATCCAACAGTTTATGTATTTCAGGGTCAATCTCAACCGTCCATCCTTCTGCTATCTGGAGCACCGGGCCTAAGCCCTTAATCAAGTTAAGGCGCATCATAGTGACAGGCATACCCCCTTTGCTAAGGAAGTTAGATGAAAAACCCCCTCCACGGAAATAATCACGGTTGGCAGGATACCAAGTGGTAGCTTCGAGGCAATCTTCCACTTCTTTCTCACTTATTTCCCAATAAGGCTTCATCACCGGTTCGCCATTTTGAGTCTGGCAACCCGTTCCGTCCAATGTCGTAGCACCGGAGTTGATAAGGTGGATAATACCGTTAGCAGCCATGCCGGTAAGTTTCTTTCCGGTAACGCGCTCCACAGCTTCCGGACTCCAATAAGTACGTACATCCGAGAAGATCTGTGCACGGTTGGTTAACAGGTGCCCGAACAACATTGCCACACCGTTGCAGGCATCATTCTCCGTAGCTACTACGTAAGCCTCACGGATACCGTTCCAGTCGAAAGAGGTATTCAGCAATGCTTCGGAATAATCACCGTTCGGATAGAAGTCCGTCCATTGGCGTTGACCTTGGAATCCGGCTGCAATAGCGTTATGCCCCAAAGCTTCTTCCTTGAATCCCATTTCACGCAGTTTCGGATTGCCTTGCATCAAGTCGCGCATGATGATGGTCATCTTTACAATAAACTCCCAGTCTTCATCTTTCTGTGCACGGGTCTTAGTCTTTTCAGGCAGGTTGAAGTCTTTACCTTCGTTCTTCTTACAATATTTCTCCGTCCACGCCATGGCTTTCGCATATTCTTCTTTGTCGTAGATACCTTCTGTCATACGACGGATGATTTCGGTCAGATCGACAGACTCATTACGCATGCCCAGATATTCCTGGAAGAAGTCAGGGTTGACGATAGAACCGGCAATACCCATAGACACACTGCCCATAGACAGATAAGATTTACCGCGCATGGTAGCAACTGCTTGAGCTGCACGTGCAAAACGAAGAATCTTTTCCGCAACATCTGCAGGAATGGTATTGTCATTCAAGTCCTGAACATCATGCCCGTAGATGCCAAAAGCAGGTAAACCTTTCTGTGCATGGCCAGCCAATACGGCAGCCAAATAAACAGCTCCCGGACGTTCTGTACCATTAAATCCCCAAACAGCTTTCGGATAATACGGATTCATATCCATTGTTTCAGCACCATAGCACCAGCAGGAAGTTACAGTTATTGTAGAACCTACACCTTCACGCTCAAACTTTTCGGCACAAGCAGCACTTTCCGCTACGCGTCCGATTGTTCCGTCGGCAATCACACATTCAACTGGTGAACCGTCACCATTCTTTAGATTAGAACTGATTAATTGGGCAACTGCCTTTGCCAATGCCATTGTTTTGTCTTCAAGACTTTCACGAACACCGCCTTGACGACCATCAATGGTAGGGCGGATTCCGATTTTAGGATACTTCTTCATAATACGTTTGTTTTAAAATACTATATCTATAATATTGTTTTGTGACTGATGAACTCCATGCTGAACTGTGCTGATATATGGATATAAAAAATACTATAATGAATTTCTTAAACGAATTTCAGTCGATAGATATTCTTGTACCGTCTTTCCCGATAATACAAATTCGGCAGCACGCCTCCCCATCAATTCCCAATTGATACTTAATGCTGTGATACCTTCATCAATTACTTCATAAGAAGGTATATCATTATATGCCAGTAAGCCAAAATCTTTACCACACTTCAACTCTTGTGCACGACCCTGTTTAATAACAGCTACCACGTCTTGCTGCTTGATAACGATAAATACATCTCCATTTTCAATAGGAGTATTCATGTCCTCTCTGATCTCACAAAGAAAGTGATTGTCCTTGCAAAACTTATTGAAATAATCTTTAGTACTTTGAGGATGGTTGGATTCTTTTCGGAATACCATTATTATTCGTCTATATTTGAATAACTGTTCTTTCAGTTGCGTCAGTGCATTGTAGAATGATTGGTCAAAATCCTGGCACAAATATGAATAACCCTCTTTATCGAACTTGCCAAAATCCAGCAGTAATAATTTGGATGGATCGATACGTGAAAGACTTTTGCTAAGCTTTTCATTATGGAAGTTCATTACTATATACTTATTATATCTTCCTACGGATTCACGAATAATCGTATTAAAAAGACGCTCACTATACTGATGAAATAATAAATCTACCTTATAATTAATAGAAAGCCTTTTAATGAAACTATTATAAAGCGCATCTTTGAAAGGAGTATATTCATCCAGCAATAATAAAACATTGGTAAGCTTATTTGTTACATAATACCCTTTTCCCGGAGTAGAATCGATAAGTCCACGTTCACGAAGATCAAGAAAAGCCTTAAATACAGTGTCCCGTGAAACAGCATATTTAGCGCTCAACTGGTTGATGGATGGTAAAGAATCTCCTGTCTTATAGACGTTCATTGAGATTGCCTGTCCCAGAGTATCGGCTAATTGCTTGACTTTAGTAGTTTGTTGTCCAAACGTAATTTTCATACTCCTTTTGTCGCTTGCTATAAGTTAATTTACTATGCTGAACTGTTCTGATGCAAAGGAAAGGAATATATTTGGAATATAGATAATTACATGATATGTTTGAGAACATATTTTTATAAAGAAATGATGGATAAATCATAATAGTTTGTTTTCGTTGGTAACAAGTAGGTTATTCGAATATATTTATATCTTTGTAGCATTAAATATAAAAGAAAATACTATGAATGATTTGCAGAATATTGTGAGCCATTTCTCCATCGACGGAACTCTTTCTGATATAAAACCTTTAGGAACCGGACTTATTAATGATTCTTACCAGGTAACAACAATTGAAAAAGATAAGCCCGATTATGTGTTACAACGTATAAATCATACCATTTTTCAGAATGTGGATATGTTGCAGGAAAATATAGAAACTGTAACTTCACATATAAGGAATAAATTGGAAGAAAGGAAAGAAGAGGATATCGATCGTAAAGTCTTAAAATTTATTCCGGCAAAAAACGGTAAGCATTATTACTTTGATTCAAGCAATTATTGGCGTATTATGATCTTTATTCCTCATGCGAAAACCTATGAAACCGTTAATCCGGAGTATTCTTATTATGCCGGCGTAGCTTTTGGAGGTTTTCAATCAATGTTAGCAGATATACCTGTTCAGTTAGGTGAAACAATTCCTAATTTTCATAACATGGAATTTCGCCTTCATCAACTGCATGAAGCTACTGAAGTAAATATGACAGGACGTTTGTCGGAGGTACAGTTCTATATAAATGAAATAGAAAAACGAACAGATGAAATGTGTAAGGCAGAACGTTTTTATCGAGAAGGGAAATTACCTAAGCGCGTGTGTCATTGTGATACGAAAGTAAATAATATGATGTTTGATGAGGACGGTAAGGTACTTTGTGTAATTGATTTGGATACTGTAATGCCCAGTTTCATCTTTTCAGATTATGGAGATTTTCTTCGTACTGCAGCTAATACAGGAAATGAAGACGATAAAGATCTAGGTAAAGTTAATTTCAACATGGATATATTCAAAGCTTTCACAAAAGGCTATTTAGAATCGGCCAAATCATTTCTTACCCAAATTGAAATAGAGAATTTACCCTATGCTGCTATGCTATTTCCATACATGCAATGTGTACGCTTTCTTACCGATTACTTGAATGGAGATACTTATTATAAAATTGAATATCCCGAACATAATTTAGTGAGAACAAAAGCGCAATTTAAATTATTACAAAGTGTTGAAGCTCATGTAACGGAAATGGAAGAATATATTAAGGATTGCTTATAATACTGATACTTATGAAAACAATCACCATAAAAAAAATATCGTTGAAAGATATAAATGCTGAAAAGGTTCCGGCTTTGATGGATGAGAAAAAGATTCAATTCCATGCTATTGATCAAATAAATTGGGAGTCTTATCCTTATTGCCCGAAAGCATTGTTTCGAATTGCTTACACACAAGAGGCGATTTTGATAAATTACCGGATAGAAGAAAAGAGTGTTCGTGCAAAATATGAAAAAGATAATGATGCTGTATGGACAGATTCTTGTGCTGAGTTTTTTGTTATTCCCGCTAATGACGGAATTTATTATAATATCGAATCTAATTGCATCGGTACAGTGTTAGTGGGAGTAGGAAAAGAACGTCATAATCGCGAACGTGCCCCACAAGATGTTTTAGACAAGATTCAGCGTTGGGCTAGTCTCGGAAATAAATCCTTTGACGAACGTATAGAGGACTCTACTTGGGAATTATCTTTGATTATACCTTATTCTGTATTCTATAAACATCAGCTTAAATCGTTTGATAGTAAAACAATCAATGCAAATTTCTATAAATGTGGGGATGAACTTCAAACTCCTCACTTTATCTCTTGGAATAGAATTGAAGCTCCTAAACCTGATTTTCATCGTCCGGAATCTTTTGGGGAATTAGTATTCTGCCAGTAATATCTTAGTATTCGATAAGAGAAAAAAACGTAAAGAAAACAAACTTGAGAAAGAATTTGTTGCTATATCTATAGAAAGACGTATTTTTGCAGTATGTTATATAGCAAACCTAATAGAATGAAACAAACGATTTTCAGCATTTTGGCTTTTGCTTTGTTGTTTGTTGTGTTTTCCTGCGCTAATATTGGGCGTCCGGATGGGGGACCTTATGATGAACTTCCTCCTAAATTTGTGAAAAGTTCTCCCGCCCCCAGTGCTTTAAACAACTCTAAAAAGAAAATTTCCATAGAATTTGATGAGTTTATAAAACTGGAAAACGCTTCAGAAAAAGTTGTGGTCTCACCTCCCCAAATACAAATGCCGGATATAAAAGCAAGTGGAAAAAAAGTCCTGGTGAATTTACTGGATAGCTTGAAGCCGGATATGACTTATACAATAGATTTCTCAGATGCGATTGTAGATAATAATGAAGGCAACCCGTTAGGTGATTATACTTTTACTTTTTCTACGGGAGCAGTAATTGATACAATGGAAGTTTCGGGCACGGTGCTTGATGCTTCCAATTTAGAACCGATTAAAGGTATTCTTGTCGGTCTACACCATAATATTGAAGATTCTGCATTTGTGAAAATACCGTTTGATCGTGTTGCCCGTACAGATAGCCGCGGACATTTCACAGTGAGGGGTATTGCACCTGGTTCTTATCGAATATATGCTTTACAGGATGCGAATCAGAATTTCATGTTTGATCAAAAAAGTGAAATGTTGGCTTTTACCGATTCACTTATTGTTCCACATTATGAGTTTCGAATGCGCGAAGATACAATATGGAAAGATACATTAACCATTGACACCATCATCCAACGAGAATATACACATTTTCTGCCGGACCATATTATTTTACGGGCTTTTAAGGAAGATGCAACTGCACAATATCTGGTAAAGTACGAACGACTAATACCTCAAAAATTCACGTTCTATTTTTCAGCTCCCGTAGATACATTACCTGTTATAAAAGGATTGAACTTTAATTCAGATAATGCGTTTCTTATAGAAAAAAGTCTGAAAAACGATACGCTCAGCTATTGGATAAAAGATTCTCTCATCTATAAAAAAGACACATTGGATATGGAAGTCCGGTATCTTTATACGGATACATTGGGACAATTGGTTCCTACTACCGATACAATTTATGTAGCGACGAAAAAAGTATTTACTCCTGAAAAGAAAAAGAAGAAAAAGAAGGATGACGAACCGGAACCTACTGTCTTTTTGAAAGTTAATGTTTCTGCACCATCTTCTTTCGATGTATACAAAAATATAGAATTAGAATTTGAAGAACCTATTATTTGGTATGACAGTACGGCTATACATTTGAAGCAAAAAATAGATACGCTTTGGACGGATGTACCTTTTGCCTTTGAGAAAGACAGCATTCATCTAAGAAAATATAAGCTTCGCGCTTATTGGGAACCGGAAACCGAGTTTAATTTTACCGTAGATTCAACCGCATTTCATGGTATGTATGGTTTATTTACAGATAAGATTGAACAGAAATTGAAAGTGCGGGCATTATCAGAATATGGCACCTTATTCTGGAATATCACAGGGTTGGATACGCTTGCTGCTGTTGTTGAACTGTTAGATGCACAGGATAAAGTAATACAAAGTAGTCCTGTAGAAGACGGTAAAGCAGACTTTTATTATTTAAATCCGGGTAAATATTATGTCCGTTTGTTTATTGATTCAAATAAGAATGGTGTATGGGATACAGGGTTATATGCCGATAAACTTCAACCGGAAATGGTTTATTACTATCCTGCTCCGATAGAATTGAAGGCCTATTTTGAAGTAACACAAGATTGGAATATTAATCTCACACCGCCAGATAAACAAAAACCGGATGAGATAAAAAAGCAGAAACCAGATGAAAGAAAAAAAACAAATCATGACAGGGATCGTAACCGTTAAAAATAAACATCTTCTGTACTTTCTATTGGTTATATATCTGTTTGGAGGTACAAGTGGCAATTTATATGCTCAATGTCAAGCAAAAAATGAAGCATTTAATTCGGGAGAAGTCCTAGCTTATGATTTATATTTTAATTGGAAATTCATTTGGCTGAAAGCAGGTACTGCAAGAATGACAACATCTGCAGTGAATTTCCAGTCCAAACCATCTTTTAGCACACATCTATTGGCAATTAGCAGTAAACGCATAGATAAGTTCTTTCGAATGCGCGATACTTTGAATAGTATTTATACGGAAAGATTGGAACCGTTATATTTTCGCAAAGGAGCAGAAGAAGGAAAACATTATACGGTGGATGAGGCTCGTTTTTCCTATCGGGACGGATATTGCTTTATTAATCAGAAAAGGACACATCGGGATGGAAGTGTAGTATTAACAGAAGATGTGAGTGAACATTGTGTTTACGATATGTTGAGTATTCTCGCCCAAGCACGTTCTTTTGATCCGGATAATTATAAAAAAGGAGATCGTATTTATTTTCCAATGGCTACAGGAAGAAAAGTAGAAGAACAAATATTGATTTATAGGGGCAAAGAAAACTTTGAAGCAAACAATGATACAACTTATCGTTGTCTTGTCTTTTCTTTAGTAGAGATGAAAGGGAAAAAGGAGAAAGAAGTAATTACTTTTTATGTGACCGATGATAAAAATCATCTTCCTATACGTTTGGACCTGTTTTTAAATTTCGGTTCAGCAAAAGCATTTTTAAAAACAGCGCACGGTATCCGTCACCCGCAATCTTCTATTGTTACAAAGTAAAGGGTAAATCTGTGTCTTTGCGATATACAGTAGTATCGAAACAAGCTATTAATTCTCCGTTTTGATTTGTAACTTCAACTTGATAATATCCCGTTCTTTTATGGATATACTTTTCTTTAGCCTCTGCAGTTAAAACATCTCCGGGTTTGCTGATGCGGAAGAAATGAATACTTGAATTTAAAGACAATGAAAGTTTATCATGTGAATTCGCAGCCGCTGCCAATGCCAAATCTGCCAATGTAAAAATAGCCCCTCCCTGTGTTGTATTCCCTGCGTTCAAATGGCGGAAGTCAACTGTCATTTCCGTTTTTCCGTAACCGGGTCTTACTTCTTTTAATACAACTCCCGTTTCTTTGGCAAAGCGGTCATTTTCAAAAAAATCTTTAGCTGTCATATCCTTAAAAATAAGCTGTCATTTCCAATAAAATATTGAAAATGACAGCAATTCCATTTATTTATTCAGTTTCCACGAAAAACCATCCTTGGTATCCTTAATCTCAAAACCAAGCGCTGTCAATTCATTGCGGATCATATCGGAAGTAGCCCAATCCTTATTGGCTTTTGCTTTCATTCGCTGTTCAAGTAGCATATCCACAACTTTACCATATGCGGTTTCTCTACTATCCGAGGAATTTTTCTCTTCTTTTAACCCAAGAATATCATACGTAAATAGATAATATGTTGATTTCAAGTCCTCTAAATCTTCTTCACTAATAGTTGCATTTCCAGCAATAATATTATTTATGATTTTAGCTCCGTCAAACAATAACGATATCACAATAGGAGAATTTAAATCATCATTCATTGCTTCATAACACTTCTCACGCAGGTCTTTTATATTGACTGTCGAATTTGAAGAAGGAGTTATTCTATTTAGATTCTCAACAGCTTCCATTAAGCGTTGCAAACCTTTTTCTGATGCCTGTAATGCTTCATTACTAAAGTCTACTGTGCTGCGATAATGTGCCTGAAGTATGAAGAAACGGATTGTCATAGGACTATAAGCCTGTGTTAATAATGGATGCGTACCATTAAAGAACTCATCCAAGGTGATGAAGTTGCCTAATGATTTTCCCATTTTAGTTCCGTTTATAGTAATCATATTATTGTGCATCCAATAATGCACCATATCATCTCCCTGTGAAGCCACGGATTGTGCAATCTCACATTCATGATGCGGGAAGATCAAATCCATACCTCCTCCGTGTATATCAAAATGCTCACCAAGATACTTTTTACCCATAGCCGTACATTCACAATGCCATCCGGGAAAGCCGTTACTCCATGGAGAAGGCCAACGCATGATATGTTCCGGCTGTGCACATTTCCATAATGCAAAATCAGCAGGGTTATGCTTTTCACTTTGTCCGTCCAACTCGCGTGTTGTATTAAGCACATCATCCAGATTGCGTCCAGAGAGTTTTCCGTAATGATGGTCTTTATTATATTTTTCAACATCGAAATATACAGACCCTTCACTTACATAAGCATATCCGTTATCGAGAATCTCCTTTACTAATTCTATCTGCTCGATAATATGTCCGGATGCATGAGGCTCAATACTTGGTGGAAGAACATTTAATGCTTCCATTGCTTTGTGATAGCGATTTAGATAATATTGCACTACTTCCATTGGCTCTAACTGCTCCAAACGTGCTTTTTTCGCAATTTTATCTTCACCTTCATCTGCATCATGTTCCAAATGCCCTACATCTGTGATATTACGCACATAACGCACCTTATAACCTAAATGGGTAAGGTAACGGAACAATAAATCGAATGTAATAGCCGGACGCGCATGTCCCAAATGCGCATCACCATAAACCGTAGGACCACACACATACATACCTACATGGGGCTCATGTAAAGGTATAAACAGTTCTTTCTTTCTATCTAAAGTATTGTAAATTGTCAGTTTATGTTCCATGATTTTTGAAATTTTGAGCCACAAAGTTACAACAAAAAAATTATTGGGAAGTCTTTTATATTCCTTTTTTAATTATTATAGATATGCTTTATGAGAATTCAATTTACGATACTCTTCATAATAGGAGAACACATCCTGTTCCTGTCGGTTGTATAGAATTCAAATTTCGAAAGATTATAGGCTCTTATTTTTGGCCTCTGTATGAGTGTTTGTTATCTTTGCCTCAGATAAAAATAAAAAAATGAATAAACCGGAGGTCTTATTAGGTATGAGTGGTGGCACGGATAGTTCTGTGGCGGCCATACTATTGCAAGATGCCGGTTATAAAGTAACAGGGGTTACTTTTCGCTTCTACGAATTAAACAACTCTACTGAATATTTGGATGATGCAAGAGAGCTGGCCTCCCGTTTAGGTATAGAACACCTAACCTTTGATGCTCGTGATATATTCAAGAAAGAAATCATAGATTATTTTATTAAAGAATACCTCTCAGGTAACACGCCTGTACCTTGTACTTTATGTAATAACCGATTAAAATGGCCTTTGCTAGCTCGTCTGGCGGATGAACGAGGAATCCCTAACATCGCGACAGGACATTATGTACGCAAACAAATGATAGGCCCTTATCATTATATTACTTGCGGGAAGGATGAGGAGAAAGACCAATCTTTCTTCTTATGGGGGTTACCACAAAATATACTGTCTCGTATTTTATTACCAATGGGAGATTTGACTAAATCAGAGGTTCGCAGTATCGCTACAAAAAGAGGATTTTATAAGACCGCTACCAAGAAAGATAGTATTGGCGTATGCTTCTGTCCGATGGATTACCGTAGTTTTCTGAAACGGGAACTCCCGAAAGAATTTATCCAAAAGGGTGATTTCCTCGATGAAAACGGTACTTTTTTAGGCAAACATGAAGGGTATCCTTTCTATACAATAGGGCAGCGTCGTGGCTTGGGGATTCATTTGAATAAAGCTGTTTTTGTAAAAGACATATTACCAGAAACTAATCAGGTGGTATTGGGAAGCCTTGAATCATTAAATAAAAAGAAAATGCTACTTAAAGATTGGAACTTAATAAATCCATCAAGTATCCTGGAGCAAGAAGATGTAATAGTTAAAATACGGTATAGGAAACAAGAAAATCGTTGTAAGGTTACGTTGAGAGAAGATGGCCTATTACATGTATTTCTTTTTGAACCATTGTCCGCCATTGCTTGTGGGCAGGCTGCCGCTTTTTATCGAAATAATGTATTGTTAGGCGGGGGCATTATTTGTGGAGCAGAGAACTAAATGAATATCGGTATACAGTAGATTGATTATGAAAATACGGTCAATCGACCGTATGATAAAAGAATACCCAACTTATCTTCTCACTTCAACTGTTCGAACGTAGAACTTATCTCCTATTTTAACTTTCAATAGATATAATCAGCCATTAAAAGAGTTAGCAATACCCTCTTGATCCACTAATATTCAAGCAATTACATAATAATGCTTCTTATTTAAGCAAGTTATTCTCTCTAACGATTATTAAATTAACAAGAGTCTAACAAAAAGAATCCGTAGTATTTTCGTAAATTTGCGCTGTTAAAACAAAAAGAATCAATGGATTTTAAGTACGACGTTATAGTTATCGGCGCAGGTCATGCAGGCTGTGAAGCCGCTGCGGCAGCAGCCAATCTCGGTTCTAAAACGTGTCTGATAACAATGGACATGAACAAAATCGGGCAAATGAGCTGTAACCCCGCTGTCGGAGGCATTGCCAAAGGGCAAATTGTTCGCGAAATAGATGCGTTAGGCGGATATATGGGATTAGTCACAGACAGTACCGCAATACAATTCCGTATGCTAAATCGTTCAAAAGGTCCTGCAATGTGGAGTCCGCGAGCTCAATGCGATCGAAATAAGTTTATTTGGACTTGGCGAGAAATTCTGGAAAACATTCCGAATCTGCATATTTGGCAAGATACTGTACGAGAACTTATAATAGAAAATGGAGAAGTGACAGGTCTCACCACATTACTTGATGTGACTTTTCATGCAAAAACGGTTATCCTGACTGCCGGAACATTCCTAAACGGGCTAATGCACGTTGGGCGTACTAAACTCGCAGGAGGACGTATGGCAGAACCCGCATCTTATCTTTTGACCGAATCCATCGCACGTCACGGCATAAATTTCGGTAGAATGAAAACCGGAACACCTGTCCGCATCGACGGAAGAAGCGTTCACTATGAATATATGGATACCCAAGACGGAGAAAACGACTTCCATAAGTTTTCATTTATGAATACAGGAAAACGTCATCTCAAACAGCTACAATGTTGGACTTGTTTCACAAATGAAGAAGTACACCGCATCCTGCGTGAAGGTTTGCCGGATTCTCCCCTTTTCAACGGACAAATTCAAAGTATCGGCCCACGTTATTGTCCGAGTATTGAAACTAAAATAGTAACCTTTCCCGATAAAGAACAACATCAATTATTCTTGGAACCGGAAGGCGAAACCACACAAGAACTTTATTTGAACGGTTTCTCATCTTCACTTCCAATGGATATTCAAATTAATGCTTTAAAGAAAATCCCCGCATTCAAGGATTTGGTTATTTACCGTCCGGGATATGCTATCGAATATGATTACTTTGACCCAACACAATTAAAACATTCGTTGGAATCGAAGATAATTAAAAATTTATTCTTTGCCGGACAAGTAAATGGTACTACCGGATACGAAGAAGCAGGCGGTCAAGGCATCATAGCAGGCATCAATGCACACATTAATTGTCATGGCGGCGAGCCTTTTGTTCTAGAAAGGGATGAAGCATATATAGGCGTTTTAATCGACGATTTAGTAACAAAAGGAGTAGACGAACCTTACCGTATGTTTACTTCACGCGCGGAATACCGTATACTTCTACGACAAGACGATGCAGATATGCGTTTAACAGAGCGCTCTTATCAATTAGGATTAGCAAAGACAGACCGTTACGAATTGCTGAAGAAAAAGCGTGAAGCAGTTAATCGAATTATAGAATTTACAAAGAATTATTCGATAAAAGCGTCATTAATCAATCCTTCATTAGAAGTATTGGGAACAACTCCTTTACGTCACGGTTGCAAGCTAGTAGACATAATCAATCGTCCTCAAATAACTATCGAAAATATTTCAGAGCATGTTACTGCATTCAAGCAGGAGCTAGATAAAGTAACCGAAAGAAAAGAGGAGATTATTGAAGCCGCTGAGGTATTAATCAAATATCAAGGATACATTGATAGGGAACGAATGATTGCAGATAAAATACATCGTTTAGAAGCGATCCGTATAAAAGGAAAATTTGACTATAACAGTTTAAACTCTCTTTCAACAGAAGCAAGACAGAAACTCATTAAAATAGACCCTGAGACACTGGCACAGGCAAGTCGTATACCGGGGATATCCCCTAGCGACATTAATGTTCTTCTGGTTCTTTTAGGACGATAAACATGCTTAGTTCCACGTGAAACAAAAGATTCAAATTAACAACTTAAATAATTAATTATGAGCAAAGAAACGCTGATAAAGCACATTAGAAATGTGGAAGACTTTCCCATCCCGGGAATCCTATTCCGGGATGTAACAACCCTATTTAAAGATCCGAAAGATTTGCAGGAGCTATCAGACATCTTGTACAATATGTATAAAGATAAAGGTATTACAAAAGTTGTAGGAATAGAATCCCGCGGTTTTATAATGGGCCCTATCCTAGCAACCAGATTGAATGCCGGATTCGTTCCAATCCGCAAACCGGGAAAGTTGCCTTGTGAAACCTTAGAAGAAAGCTACGATAAAGAATATGGGAAAGACACCATTCAGATTCACAAAGACGCATTAAATGAAAATGATGTTATCTTGGTACATGACGATCTTTTGGCAACAGGAGGCACCATGGAAGCTGCTTATAAACTAGTGAAGAAATTTAATCCAAAAGATATTTATATAAACTTTCTAATAGAGCTGAAGGATTTAAACGGACGGGATATATTCAGTAAAGATGCAAAAATAGACGCCGTACTATCTTTATAATTAAAAACAGCAAAGAGAAAGCATTTAATAATAGAAGATAAGAACAATCTTCATATTATTCACATTGTTATCCGGAGCGCAGACGAAAGCCCATATTCCTTTCACTGCGCTCCAAATAAAAGAATAAAACTGTTTTCTACATGGGAAATGAGGAACTAAATACAAACGATTACCTGAAAGGAATAGTAAACAACCTTCCTTCCGGTCCGGGAATTTACCAATATCTTAATGCAGAAGGAAGCATTATTTATGTAGGAAAAGCCAAAAATCTAAAGCGTAGAGTTTCTTCATACTTCAACAGAGAACATGAGCCCGGTAAAACGCGGGTATTGGTAAGCAAAATAGCAGATATACGCTATATTGTGGTAAAGACAGAAGAAGATGCTCTCCTGCTTGAAAACAATTTAATAAAGAAATACAAGCCAAGATACAATGTACTGCTAAAGGACGACAAGACATATCCTTCTATTTGCATCAGCAACGAATACTTTCCGAGGATATTCAAGACAAGGAAAATCATTCGAAACGGTTCTAATTATTATGGTCCATACAGCCACATACCTTCGTTGAATGCATTATTGGACTTAATAAAGCACCTCTACCCTTTGCGGACCTGCCATTTGGCACTAACTCCGGAGAATATCCGTGCAGGAAAGTTCAACGTATGTCTCGAATATCACATCAAAAACTGTTCCGGCCCATGTATAGGTCTTCAATCACATGAAGAATACATGAAGAACATTACCGAAATCAAAGAGATACTAAAGGGCAACACACAGGATATAAGTAAGACTCTGCTTCAAAGGATGCAGGATTTGGCCGTTGATTTAAAGTTTGAGGAAGCACAAAAAGTGAAAGAGAAGTACGATTTAATTGAGAACTATCGTGCTAAATCCGAAGTTGTAAGCTCTATTCTTCACAACATCGATGTATTTTCAATTGCAGTAGAAGGTAGTTCTGCCTATATTAACTATCTGCACATCACAAACGGTTGCGTGAATCAAGCATTCACTTTCGAGTATAAAAAACGGTTGGAAGAGACAAAAGAAGAGCTTCTCGCACTCGGCATCATTGAGATGAGAGAACGCTACAAGAGCCTTTCACGTGAAATAATCGTTCCCTTTGAGGTAGATATGGAGTTAAAAGACGTAACATTCACCATCCCTCAAAGAGGCGAGAAAAAGACACTGCTGGACCTGTCTTTGCTTAATGTAAAACAATATAAGGTAGACCGCCTGAAACAACAGGAAAAGCTCAATCCGGAACAACGAAGCGTACGCTTGATGAAAGAGATTCAAGAAGAATTGCATTTGGCAAAATTACCCGTACAAATCGAATGTTTTGACAATTCAAACATACAGGGAAGCGATGCGGTTGCTGCTTGTGTGGTCTTTAAAAAGGCTAAACCATCTAAAAAGGACTACCGGAAATACAACATCAAAACAGTTGTCGGACCGGATGATTATGCTTCCATGCAGGAAGTGGTGAGAAGGCGTTATAAACGCGCTATCGAAGAGGGTTCCACCCTACCCGACCTCATTATAACAGACGGTGGAAAAGGGCAAATGGAGGTAGTAAGACAAGTTGTAGAAGACGAATTGCACCTTAATATTCCTATTGCCGGATTGGCAAAAGACAACCGGCATCGCACGTCAGAGCTTCTTTTCGGTTTTCCTCCTCAAACAATCGGATTGAGACAGACAAGCCCCCTATTCCGTTTATTGACACAGATACAGGACGAAGTACACCGCTTTGCCATAACTTTCCATAAAGACAAACGAAGCAAACGCCAAACAAAATCTGCTTTAGATGACGTAAAAGGCATCGGGGAAAAGACAAAAACAATGCTTCTGAAAGAGTTCAAAAGCGTAAAACGCATTAAAGAAGCATCACTTGAAGCACTCTCCCGCGTTGTAGGTGAAGCAAAAGCCAAAATTATACAAGAAAACCTGAAAGATTGACAGTTTATTTTTAACTTTGTAGTATTAATTCCTATCAAGTTCTGCTGATAATCAGAAGCAACAGGAATAATAAATCGAATTGAATCATGAGAGTAGTTATACAACGGGTAAGCAAGGCATCGGTCACCATCAACGGAATATGCAAATCGGCAATCCAACAAGGATTTATGATTCTAGTAGGCATTGAATATGCTGATAATCAAGAAGATATAGATTGGCTATGCAAGAAGATAGTAAATCTACGTGTTTTTGACGATGAAAACGGAGTCATGAATAAATCCATCTTAGACGCAGGAGGTGACATACTGGTAATCAGCCAGTTTACTCTGCACGCATCCACAAAGAAAGGAAACCGCCCTTCTTATATACGGGCTGCCAAACCGGAAATCTCCGTCCCTCTTTATAACACCTTTTGCAGTGAATTAAGCATAGCACTCGGCAAAGAAGTGAAAACAGGAGAATTCGGTGCCGACATGAAAGTCGAACTTTTAAATGACGGTCCTGTTACTATTATAATGGACACTAAAAACAAAGAATAATGACACTGAAAGAAGCACAAGAGGAAGTAGATAAATGGATTAAGACCTATGGGGTACGCTATTTCAGCGAACTTACAAATATGGCCGTGCTGACAGAAGAAGTCGGTGAACTGGCACGTGTAATCGCCCGGAAATATGGCGACCAATCTTTCAAGAAAGGAGAAGAATGTAACCTTGCAGATGAGATGACCGACGTGCTATGGGTGCTTCTTTGCCTTGCCAACCAAACCGGAGTGGATCTGACCGAAGCGTTCCAACGAAACCTCGAAAAGAAAACAAAGAGAGATAAAGAAAGACATATAAACAATCCTAAACTTACAGAAAATGGAAAAGCATGAGCATGTACATGAAGAAAAAAGTAAGTATGAAGTTGCTTTAAGCAAATATAATACAAACTTGAATGACGATGAAGTAAAAGCCAAAGTAGCCGAACTCATCGAGAAAAAAGTGCCTGAAAACAATACGGAAGAAGTAAAAAAACTCCTCTTCCACTGTATAGACCTCACTACCTTGAACACAACGGATACAGAGGAACACGTGATGCAATTCACTGAAAAAGTAAACCTGTTCGTTGATAAATATCCGGATTTGGACAATGTAGCAGCCATCTGTGTCTATCCCAATATGGCAGGAATTGTAAGCGACACACTGGAAGCCGACGACGTAAAAATAGCCGCCGTATCCGCAGGATTTCCTTCTTCACAAACGTTTATTGAAGTAAAGGTAGCAGAAACGGCATTAGCCATCAGCGAAGGGGCGAATGAGATAGATATAGTGATTTCCGTAGGTAAATTCCTTAGCGGAGACTATGAAACCATGTGCGATGAAATAGAAGAACTAAAAGAAGTATGCAAGGACAGACACATGAAAGTAATCCTTGAAACAGGAGCTTTAGGAAGTGCCTCAAACATCAAAAAGGCTTCTATCCTATCCATGTATGCAGGCGCCGATTTCATTAAAACATCGACAGGAAAACAACAGCCTGCCGCCACACCCGAAGCCGCCTACGTAATGTGCGAAGCTATCAAAGAATATCATCAGCTGACAGGGAGAAAAATCGGTTTTAAACCGGCAGGAGGACTCAATACCGTTCACGACGCATTGGTTTACTATACCATCGTAAAGGAAGTATTAGGTCAGGAATGGCTGAACAACGAACTGTTCCGTCTAGGCACAAGCCGTTTGGCCAACCTTCTATTATCCGACATATTAGGCGAAGAAACCAAGTTCTTTTAGACTTTCAAAAAGTGCCTTCACTTTATTCAACTGATAATCAACCATAAAGGGTGAAAGCGTGATAAGGTGAAGGCAGTTTAAACTAAATTCGTTAATAACTGAATCAGCAGAATAAACCAATCAAAAACGCCTAAGGGAGTGATGCCTAACGCTCCCGTAGCTGTAAGCTATCGCTCCCTTAAGCGTCAGTCAACACTCCCTTGAGTGATAGACAACGCTCCCTTAGGCGATTTCAAATGAGCTTGATGTTTTTTAAAAACACCCCGATGTTTTTTAAAATCATCAGGTTGATTAAAAAAAACATCGAGATGATTGTAGACAAACATACGGTCGATCGTAAGCAAACGTACGGTCCTTTGTCTACGAACTCCTATCGTTTGCCAACAATCGACCGTATGCTGAAAAGCAACCATTCCATCATAACCAATCCGCCCTCATAGACAAAGAGAAAGCCACAACAATCGGATATACACTTCTATATAAAATGCTTTAAGAAAGAATAAATAAAATGTAGGTAAAGATTTGAATCTTTTATCTATCTTTGCAGCGATTTATCATCAAGAGACAGATGCTAAATCGTTATATTAGAGAACGTTTCTTTTATTATCTTTTCTGCGGAATTCGGCAAAAATTCAATTTATGTGAAGATAATAAGCAAACGAGTCTCACGCACTTACATATATATACTTGTTATATATAGGCATTGAGCGTGAGACTGTTGCTTATACCTACATAAAGGCTTGCCGAAGCCCCGCAGAGGATATGAAGTAGCAGTCCTCACGCTCTTTTTATTAATCTATAAATGACAAGCAAGTATGAGCAAAAAGCGGGAAAATTCTCAAAGCACAAATGCGGAAAGAAGAAAGATTGCATTATCCATCAGTTATCCTCTTGCCATAGAATTAGGATTCGACACAGAACAACTATCCACAGGATGGGACACGGAAGAAGCACGGGAATACTTACTGAAGAAATGGAACATAAAAGAAAGGGATTTGGCAAAAGAACTGCTGCATTACATAGAGCAAGAAGGAGAAAGAGCCACCTATCAAATAATCTTACCCTACTTTTTACTTGCAGAGGATAAAGAAAACAGAAAAAAAATACTGGAAGAGCGATACATGGCGATAGACCGTTTTATCCGGTATTCCGATAATCTGTCAGACTGCCTGCCCTGTTTAAAAGATACCGGCATATTCTCACCCGAAAAATCAGATTATGAACGCGGAACACTGGCATGGGATATGGCACTGCTGGTAACCATAGCAAGAATCTCTTTCGATGCAAAATACATAGAAGAAAAAGAAGCCTTGCAATATATCGATACCGCCTATAAGCACTGCCGGAGAACATTTAGAAACTGGAACGAAATAGGCAAAAGTTTTGTTCTTGGAGAGGCCATGCGAAAAGGAAACGACCTGTCCTTTGCCAAGACATTAGTCCTCATACAGATTGCCCTGACACAAGACAACGGAATTTGGAATAACGATTCTTTCTAAGAACGATACTCCATAAAACAAAAGGAAGTTTATTAAGGAAGAACGTTTATTTCACCCGATTGACTACATAGTCCAAATAGCAAAACAGCGCATCTCTCACAGCGATATTCTTAATATCGGCAATCAAATCTTTTGCACGGTCTTTGTACGCCATCATAGTGCTTTTTGCATAATCTATACCGCCATTTTGCTTGGTATATTCAATTAAACGTGCGATTTCATCGCCTGTCACCTCACCGGATTTTACCTTTATTGCCAAACGAAACGCATCTGCATCCTGAGTAGAGTTTAAAGCATAAATGGCAGGAAGCGTCAACTTCCCTTCACGCATATCATTACCCGTAGGTTTCCCAATCTCAAGACTGTCATAATAATCAAAGATATCATCCTTAATCTGAAAGCAAATACCTACGTATTCACCGAACAAACGGGCCATTTCCACCTCCTCCGGAGAAGCATCCACCGATAATGCGGCAGCTTTGGTGCAAGCAGCGAAAAGAGCAGCTGTTTTCTTACGGATCACATCAAAATATACGTTTTCATCGAGTGTAGCATTGCTTACATTCGATAATTGCAGAATCTCACCTTCAGAAAGATCCTGGCCCAAACAGGCGATAACCTCTACAATCTCCTCATTTGAAGTACGACTGGCATGCATCAAACAAGTAGCAAGCAAATAATCACCTACCAACACCGATATCTTATTATTATAAATAGCATTAACAGAGGCTTGTCCGCGGCGCTTATCGCTTTCATCAACCACATCATCGTGTACCAGACTTGCCGTATGCAACAATTCCAGAGCAACAGCCGAATGATAAGTAGCATTCTTCGCTTTCCCGAAAAGTTTGGCAATCAGCAACACAAGAATCGGGCGCATCATCTTCCCTCCTCTTTGTTTGATATGAGTTAATACCTGATTAAGCAAAGGATCAGAACTAACTAAAGAACGCTCGAAAAGAGCTTTGAATTGTTCCAATTCTTCGGCAACAGGAGACGCTATCGCAGACAGTTTATCCATATAAATACAATTTAGGCACAAAAGTAATAATAAAACGTTTAATACGGCATTTTTTTGTACTTTTACCGTTGAAAAAACTAAAGAATATAGTAATAATGGAGAAACTTTTCTTACTGGATGCTTATGCACTCATATACAGAGCATACTATGCTTTCATCAAAAATCCCAGAATCAACTCAAAAGGATTCAACACTTCTGCCATCCTCGGCTTTGTAAATACGCTTGAAGATGTGCTGAAAAAGGAGAATCCATCACATATAGGAGTGGCTTTCGACCCTGCCGGCCCTACTTTCCGGCATGTTGCCTTCGAACAATATAAAGCGCAGCGGGAAGAAACTCCGGAAGCAATCCGGCTCTCCGTACCTATTATAAAAGAAATCATCAATGCTTACCGCATTCCTATTCTCGAAGTTCCGGGCTACGAAGCCGACGACGTTATCGGCACGCTTGCCACCGAAGCCGGAAAACGAGGTATACAAACCTACATGATGACACCGGACAAGGACTACGGTCAGTTGGTGTCCGACAATGTTTTCATCTACCGACCTAAATACGGAGATAAAGAATTTGAAGTAATGGGAGTCGAACAAGTGAAAGCTAAGTTCGACATTCAGTCACCCTCTCAAGTCATCGATATGCTCGGACTCATGGGAGATGCTTCCGACAATATTCCGGGGTGTCCGGGTGTGGGAGAAAAAACCGCACAAAAATTAATCGCCGAATACGGCAGCATTGAAAACTTACTGGAACATGTTGAAGATTTAAAAGGTGCACTTCGTACTAAAGTAGAAAATAATAAAGAGATGATTACTTTCTCCAAATTTCTTGCAACCATTAAAATAGATGTTCCCATTGAATTGAAAATGGAAGAACTGGTAAGAGAGCAAGCGGATGAAGAAGCACTCCGAAAAATTTTCGAAGAGATGGAATTTCGTACTTTAATTGAACGCGTACTCAAAACAGAGAAAAAACAACCCGTTAATGCTCCCACTCAAGGCAATCTCTTTGATTTATTTACGGACGAGGGCACAGTTGAAGAAAAATATTCGAATCTCGCACGTTTAGAAACGTTAAACTACGACTATCAACTCATTGATACAGAAGAAAAAAGGAGCGAATTACTACAAAAGTTACTTACAAAAGAAATTCTCAGTCTAGATACGGAGACAACAGGTACAGACCCAATTACCGCAGAATTAGTAGGAATGAGCTTTAGCTATGCGGAAAATCAGGCATACTATGTACCCGTTCCGGCAAATCGTGAAGAAGCTATAAAAATCGTTAACGCATTTCGTCCGGTATTCGAAAATGAGAAATCGATAAAGGTCGGTCAAAATATTAAGTACGATTTGTTGATGTTACAAAATTACGGTGTCGAGCTAAAAGGAAAACTATTCGACACAATGGTAGCCCACTATGTTCTCCAACCGGAACTCAGGCATGGAATGGATTACCTTGCCGAAATCTATTTAAAATATGATACGATCAAAATAGAAGAACTTATCGGAAGCAAAGGAAAGAATCAAGGCAATATGCGAGACCTTGCACCCGAACAAGTCTACAAATATGCTTGTGAAGATGCGGATGTCACATTGAAACTAAAAAACATACTGGAGGATGAACTACGAAAGAACGGTGCAGAAGATTTATTCTACAACATAGAAATGCCGCTCGTACCGGTTCTCGCCTACATGGAACGTAATGGCGTACGCCTCGATACCGGAGCTTTACAGCAATCTTCCGAACACTTCACCAAGAAGATGAACGAAATAGAACAGGAAATCTATGCACTTGCCGGAGTAGAGTTCAACATCAGTTCTCCCAAGCAAGTAGGCGAAATTCTGTTTGAGAAGCTCAAAATCATCGAAAAAGCCAAGAAAACCAAATCCGGTCAGTATTCCACTTCAGAAGAAGTCTTGGAAAGCCTGAGGGGAAAGCATCCGGTTATAGAAAAGATATTGGATTACAGAGGATTAAAAAAGCTGCTGAGTACCTACATAGATGCCCTACCCTTATTGATTAATCCTAAGACAGGTAAAATTCATACCTCGTTCAATCAAACGATTACCGCCACCGGGCGTTTGAGCTCCAGCAATCCGAACCTTCAAAATATTCCTATCCGGGATGAGAACGGCAAGGAAATCCGTAAGGCTTTCATACCGGAAGATGGTTGTTTGTTCTTTTCTGCCGATTACTCACAGATAGAACTTCGCATCATGGCGCACTTGAGTGAAGACAAGAATATGATCGATGCTTTCCTTTCCGGTTATGATATCCATGCGGCAACTGCTGCCAAAGTTTATAAAATAGATATCAATGATGTGACCCGAGAGCAACGCAGTAAGGCAAAAACCGCTAATTTCGGTATCATCTACGGCATTTCGGTGTTCGGTCTGGCAGAACGTATGGGTGTAGACCGCAAAGAAGCCAAAGAGCTGATAGACGGTTATTTTGAAACTTATCCGGACGTAAAAAGATACATGGATAAAAGCATAGAGGTGGCCCGTGAAAACGGCTATGTGGAAACCATCTTCCACCGCAAACGCTTCCTTCCCGACATCAATTCACGAAACGCCATTGTGCGGGGATATGCCGAACGCAACGCGATTAATGCACCGATTCAAGGAAGTGCCGCAGATATAATCAAAGTGGCAATGATACGAATTTACGAACGCTTCAAACGGGAGAATATAAAGTCGAAGATGATTCTGCAAGTACATGATGAATTGAACTTCAGTGTCTATCCGGAAGAAAAAGAGATGGTAGGCCGCATCGTTATCGAAGAAATGGAGAATGCTTATAAAATGCATGTTCCTTTAAAAGCCGATTGCGGTTGGGGCACAAACTGGCTTGAAGCACATTAATTCCATGCCGGGCAGAATAATGAAATACATCGCTGTCCAGTTCGGTAATCCGCATGGATTCGGCGGACAGATATCCACTTTTATCATGAATTGCCTCAATATGAGGCAATATCATGCAGTGGAAAGATTACTGCTCATTGAACCCGGAAATAAAATACTGGATATTGGCTTCGGCAACGGATACCTCATCAGATACCTGAACAGGAACTATCCATCTACCCAACTATATGGCATCGACATTTCAGAAGATATGCTAAGAACGGCACTCCAAAAGAGTCACGAGGCCATCTCAAACGGGAATATGCATCTGACCATTGCCGATGTTGTTTCTTTACCTTTTGAAGACGAAAGTTTTGAAAGGATTTATACCGTTAATACACACTATTTCTGGTCGGACATAGACAAAGGATTGCAGGAAATCAGACGGGTGATGAAGCCGGACGCATTGTTCCTTATCGTAGGTCACTACAAAAAATATCTGGATAGACTGCCCATTGCCAAATATAACTTCAAGAAGTATGAAATAGAAGAGATTGAAGTTCTACTTCAAAAGAACGGATTGGTATTAGAAAGAAACATCTGCGTTGAAAAATACAAGTCCTATTGCCTGACAATCCGAAAAAAGTAATCCGCTTTTCCTGACAGCAGGCCTTTACTTCCCCGTAAATTAAAGTCCATCAACTTTACCATATAACACGGCACAACAGGTTACAGTATAGAAGATTCGGCTGTCTTTTCCTTTCATAAGGCCTAACTTTTCCAAGTAAAATAATTGTTTTCTTTAATTACTCAGGCAAATTATAAGCACATCAAGTCCCTTAAATCTAAAAAATATTTAAATAGCTATCATAATAACACTATAATAAAATATAATCCCTACCTTTGCACCGCAAAACAAAACAAGGTACACAATAACCAGATTATTTTAGCATCATAATGATAGTTACAATCTAAAATAGAAGTACATTTTTCTCTCTCTACATAACCTAACAATAAAAATTGGAAATTCCCTATTCGTCTGTCCATTACATGGAAACCAACAGATGGAAAGGGAAATTTTCTTTAGATACACTCCGTCCCCGTCCCCCGCTATCCGGCAAATCGAACTTACTATTATTCAATAAAACAGAACTATCTACTGCAGTAACCATTGTATCCGGTGTAGAATGTCCGGATGCCGGAATGGTATGATTACAACGCTTCGTCACGATCACCTCATGCACTACCGGGACTTCTTTATATACCGTATCCACACAACGCTCCGTAACAATGACCGTATCCACTTTTGCTATCAATGAATCTTTATCCGACCGTCCTTCGGGAATGAACCAGCCAATAAAAACGCCAACCACACAAGCTGCAGCCAATTTCCATAAAGAAAAAGTAAAACGAGACAATGGTGCAACATTACGCCTGTCTATTTCAGATTTCAGCTCTACAAAAGGTTTCGGCCTCATCTCGCGGTTTTCTTGCTCCATTAAGACCTTGGAACGTTCCAATATCCGCTTCACATTTGGAAATTCTTCCAGTTTTTCTAATTCATTATCTTCCATAATTCTCTAATTTTTCAAGTTATAAACTGCCATTGCCTGAGAAAGGAACTTCAAAACATAATGAAGTCTCGACTTCACCGTACCTTCCGGACAAGATAGTATCCGCGCAATTTCGGGAATAGAAAGCTCTTCTTCATAACGTAATGCAAACACCACAATCTGTTCCGATGTAAGTTTTCGAAGATTCTCTTTCAATTTCATATCAAACACCAAACGGTCATGATAAAGCTCATATTCAGGTTCAACAGACGGAGCCGGAGAAGCATTCAATTCGGCTTCATGAGCTTCTACCACCTCCTTATGACGATATTCATTCTTGCAAAGATTGTATGCCATCGCAAACACCCATGATGAAAAGGTACGACTGTGCTCAAAATGAAGTCGCTGTTCATAGACTTTAAGAAACAGTTCCTGAGTAAAATCCTCTGCTTTTGCCGTATCATAACCCAGCATCCTGAAGAAGAACCCTTGCAAGCGACGAGCATAACGGGTATATAACTCCTCAAAAGCCCGTATATCGTCCCTTGTCACCAACCGCATAAGTTCCTCGTCAGACGCCGAATCAATCTCCATTTGTGTATGTTTCATCCTTCAAATCTATGCAATCCAAATAACTTTGCCTAACGCTATCGCTTTCAAAATCGGTCTTTTCTATAATACCATGCAGGATATTATATAATTTGGTGTAATTATTCCGGTCTCCACTCTGTTTATAAAACGCCAGCAGTGAATGGAAACACGGCACATAATTCAAAGCAAAAGAACTGACGGAAGCGCCATAACTATCCGGAATAAATGTTTCTCTTACATAATCCATCAGATAAACCTCTTCGAAATTACGCTTTGTCACTGCCATATTATCATATAATTCTTTGGAATATCTAAATACAAGCCCTTCGGCATAAAGGCTGTCTTTGAGAAAATCATAATCGGCTGACCGAAAAGTTGTTGAGAAGTAGACAGGACGTTCCGTATGCTTGATAAAATGATTGAGTACCGCCCGATAAGCCTCATGCCAATCTTTATAATCCTTATTCAATTCTTCTTTTTTTATGCTGAACAAAGGAATACCCAACTCCTTTTCCAAACCTTCAACATAGGTATCACAAAGCAAAAAGCTCAGACAAATAATCTTTTTATCTTTAAACAGTCCTTTTCCATGCTGTAATAAAAGTTTAGAAAAGACCGAAGCGTCGCCATTCGTAAAAATAATCCCTTTATCCTCCATTCCGGACAGTTCATTATAGCTGTAGTTCATCAATGACGGGGAGTATTCACCGCTCTCATACCACTTCCTGCACGTCTTGGAAAGCAATGAGTCATTTCTGGAAATCATCAGGTACGCCACATAATCGGGATAACGGGAAACATCATCAGGACGCATGGAAATCGCCTTCGCCATATATCCGCCATATGCCAAATCTCCGGCGTGATATACGTATTTCATCAGATTGAAAGTAAACGTATTCGGAATTGCTCTTTCCATTTGCGCTATAATATCACCCAGCTTCGTATTAATCTCCGTACTGCTTTTGTCCGAACCGGACATCTCCAAACTATAGCGGGTAGCCCGGTAATAGTTTTCCCATGCTTCTTCATTCTTACGATTCTTCTTAATCTCTTTATTCCATGCATCCGCCTGTTTCTCATACCAGTCGGAATCGTGCCTTTCTTTTACGGGAGAAACGACTTTCTCTGCTTGCTGAGCAAGGCCCAACTGTGCCAAAAGCCAGCACAAAGTAAATATTGTAACGGTCAATGTTCTCATTTTTATACGATTTTAAACTATGAATATAAAGAACGTTCTGATAAAGCATACACTCCTATCAGGCAAACGTTCAAAGAAAATCGGATTATTTTGCAAGATACTTATTTCTTGATATAGCTCAAGCCTCATAATCCATGTATTTGATACTTTTGCACGCAATTTTGTTTTATAGAAATGAAAAAGAGTCTTATTGCATTGGCATTCGGAACACTCGGCTTGGGAATAGCCGAATTTGTCATGATGGCTATACTCCCCTATGTAGCCAAAGATTTACATGTCAGTATCCCTACGGCAGGACATTTGATTTCTGCCTATGCGTTGGGCGTATGCGCCGGAGCCCCCATGCTCACCCTTGCGCGTAAACTTCCGCTGAAGAATATATTACTGGGACTGGTTGCCCTGATGATGATTGGAAATACCTGTGCCGCCTTCTCTCCCAACTTTTGGACAATGATAGGAGCACGTTTCATATCCGGATTACCCCATGGAGCGTATTTCGGAGTAGCCTCCATCGTTGCCGAAAAGCTGGCAGATAAAGGAAAAGGTTCGGAAGCTGTTTCCATCATGATAGCCGGTATGACAGTGGCAAATCTGTTCGGTGTGCCTCTCGGAACATCCCTCAGCACGATGCTTTCATGGCGGTTGACTTTTCTGCTTGTAGGTATATGGTGCATTATCGTGCTGTATTATATATGGAAATGGGTGCCTCAAGTAGAAGGTCTGCCTGATACCGGGTTCAAAGGGCAGTTCCGTTTTATGAAAACCACCGCTCCGTGGCTTATACTCGGTGCCACCATGTTTGGCAACGGCGGGGTATTCTGTTGGTACAGCTACATCAATCCATTGCTGACAAAAGTATCCGGTTTCTCTGCCGAAAGTATTACCTTATTAATGGTATTGGCAGGATTCGGTATGGTAGTAGGTAATTTAATAGGAGGACGCCTGTCGGATAGATACACACCCGGACGTGTAGCGGCTACAACACAAATCATTATCTGCTTTGCGTTGCTTTCCATCTTCTTTGCAGCCCGTATAGACTGGCTCACAGCATTGTTAATGTGTCTTTGTACTACCGGACTATTTGCCGTTTCCAGTCCCTTGCAAATATCCATCATCCACTTCGCAAAAGGTGGCGAATTGCTCGGTGCAGCTTGCATTCAGGTTGCTTTCAACTTAGGCAATGCTATCGGCGCTTTCATCGGAGGATTACCGTTGGAAGCAGGTTTGGGATACCGGTATCCGGCATTGATTGGTGCTCCGCTCACATTTGTCGGCTTTGTCTTAATGATTATATTCTTCAAGAAATACGAACGGAAAGCAATAGAATAATTCGGATATATTGAGAAAAGAGCCTATCTTTGCAAACTGGAATAAACGATAATATATAAAACAACTGATATAATGAGTTTACAATGTGGTATTGTCGGACTCCCGAACGTAGGGAAATCGACTCTTTTCAACTGCTTATCCAATGCAAAGGCGCAAGCCGCCAACTTTCCGTTTTGTACTATCGAACCGAATGTCGGTGTTATTACCGTGCCGGACGAACGCCTTAATAAACTTGCAGAGCTTGTACATCCCGGACGTATTGTACCGACAACAGTGGAAATAGTAGACATCGCCGGACTTGTAAAGGGAGCAAGCAAAGGTGAAGGACTTGGAAATAAGTTTCTTGCCAATATTCGGGAAACGGATGCCATTATTCACGTATTACGTTGCTTTGACGATGACAACGTAACTCATGTGGACGGTAGCGTCAATCCGGTGCGCGACAAAGAAATCATTGACTACGAACTCCAGTTAAAAGACTTGGAAACCATTGAAAGCCGTATTCAAAAGGTACAGAAACAGGCTCAAACCGGTGGCGACAAGACCGCAAAGCAAACTTATGATATTCTGGTTAAGTATAAAGAAGCCTTAGAACAAGGTAAATCCGCCCGTACCGTGCAATTCGAAACCAAAGACGAGCAGAAAATTGCCAAGGAACTTTTCTTGCTGACTTCCAAGCCTGTGCTTTATGTATGCAATGTAGATGAAAGCAGCGCAGTAAGCGGAAATAAATACGTTGAAGCTGTACGTGAAGCCATTAAAGAGGAAAATGCCGAGCTGCTTGTTGTAGCAGCTAAAACGGAAGCGGATATTGCAGAACTGGAGACTTATGAAGACCGCCAGATGTTCCTTCAGGAGGTTGGATTAGAGGAATCCGGAGTAGCGAGACTTATCAAGTCCGCTTATCATCTTCTTAATCTGGAAACATTCCTCACCGCCGGTGAAATGGAAGTAAAAGCATGGACTTACCATAAAGGCTGGAAAGCCCCGCAATGCGCAGGAGTAATCCATACAGACTTCGAGAAAGGTTTTATCCGTGCAGAGGTTATCAAATACGAAGACTTTATCAAATACGGTTCCGAAGCTGCGGTACGCGAAGCAGGGAAAATGGGCGTCGAAGGTAAGGAATACGTAGTACAAGACGGAGATATCATGCACTTCCGATTCAATGTATAGACAAAAACTCAAATAAAAGAACAACACTATGAGCAGTTTACTAAATTTCATCGTATGGAATCCCGATCCGGAAATGTTTTCCCTGTTCGGTATCAGTATCCGCTATTATTCAATCATGTGGGCTATCGGACTGGGACTGGCTTACTACATCGTACGTTGGCTCTACAAAGACCAGAGAATCCCGGAAAAGCTCTTTGATCCGTTGTTTTTCTATTGCTTCTTCGGTGTTCTCATCGGTGCGCGTTTAGGACATTGTATCTTCTATGACTGGGATTATTATTCTTCACATATAGCAGAAATGATATTGCCCGTAAAATTTACCGATGCCGGAGTGCAGTTTACCGGATATCAGGGACTTGCCAGTCATGGCGGAACAATAGGACTTATTGTTGCCCTGTGGTTGTATGTACGCAAAACAAAGCTGAATTTCATCGATGTCTTGGATAACATAGCTATCGCAACCCCTGCCACGGCTTGCTTTATCCGTTTGGGAAACCTGATGAATTCCGAAATCGTAGGTAAGGTAACAGATGTGCCATGGGCATTTATCTTTCCTCGTGAAGGCATGGAACCACGCCATCCGGCACAACTTTACGAAGCACTCGCCTATCTTCTGTTCTTCTTTATAGAAATCTATCTATATAAGAAATACAAAGATAAACTGCATCGCGGTTTCTTCTTCGGACTGTGCCTGACGCTGATCTTCACATTCCGTTTCTTCATAGAGTTCTTAAAAGCTCCTCAGGAAGCATTTGAGGCAGATATGATGCTTAATATGGGACAATGGCTCAGCATCCCCTTTGTCATTCTGGGAGTAGCCTGTATGCTCTACGGTAAACGCTTGGACAAAGTGGGTAAACCAAAAGGAAAACTCTAATCATCCGACAAGACATTCCAATCGTTCAGGCATGGAAATCCATTCGTTTCACCATGCCTGAACGACAGGCTTCCCATGGGCAAACGACAGGATGAGCCGGGCGAAACGATTCAACCCTCCTGAAGAATATTTAATCCCTCCTTATCCCCTATCAAATCGTAAGGGAAGCAAAAGAAATAAGAAAGAATATTATACTCTCATCTTTCAAAATGATTTCCTAAAAAATAATATATTTGTAGAAGGTATAATAAACATTATTCCATTAATTATCAATACGTTAATTTTTTATTTGTAGTAGCAGAAACAGATAAAAACACCTGTTTGTAGGAGCAAATAAGCTCTTTGATTTTGCACATAATTCTTTGTGTTTGATAAATTTGTGTTTGAAAAATACGTATGTATCACTCTAACACCAATCTATTATGAAAGCAAAATTCTTCTCCTTAACAGCAGTCATTATTTTTACTGCTATCGTTTCTGCTTTTGCAACCTCACCGGGAAATGAAACTCCTGTGGTAAAAACAACTACAAAGGGATATGCAATGGAATTATCCAATAGCCCCGGAATCTTCTGTTTCGATATTAAAACTCCCAATAAACCGGAAATGTATTTCCCGCTAGAAGACAACGAAATAGCAAGTGCCGGTACTTATGCCAATGGAAAGTATTACACAATGATACTTAACAAGGAGCAAAAACCTCTCGGTATATATACATACAACCTGAAAACAGGAGACAGAAACCTGTTAAGGGATATGTCTGACGCTACTTCCTTTTTCCTGGACATGACTTATGACTATACCACCTCAACCTTATACGCAATATGGGAAAATTGGCCAAATACTACCCTGATTAAAGTAAATACGGAAAATGGAGATCCCACTCTTATAAAAGACATACCTAATGCCTCTATCTATGCTATAGCAGCAAGCCCGGAAGGAATACTCTATGCGATGTCTTCAAGAGGAGATTTATACACCGTAGATAAAAATGACGGAACGTTAACCGAACTTTTTCCAACAGATAATTATACCGAGAATTTCCAATCAATGGACTTCGACCACAACAGCGGACGATTATATTGGACGTATCAAACCTGGAGCGGAAGGTTCTTCAATGAAGTTGATTTAGAGAAGAAAGAAGTTAGGATGATTAACTCTTTCCCAGCTAATTATCTGGTGGGAGGATTATACATGGCTTTTACCGATGCCGTTCCTGAAAGTCCTAAAACGATTGATGACTTAAAAATCAAAGTAAATGAAAGCTTAGCTCCGGTGTTAAGTTGGACTAACCCAAGCAAAACACTCGATAATAAAGACCTTAACAACCTTTCTTATGCAGAAATCTATCGAAACGATACATTAGTACATAAACTGACAGGCATAACAAAAGGCTCTTCATCCGAATGGACAGACACCTCCGCTCCGAATCAAACGAATAAATATAAGGTCATAACTTATACGTCCGATAACAACGAAAGTATTCCCGCATGGATTTCCATTTTCGCCGGACGAGACGTACCTGCCGCCCCGAATAATGTAGTGGCAACAAAACTTAGTACCATAAGTGCTTCAATCAGTTGGGAAGCGCCGACCACCGGATTAAACAACAGTTGGTTTGATAAGGAGTCATTAGCTTATAAAGTCATACGTAAACCTGATAACACAACACTGATAAACGGCACAAAAGAGACATCTTACACAGACGAAAACGTAACAAGTTTCTCCAATTATAGTTATCAAATCATTGCTATCAGCGCTGATGGTGAAGGAGGTAGCGCAATATCAAATTCCGTAGCTTTAGGAGAAAGTATTCAAATGCCATTCTCATCACCATTGGACACAGAAGAGGATTTTAATTTATGGACAGTATTCAATAGAGATGAAAAAGAAGATTGCTGGTATTTTGGAAAGTCTGTAGGTTCTAAAAATGGAGCCGAATCATGTGCAGACAAAACCAATTTCACTCCAACGAATAATTGGTTAGTATCTCCTCCTTTAGCACTCGAGAAAGGTAAAATATATGAATTATCATTCAAAGCAAATACTGCTTATTATGAAACAGAACGACTAAGAATTACTTTAGGCAAAGAAATAGAACCGGAAGCACAAACTATTATCGTACAAGATCTGGAAATAAAGTCATATTATGGCACTGTATTCTATGTCACATTACCTGTATTGGAAGAAAGCGGTAAATACTATTTAGGACTGCAACATACTTCCGTTTCAAATCAAGGAATGGTACTTCATATCAACGATGTCCTGCTGAAAGAACAGGATAAAGGAGAAGTAGCAGGAACTGTTACAGACGGAACAAACCCATTGGCAAATGTTACTTTAACGCTAAGCGGACAAGAAACGTTTACTACACAATCCGATACAGAAGGCAAATATAGCTTCACGGACATCATTGCCGGAGAATACAATTTAAAAGCTACTTTGCTCGGATATGAAGAAAAAGAAACAAAGATAACCGTAACACCGCTAAAAACAACGGAAAGTAATATTACAATCACAACATTACCTCAGTACAGCGTGAATGGAAAGATTACCGACAACGGAAATACTCCCGTTCGAGGAGCTTGGGTAACCATAAGCGGATACAATAATTACAAGACATCCACAAACGAAAACGGAGAATATACGTTTGATAAAGTATATAAGAGTGACAATTATCAGTTAACGGTCAGAAAGAATAACTTTGAAGTAATTTCTAATCAGCCATTGCAGGTACAGGGTAATGTCAGCAATGAAGTCATTAAATTAACCTATAAGAATATCCCGCCGTCCTCTGTCACCACAGAAGAATCAAACACAGGAAATCAAACTATTAATTGGGAACGTCCCTTCGATACCGTAGAATATTTATATGACAACGGTACACCTAAAGAACCTATGGGATATAACGAAGGTGGCGAATACCATATATTAGGAAATATTTTCCGTACTCCTACCACTATCCATCGCGTAAAATGGTTCACCAATAGCAGCGAAGGAAAGAAGCCGTATGTTCACGTGTATATCATTGATCTTGATGAAAACGGAATGCCTACAGGCACATTATTATTCTCACAAAAGAATGTTCCTACAAATGACGACGTATGGACTACATTTGAACTACCGGAACGAGTAAACGCTCCACGTGGTTTCATGCTGGCTCTGAGCAGTGATGGAAACGTATATTTAGCCAACGATAATAATTCTGATGTCATAGGAAAACAAATCCAATGTTTCAGTACAGACTATCGGTACCCCAATGGTTACACTTATTTCGACGCAAGAAATTGGGAAGGCGCTCTCATGCTACGGGCAGAAGGCGAAATGATAGAAGCTAGCGAACATCCGCTAAATGTAACCTACGATGTATGGAGAATGACCGAAAAAGAACAGTCTACTCCTGAAAAATGGACAAAGATAAAAGCAGGAACAACAGAATTGACAACAGTCGATGAAACGTTTGCCAATCTACCTAAAGATACATACAAATATGCCGTTAAGGCAAACTATCCGCTAGACAAGCTTACCTCTGATGCCACAATATCAGCTCCTATTTACCATAAACAATTCACAAACATCACAATGAACGTAACAACCAACTCTGTTCCGAAAGATGCAGAAGGGGCCTCTATCAACATAGACGATAATAAAGGAAATAAGTACCAAACAACGGTATCGAATGGAAAAGCAACCTTCCAGAAAATATGGAAAGGCAATTATACTTTGACTTTAATGCAACCCGGATTTGAGAAACAGGTTACGAATCTGAATGTAACGGAGAATGACCAATATGAGTTCTCATATACGCTAATTCAGAAAAAAGCTCCTGTATCTAATATTGATATTATGGCAACAGACAAGCCGGCAGAATGGCAATTATTATGGAATCTGTTTGCCAATATTGAAGACGGATTCGAAGATTCCTCTTATGAAGATTTCGAACTTAATCCGGTTGGTAATACAGGATGGCAATACGTAGATAACGACCGATACCCAACTTATGGATTTGGTGCTACAACATTCCCGAATATGCGTGAACCGATGGCTGCTATCATATTCAATTCTAATACAACCGAGCCTCCATTGGGCATTAACACAGCTCATTCCGGCCAGCGTGCTTTAGGATTCTTCGCTTCAAGAGAAACAGAAGATGAAAACGAACAAATAATTATGCACGACAGTGATGACTATTTAATCTCACCGAAACTTAATTTCCACAAAGACTTCACTTTCAGCTTCTTTGCCAGAAGCTATGACAGTGAGAACGGATTGGAAAGAATTCGTGTCGGATATTCTACCACAGATGCCCAATTAAGCAGTTTCACTTATCTGGAAGAGGAGTTTATCAACGTTCCTACAGAATATACGGAATATTCTTATTCCATACCGAAAGAAGCCAAATACGTGATATTAAATAGTCATTCAAGAAGTAGTTTCTTATTGTTGGTTGATGATGTCTTTATTGGTACAGACAAGAACTTTATAACAAATCCGGAAGAAGGAAACGGTTCTTTCAAGACTTATAAAGTATATCTGGACAACAAGCTGATAACCGAAACTCAAGACAGCAAATACTTATTGACCGGACTATCATCGGGCAAGCACACTGCCGCGATAACTAAAGTTTATAATTCAGGAGAATCAAATCCGGTATCTATCGACTTTACAGTAATAGGAGGCGATAATATCGATTATGTAAATGATGGAAATCTCATTGTTTATCTAACTCCCGAAAACAAACTGGTGATAAATGGTGATTATAAGCTGATGAATCTATATTCTATGGCCGGAACGCCGATTATGAGTTCAGAAAATCAACCGGAAATCGATTTGAACAGATTATCGAAAGGTGTTTATATGGTATACATAACAACATTGGATAACCGCCAGTCTATCCATAAGATTATCATAAAATAGAATCTTTATTCTTAAACAAATATTTGCCATTAATCAAAATTCTCTTAATTTTGTGCAAATAAGAGAATATAATGAAAACACTTATACTATTCCTATTCCTATTCCTGGCTTTATCAGAGTCAGGAATAGGAATTTTAGCACAAAATGACGACGTCGAAGCCATACTTAGAAAAGCATATGAATTAGACACGTCAAACCCTGAAGAAGCAATAAAAAATGCCCAGCAGGCATACGAAATAGGTAAAGAAAGAAACGATCCTGTCATTTGCAGCCGGGCTCTTTTCATTTACGCAAGAATAACTATGTTTGAGGGAGATTTCGACCTCGGACTAAGTTTGTGCTTCAATGCATTAAACTACTGTCCTGACGATTCCATCTCTTTACAAGCAGAAATATACAATGGCATTGGTTGGGGTTATACAAAACTAAACAATAAAGATAGAGCAATAGACTATACAGACAAGAGTTTGGAAATATATCAAGAATTATCCGATTCCATTGGCATTGCGTTGTCATACAATCATAAAGGATTTATCTACTATAATGCACAGGAATATGATAAAGCTGACTATTTCTTCAATATGGCACTTGATATTTTTAGAAAAACCAATAGCCAAAGAAATATAGCCGCCGTCATCAACAACTTATGTATGTCACCGGGCAACAGTGAAGAAAAGGTCAAACTTATACAGGAAGCTATAAAAATCAACTTATCTCTTGGAATTATCTGGTCTGTAGCCGCAAATTACAATAATCTTGGAAAACAATATTATTATTTGCACAAGTATGAGGATGCTCTGGTTGCATTGGACATGGCTAAAGAATATGCACAGAGGGTAAAAGCAAAAGATCTTTTAAGTGAAAACTATCTGCAACGCTCACTGATTTATGCGGCTCAAAAAGATTATCCATTGGCTTATAGCTGCCTTCAAAAGCAAACGGAAGTCAATAAAGAGATACAATCCGAAAAGAACCTGCGGGAAATAGAACGTAAAATAACAAGTCAGCAATTGCTTAAACTAAAACAAGAGTACGAGCTTCAACAAAAGGAACATGATCTTGCCATACTACAAAAGAACTGGATAATAACATTTATTGTCATGTTACTTTGTATACTATTATTATTTGCCCGTTTCCGCTGGTTCAAAAAGAAAAAAGAACTGGAACTAATCGCCCAACAATACGAGCTAGAGCAGTCACAACGCAAAATTATGGAATTGGAAATTAAAGAAAAAGAAGAAAAGATAGGAAATATAGATCATGAACTGCAAGCTGCAAAAGAGAAGTTAGGATATATGTTATTGTTCTTAAGAAGCAGAAACGAATTGCTTGAAAAGATAAGGAATATGATCAGAGAAACCTATAAAATGGAATCGGCAGAACAACTCACATACTTGAAAAAAGTAAATACATTTATCGCGCAATATCAAATAGAAGAACAGAAGGACGAGTTATCCATCCAGATAGAAGAACAAAACAAAGCCTTTTCAAAACGTCTGGAAGAACGATTTCCTTGTATTACAACTGCTGAAAAGAATCTGGCTGTTTTGCTCAGAATGAACCTTTCTTCCAAAGAAATAACTCTCATTACCGGCAACTCTACCAAAACAATCAGTATGACACGACATCGATTGAGAAAACATCTGGAATTGGCTTCCGATGAAGATATTATTGCATTTCTTCAGAAGGTTTGATTAATCCGGCTTCACGCAAATATTTAATAACAGTACGAGCAGATGTCCTGTCTCTTCTATTCTCGTTTCTATAACGTTCTAATAAATCAGGACGTTTAAATAACATTTGCTCCACATCCTCCTCATAAATCCGATTAACATTCTTAGAATCAGAAGATATTGAATAACAAACAAGCTTATCATAGACAATAGAAGCACCTACTAACCCAAAACTTGTTGTTATAAAAGCTTCTCTACTACCAACCGGCATAGAAGCAAATATTATCTTTTTATAACTATAGCAAAATGCAGGAGCATATCCTGTCCCTAAACGAAAAGCTCCATTTTTTAATCCTTTACAATTAACCAAAAGCATATTCTGGTATTCGATAATACGCGCTTTTTTAAGAACCTTCTTTAAATCTTTATTTTTTACTTCAATCTTTAAATCGCCCCCTCCAATCAAAGAATTTTCACGCGCAGATACTACCAAATCTGTTATCTCATTATATTTCCCTATTACATAATCCCCATAAGTCGAATAATACTTCCCACTAGTAATAAATACAGAATCATTATCCTGAGACTTTTGTTTGGGTCTAACCGAATATTTCTCTTGAGAAAATGATGATAAACTTACACACAGAAAACAAACAACAGCATAACAAAAATACTTCATAGCTTATTTTCCTTTCACAATTTTCTTAATATCATTCAGCTTATTCAAGGCTTCAAGCGGAGTCAGGTTATTGACATCAAGATTAAGAATCTCATCACGAATCTGACAAAGGATAGGATCATCCAACTGGAAGAAGTTTAATTGCATACCTTCTCTATGCTCACTTACTTCAGATAACGGTTTAGAAATTCCCTGTTGACGATTATCCGTTTCCAGTTGATGCAGAATATCATCGGCACGTTTTACAATGCTCTTAGGCATTCCCGCCATCTTTGCCACATGGATACCGAAAGAGTGCTCACTCCCACCCCGTTCAAGTTTACGAAGAAAAATTACTTTATTATCGACTTCTTTAACCGATACATTGTAGTTTTTAATACGGTTGAAAGATTTCTCCATTTCATTTAATTCATGGTAATGGGTAGCAAAAAGCGTTCGCGCTTTACCTTTCGGATGCTCATGGATATATTCTACAATAGCCCATGCAATAGAGATGCCGTCATACGTAGAAGTTCCACGCCCCAACTCGTCGAAAAGCACCAAACTTCTGGGAGATATATTATTCAGAATATCAGCCGCCTCATTCATCTCAACCATGAAAGTAGACTCGCCAACGGAAATATTATCACTTGCACCCACACGGGTAAATATTTTATCGACTAATCCTATGCGGGCACTCTCAGCAGGTACAAAACAGCCTATTTGAGCCAATAAGGTAATTAATGCAGTCTGCCTTAATAAAGCCGACTTACCTGCCATATTCGGACCGGTAATAATAATAATCTGCTGCTTTTCACTATCGAGATATACGTCATTTGCAATGTACTTCTCTCCTATCGGCAATTGTTTCTCAATCACTGGATGCCTGCCCTGCTTAATATTAATGACATCACTATCCTCTATTATCGGACGGATATAATTATTCTCACGAGCTATATTGGAAAAAGCAAGTAAACAATCCAAACGGGCTATCTGATTGGCATTAATCTGTATAGCCGGAATAAACTCGGTCAAGGCAAGCACCAAATCATTATAAAGCTTTGTCTCCAGTACCAGAATCTTATCTTCCGCACCAAGAATCTTTTCTTCGTATTCTTTCAGCTCCTGCGTAATATAACGTTCTGCGTTGACTAACGTCTGTTTACGAATCCACTCCTGAGGTACCTTATCTTTATGTGCATTTCTCACTTCAATATAATAACCAAATACGTTATTATAAGCGATCTTCAAACTTGGAATACCCGTCAACTCACTCTCACGCTGTTGTATTTGAAGCAAATAATCCTTACCCGAAAAAGCAATCTTACGAAGTTCGTCCAGTTCCTCATTCACTCCATCCTGAATAAATCCTCCTTTATTAATCAGCAAAGGAGGGTCGTTCTTTATCTCTTTGGCAATACGGTCACGAATAGAAACACAGAGATTAAGCTGTTCTCCTATCCTGTTCAAACTCGGATTATCGGCAGCGGAACAAGCCTCTTTTATCGGCTCTATCGCTTGTAAAGCAATTTTTAGTTGAACGACTTCACGAGGAGATACACGTCCTACGGCCACTTTAGAAACAATACGCTCCAAATCGCCAATCAAATGAAGTTGTTCCTCTATCATTTCCTTAAATTCCGGCTCACGGAAGAAATACTCCACCACATTGAGACGTTCGTTGATAGGTTTCTCATCTTTCAAAGGAAATACCATCCAGCGTTTCAATAGACGGGCTCCCATCGGGCTGATTGTTTTATCAATAACGTTGAGCAGACTAATGCCCCCGTCATTCATACTGTTGATAAGTTCCAAACTACGCACAGTAAACTTATCAAGACGTACATAACGGTCTTCTTCAATCCGTGAAAGCGATGTAATATGACCAATCTGCGTATGTTGTGTCATATCCAAATATTGCAGGATAGCCCCTGAAGCAATAATACCGTTTCTTAAATGCTCTACTCCGAATCCTTTAAGATTCTTCGTTTCAAAATGTTTTAATAGTTTTTCACGCGAACTGCTTTCGGTGAATATCCAGTCATCCAACTCAAAAGTAAAGAACTTAGAGCCGAAATTACCTTCGAACATGCCACGTTTGCCCCGTTCAAACAACACTTCTTTCGGAGCAAAATTATTCAATAGTTTATCCACATAATCGAAAGGTCCCTCTGCCGTAAGAAATTCTCCCGTAGAAATATCAAGGAAAGCAACGCCACATGCAGCCTTTCCAAAATGAATAGCGGCAAGAAAATTGTTTTCCTTATAATTCAATATGTTATCATTAATGGATACACCCGGAGTGACAAGCTCCGTAATGCCTCGTTTAACCAGTTTTTTTGTTGTTTTCGGATCTTCCAACTGGTCACAAATAGCAACCCTCTTCCCTGCCCTGATCAGCTTCGGCAAATAAGTATCGAGTGCATGATAAGGAAAACCTGCCATCTCAATGGTTTTTTCTTTACCGTTAGCGCGTTTTGTAAGTGTTATGCCAAGTATTTCTGCAGCTACAATAGCATCTGTGGAATAAGTTTCATAGAAGTCTCCACAACGAAACAGCATCACCGCATCCGGATGCTTGGCTTTCAAGTCCAAAAACTGCTTCATCATCGGGGTTAAAACGATATCATTTGCCACTTTTATATCCTTTCTTTTTAATAAATAACGAGGACAAAGATACTCGTTTTTTGATGAAGATAGATAAAGAAAATAGATAAAATTAATGAAGATAGGCTTAATACCACCCAAGATAAATATAAGTTTTAAGGTACAAGTATTAGGAGATTTCATGCTTCTTTTCTACATTTGCCAAATAACATTAAAGATAATGCCTATGGCGAACTAAAATATTTTAAAGACATATATATAAAAGAGCGTTAGCTTTTATTCTTAAATTTACTGGAATCTGGAAAATTCAACGTCTAACAAAGAATATAGAGTTATACGCCCGTGTCGTTTATGACGTGGGCTTAATTTTATTGTTAGACGGGTATTCCAGAACCTCAGTAAATAATAAAGTTCGGTTCCACGTCTTTTTTATATCCCTTTGATTCGATCACCCATATAAACATACAAAGTAATTAAGCAGATGGAACCATGCTTATATATCACAACCTTTCATTGCCAAATTTATGAAAACCATCAGCGAATTGATAAAGGAAGAACTTGAACATCAAGGAAAGAGCATATCATGGTTTGCCCAAAAACTCTCTTGTGATCGCTCCAATGTTTATCGTATCTTTCAAAAAAACAGTATTGACACTAACATACTCACCCGAATCTCAATAATTCTCCATCGTAATTTCTTCAAAGAACTTGCAGAAGAGATAAATCAAAAGGAAAAGTCGCAATATTCGCAATAAAAGCGTGTCATTCCTGCAATACAAAATTGATTAACAGTAATCTTTTTATACGGACATTTGCATAATGATTACTTAACAATAAAAACGACATTATTTATGAGAAAGTTATTATTAATTATGTTCTTAACAACTGTTGGGTTTAGCGGAGCATACGCACAAAACAAAGTAGAATTCAGAGAATCTCAGGCACGTTTGCTTGAACCCGTACAAAATGCCTATGTAAAACCTTTAATTGTAGAATTGGAAATAAATGAAAGTAAAGGGAAAATTGTCGACAGCTGGAAATTTACCAATAAAGAAGTTAATGCACTCAATGGTGAAGTAAGTAATCTCAGAACCCGTGCACTTTTCAATTCAACTCAAAAGCATAATGCAGACGTTATTGTAGCTGCTACCTTTGATATAGCTTCTCTTAGTGACGGAACCGGATATGAAGTAAAAGTTATCGGTTATCCTGCCAACTATAAAGGATGGACTACTGCAAAACCGGAAGATTACGAATGGATTCGCATGGAAAAAACAATCACAACTAATGAGAAAGACAAAATACAAGCAATAATCAAAACAAAATAAATTGAATAAACAACACTATTAATTTAATTTCTTAGAACAATGAAAAAACTATTACTGATTTTGAGTACCACCCTATTTTGTACAGCAATAAATGCACAAATTGTTACTTCCAGAAGCGTTTCAACCGTTTCTACACCCAAAGAATCCAAAACAACGTGGATGTTTCGTGTTGGTGTAGGTAGTAATACATTCAGCGGAAGTGATTATAAAGATGTCGGATCTAAATTTGGATATAATTTAGGATTTGACTTCAATAAAACAATCAAAAGTAAAGGTGCATATTGGGGTATGGGATTTGCTTTGGGAAGCAGAGGTTACAAATATTCCGAATCTGCCGGCGGTTATAAAGTGGAAGAAACATATACTGCACATAATATACAATGGGCTCCATTCAACTTCGGATGGAAAATTGCAGTGACAGATGATATAAAAATAGATCCGCATGTGGGTATTTATTTAGGTTGTGATTATGCAGGAAAAGCGACCGATAAAGTAAGTTACAAAGGAGATAGCGAATCTGAAGATATTAAATTAGGCGATATAGAAGATTATAACCGTCTTGATGTGGGTATGAATATCGGCGTCGGTGTATGGTATAAACGTTTTAATCTGGATCTTATGTATCAAAAAGGATTCTTGGCTACAGATTTTGATTTAGAAGGAGGAGCCAGCAATTTCATGGTACGACTCGGAGTTGCTTTTTAAGCCTACTGTTCTTAATCACTTATAACAAATTATCAGAGCTCCTTGTTAAAAGGAGCCTGATTTAAATATTTTCCATAATTATGAAGAAACTATTGTTTTTCATTCTCATTTTCATATCAATCAGAGTTTCTGCCCAAATGTATCAGGAACAAGGCGACAAGTACCCTATCATAGCAGACGAAAACAAATACATCGTAAGCGGGTTTATCGCATTCAATGGATTGGGCGATGAAACAATTTTCTCAAACGCTCTGTTATGGGCTATCGACAATATTTCTCCAAAGATGCGTGAAAACCTGAATAATATAAATGTGAAAGAAAAAAGCTTTGAAGCTGCAATAACAATCGCTTCAATAGCAGGATCAGGAGTTAACAACACTTATCACTGTAAGGCTATATTCCGCGTTGCCAATGAAAAACTAGTTTATCATATTTCAAATATTACGCTGGAATCATCCGGACTTTTGAATAGCAAACTCATCCCTTTTGAAAGTTTCAATCCACAAAAAAAAGAGAATCATAAGATTGCCATGGAAGATTTCACTGCATCGGAATCCCTTATGCTCAATAAACTCTTTGACTTCATTCTTACAAACAAAATACCAACCATAACACATTGGGAAGAAATAGGCAAACAAAAAGCCATAAAGGGAATGAATGAAACAGAATGTAAACTAGCATTCGGAAAACCTCAAGATATTCAGGACAATGGTACGGAAATACAATGGATGTACACAAGTTCTTTTTATCTTTTCTTTAAAAACAATCTTCTTGACACGATTATTAAATAAACTCATAAAACAACATCAGTATGAAAACAACAAAGAATTATTTTAATTACTTATTCATAGCACTTACCTTAGTATTTTCCATTAGTCTATCATCTTGTAGTGATGACGATGAAAATGTTGGTTCTAAAAACGATTTGATCGGTACATGGCAATGCATACATTCTGAAGGATACGAAAAAGACAACAAATATCCGGAAGATAATGATAAGTGGGACGAAGATTACAAAAATGGATATGTAATTACATTCAACGATGATAAAACTTTCAACCATGAGGGTGAAGAGGGAACTTGGAGTCTTTCCGGTAACAAACTCACGATGAATTACAAAGGTTACTATGAAGGTGAAGACTGGACAGAAGTGTGGAAAATTTTAGAACTTAATACTAATACATTTGTATTTGAACTTCATGAAAAAGATAGTGAAGGAGATTTTTACACCAAAGAAACTTTAAAAAAGATCAGTGATTAAATAAACAGCAATTCATTTAAACAAAAAGAAAGTGTTTCAAAATTCTGATAAAAAGTTATTTGAAACACTTTCTCAAATTAATTTGCGTAAATACATCACTGAATGAACAAATGGAAGCACGACATAAATACAATACTCCCTATTAATAATTATGAAACCAATTGGTGAATTAATAAAGGAAGAACTTAAACGCCAAGAAAGAAGCGTATCCTGGTTTGCAAGACAACTTTGTTGTGACCGTTCAAATGTTTATCGTATCTTTCAAAAAAGTAGTATTGATACCAGCACTCTTGTTCGAATTTCGATAATACTGCATCATAATTTTTTTGAGGATCTAGCAAGAGACATAATCGAGAAAAAAGAGTCCCAGGAAGTGTAGTAAAACGAGACAGTACAACATACGGTCGATTGTTTATGAACGATAGGAGTTTGTTATCAATCGACCGTATGTTTGTTCACAATCGTCTAGACGTTTTTTAAAATCAACTCGATGATTGATTACGATCAACCTGATGTTTTTGAAAAACATCTAGATCAATTTAAATAAACCTTATCCGACATTTTTCAGGAGAAAACCATATAAATAAGGATAAATCCTACTTATCCTTCAATCCTTCAGTCATTGTTTTTATATTTGATTATCAGCTCATTATCCTGAACCTTTACGCTCAAAAAGATTCAGTCAATAAAAATCATCCCTCTCTCCTTCCCAATCACTCCCTTAAGCGTTGCTTCTCGCCTAAAGGAGTGACGGCTAACGCTCAAGGGAGCGATAGCTTACAGCTACGGGAGCGTAAAGCATTACTCCCTTAGGCGTTTTTAGCTCGTTTATTCTACTAATTTAGCTGTTTTCAACTTTTACTTTGAACTGCCTTCACCTTAGCACTATTTACTTATTTATGGTTGATTGTCAACTAATTAAAGTGAAGGCACTCTTTTTAAATTGAGAATTATTCACCCTCCCTTTTTTGACTCTCAATTCTTAACTCTCAACTCTCCATATAAAAAGTACCTTCACTCCTACCGACTATAAATCAACGTTTTATCTTCAAACAGTGAAGACGTGAAGGTACTATTTTACTTTTTCAAATCTGTTAATTCTCCCCTACCAATCCACCAACCCATTAAGTTTTTTGCAGTTGTTCAACCTTATAACCTGAACTTTCACTATCTTTGCGCTCTAAATTATCACTTTACGAATAAACTAACAGAAATAAGATAAAAGAATATCACTATGGAATATGATTTCAGGGAGATTGAAAAGAAATGGCATCAGAGATGGGTGGACCAGAATACCTATCAGGTGAAAGAAGATGAATCGAAAAAGAAATTCTATGTGCTCAACATGTTCCCCTACCCTTCCGGTGCAGGTCTTCACGTGGGACATCCACTTGGTTATATCGCTTCTGATATTTACGCCCGCTACAAACGTTTGCAAGGTTTCAACGTGTTAAACCCGATGGGTTATGACGCTTACGGTTTACCTGCAGAACAATATGCCATTCAAACCGGGCAACACCCTGCAATTACTACCGTAAATAATATTAACCGCTATCGTGAACAGTTGGATAAAATCGGCTTTTCATTTGATTGGAGCCGTGAAATACGTACTTGCGACCCGGAATATTATAAATGGACGCAGTGGGCTTTCATTCAAATGTTCAACAGTTACTACTGTAATGATGAACAACAGGCACGCCCTATCACTGAACTTATCTCCGTATTCGAAAAGAACGGCACAAAGGGATTGAATGTAGCCTGTGGTGAAGAAATGAATTTCACGGCAGATGAATGGAATGCTAAATCCGATAAAGATCAACAGGAAATCCTGATGAATTACCGTATCGCTTACTTAGGAAATACAATGGTAAACTGGTGTCCGCAACTTGGAACGGTACTTGCTAATGATGAAGTGGTAGACGGTGTTTCCGAACGTGGCGGTTACCCGGTCATTCAAAAAGTAATGCGTCAGTGGTGTTTACGTGTATCCGCTTATGCACAACGCTTACTTGACGGACTTGGCAAAATAGAATGGACAGACTCTCTGAAAGAAACCCAACGTAACTGGATAGGACGTTCGGAAGGTGCTGAAATGCAATTCAAGGTAAAAGATTCCGATATGGAATTCACTATTTTTACCACACGTGCCGATACTGTATTCGGAGTTACTTTTATGGTGTTGGCTCCTGAAAGCGAACTGGTAGCTCAACTAACCACTCCCGAACAGAAAAACGAAGTTAATGCATATCTTGAACGTACCAAGAAACGTACGGAACGTGAACGTATTGCAGACCGCAGCGTTAGCGGTGTATTCTCCGGAAGCTATGCCATCAACCCACTTACGGGCGAAGATATTCCTGTGTGGATAAGTGATTATGTACTGGCAGGATATGGTACGGGAGCCATCATGGCTGTACCTGCTCATGACAGTCGTGACTATGCTTTTGCTAAACACTTCGGTCTTGAAATCCGTCCGCTGATAGAAGGTTGTGATGTCAGCGAAGAAAGTTTCGATGCGAAAGAGGGAATCATGACAAACTCTCCCCGTCCGGGATTTGAAACAGCAGACGGATTAAATCTGAATGGATTAACAGTAAAAGAGGCAATCGCTAAAACAAAAGAATACATTAAGGCAAAAGGTCTTGGAAAAGTAAAAGTCAATTTCCGTCTACGCGATGCTATTTTCTCGCGTCAACGTTACTGGGGAGAACCATTCCCTGTTTACTACAAAGACGGTATGCCTTATACAATCGATGAAAGTAAACTGCCGCTTGAATTACCCGAAGTAGATAAGTTCCTGCCGACAGAAACCGGTGAACCTCCATTGGGTAACGCCACAAAATGGGCATGGGATACAGAAAACAATAAAGTTGTGGAAAATAGTAAAATAGACAATAAAACAGTTTTTCCTCTCGAATTAAATACCATGCCGGGATTCGCCGGCTCAAGTGCTTATTATTTGCGCTATATGGACCCTCGTGACAATGAGGCGTTAGTATCTCGCAAAGCCAACAATTATTGGCAAAACGTAGACCTTTATGTTGGCGGTACGGAGCATGCCACCGGACATCTTATCTATTCCCGTTTTTGGAATAAATTCTTATTCGATTTAGGAGTTACAATCAAAGACGAACCGTTCCAAAAACTTATAAATCAAGGAATGATTCAAGGAAGAAGTAACTTTGTATATCGTATTAAAGATACGAATAAATTCGTGTCTCTAAATTTAAAAGATAAATACGAAACTACCCCTATTCATGTAGATGTCAACATCGTTAGCAATGATATTCTTGATTTGGAAGCATTCAAAAACTGGCGTCCTGAATATAATAATGCCGAATTTATCTTGGAAGACGGTAAATATATCTGCGGATGGGCTGTAGAAAAGATGAGTAAATCAATGTATAACGTTGTGAATCCGGATATGATTGTGGAAAAATACGGTGCAGATACGTTAAGAATGTACGAAATGTTCCTCGGACCGGTAGAACAATCCAAACCATGGGATACAAACGGAATAGACGGCGTACATCGTTTTATTCGTAAATTCTGGGCACTTTTCTACAACCGCAACGGAGAATATGTAGTAAAAGATGAACCTGCAACGAAAGATGAATTGAAATCCTTGCATAAACTGATTAAAAAAGTAACGGGAGACATTGAAACTTTCTCTTACAACACATCAGTAAGTGCATTTATGATCTGTGTAAACGAACTTACCTCTTTAAAATGCAGTAAGAAAGAAATACTTAATGAACTGGTTATCCTACTTGCTCCTTTTGCTCCTCATATCAGTGAAGAACTATGGGAAGTCTTAGGACATGATACTAGTGTATGTGATGCCCAATGGCCTTCTTATGATGAAAATTATCTAAAGGAAGATACGGTAAACTACACTATTTCTTTCAACGGTAAAGCTCGTTTTACTATGGAATTTCCGGCAGATGCAGATAATGAAACAATTCAATCTGCTGTTATGGCAAACGAATCAGCTCAGAAATGGATTGAAGGTAAAACGCCTAAGAAAGTTATCATTGTACCAAAGAAAATTGTGAATATCGTACTTTAATATATTTAAACCATGATGCATAGACCCACAAAAACAGAAATGATGAGGGAAGCCAGAGATTATATCTTCATCACTTTGGGATTGATCAGTTATTCCTTTGCTTGGGCTGCCTTTTTGATTCCTTATGAAATCACTACAGGTGGTACGACAGGTATCGGTGCCATTATTTATTATGCTACCGGATTCCCGATTCAATGGTCTTATTTCATCATTAATGCCGTTCTGATGACATTTGCCATTCCTCTTTTGGGTCCGAAATTCAGTATAAAGACTACTTATGCAGTCTTCATGCTGACATTTATGTTATGGTTCTTTCAAGTGATAGTAAACAACTACATTGTTAATGCAATTGCTTATAGTCCATCCGGAAAACCGTTATTATTGGGAGAAGGACAAGATTTCATGGCTTGTATCATAGGTGCAGCGATGTGTGGATTGGGTTTAGGAATTGTATTTAATTGTAATGGAAGTACAGGAGGTACGGATATTATAGCAGCTATTGTAAATAAGTACAAAGATGTCACACTAGGACGTATGATTATGCTCTGTGATGTCATAATTATCAGTTCATGTTACCTCGTATTCCATGACTGGCGAAGAGTTATATTTGGATTCGTTACACTATTCATTATCGGTTTTGTATTAGACTATATCGTAAATAGTGCCCGCCAATCCGTACAATTTCTTATATTCTCTAAGGAATATGAAAAAATAGCCGACCATATTACTCAAGAAACCCATCGGGGAGTAACTGTGTTGGACGGAAAAGGATGGTACAGCAAAAACAACGTAAAAGTTTTGGTAGTATTAACCCACAAGCGTCAATCTGTTGAAATATTCCGTCTCGTAAAAGATATAGATCCTAATGCTTTCATATCTCAAAGTTCCGTCATCGGAGTTTATGGGGAGGGTTTTGATAAGATAAAGGTGAAATAATCTCATAAGAAATAAAAAATAAAGAGATAAGTATAGTATTAAATAAATTGTAATACTATATCTATCTCTTTTTTCATATCATTATACAATTAATGACTATCATTCAACGTTATATCTAAAACAGATAATAAGATGAAACTTGTTTTTGCTACAAATAATCAACATAAATTGGAAGAAGTATCAGCTATTTTAGGCAATAGCATTGAATTACTTAGTCTGAAAGATATCAATTGTGATACAGATATTCCCGAAACAGCTGATACATTAGAAGGAAATGCTTTATTAAAAGCACAATACATTTATAATAATTTTGGTATAAACTGTTTTGCTGATGATACAGGACTCGAAATAGAAGCCCTAAACAACGAACCGGGAGTATACTCAGCCAGATATGCAGGAGAAAATAAGAATCCGGAGGCAAATATGCTTAAAGTTTTAGATAATCTAAGAGAAAAAGAAAATAGAAAAGCACGATTTAGAACTGTAATTGCATTGATTTTAAATGGAAAAGAATATTTGTTTGAAGGTATTATTAATGGAAAAATAACTAATTCAAAACAAGGCAGTGCAGGATTTGGATATGATCCTATTTTTATGCCGGAAGGATATAATGAAACATTTGCCGAATTAGGTAATAATATTAAGAATAAAATAAGTCATCGTGCATTGGCAATCAACAAACTATCTGACTTTTTGAAAACAATTTAATCTACAAATATGAAAAAATATCTGTTTATATTGTTAGCATTCCTATGTTTTAATAATCTAATACATTCACAGGCTATTGGAGATTGGACTATATATATGGCATATCATAACGCCACAATGACAGCACCTGCCGGGAACCTTATATATGTATTAAGTGACGGATCTTTATATTCTTACGATACTGAAGATACAAGTATTCAAACATATGATAAGACAAATTATTTAAGTGATGTTGACATTACAAATATCGTATATAGTAAAGACTATAAAACTCTATTGATAGTCTACGAAAATTCAAACATAGATTTATTTATTAATAATGAAGAAGTATTTAATATTCCGGATTTTATGAATAAATCAATGATTGAAGATAAAACCCTTAATAACATATCTATTAAAAATGAATATGCGTATTTATCTACAAACTTCGGTATTGTAATTGTCAATTTAAAAAAGAAAGAAATTGCTAACACATATAATTTAGGTAAAATTGTTTATCAATCAATCTTAATTGATAAAACTATATATGCTGCAACAAAAGAAGGTATTTTTAAAGGTAACATAACAGATAACCTTTTAGATAATAAAAACTGGGAATTGTTTAATAATTCCACATATGATAATATCATATATTACAATAATTCCATCTTAGCAAAAAACAGTGAAGGTTTATTCAAATATGATGAAACAAGTCAAAAATTCAATTCTATTTTAAACGGTTCATATTCGTATATAAACCAATATGACGAACAACTTATTTTAGGAAATGTAAATACAGTTACCATTTACAATACATTAAGTTCTAAGACTACAATCAATACAGAAAATACTAATCATATTTCTTACAGTAACAATATATATTGGGGTAGTAATGGAGAAAAAGGATTAAATGGTTATAAATATAATAAGAACAACAATACATTTGAAAAAACTATTGAATCAATTATACCTAATAGTCCTAAAAGAAATTTAGATTATTATTTAACTTATACAGATAGATTACTAATTGCGGGAGGTGGTATATGGAAAGATAGAAATAACGATCCAGGAACTATAATGGAATTAAATAATAATGAATGGAGTTACTTTGAAGATAATACTATACCTGATAAAACAGGATTACTATATAAAGATATTAATTGTATTGCAGAAGATCCTAAAGATAAAGAACATATATTTGCTTCATCCGGAGGAGAAGGTTTATACGAATTTAAAGATAAAAAATTCGTAAAACTTTATAATATAGATAATAGTCTTTTAGAAGCTGTTGATCCAACATCCAACAATAGGTATATTTATACACGTATAGCAGGATTAAAATATGACAATAATGGAAATTTATGGATACTTAATTCTAAAGCACAAAGAGCTTCTATAAAAGTGATAAAAAAAGACAATAGTTGGATGGAATTTCATCATCCTAATCTTATAAATAAAGAAACTTTAGGAAATATTATTTTTGACAATAGAGGATGGGCTTGGATAAATGCAGCCAGAGTAGAAAGAGGTGTTTTTTGTTTTAACACTAATAATACATTAGAAAACACAAGTGATGATAAAACCGTATTTTATGATACATTTATTAATCAAAATTCAGAATTAGTAAGTCCAACAAATATTTACTGTTTAGTTGAAGATAAAGAAGGAGCTATTTGGATAGGTACCAATGCAGGTCCATTAATAATAAATAATCCAACTAAAATTTTTGAAAGTAATGCTTGTACACAAATTATAGTTCCTAGAAATGATGGAAGTAATTTGGGAGATTATTTATTAGAACATGAAGATATTAAAGTTATTTGTATAGATGGCGCTAATAGAAAATGGATAGGTACTCAAAAAAATGGAATTTATCTTTTGAGTGCAGATGGCTTAGAAACAATCCATCATTTTACCTCAGAAAATAGTCCACTGCTGTCCGATAATATACAATCAATAACAATAAATCCCTATAATGGTGAAGTTTTTATTGGAACTGATAAAGGATTAGTCTCTTATAAAAGTGATGCGACAGAAGCTGAAACAAGCTTTAATGATGATAATGTATATGCATATCCTAATCCTGTTCGCTCAAATTACGATGGAATAATTGCAATTACAGGATTAGTACGTGACAGTGATGTAAAAATAGTCGATATAAGTGGTAAATTAATCTATTCAGGAACATCAGTAGGAGGGCAGTTTACGTGGAATGGTAAAAATAGAACAGGAAAAAGAGTTGCTTCCGGAGTATATCTTGTTCTTGCTACAAATTCGGAAGGAAAAGAAGGAATCGTTACAAAAATTACAATGATAAAATAGTTCATAAATAAAAAAGCTATCTCAATTTTCTATTATGAGATAGCTTTTTTATTTATAACCCTAATCTTCGAGAAATTTCTAACATTTTCTTTATAGGCTTAACAGCCTCTTTTGCTATTTTTTCATCGACTTCAATAGTTGGAAACTCATATTTCAAACAATTATAAAGTTTTTCTAAAGTGTTTAATCGCATAAAATTACATTCATTGCATGCACATGTACTATCATTAGGAGGAGCAGGAATAAATGTTTTCTGAGGGCATTGTTTTCTCATCTCATGAATAATACCCGATTCTGTAGCTACAATAAACTCATTTTTATCCGATTTAACGGCATATTTTAATAAAGTAGCTGTAGACCCTACTACATCAGCCAACTTTAAAACTACGCTCTTACATTCAGGATGGGCAAGAATTACTGCATTAGGATACTGTTTTTTCAATTCTACAATCTTTTCAACAGAAAATTGTTCATGTACATGGCATGCACCATCCCATAACAACATATTTCTGTTGGTAATAGAGTTAATATAATTACCTAAATTTCTATCCGGACCAAAGATTATTTTCTCATCTTTGGGAAAGCTTTCTACAATTTGACATGCATTTGTTGAAGTAACTACTATATCAGTAACTGCTTTTACCGCTGCGGTTGTATTAACATAAGAAATAACCGTATATTCGGAATGCTCTTTGACAAACTGTACAAATCTATCAGCAGGACAACTATCAGCCAAAGAACATCCGGCATTTAAATCAGGTACTAAGACTTTTTTATCAGGACAAATAACTTTAGCTGTCTCTCCCATAAAATGAACACCACACAAAACAATAATATCTGCGGTAGTTTTTGCAGCCCACTGAGCTAATGCCAAACTATCACCAACATAATCTGCTATATCTTGTAAATCTCCTTGTTGATAATAGTGGGCAAGGATTACAGCATTTTTTTCTTTGCGGAGTTCATTTATAGCTTTTTTCAAATCTATCGATTTATCTATAGGTTCATCTATAAAACCTTTTTTTAACCATTCTTCTTTACTCATTATATTTATATTTTTTCTTTTTTAAATTTAAAAAAAACAATGTTAGTAATAATAGTCGGTTAATAATGTTGGTAATAATATATTGTTTTTCTTGCTTTTAAAGTTATTATTTGAAAATATTCAGTTATTAATATTTTATAAACAGCTAAGAACTTAATTTATTAGTTGATTATTAATACTATATAGTTTTCTATTAACATATTGTTGATAATATGCAAAGTTAGAAACTTTCTAATATATTTGATTTAAAATCGGGGTAAAAAGATGTTTAAACACAAGAATAAAGTTTATTATTATTAATTTGGATTGTTTATTTACGTTCTTCTATGAACCTTTTTATGATTTATGCAAGTGTAATTTATGAATTTCTTTTCTGATTCTTTTGACAGCTTTTCAATGGTTATTAACTGGGTATTGTGAATTGTTAGTATCTTTGCGATAGATAAAATGAATAGCATGAAAAAACTTAAAATTACGGAACTTAATCGAATAAGTATAGAAGAATTTAAAGTAGCTGAAAAGTTACCTTTGATTGTTGTATTAGATGACATAAGGAGTCTACATAATATAGGTTCTGTATTTCGTACATCAGATGCTTTTCGTATAGAATGTATTTATCTTTGTGGTATTACAGCTGTTCCTCCGCATCCAGAAATTCATAAAACAGCTTTAGGTGCTGAATTTACTGTAGATTGGAAATATTTTGAATCTACTGTGGATGCAGTAGATAATCTTAAGAAACGAGGATATATTGTATTGGCTATTGAACAAGTGGAAGGAAGTACAATGCTTGATGAATTAGATTTAGATCCATATAAGAAGTATGCTATTATAATGGGAAATGAAGTAAAAGGAGTGAAACAAGAAGTAGTGGATCATTGTGATGGTTGTGTAGAAATTCCTCAATATGGTACTAAACATTCATTAAATGTTTCTGTAACGACAGGAATTGTCATTTGGGATTTCTTTAAAAAGTTGAGTATTAGGATTTGACAGAGTTTTAAACAGCTAGTTCATAACTGTCCATTTTCTACTAGTGTGATAACTCTTTCAGTTAATTTATCATTTCCTTCTGCATCATATTGTTTTTTAAGACTAGCTCCGAATAATGCAGCAAAAGTTTGATAAAAACCTGCTTTAAAAGGTCCCATAAAAGCCTTAACTAATTCATAAGAAGATTGATTACATTCTCTATCCACTAATTTTATGAGTAATTTACCTTGTGCAAAAGTTAGTTTCTTCATCATTGGAGTGTATTGTTCTTTCAAGCCTTTTTCAACACGTTTCAAATGTTTTTCTTTAGCTTTTTTATTTGGAAGTGTTTCCATGTACTCATAAGTTTCAAGAATAGTACGGTTAATAATTCGTGCAATAGGAAGTGTTTTTTTTACATTACGTACTAAACGATAATATTCTAGTTGTTCTTTTTTATTTTTAAATTTTAATTCAGGAAATATATATGTATTACGTAAAGTAACACAAGGAATAGTATCTCCATTATAAACACATACAGGAACTAACTTGCCACTGATTGACATTTGCTGTTGAGCCTTTGTTTTAAATGCGCATAAGACTATGAAACAGAGTATGATTACTATTTTTACAGTTCCTTTCATATGGGCAAAAATACATCATTCTATTTTATTTTAATTAGGTTACTAACAATTATTTGTTGATAACTTTGTCTTATAAGCCTATTTTAACTAACTTCGCCGAATATAAAAAATATTAGATGAAATGCTTTTTAATAAGCATCCTCTACTTTACTGTTTTTCCATACTTCTTAAGTATTTGTAAAGCCTTGGATGTCTATCAATATATAGATGCTAAGGCTTATTCTATGGGAAATACTCTATCTGTATTGCCTGGATTTGCTAATCCGGCAAGCTGTTCTTTTACTACTGTTCGTAGTGCATCTTTGCAATATGTTAATCGTTATGGGGTTAAGGAATTATCAACGTATGCAGGTCTAATTAATTTGCCTAATAAGTATTTAAATACAGGATTATATATGTCTCGTTTCGGATTCAATGCATATCACGAAACAATGGTTAGTGTCAATGTGTATAAAAAACTGTCTTCTTACTTAGGTTTAGGTATTCGCATTAACTATTTAAATTTGCATTACTCTGATAAAGAAACGAATAAGTCATTAGTAACAGGAGATATAGGTGTTTATATAAAACCAATAAAACATCTTATATTATCAGTATTAGCTGTAAATCCTTTAAGAACAGGTATTAAAGTAGGAGAGAATAAATCTGATATATCGGTAATTTTATCAGTTGGAGTTTCCTATGAAATAGCAAAATATTTTTTAGTAACAGGAGAGTTGGAGAAAGATTTTTTATATCCTGCAATAGTAAAATTAGGGATGGAATATATTCCTATTAAACAATTGAGTATTCGTGCAGGAATGTATGCTAAACCATTTACTCCTTCATTTGGATTGGGTATCAATATTTCTCCTTTTGTAATAGATTTAGCATTTAATAGGCATCCTGTATTAGGTTTTTATTCATGTTGTGGCTTGCTATTTAACTTCTGAATCAATGGATATACAGAATAATATTAACCGATTGTTTATTTCTTTGTTAATAATTTGTTTTTCAATGAGTTTATCTGTTAATAAACTCTTTTCACAGAATAATTCTACAACGGATTGGGAAGAAATTATCGAGCAAATATCGTCTGATGAGGCGGAAGAAGAGAAAAGTGTTGAGAATTATATTGAGGAACTATCAGAACTAAATAATCAACCGTTTAATATTAATGCTGTTACAAAAGAACAATTAGAACAATTTCCTTTTCTTTCTGATATTCAAATTGAAAATATCCTTTTCTATCTTTATATTTCCGGTCCGATGCAAACAATCTATGAATTGCAAATGATAGAAGGAATGGATAGACAGACAATTCAATATCTTCTTCCATTTGTATATCTGGGAGAGTATAAAGAGAATATTTCAACTCCTTCGTTTAAGAAAATGTTGAAATATGGAAAGCATGAATTAATAACTCGCTCAGATATTCCTTTGAATAAAAAATCAGGTTATAAATCAATTTCCGATAGTGTTTTACAAGAGAATCCGAATAAACATTATTTAGGTTCTCCACTTTATCATTCTTTACGTTATGGATTTCATTACAAAGAACAATTATATTTTGGTTTTACTGCAGAAAAAGATGCTGGAGAACCTTTTTTTAGAAAACAGAATAAGAAAGGATATGATTATTATTCTTTCTATTTTCTATTGAAAAATATGAATTATTTAAAAGCTTTAGTATTAGGTAATTATAGATTAAGTTTTGGTCTTGGATTAGTGATGAATACAGATTATAGTATGGGAAAATCTTCTTCCATTGCAACAATTAGTTATAAGAATAATGGGATACACAAACATTCATCAACAGATGAATATAATTATTTTCGCGGAATAGCAGCTTCTTATCAATTAAAATGTTTTGTTTTAACTGCTTTTTATTCTCATAGAAAATTGGATGCTACTGTGGAAAATAAGTTAATAACTTCGTTGAAAAAAGATGGAATTCATCGACTTATACATGATTTTGAAAGAAAAGAAAATACGGTTATGCAGGTATTAGGAGGGAATATTACATATAAAAATAATACTTTTCACCTAGGTTTAACAGGTGTTTATAACTTTTTTAACCGACTGTTCATTCCGGATATTAAGCCCTATAATATATTCTATCCTAGAGGTAAATGTTTTTATACATTGGGAATAGATTATAAATATCGCTGGAATAAATTGTCTTTTGTGGGTGAAGCAGCTATTTGCCAGAGTGGGAGAGTGGCTATACTTAATATACTTCGTTTTACTCCTTTTTCAGGTTATCAACTGGTAATGTTACAACGTTATTATGATAAAGGATATGCAGCTTGGTTTGCCCGTTCTATTTCGGAAGGAAGTGATATACGTAATGAAAATGGTTTTTATATGGGTGTAGAAGCTAATCCTATAAAATATTGGAAATTATCTGCTTATGCAGATTTTTTTCATTTTCCATGGTTACGTTATGGTGTTGATAAACCTTCTTCAGGTTTTGACGGTTTAGTACAAGCTACATATACCCCGAAACGTAATATGACTATGTTTTTGCGTTATCAATATAAAGTAAAAGATCAAAATTATATAGGAGAGAAAAAGATAACTTGTCCTTATGTGAAGCATAAACTTCGTTATCAATTAGGATATACTTTACAGAAGTTTTTTTCATTACGGACTACAGTTGATTTTGTGATTATTCATCCTGAAAACGTTTCTTCCAGTCATGGATTTATGCTTTCACAAATGTTTTCTTATAGTTTTCAACAACTACCTTTACAACTATCTGTTAATTATGGATTCTTCGATACGGATAATTATGAATCACGGCTAACTACCTATGAAAAAGGTATGTTATACTCATTGTCATTGCCTTCATTTTATGGAAAAGGTATTCGTACTTCTTTGCATGTTCGGTATGATTTCAACAAGTATTTAACAGCTCTTGTTAAAATCTCCCAAAGTAAATATATGGATAGAGATGAGATAGGCACAGGATTGGAAATGATTGCGGGAAATAAGAAATCGGATATGAATATGCAAATAAGATATAAGTTCTGAGTTATTTGTCGGTCATTTCAGAAATAGATTTGTTATCTTTGTTTTGGATTTTTAAAAGATAGAGTTTATGTCAACTGTTATTTATCCTTCTCCCATTTTTGGTCCTATTCACAGTCGTCGTTTAGGAGTTTCTTTAGGAATTAATTTGCTTCCATCGGACGGAAAAGTATGTTCATTTGATTGTATTTATTGTGAATGCGGTTTTAATTCCGATCATCGTCCTAAGAAACCGATGCCTACCAGAGAAGAGGTTTATGAAGTATTGGAAAACCGTTTGAAAGATATGTCGGTAAATGGTCCTAAACCGGATGTATTTACTTTTGCAGGAAACGGAGAACCTACTGCACATCCGCATTTCCCGGAAATAATAAATGATACGTTAGAACTTCGTGATAAATATTTTCCGAATGCCAAAGTCAGTGTATTGAGTAATTCCACTTTTATTCATCGTCCTAAGGTTTTTGAAGCATTGAATAAGATTGATAATAACATACTAAAGCTTGATACGGTCAGTGCAGAGTATATTGATATGGTAGACCGTCCTGCCGGTCATTATGATGTGAATGAAATAATAAGCCATCTGAAAGTCTTTAACGGGAATTTAATCATTCAGACGATGTTTATGAAAGGTACTTATCAGGGGAAAAGTGTTGATAATACCTCTGATGAATATGTATTGCCGTGGATTGAGACTGTAAAGTCCATTGCTCCCCGTCAGGTAATGATTTATACAATTGATAGAGAAACTCCTGACCAAGATCTTCTTAAAGCATCCCATGAGGAACTGGATCGTATAGTTGAATTATTGGCGAGAGAAGGAATTTATGCTACCGCATCTTATTAATAAGTAACTATCTATTCGCAAAATGTTTTAAAGTCTTGTTCAAACTGTTTGAATCCTTTTGGGTAGATGCGGTCTATTAATTGAAAAATAGTTGAACGATCATCCGGGTCTTGTAATGCAGAAATGAAATCTTTGAAAATCTGATTAGGAACTTTTTCTATCCAAAAGGTGACAAGAGCATGAGATAGGATATAGGAATATTGTTCATCTGTGTATTCTTGTTCCAAGAATTGTTTGTTGTTCTTATTTACAAATGTCGATAAATTTATCTCATCAAGCATATACATGGTACGGATTCTTCCTTGTTCATATTCGGTAAGAGTATGTTCGATTCCTTTTTTATTTATTTTGCAATGTTCAAAAAATTCAGCCAAGCCTTCGTTTAGCCAAATGGGCGGATGATTATTAGTTATTTTTCTGGTGAAATGATGACTTAGTTCATGATAAATGACTCCAAGAGTTTTTTCTCGTCCGTCTTCCCATCCTAAAATAAATGCTTTGTTCAGACTGGATGAATACATACCAATTATGCTTCTGTGTAGAAATATGTTTTTTCCTGCCAGATAAGCAATTCCGTCCATTTTTCTTTTAAATACATGCATTTGTAGACTGAGTGTATCGGGTAGTCCGAATTGAGAATAGAATTTTACTTCGTAGCGTAACATCTGTTCTATTTTCTGGTGGTCTTTTTGGGAAATCGGATCACCTACATAGTCTACTTGTACGGTTTGTGTATGGAGTAGCCCATGAAAAGTGAAGAATAGTATTATAAAAGTAAGAAAGCGCATTTTATTTTTTCTTTTTGAGATATTTCTTTTGTTCACGTTTACTCATATCCTGCATGATAAGTGCGTCGTCAATAACGGAATAGTACTCTTTTTTCTCTTTGGTCTTTATATCTCCTTCTGTTGTGCGAAATACCGGTGTAAAATGAGAATAGGGATATCCGGAAGGAAGATTTGCGTTAAATTTGTTTTTATCAAGGAAGAAATAAGAAATAGATACACCCATTTCTCCGGCCAATCCTACGGGTTGTCCTACTAAAACTTCCTCACCCGGATGTATAAAGTTTTGGTTCATCATAAGATAAGCGGCAAAAGTGCGGTCGGAATGGTAAATCAGTAATTGTAACGGTCGTGTAGTTTGGCAGGCAATGCCGCTACGAGTTGCATAAACCGTATCGCCGCTTTTTAGTTGGAAGTTGAGTGTTTTTCGTGATTCACGTAAATCTATTTTCCATGAAGTCTTTCCACCATTTTTTACCGGGAGGGCATAAGGAGTGTTGATTTGGAATTTTTCAGGGAATTGACCGCGATAAAATATATAAGTAGATGGGTTTTTGAATGGATTATCTACGTGAGAATTTTTTAATATGCTAAATACGGTATTTTTTCCGGGACGCAGATTATAAGACCGATCATTTTTACGAAACAAATAATAGTCACAATAATCTCCGTTATAATAGTTCAGCTCTTCGGCTTCTTGTGTGTTTATTTCCCATTTCGACTCTATAATGTTGATAGGTCGCTCTAATATTTGACGTAAAGATTGAGCAGAGGTCTGTGAGGCAGATAGCGTGAACATTGCTATTAATAGTAGTAGTGTGTCGTATTTGCAATTCATAAAATAGATTCTATTTAAAGTTTAATACCTCTTTACTTCAAAGTTATGAAAACTTCTTCGTTTTTAATGGCTCTAAAGGTGTATTTTTGATTGTATTGCCTATTTATTACTGATTGTTTCCGCTTTTTGAATGGCCAGATTAATATTACTGCAAATGTTTTCTTTACCAAGTAGTTCATAGAAGCCCGATTTCTCAAGTGTTTCATGAACTTGTTCGTTAACGCCGGAAAGTATGATATGTATGTTATCCTTTTGTGATAAACGGCAAAAATTACTAAGATTGTGTATGCCGGTAGAGTCGATAAAAGGAACTTTACGCATACGGATGATACGTACTTTGGGACGATCTCCCAACTGTGCCATTGTTTCTTCAAATTTATTAGCGATACCAAAGAAGAAAGGACCGTCTATTTCATAAACTTCCACTCCTTTCGGCACAATCAGTTTCTCTTCTCTGACGGCAATATCCAGTTCGTTGTTCGGATCTATTTCGTTACGTATCACAGAGACATGTGTTGTTTCCATTATGCGTTTCATAAAAAGCAAACAGGCAATGACAAGGCCGATTTCTATGGCGATGGTAAGATCAAAAATAACAGTCAGGAAGAAAGTGATTAACAACACTGCAATATCTGACTTCGGATTTTTCATCAACATCCGGAACGTACGCCATTCACTCATATTATAGGATACGATAACGAGTACTCCGGCGAGGCATGCCATCGGTATATATTGCGCAAGTGGCATAAGGAATAAAAGAATCAATAACAGTACAATGGCATGGATAATACCGGCAACAGGTGTCTTACCGCCATTATTGATGTTTGTCATGGTACGGGCGATTGCTCCTGTGGCGGGTATTCCTCCAAAAAGCGGTGTAACCATATTGGCGATACCTTGTCCGATAAGTTCTTGGTTAGAGTCATGTTTGTCTCCCGTCACACCATCGGCAACAGTAGCTGAAAGCAGGGATTCTATTGCTCCCAAAACGGCGATGGTAAGTGCGGCGGGCAATAGCCCTTTGATAACTTCCCAACTTATATCGGGAACTTCTGCATTTGGCAATGAAGCGTTAATGGTAAATCGGTCGCCTATTGTCTCTATTGAAGTAATTCCGCCGTATGCTTTCATTAAATAGACGATTATTGTCATCAATATGATGGCAATAAGAGAACCGGGTATTTTTTTTGAAAAACGTGGTGTGACAATGATTATCACAATGCTTAGAATACCTACAAGCGTAGACCATAGGTTGATTGTAGAGAAGTCATGCGCATAGGCAATCCATTTGGAAAGAAAATCAGCCGGATTATTTTCCATCGTTAATCCGAATAGGTCTTTTACCTGTGTGGTGAAGATAGTAACTGCAATACCACTGGTAAACCCTACGACAATGGGGTAGGGAATGAATTTGATAATCGTTCCCAGTTTGAATATGCCGAGAAATATTAGGATGATACCGGCCATGATTGTTGCAACGATAAGTCCTTTTTCACCATATTGCTGAATGATTCCGTAGACAATTACAATGAAAGCTCCCGTAGGACCGCCTATTTGCACGCGGCTACCACCTAATAACGAAATGATGAAACCTGCTATAATGGCGGTAATGATCCCTTTTTCCGGTGATACTCCGGATGCGATACCGAAAGCGATGGCAAGCGGCAGGGCAACAATACCAACGATAATACCTGCCATCAGGTCGGACATAAAAGTAGCTTTGGAATAATCTTTTAAAGCTGTATAAAGTTTTGGTTTGAATTCAAATGCTTTCATCTGTTTTATATGTTCAAATATTGAGGGTGCAAAGTTACAAAATAAGATTATATTAACATCTGTTTTGTTTTATAAATTAAGTAATAGATGCAGTCTATCTGTCCATAAAGGAATTTTATGGAATTATTCTTAATATGTTGAACCAAATAAGTTATCTTTGTGTTATTAAAATAATGGCTTGCAAAACGTACGAATTTACTAACTTAAATTACAGATAATTATGGCTAAAAGTATTAAAGGAACACAGACTGAAAAGAATCTGTTGACATCATTTGCCGGTGAATCTCAGGCAAGAATGCGTTATACTTATTTTGCTAGTGTGGCAAAGAAAGAAGGTTATGAACAAATCTCTGAAATTTTCACAGAAACTGCTAATCAGGAAAAAGAACATGCAGAACGTATGTTTAAGTATCTTGAAGGAGGTATGGTAGAAATTACTGCAAGTTATCCTGCAGGTGTTATCAGCACTACTCTTGATAATTTGAAAGAAGCTGCTGCCGGAGAACATGAAGAATGGTCATTGGATTATCCTCACTTTGCAGATGTGGCAGAACAAGAAGGTTTCCCTTCTATTGCAGCTATGTATCGTAATATCTGTGTTGCAGAAAAAGGACACGAAGAAAGATATCGTGCTTTTGTGAAGAACATTGAAGAAAACCACGTATTTGCTAAAGATGATGTAGTAGTATGGCAATGCCGTAACTGCGGATTTATTATGGAAGCTATGGAAGCACCGAAAGTATGTCCGGCATGTTTGCATCCTCAGGCGTATTTCGAAGTTAAAAAGAATAACTGGTAATCAGGAAAAAAGATTTCGATTACTTTTAAATAAGTAGTCATTGAGATAGGGCAGCCCTGCAAATATTTTGCAGGGCTGTTTTTGTAATAACAACTGCATTTCTGTTTTAAGTATTTTTCGTTTGGTTTTTCTGATGACAGTCTATTTATGAATGTACAGTTAAGTGGTGAAAACGCTCCCTTGAGCGTTGTCTTTCACTCAAGGGAGCATCAGCTTACGCTCCCTTGAGCGATAGCTTACATCTACTGGAGTGTAAGGCATCACTCCCTTAGGCGTTTTTAGTTTGCTTATTCTGCCAATTTAGCAGTTATTCAATTTACTTTGATTTGCCTTCACCTTATCACTATCTACTGCTTTATGTTTGATTGTCAGTTGATTGCAGTGCAGGTAACTTTTTTATGGACACTTGAAAATTGAGCGTTGAAAATTGAAAATAGGAGAGGAGGCTGTTTTACCGGCTGAATCTTTTCTATGATAAAGGTTCAGGATAACCCACTGATACTCAAATGTAATATTCAGGAACTGAAGGATTGAAAGATGAATGAGAATGATTCTGTTTTAACAGGTGTTTCTGTCAGTAAAATGCAGCATTTGTTTCCTGAACTGAAAACATCTTGATGATTAAAAAAAGACATACGGTCGATTGCAAACAAACATACGGTCGTTTGTCTATAAACTCCTATCGTTTGTAATCAATCGACCGTATGCATTTAAAAGTATATTCTTATTCCTTTTTATGTGGATAGTCAATCGTGTAATGCAGTCCGCGGCTTTCCTTACGCTCCATAGCCTGACGGGTAATAAGATATCCTACATTAATCATGTTGCGCAATTCACATATTTCACGGGAAGCTTTACAACGTTTGAAAAGGCTTTCGGTCTCCTCATATAAAATATCCAAACGATTCCATGCACGGGTCAGACGGAGATTACTGCGTACGATACCTACATAACACTCCATAATTTGATTTACCTCTTTTGCACTCTGTGTAATCAGGACTCTTTCTTCGTTGGAGATAGTACCTTCATCGTTCCATTTCGGTATATCCTCGTTAAAATCGTAACGGTCCAGTACATTTAATGAATGTTTAGCTGCCGCGTCTGCATATACCACTGCTTCTATCAGTGAATTGGAAGCAAGGCGGTTTCCTCCGTGCAGTCCGGTACAGGAACATTCACCGATAGCGTATAATCGTTTGATGCTCGATTGTCCGTCTAAGTCCACTTTAATTCCACCGCATAAATAATGCGCTGCCGGTGCTACCGGAATATAATCTTTCGTAATATCTATACCTAAACTGAGACATTTCTTGTAGATATTCGGGAAGTGTTTCTTTGTTTCTTCCGCATTTTTGTGCGTGACATCGAGGTACACATGGTCGTCTCCGCGCAATTTCATTTCGTTGTCGATAGCCCGTGCCACAATATCACGTGGAGCAAGAGAAAGGCGCGGATCATATTTCTGCATAAACTCTTCACCCGCCGAGTTGCGCAGTACGGCTCCATAACCACGCATTGCTTCTGTGATAAGAAAACACGGACGGTCTCCCGGATGAAACAAGGCGGTAGGATGAAATTGTATGAATTCCATATCCTTTACTGCTCCTTTTGCACGATATACCATTGCTATACCGTCGCCTGTGGCAACTAACGGATTAGTCGTGTTACGGTAAACAGCCTCGCAGCCTCCTGTCGCCATGACGGTTATCCGGGATAGGAAGGTATCTACCTCACCTGTTTCTTCATTCAGTACATAAGCTCCGAAACATTTAATGCCCGCTGTATGGCGGGTTACGATGATGCCCAGATGATGTTGGGTAATAATCTCTACAGCAAAGAAATTGGTAAAGACTGTAATGTTCGGATGTTCTTGTACGGCTCTGATAAGACTGTCTTGAATTTCAGCTCCGGTATTATCTTTATGGTGCAGGATGCGGAATTCGGAGTGTCCCCCTTCTTTATGTAAGTCGAAATCACCTTTTTCGGTTTTATCAAAATTCACTCCCCAATGAATTAATTCTTCTATTTGGGCAGGAGCTTCCCTCACTACTTTTTCTACAGCTTCCCGGTCACTTATCCAATCACCGGCAATCATCGTGTCTTCAATGTGTTTTTCGAAATTGTCTAATTGCAAATTGGTAACGGAAGCTATGCCGCCTTGTGCGAAATATGTGTTAGCTTCTTGTAAACCAGCTTTACAGATAAGGGCTACTGATTTCCCTTTATTTGCCACTTTCAGGGCAAAGCTCATCCCGGCAATGCCGGAACCGATAACTAAAAAGTCAAACTTTCTAACCATAACTGTATGTTTATAGTTTGCAAAGCTACGAAATAACTTTTTTCCTTGTTCCTTTTGGGGTAAATAATTGATAAAATCACTATCTTTCGGGCAAATTAAAGGAAATGTATGGATCGTGTTTTTCATTCTAAGATAAATTGGACATATTGGAATATTACGGGAGTGTTGGCCGTGAGCATGCTTTATTTCTTTTGGATTAAAGCGATTATTCCTGCGGCGTTGATTGCATTAATTGAACTATGTCTTATCGAAATGATCATACATACTCAATATGTAGTGACTACAGAAGGCAAATTGAAGTTGAGTTTCGGGAGATTTTATCCTTCTTCCATTATTTCCGTAGGAGATATCCTGTCTATTCAGTCTGCATATCATTTTACTGCATCTTCGGCAGATAAAATCAGAATTGCCTATCGTGGAAAACAGACGAATGAAACAGTTTGCATTTCTCCTGTTAAGAAGAAAGAAATGGTCACTTTGTTGTTGAAAATGAATGACCGGATTATTATTGATGAAAACCTTAAAAAAATACTATCATGAATTATCAAATTGCGATTATTGGCGGTGGTCCTGCCGGATATACAGCTGCTGAAGCTGCCGGAAAAGCAGGACTGAGTGTTGTTTTATTTGAGAAGAATAATTTGGGCGGTGTATGTCTGAACGAAGGGTGTATTCCGACGAAGACGTTACTTTACTCGGCCAAAGTGTATGATTATGCTAAACATGCTTCTAAATATGCTGTTACAGTGCCTGAAGCATCTTTCGATTTAGGCAAGATTATAGCTCGTAAATCTAAAGTTGTTCGTAAACTGGTGTTAGGCATTAAAGCCAAACTCACGGCTCATCAGGTCAATATTGTGACGGGTGAAGCTGAAATCATGGATAAAAACCATGTTCGCTGCGGTGATGAAGTGTATGAGTGCGAGAAGATGATTGTGTGTACGGGTTCAGAAACTTTTGTTCCTCCTATTACGGGGATAGGGGAAGTGAACTATTGGACACATCGTGATGCATTGGATAGTAAAGAGCTTCCGGCTTCATTGACCATTGTAGGCGGTGGAGTTATTGGAATGGAATTTGCCTCTTTCTTTAATAGCTTGGGCGTAAAAGTAACGGTAATCGAGATGATGGATAAAATATTGGGTCCGATGGATGGAGACATATCTTCCATGCTTTGTGCCGAGTATGCAAAACGAGGCATTGCTTTCTTGCTTAGTACAAAAGTTGTTGCTATTTCCCAATCGGAAGAAGGAATCACGGTTTCCTATGAAAATGAGCAAGGAGCAGGAAGTGTGCTCTCTGAAAAACTATTGATGAGTGTAGGTCGTCGTCCGGTAACGAAAGGTTTTGGTCTGGAGAATCTTGGTTTGGCTACGACGGAACGTCGTTGCATAAAGGTTGATGAGCATTTGCAATCTTCCGTAGAAGGAGTGTATGTATGTGGAGACCTGAATGGTGTATCTCTGTTGGCACATACGGCAGTGCGTGAAGCAGAGGTCGCAGTCAATCATATTGTCGGAAAAAAGGACAGCATGAGTTACCGTGCCATTCCGGGAGTGGTTTATACAAACCCGGAAGTTGCAGGAGTAGGTCAGACGGAAGAGGCTTTACAGTCTGCAGGAATTGCTTATCGGGTAGAAAAACTCCCAATGGCATATTCCGGACGTTTTGTTGCTGAAAATGAAGGTGTGAACGGACTTTGTAAAGTTATCATGGCAGAAGATGGTACAATACTTGGAGCACACGTGTTGGGTAATCCGGCTTCGGAAATAATCACTATTGCGGCAATGGCGATAGAGACTGGCATGAAGGCTGAAGAGTGGAAGAAAATTGTCTTCCCTCATCCTACAGTTGGTGAGATATTCCGTGAAGCATTATGATTGTCGGTGAATGAAAAGAAACCTGTTTATAGTATCATTTTTGTTTGCCTGTCAAGTAGTTATATTTGCACAGGCAAACTTAAAGAACCGCTTGGATGCATTAATGGATGCCGATTTTCTGAAAACCTCAGAAGTCGGTATTGCTGTATTTGACCTTACTTCTGGTAAATCATTGTATGATTATCAGGCTAAGAAATTGTACCGTCCGGCGTCTATAGAAAAATTAATAACAGGAATTACCGCGCTTGATAAGTTGGGAGTGGGGTATCGTTTTAAAACATCACTTTGTTATACCGGCCAATTGGAAGATAACCAACTTAATGGCGATTTATATGTAATAGGAGGTTTTGATCCGGAGTTTGCCGATGAAGGAATGAATCGGTTGGTGGATATAGTGGTGCAATCCGGTATTAAAAAGATAAATGGCAGATTGTATGGTGATATTTCTATGATGGATTCTTTGTATTGGGGAATGGGTTGGTCTTGGGATGATAACCCCTACTATTTTCAACCTTATCTTTCTCCTTTGATGTATAATAAAGGATATGTGGAAGTAACGGCACATCCTGCGCAAAAGGATTCTGCCGCATTACTCACCATAACTCCTGTTTCTTCTTATTATTCTGTCAATAATCAGACAAAAAGCAAGAATTCGTCTGCCGGTAAGTTTGAAGTTACCCGTAATTGGTTAGAAGGAGGAAATGATATTCTTGTAAGAGGAAATGTAGCATCCGCACAGATAGACAGGGTAAATATGTGTACTTCCCAAGATTTCTTTATGCATACTTTTCGTGAGCGGTTGATGCAAAAGGGAATAGATGTTTCTGATTATGCATTTTCCGATTGTCCAACCGATAGTATGATGCTTCTGAATACCTATTATCATACTTTGCTTGATGTCTTGATGCGTGCCATGAAAAAGAGTGATAATCTGTCTGCTGAGGCTATGTTTTATCATTTGGCGGTGAGTGACGGAAAGATGCGTGTTGGTAGTGATGATGCAGTAGAACCGATAAGAAAGAAAATAAAGCAACTTGGTTTTGAACCTAAAAACTACCGTATAGTGGATGGTAGTGGTGTATCACTCTATAATTATATTTCTCCGGAGCTGCTACTTGCTTTTTTAAAGTATGCTTATTCCAATGAAAATATTTATGAACCATTATATAAATCATTGCCGATAGCAGGTGTGGACGGAACTTTACGCAATAGGATGAAAGAGGGTAAAGCTCATAATAATGTCCGTGCCAAAACGGGTTCTGTAACCGGAGTCAGCTCATTGGCTGGATATGCCAAAGCTTCGAATGGTCATATATTGGCTTTTGTCATTATCAATCAAAACGTTTTGAAACAGTCTGAAGCCAAGGCGTTTCAGAACAGATTTTGTGAAGAACTGTGTAGATGATAATCCGGATAAAGGATATATTTCTCATTTGAACATAGGTGATACAAACCATTTTTTATACATCCATGTGGCTAAGTAGTAAAGTCCGATAGCGGAGATAAATCCTGCAATGGCATCTATCAGATAATGTGCCTGTATGTAGACAGTAGCACAACAGAGCAGGCAATAAAAAGGCATTAAGCAGGAAAAGAGTATTTTATTGCCACGGTATGCCATAATCATAAGTATGGTGGAAATCCCAACATGTGAACTGGGGAAAGCAGCTGTAGGCCGTTCACCTACCTGTTGGGAGGCTTCTACCAGATTATAAAAGAATCCATGTTCATAACCCGGTCCGGGCAGCAGTTCCAAATGATGATTAAAATAGTCTCCGATGGATGGGAAATAGCCCGAACTAACATTTTCCATGCCTATTGCAGGGAAATAGAATTGAGGACCGGCAACGGGAACGATGATATAAAAGAAATAATAGATGAAGAAGGCTGTAACTAATACGAAAGATACCTTTTCAAATAGTTCGAAACGGAAAAGGAAATACCATATACAGACGATCAATATCATCGGGTAGTAAGAGAAATATCCCATATTGAAAGGTTCGCTCAACCACATAGCCGGAACATTATTGCTAAATTCTACAGCAGGTTGACAACCGAAGATAAATTGTTCGGCTCTTGCAAATACATGATCTAAATTGGGCAGTAACCGGTTAAATTCAAAAGTATCCGGATACCAGTAAGAAAGGAGGCCCATTTGCACGGCGATACGCACGAAAGCAGAGAATTTACATGGAGCCAGACGATACAGATACATTAATGCGAAAGTCATTCCAGCGATTAGCACCCGCTCCCATAACATTTGGAGTGGATGGTCCATTTCTTTAAACATGAAGAGTATTAAAATGGAAGTAAGCAAGTTGTAAATCAGACTTATTTTTTCTACGGCAAATAATCCTTTTTGCGTATCTACACGTTTAAATATATCTAGAGCCATTTTTCTTTCTTATACCAGGCAATAGTTTCTTTTACACCTCTTTTCAGTGGATATTCGGGCTTGAATCCCAAATCGTTAACTAAAGGTGAAATATCGCATTGCCAGTTGCGTTGTTTCATTATTTTATATTTATCGGCATTGAGTGTACTGCTTTTTCCCAGCAACGCAGCAACAAAACCAGCGAGCAAAGATACTATTTTTAAAATAAATAACGGACATTTAATATGAATAACAAAAGGATTACCTAATTCTTTTTGGATATAATCGGAAAAAGCACGGCTGGGATAGATCTCTCCATCACTTACAAAATAGGCCTTTTGAGTAACATTCTGTTCGATGGCTAAAAACAATGCTTTCACCAGGTCTTTTACATAAATGAAGGTTAAGTCTTGTCTTTCAAATCCGGCTGCAAAATCTATGTGTCGTTTTATGGATTTTGCCATTAGAAAATAATCTTTCTCACGAGGTCCATAAACTCCGGTAGGACGGAAGATAACGTATGGGAATGCTTGTAGGTTACGGATATATTGTTCGGTTTTTATTTTGCTGATTCCATAAGCGGTGTTTGGTTTCGGGATATCTGTATCTTTTATTGGTTCATAAGTTTTTTCATGTATAGGTCCATAAACACTTAGTGAACTGATATAGATAAATTGTCGGGGAATCATATCTAAGCTTTGTAATGCTTCAATAAAGTTCTTTGTCGCTACATAGTTGCCTTTGTCGAAGCCATCTTTATCTTTACATTTGGTGACACCGGCACAATGGATAATATAGTCCCAGCAAACGGACATTTTCTTGCAATCACTAAGCTGTTCCGATAGTCTATCCGGATTATTAAAACTTAGCTCTAGAAAGTGTATTCTGTTATCTTTCAGATATTTTTTGCTACTTGTAGAACGTATACCTGCCCATACTTCAAAATCACGGTTTAATGCTTCCTCTACTATAAAGCTTCCTATAAAACCACTTGCACCGGTTATTAATATTTTTTGTTTCATCATAATTACTTATTGCTGGCAGGAATATCTTCCGTTTTTGGGATTGATTTTATAGGTTCAACGTGTATTCCTATATGTGTATCCTGTCCGTACTGATCTTTCAATTTGTTTTCAATTTGGGTGGCCGTATGGTGTGCTTCACATAAAGATATATTTCCATCCATTCGTATATGAATTTCTATTGCATAATGATTGCCTATTCTTCTGGTACGCAGATTATGTGGCTGTTTTACTCCGTCAAAAGAAGTAACAATGCTTTCAATTTCTTTTTCGACATCATCAGGGAGGGATTTCTCAAGTAATTCGTCTAAACAGGGTATTAAAAGTTGTATTGAGACTTTCATAATGAAGAAACTCACTATTACGGCAGCAATGGGGTCAAGTACTCGCCAATTATCTCCCAAAAGAATAGCTCCGCCAATACCTATGGCAGTTCCGATAGAAGAAAGTGCATCACTGCGATGATGCCAGGCATTAGCCGTTACAGCCTGTGAGTTTAACTGTTTTCCTTTTATAACCGTGTATCTGTATAAAATTTCTTTAGCAATAATGGATAAGATAGCGGCTATCAATGCTAATATTCTAGGACTTTGTAAGGTTTCTCCTTTTATGAAAGAAATTATCTCGGAGGCGCCATTCCATAAAACACCGAACCCGGCTAATAGCAAAATACTACCGATAATGGCTGTTGCCATTGTTTCGTATTTTCCATGTCCGTAGTCATGTCCCTTATCGACAGGTTTGTTGGATATACGGACAAAAATGATTACAATAACATCTGTGATGAAGTCTGAAAGAGAATGGACTGCATCTGCTATCATGGCAGCACTGTGTCCCCAGATTCCGGCAATGAATTTGAAGACAACAAGCATAAAGTTGACCATACTGCCAATGATCGTAACTTTATAAATGCCTTTTTCCCTGATTTTATTGGCGATTTCGTCCGCTCCTTTTGGACTATTCATTTTGCAAATATAAAACATAAATTAATGTATTGTGTCTTTTATTCTGCATAATAGCATTGCGATATGCTTTTTTAGACGGATTATTAATATTAAATCCATTTATTTTGTTTACTTTGTATTCCAATAAAATGATGATCTTATGGCAAAGAAAAAAGAGAAAAAAGCCGGTAAACGGATGAAAAAAGGTGAATTGTCTGATAAATTGATGAACCTTTTCCGTGAGAAATCTACAGAAACGCTTAGTACCAAGCATATATTTTCAGAACTTCAGTTAACAACACATCCTTTAAAGATGCTCTGCATGGATATTTTGTCGGACATGTTGGAAGATGATTATCTTACCGAGGTTGATAAAGGAAAATATAAATTGAATGATCACGGAACAGTATTGGTAGGAACATTCCAACGTAAAAGTAATGGAAAGAATTCGTTTATTCCCGAAGGTGGAGGTGAACCTATTTTTGTTGCGGAGCGCAATTCGGCTCATGCAATGAATAATGATAAGGTAAAAATAGCCTTTTATGCAAAACGAAAAAAACGAGATGCAGAAGGAGAAGTTATAGAGATTCTTGAACGTGCTAATGATACAATGGTAGGCACTTTGGAGATAAGTAGGTCTTATGCTTTTCTTGTGACGGAGAACCGTACGCTTGCCAATGATATTTTTATCCCTAAAGATAAATTGAAGGGAGGTAAGAATGGAGACAAAGCTGTGGTGAAAATTATAGAGTGGCCTGATAAAGCAAAGAATCCTATCGGACAGGTTATTGATATTTTGGGTAAATCTGGAGATAATACAACAGAAATGCATGCTATCCTTGCAGAGTTTGGTTTACCTTATGTGTATCCGAAAGCTGTAGAAACGGCGGCAGATAAAGTTCCTGCTGAAATATCCGATGAAGAAATAGCCAGACGTGAGGATTTTCGTAAAGTAACCACCTTTACTATTGATCCGAAAGATGCGAAAGATTTTGATGATGCTCTTTCCATTCGTAAGCTGAAAGAGGGTTTATGGGAAGTAGGAGTTCATATTGCCGATGTTACACATTATGTAAAAGAAGGAGGTATCATAGATAAGGAAGCGGAGAAGCGTGCAACGTCAGTATATTTGGTGGACCGCACTATTCCTATGCTTCCGGAAAGACTTTGTAATTTCATTTGCTCTTTGCGCCCAAATGAAGAGAAACTGGCTTTTTCCGTCATTTTTGATATTACAGAAAAAGGTGAAGTTAGAGATTCTCGGGTAGTGCATACGGTTATTAAGAGCGATCGCCGTTTTACTTATGAGGAAGCCCAAGAGATTATCGAAACGAAAAAAGGTGATTTTAAGGACGAAGTACTGATGCTTGATACCATAGCAAAGGCTTTGCGTGACAAGCGCTTTGTGGCCGGTGCTATTAACTTTGACCGTTATGAAGTAAAGTTTGAAATAGATGAAAAAGGAAAGCCGGTCAGTGTTTATTTTAAAGTATCGAAAGATGCAAATAAGTTAGTGGAAGAATTTATGTTGCTTGCCAACCGTACGGTTGCCGAGAGAATAGGAAAGGTAGGCAAAGGGAAGAAAGCAAAAGTGCTTCCATATCGTATTCATGACTTACCGGATCCGGAAAAATTGGATAATTTGGCGCAGTTTATAGCTCGTTTTGGTTATAAGCTCCGTACAAGTGGCACAAAAACGGATGTATCCAAATCAATTAATCATTTGCTGGATGATATTCAGGGAAAGAAAGAAGAAAACTTAATAGAAACCGTTTCTATCCGTGCGATGCAGAAAGCAAGGTATTCAGTTCACAATATTGGACATTATGGTTTGGCGTTTGATTATTATACCCATTTTACTTCACCGATCCGTCGTTTTCCTGATATGATGGTACATCGTTTGGTAACTCGTTATTTAAGCGGTGGCAGGACTGCTTCCGAAACGAAATATGAAGATTTATGTGTGCATAGTTCCAGCATGGAACAAATTGCTGCAAATGCAGAACGTGCATCTATTAAATATAAACAGGTAGAATTCATGAGTGAACGCCTTGGACAGACGTATGATGGTGTTATTTCCGGAGTTACCGAATGGGGATTATATGTAGAGTTGAACGAAAATAAATGTGAAGGCATGATTCCGATTCGTGATTTAGATGATGATTATTATGAATTTGACGAGAAGAATTATTGCCTTCGTGGGCGTCGTAAGAATAGGACGTATAGCCTTGGAGATGTAATTACTATTAAAGTAGCACGTGCTAATATAGAGAAAAAGCAACTGGACTTTGCTTTGGTTGAATAGACTAAAGTTGCATATTCTATCCTCATTTTTTAAACATTTTATCCACAAGATTGTTTATTCGGATAAATGCGACATTTATCCAAATAAATTAATTAATATGAAAAAGGATGAGAGTGTGGAGTCTGTTCCCTTTGTGGATTTAGATAAATACATGGGTGTGTGGTATGAAATTGGGAGATATCCTTGTTGGTTTGAAAAAGGAGCTTCTCATGTTAAAGTTGAGTATACGTTACGCGACAATTATGTTGAAGTTATCAATCGATGTATCAAAAAAGGGAAAGAATCTTATGTTACCGGTAAAGCGTATGTGATGCCGGATTCGGGGAATGCAAAGTTAAAAGTCAGGTTTAAATGGCCATTCCAAGGAGATTATTGGATAATAGATTTAGATGAGGATTATTCATGGGCTGCTGTATCTAATCCGAAGAAGACCAGACTTTGGATTTTATATCGAGAGCCTAATGTTACAAATGAATTGTTACGTTTAATTGCAAAACGTGTGATACAAAAAGGGTTTAATTCTGCAAAGATTATATGGACAGAACAATAATTTTGAATTAATATTATGAAAACAATTGCTTTAGAAGATAAAGCGGACATAGAAGCTATTATTTCCCGTTGTGATATTTGTTATGTAGGCATGGTTGATAAGGAAGGTTTTCCGTATGTGATACCTATGAACTTTGGATATAAAGATAATACCCTTTATTTGCATTCTGCTCCAACAGGTCATATCATTGATATACTGGATAGTAACAATCATGTTTGTATTACTTTTAGTATAGATCATGAATTAGTTTTTCAACATCCTAAAGTGGCGTGCAGTTATCGAATGAAGGCAAAAAGTGTAATTTGTAGAGGGAAAGTAGAGTTTGTAGAAGAGCTGGACGAGAAACGTAACATATTGGATATTATTATGTTGCATTACTCAGGAAGAATGTTTGAATATGGAGATCCGGCAGTTCGGAACGTGAAAATATGGAAAGTTTGCATTGAAGAAATCTCTGCAAAGGAATACGGAGCTCCACATTAATAAGATGTGGTATATTAAGTTATTTTATTCGTCTATTTAATTGGTTATTGGCTTTTGACGGTTTAGATTTGCCTACACGCTTGCCTGTAGGCTTTTTTTTATCTAATTTCTTACCATTTATTGAGGCAAAAGGATTTTTATCGTTTCTATTATTCATAATGCTTTTTGTATTTTTGATTTATTGATGGCAAATGTAGCTATTTTCCCATAAAAAAGAGCTCTAAATATTGAAATGCCAGACTTATTTCCTAACTTTGCATTTTCTAGTGCATCGTATAATTTATTGACATGAGTCCACTAAATTTTACTCATATTCTGACACAGGCAGTCGATGAGCTTTCGGAGAGCGAATCTTATAAAGGGCTGTTTCACCAACATCGTGACGGAGAACCACTTCCTTCCGCTAAAGTTCTGTATGAAATAATAGAACTGTCGCGCGCTATTTTATTTCCGGGATATTATGGTAATTCTACAGTAAATAGCCGAACGATCAACTATCATATCGGAGTAAATATTGAGACTTTGTTCGGATTGCTTTCCGAACAGATTCTAGCCGGACTTTGTTTTGGTAAAGGAGATCAGTGTGAAGAATGCATTAGTTCGATGCGTGAAAAAGCTGCTATATTGGCTGCCGAGTTTATCAGTAAACTACCGCAGATGCGCCGTATACTTGCTACAGATGTAGAAGCGGCTTATAATGGTGATCCTGCTGCCATCAGTTTTGGAGAAGTTATCTTTTGTTATCCTGCTATTAAAGCTATTAGTAATTATCGTATTGCCCATGAACTGCTTGAGCTAGGAGTACCTCTTATTCCTCGTATCATTACTGAAATGGCGCACTCAGAAACAGGTATAGACATTCATCCGGCAGCAAAGATAGGAACACATTTTACAATAGATCACGGTACCGGTGTGGTAATCGGGGCGACGAGTATTATTGGAAATAACGTGAAACTTTACCAAGGTGTTACATTAGGTGCTAAGAGTTTTCCATTGGATGAAAATGGCAAACCGATTAAAGGAATACCCCGTCATCCTATTTTGGAGGATAATGTTATTATCTATTCTAATGCTACAATTTTAGGTAGAATTACAATTGGTAAGAATGCTACGGTGGGAGGTAACATTTGGGTGACGGAGAATGTAGCACCCGGGGTGCGTATAGTACAGACAAAAGCAAAAAAATAATTATCAAATAAGAAATAAACGTGGAGAACGAAAAATTTGAGCTCATAGCTAAGACCTTTCAAGGGCTTGAAACAATTCTGGCAGAAGAGTTAACTAATCTTGGTGCTGATAATATACAGATAGGTAGGCGGATGGTTTCATTTACGGGTGATAAGGAAATGATGTATAAAGCAAATTTTTGTCTTCGTACAGCCATTCGTATTTTAAAGCCTATTAAACAGTTTAAGGCGAAAGATCCGGATGAAGTCTATGAGGCGATTAAAGCAATTTGTTGGGAAGATTATTTGAATGTAGATAAGTCGTTTGCGGTTGATTCGGTTGTGTTTTCCGATGAATTCCGGCATTCTAAGTTTGTAGCTTATAAAGTAAAAGATGCTATCGTAGATTATTTTCGTGAGAAAACAGGAAAACGTCCTTCTGTCCGTATTAATAAACCGGATGTTCTGCTGAATATTCATATTGCACAAGATAAATGTACACTTTCTTTGGATAGTTCGGGGGAATCGTTACATCGTAGAGGCTATCGGCAAGAAGCAGTTGAGGCTCCCTTGAATGAAGTACTTGCTGCCGGAATGATTTTAATGACGGGTTGGCGTGGAGAATGTGATTTGATTGATCCTATGTGTGGTTCGGGGACGATTCCGATAGAAGCTGCTTTGATAGCGCGTAATATTGCGCCGGGTGTATTCCGAAAAGAATTTGCTTTTGAGAAATGGAATGATTTCGACCAGGACTTATTTGATAATGTATATAATGATGATTCGCAAGAGCGGGAGTTTACTCATAAAATTTATGGGTATGATAATAATCCGAGAGCTAATGAGATTGCCCTTCATAATATGAAAGCTGCAGGAGTAAGTAAAGATATAGTGTTGGCATTACAACCGTTCCAGCAATTTCAGCAGCCCAAAGAAAAAGCAATACTTATAACCAATCCTCCTTATGGAGAACGTATTTCTACAAATGATCTGTTGGGATTATATCAAATGATAGGTGAACGGTTAAAACATGCGTTTCAAGGAAATGATGCTTGGATTTTAAGTTATCGTGAAGAGTGTTTTGATCAGATTGGTTTGAAACCTTCTCAAAAGATTCCTTTGTTTAATGGTGCTTTGGAGTGTGAGTTTCGTAAATATCAGATATTTGATGGTAAATACAAAGAGTTTAGGAAAGAAGAAGTAGAGAATAAAAAAAGATGGAGAAACTAAGAAAAATATCTGCTTTGCTATTAGTAGGGTTGATTTCAGTGACAGTTATGGCACAGGAAAAGAAAATGCTTACTTTGGAAGATGTGATTCCCGGCGGGGAGACTTATCACCAATTCAGGCCTGAGAATATTTATGGTTTACAATGGTGGGGAGATATCTGTGTCAAACCTGATATGGAAGATATAAAAACAATTGATCCCCGTACCGGAAAGGAAAATGTAATTGCGACTTTAGAAGAAGTAAATAAGGCAATCACAGATGGAGAAAAACCTTACAGACTATCACATCCGTTGAAGCCATTGCAACATTTTATGAATGTTACATTTCCATGGATGGATAAGCAAATAATGGTATTTCGTCAGAGTAATTACATCATTTATTATGATTTCGGACAGAAAAAGATAATTAATCTTTTCTATCTTGATTCTAAAGCTATGAATCTGGATTTCTGCCCGGAGAATGGTTATGCAGCTTATACTGTGGGAAATAACCTGTTCATAAATAATAAAGGAGATGATGATGAGATTATAAATCCTGTATTAACTGACGATAGTGCTGACGAACAGGGAATTGTTTATGGACAGGCGGTTCACCGTAATGAATTTGGGATAACGAAAGGTACGTTTTGGAGTCCTAAAGGTACTTATTTAGCTTTCTATCGTATGGACCAAAGCATGGTATCCGATTATCCATTGGTCGATATTTCCCAACGTGTCGCCTTATTGGATAATATCAAATATCCGATGGCAGGAATGATTAGCCATAAGGTTACCATAGGAGTATATAATATAGCTACCGGTAAAACGGTTTATTTGCGGGCGGGTGATCCTACCGATCGTTATTTTACAAATATAGCATGGAGCCCGGATGAGAGTAAAATTTATGTGATAGAGTTGAATCGCGATCAGAATCATTCTCAGTTGGTTCGTTACGATGCGGGAAGCGGTGAACGGGAAACCGTGCTTTTGGAGGAAACGCATCCTAAATATGTAGAACCAATGTATCCGATTCTTTTTGTAAAAGGTAATGATAAGCAGTTTATCTATCAAAGCCAGCGAAATGGTTTTAATCATTTGTATTTGTATGATACGGATGGAAAGTTAGTTAAACAGTTGACTTCTGGTAATTGGTTGGTACAGAATATTCTTGGTTTTGATAAAGACGGAAAGAATTTATTCTTTATGTCTACGGAAAAGAGCCCTATGGAGAGCCATCTTTATAAGGTGAATTTGAAATCAGGTAAACGTACATTGATAACCTCACAAGCGGGAATGCACGATGTTCTTGTTAGTGCTTCCGGAGCGTATGCTATTGATAAGTATTCTTCGGCAAACATTCCTCGTGTTATTGATATTGTGGATACGAATAAAGGGAAAGTAATGCAAAATCTTTTGACTGCGAAAAATCCTTTTGAAGAATATGCTATGCCAATAATTGAAACAGGCACTATTAAGGCGGCAGATGGGGTGACGGATCTTTATTATCGTCTGATTAAACCGTCGGATTTTGACTCTAATAAAAAATATCCGGCTATTATTTATGTTTATGGAGGGCCTCATGCACAAATGATTCATAATAACTTTAATTGGGATGCGCGTGGATGGGACATTTATATGGCGCAGAAAGGCTATATCATGTTTACATTGGATAATAGAGGTAGTGAAAACCGTGGATTGGATTTTGAAAATGTCACTTTCCGTCATTTGGGAGTTGAAGAAGGCAAAGATCAAGTGAAAGGAGCAGAGTTTCTAAAATCTCTTTCGTATGTGGACGGAGACCGTATCGGAGTACATGGTTGGAGTTTTGGCGGACACATGACAACATCTTTATTGTTGCGTTATCCGGAGTTGTTTAAAGTGGGTGTAGCCGGCGGACCTGTCATAGATTGGAAATATTATGAAATAATGTATGGTGAGCGCTATATGGATACTCCTCAGGCAAATCCGGAAGGATATGAAGAATGTAACTTGAATAATCTGGCTAAGAATTTGAAGGGACATTTGTTGATTATTCATGATGACAATGATCATACTTGTGTATTGCAGCATACTTTATCATTTATGAAAGCTTGTATTGAGGCGCGCACTTATCCTGATTTGTTTATTTATCCCGGACACGATCATAATGTGAAAGGACGTGACCGTGTTCATTTGCACGAGAAGATTACCCGATATTTTGAGGATTATTTAAAGTAAAATCAAAAACAGATATATACATGAAATTATTGTTGTTAGGTTCCGGCGGACGAGAACATGCTTTGGCTTGGAAAATAGCCCAGAGTCCTAAAATAGAGAAATTATATATTGCTCCGGGAAATGCCGGTACAAATGATATAGGGGAAAATGTTACTATAAAAGCAGATGATTTTGCTGCAATTAAAGCGTTTGTCATTGCCAATGGGATAGATATGGTTGTAGTAGGACCTGAAGATCCGTTGGTAAAAGGAATTTATGATTATTTCAAGGAAGATGGAACATTGAGGAATGTTCCTGTGATAGGTCCTTCCCGGAAAGGAGCAACTTTGGAAGGAAGCAAAGAATTTGCAAAAGGGTTTATGCAACGGCATTGTATTCCGACTGCAGGTTATAAAAGTATAACCGCTGATAATCTGGAAGAAGGAATTGCATTTCTGGAAACTCTGCAAGCGCCTTATGTCTTAAAGGCCGATGGGTTATGCGCCGGTAAAGGTGTATTAATTCTTGCTACATTGGATGAGGCAAAAAAAGAATTGCGGGAGATGCTTGGAGGAATGTTCGGCAGTGCTTCGGCAACAGTGGTTATTGAAGAGTTCTTGAGCGGTATAGAATGTTCTGTATTCGTACTTACAGATGGTAAAAATTATAAGATTCTTCCGGAGGCAAAAGATTATAAACGAATTGGCGAAGGAGATAAAGGTCTGAATACGGGTGGTATGGGTAGTGTATCTCCTGTTCCGTTTGCAGATAAAGCATGGATGAAAAAAGTAGAGGATCGTATTATCCGACCTACGGTGGAAGGCCTTGCCGAAGAGGAAATCGATTATAAAGGTTTTATTTTCTTTGGGCTTATTAATGTAAAGGGTGAGCCGATGGTTATTGAGTATAATGTACGTATGGGCGATCCGGAAACAGAATCGGTCATGCTGCGTATCAAAAGTGATTTGGTAGAACTTTTTGAAGGAGTTGCTTCCGGTAATTTGGACGAAAAGGTATTGGAAACAGATCCTCGTTCCGCTGTTTGTGTGATGTTAGTATCCGGTGGATATCCGGAAGCCTATGAAAAAGGTTTTCCTATCAAAGGGTTAGATAAGGTAAAAGACAGTATTGTTTTCCATGCGGGAACTACTTTGAAAGATGGTCAGGTTGTTACAAACGGGGGGCGTGTTATTGCTGTCAGTTCTTATGGCAGGAATAAAGAGGAAGCTCTAGCACAGAGTTTTGAGGGAGCTAAACAGATTGATTTTAATAAAAAATACTTTCGTAGTGATATAGGATTCGATTTATAATGGCAAAAAGAAGATTTCAATATGAAGTGGCAACGGGTAAGTTAACATTACCCGTTACTATTTTATTGTCCACTGTTTTGTGGATTGTTTTTTCTTTTTTTAAGCCAATCCCTACACTTAATAGTTCTTATCCGTTCTGGCAGATGTTGTTGGAATGGGTTCCGGGAAATGTATCGGGTAATATTTTCTGTTTCTTGTGCTATGGGGTTATCGCCTATTTGCTGATAGAATTTAATAATGCTTATTCGATTATTCGAATGAGAACTTCTCTGCAAACTTCCGTCTATTTGCTGATGATATTGGCTTTCCCGTTCTTGCACAGGTTGAATATCGGCTGTCTTGTTTCTTTGTGTACGATTATATCTTTGTATCTTTTGTTCAGATGCTATCAAAAACAGCAACCGGTAGGATATTTCTTTCATTCCATGCTGTTTATGGGAATTGCAAGTTTACTGTTTCCTAAAATTCTATTGCTTGTTCCTGTGTTTTTAATAGGAATATATAATTTCAAAGCATTGACCATGCGTACTTTTTTTGCAGGAATGATGGGGTTGACATTACCCTATTGGTTTCTGTTCGGACATGCATTCTATCATGGTAAAATGGATTTATTTTATATTCCGTTTAAAGAGTTGGTTTGTTTTCAACCTCTTTTTAGCTTGAATTTGGGAATACCTTTTTATATATCTGCCGGTTTTACGTTTTTCTTGTTATTGGTTAGCAGTATCCATTATTGGATTACCAGCTATGAAGATAAGATACGGATTCGTGCTTACCTGAATTTCTTGATAATATTTAGTTTTTCAACTATTATATTTGGAGTATTACAGGTACAATATGCAGAGATTTTGTTGCAGGTTTTACTGCCTGTTGTTGCTTTGTTGATGGGGCATTTGTTTGCATTGAGTCATACAAAGGTCTCAAACCTGTTTTTTATTTTCTCTATTCTATTATTGGTCATTATAATGTGTTATAACTTATGGACGCTTTAGTACAGTTTCTCATAGATTGGGGCTATTTAGGGATGTTTTTCTCGGCTCTGTTGGCAGGGAGTGTCGTCCCTTTTAGTTCGGAGGCGGTATTGGCTGCACTTGTTCTGCCCGGCACTGGGTTAAATCCTGTATTGTGTATTGTATTTGCGTCTTTAGGTAATCTACTGGGAAGCCTTACCTGTTATTGGATGGGACATCTTGGAAAGATGGAATGGTTGGAGAAATATTTTCATATGAAACCAGAGAAAATAAACCGTATGCGTGTTTATTTAAGCGGACGGGGCAGTTGGATGGCTTTTTTTGCTTTTCTCCCCATTATTGGTAGTGTTATAGCCGTTGCATTGGGCTTTCTTCGTAGTAATATTATTTATGTATCTCTCTACATGTTGGCCGGTAAAGTGTTGCGTTATGTATTAGTAGTAATGGCAGCAGAAGGTATTTTTTCTTTCTTTAGTTAAAAGAAGATGAAAAGGGAAATAGAAATAACATCAGACGGTAGCCGTACACTTTATGTGCCCGGATTAGATGAACATTACCATTCAATAAAAGGTGCATTGGCAGAATCTCGTCATATCTTTATTGATATGGGGCTAAATCATCATTCTTCTTCGCAACTGCATATCCTTGAAATAGGTTTTGGCACTGGTTTAAATGCATTCCTTACGTTGTTGGCTGCAGAAGAAATGGTAAAGAAAGTTCATTATACCGGGATTGAATTATATCCGTTGGAAATGGATGTGCTTCGGGAACTTGCCTATCCGGATACCATTAATATAGAACGTTCGGAAGATTATTATCGTTTACATCAGGCTGAATGGGATAAAGATGAAACCATAACTCCTGCTTTTACGTTACATAAGATAAAGGGAGATTTCACGAAATATGAATTTCCGAAAGAATTTTTTGATATTATCTATTTTGATGCTTTTGCACCGGAGAAACAACCGGAAATGTGGTCGCAATGTTTATTTGATGCATTATATAGGAGTTTGAATATAGGAGGTATACTGACTACTTATTGTGCCAAAGGAGTTGTAAGAAGAATGCTCCAGTCTTCGGGATTTGAGGTAGAACGTTTACCGGGACCTCCGGGGGGTAAAAGAGAAATTTTGAGAGGAATAAAAAGAAAATGAAACAGGCTGTTTATTTAATTATATGGATGGGGATGCTTTTAGTAGGAAGCAGTTGTTCCCATAAAGCGGAAAAGGATATGCCGATGCGTACAATCAGTGTGACGGTAGAGCCGTTACGCTATTTTACGGAAGTAATAGCCGGAGATAAGTTTAAGGTGGTGAGTATGGTTCCGAAAGGTTCCAGTCCGGAAACTTATGACCCTACGCCACAGCAACTTGTTTCGCTTGGTGGGAGTGACGCTTATTTGCGTATCGGATATATCGGTTTTGAGCAGATATGGATGGATAAATTAGCGGCGAATGCTCCGGATATGCTAATCTTCGATATGTCTGAAAGTGTGGATTTGATTCGTGAAGAGGAGCCGGATCATGGAGATCATCGTCATGAAGGTGGAGTTGAACCTCACATTTGGAATTCCACACAGAATGCACATATCATTGCCGATAATATTTATAAGGCACTATGTGAACTTGATACGGTCAATATTTCTTATTATGCTCATCGTCGGGATAGTTTGCATGATCTGATTAATCAAACGGATACGCAGATAAGAGATTTGCTGACTGATGCCGACCGTTCGTTCATGATTTACCATCCGGCATTATCTTATTTTGCCCGCGATTATGGTTTGCATCAAATATCGATTGAGAAAGGTGGGAAAGAGCCTTCTCCCGCTCATTTAAAAGAATTGATAGATACCTGTAAAGCTGAAAATGTACACGTTATTTTTGTACAACCGGAGTTTGACCGCCGCAATGCAGAGATTATAGCAGAGCAAACAAATACAAGAATAGTACCGATCAATCCGTTGTCTTATAACTGGGTAGAGGAAATGTTGGTTGTGGCGCGTACACTGAATAATCCGGAATAGTCGAGGCAGTATAAATGAAGTGATATGGAAAAACAACCTTTAATAGAAATATGTAATCTTTCGGCTGCTTATGATGGACGTACGGTTCTTCATGATGTGAATTTAACCATTTACGAACATGATTTCTTAGGAATTATCGGTCCTAACGGTGGGGGAAAGACTACTCTGGTAAAAGTTATCCTTGGTTTGAAGAAAGCGTCGGGCGGTCAGGTTTCTTTTTTTCAGAATGGGAAACAGGTAGAACATATCACGATGGGCTATCTTCCTCAATACAGCTCCATAGATAAAAAATTTCCTATCTCCGTACAAGAAGTTATTTTGTCCGGATTAAGTAGCCAAAAGCCACTTATCAGTCGTTTCAGCAGTAGTCAGCGTGCACAGGTGGGGGAGGTTATTAACCGTATGGGGTTGCAAGGGCTTGAGAAGCGTCCTATCGGAGCTTTGAGTGGCGGGCAATTACAGCGGGCTTTACTTGGTCGTGCTATTGTTTCCAATCCGGATATTTTGATTCTTGATGAGCCGAGCACTTATATTGATAAACGTTTCGAGGCAAAACTTTATGAATTGCTGGAAGAGATAAACCATGAGTGTGCCATTATCTTGGTGAGCCATGATATTGGTACGGTACTTCAAAATGTAAAGTCCATTGCCTGTGTCAATGAAACGTTGCATTATCATCCGGATACGGAAGTTTCTGCAGATTGGTTGGAAAAGAATTTTAATTGTCCGATTGAATTGCTGGGGCACGGACAATTACCGCATCGGGTACTGTGCGAACATCATCATCACGAATAAAAGAATGATTTTAAAAGTTCTGTATGAAGTCTTCCAGTGAAGCATCTTCATCCATATTCATTTTATCATGTTTCATTCGGTTTCTCCGTTTCTTGAGAGCCATCTTGCTGGTATCCAGTAGACAGATTATATTGGATATCGGAATACCCATCTTCATAAAGCAGCAAAGGTTTATATCAGCTTCTGTAAGAGCAGGAAACTGTTGATGTAACCGGTCGGCAAAATTATTATAGCAAATATTTACGGTTTCTATCAGATTTTCAAGGTCTTGATCAGATAAAATAACGGCTGAACTTATTTTATCTTTTTGGTTCATATCATTTAATGCTTCTATTTTTCGTATAATTTCACTTGTGCGCAGAATTTCTTTTCGCATTTGTTGTTCATTAGATGAATACAGCTTCAAAACCTCTTCTTTTTGAGAAAGTTCCTTTGCCAGTTCCAATTCTTTTAGAGTTATTTCTTCCCTTGTTTCTTGTAATGCAATGTTTTTTTCTTGCAGTTGCAGACGCATTTGTTTTAAGAAGTCATCTTTCGAATGGATAATCTCTTCTTTTATTCTTTTGTCTTTATTATAATAATAATATAGAATACCTCCGACAATTAGAACTATTATGCAAATGCATAATATCCATATATAAAGATGTTGTTGCTTTATTTTAAGCCGGCTGTTTTCATTCTTTACGGTTGAGTAGTCATATTTCTTTTGCAGTTCCATCATCTCTGTGGCTATATTCGTTTCATAAATAGAATCTAGAAAAGTGTTATATTTCTTCCAATGATTCATGGCTTCCTGATAATTACCCACTTTTTCTTCATATTCTGCCCATATTTGATGATGTCCGGCTTTCTCATTTAAAGTATTATAACGTGTGTCTTTGGCAAAGTAATATCTTGCGGAATCGTATTGCTGAAGATCCATAAAAATATCGCCTTTAGTGATCCAGCTGGGATAAAAATCCAAAAAATCTTTACTCTTATTTAGTTCCAGACTCTTATTGATATATTGCAATGCTTTCTGTGGTTGTTTCTCCATTTGGAAGATAACGCTTAAACGTTGCAATAGTCTGACTTCACAATCTTTATCTTTTATTTTTCTCGCCAAGTCCAATGCTTGTAAAGTCGTAACCTCTGCCTGTTTGTAATCTTGTTTTCTAACGTAGTTCCAACTTATATTTTCCAATATAAGTATTATAGAACTCATATCATGTATCGTTTTTGCATAGTACATTGATTTATCTAACTTTATTAAACTCTCATCGAATAATTCTTGTTTAAGTAACAAGTATCCCCAATGAGAATAAAGTAATTTTAGAAAGATATAATTATCAGTATATTGAGAGGCTCTATCAGCTTTTTGAAAGTACCTTAATGCTTTTTCTGGTTTATTCATATCCCAATAAACTTGAGCGGCATAAAAATAAGTCCATGCTTTATGTATAGAGTCTGCGTTGGTACTATAATATTTTTCTGCTATCTGAATTAATGAATCTGTTTTGACAGGAATATAGTTTTTATATTGGGCTTGTGTGAATAAGAGTGCATATAATGCCTGAGTTTCTCCTTCCAGTATTTCAGGATATGATATATTCTTTAATAAACTTAGAGCACTGTCCGGCTTTTCATGCATTATAGCTTCTGCTTTCTGTAAAAGAATATAATCTTTTGATTGGTTGCTTTGTTTCGGTATGAAAAAGATTACTGCGAATATAACAGTTATGATGAGAATAGAGAAGAAGATGTTTTTCATTAGTGCTTGTTTTGTTTCAACAAAAGTAAAATGTTTTTTTTGAATAGCCAAAATATGATGATACTAAGTTTGGATTTCTTGTGTTTTGATTCTCTTTTTAATTGTGTTCAAACGTTTGGTCGGTAAGTGTCTACCCTCTAATTTTAAATATGTCTGATAATTAGATATTTATGTGCTACTATAATGCTTAAAATGTCTACCCTGTGTCACCCCTATTTCCTTGCTTATAACTTATGTCATTGCTATCTTTGTGTTAAACGATCAAGAAAAACAGTATTAATTAAAATGATGATAAATATGAAAAAAGCATTTTTATTAATGATTGCTATTCAATTAGGGCTTGTTAGCATTGAGGCTTCTGATGTTAAAATTGAATTAAAAAGTAATGGAAAATCACGACCTAGCCAGTTTGAACTTCCTATTCCCGTTCATGCAGATATTTATAATTCTGTATTAGGTATCTATTTTGAGAAAGCAAAGCAAGTATTTGTGTTGGTTTCCGGTCCGGACGGTGTTGTTTATCAACGTGAAGTTACTTCTGAAACAGAAAAGTCTATTTATGTAGATCTAGCCCAATATCAGGAAGGTGAATATACTATTTATTTTCAAGATGCGGAAGGGAATGAGGTATCAGGAGATTTCTTAAATGAGAAAGAGTGAATTTAACCATATTATCAATTTAAATTTTTATGATTATGAAACACATTATTTTTAAATCTGCAGTAGCTGTATTAGTTTCTGCTGTTACGTTTATTTCATGTAATAATGAAGATAAGTTTGTTAGTGATGTCTCTAATCAAAATGCGGAAGTAGAAATATTGATTAAAGAATTACAAAATTTAAATGAAGAGACATTGGCTGAATATGGTAAGACAATTGATTTTACAACTCGTGCTACTATCCCTATTAATAAAGATACTCCTGAATTAGAACAGGCTAAAATGAAGTGGTGGAAACGTTTATTATCAGTAATAGCAGCTGATGCGGTTGGAGCTGCTTGTGGAAATCATTTTGCCGGTCCGGCTGGGGGCGTTATTGTGGGAGCTGGAGCTTCGCTTCTTATGTATTGGGCAACAGGATGCGGCAGTGCTATTAATAATCAGGGTATAGGAAATGATTTCTCTCAAGATGATTTATCGGCATACACAATTGTTATGGATAGTATTTTTTATAATATGAATAATGATATTACAGATTTTGATAAAATTGGTGACTGCCATAATACAATTGTTCTTGAGATATTAAAGAATCAGGATTATTATGTAAATGCGGATGGTTCATTGAATGAGGATATTCTGATACAAAAAATAAAATCTACGGCTCAAACAATGGGATATAATACTACTTCTATTAATACTGCTCGCATAAAAAATGAATTGAATAGGATTTCTGATGCAAGAGCTGCTTGTGTTGATTCAACTTTTGAAGTTCAAATTGAAAGTTATGCAACTTTATTGCCTGATAAGAAGAACGAGATTTCTATATTGAAAGATTATATAAATACGGCTGCTTCACTTCCTAATGTAGAAGCTGTAAAAAAGTATTCTGCTGCTTTTGAGAATAAGCTTTATTATTCACAAGTAACAGGATTGGATAAGAAGATGATATTTGCAGCAGAATCTGTAGCGAAAAACAGTGCTGTGGGATGGACTGTTGCTTCTACTTATAAACCATAAATAATAAGAGTATGAGGTTACAATCTTTATTTATCGTAGGAATATTAATGATTTCTACTATATCCGTCAAAGCCCAGAAGGGCTTTGACGTGCCTCATAACCTCTTTAGTATAAAAGGAGGTTATGCCCTTACCGGATTTGGAAAAACAAATTTTTCTCCGTGGGGAAAAGATTATAAAAGTAAATTGAAAGGCGGTCCTACTTTTGATGCTAATTATTCACATCTATGGGTAGGAGAGAGTAAACAAGGTGGCATGGGTATAGGACTTTTATATTCCATAGTTAATACTTCTGCAAATTATTCATTGAATAATTTGCCCGTCGCGGTAGAAGACAAAATTGTTTTGCATTACATCGCTCCACAATATGTGGTGGTGCGCAAGCTGGGAAATAGGCTTTTATCCGGTATGAGTTATGGGGTTGGCTATATGTACTATCATAATAATGGTGAGAAAGACGGTAAATCATGTGTTACAAATAGCAGCGGACTTGGTTTTAATGTGGATTTTAATTTGAACTATTATGTAACACCTTGTTTTAGTGTAGGTGTTGATGTAGATGTAACATGCGGAGTTTTTAATAAGTTACATCGTACCTTTGAGGGGACTAAGAAATCTATTGATTTAAATGATGATTATAAATTTAATCCTTCTCGTGCGGATTTTATGTTAGGTCTTCATTATTATTTTTAATAGGTAAAAAGTTATGTTAGTTATGTGAAAATGGCCAGGTAGCATAATGTAACATAACTTTTTCCATTTTATTTATCAATCTGTATGAGAAAACTTTATCTTTGTAGCTCGACAAGATTATTAATATTTATATGAAAAGGTCTACGATATTCTTTTTTATAGGAATTGCAATATTGCTTATTTTCAATGTTATTTATGCTTTGCTTTATGAATATTTAAATTCATTTTTTCTTCTTATTGGCACATTTAGTGCAACATGCTGTTGGGTATATGCTTATAAAATAGGAGAAAAGAAATAGGATATTTAATCTTTTAGTGATTGAAATATAGAAGTTAGTACATTTTTTTAATGTTTAGTCGATAGAAACTGATTAATAATGAAGCAATTATGAATAAGAAGATTTTCTACTGCCTGCATTATATCTGCCTATTCTTCTTTTTGGCAATCACTTTGTATGCTTTTGTAAGATCCCTGTCGGGTGAAAATATGTGGGGCGGTATTCTATGGGGGATCGGAGTGGGGTTAACTCTTTTTATTGCCTTTTGCAGTTATAAAAGTAAAACTGCTCCGAGATTGATTACTAGCCGGAGGCGTTACATACAACTTTTTAATATCTTTATATTTGCGGCTTTGGCGGTTGTGGTGCAAGATGTTTGTGTGAAGCTAATCGTAATTAATTGCATATTCTCTGCTATTATTTATTTGTTTGAGACAGGTGGTTTTAACATACGGTCGGTTGTCGGCAAACGATAGGAGTTTGTGAACAAAGAACCGTATCTTTGTCTCTAAACGTCCTGATGTTTTTTTCAATCAACCTGATGATTTTAAAAAACATCAAGATCATTTCAAAATTGCCTAAGGGAGCATTGCCTAACACACAAGGGGGCGTTGCCCTACGCTCAAGGGAGCGATAGC
>ENA-USUG01000118-USUG01000118.1-human-gut-metagenome-genome-assembly--contig:-NODE-118-length-107613-cov-7.613990_pt1 | contig 107613 bp, 85 predicted proteins | sample MGYA00250059_ERZ773394 | MGnify/ENA primary metagenome ERZ773394 (study PRJEB29103, sample SAMN06111957) | human gut metagenome | biome: human gut; feature: ankylosing spondylitis patient; material... | reverse complement strand
AGAATAAGAAATAAAAATAGACAACCTATAGTAGGATTATTAAGTTTAACCAGTCAACCAAAAACAGGACGATACACTTGTAGGAGGAGCTTTAACTCTCAATTCTCAACTAAAAAATAGTGCCTTCACTCTAATTGGCTATTCACTAATGATTTATATCCGGAGCGTGATAAGGTGAAGGTAGAAAAAGTATAATTTAAAATATGCATAAAAAGAGAAATCCGTGTTTGTGGACAGCACTATTTCAGGATTTAGCTTAGCTCCTTTTATTCTGATAAAATGATTTTAAATATCTTACACCCATCTTTTTCTTGTAGATATAGTAAATAGATGCCTTCGGGCAAATGCTTTATTGATATTTCCGGTTGTGATTCAGAACGTTGCATCAAGCATTTTCCTGCCAGATTGTATAACCGGAATCCATTATATTCTCCTGAAATGTAGATGGTTCCATCGGTAGTTTTGACAGAAATCTGATCCAATGATTTACTGTTAATATCCGATTCGCGCTTGGTGAGCTTCACTTGTGCGGAATTATAAATGATGCAGTTGGTGATATTGTCGCTATCATAGTTGCCAACGGAAGCTATAACGTGCATGTCATCACAACTCCATGTGCCGTCGATGGTTACTTGGTAATCTTTTGAGAAGTTGTCCGCATCTATAGCTTCCCCCCATGTATCTGTTAAGACTTGGCGGAGCGTATGCTGGTGGTAGAAACTGCCACCTGAACCGTCTTGTTTTGTTGTATGTATATTGTCTTCTGTCAGATAAATAAACAGCCGATTGTCGGTGCCGGATAAAGGTAAAAGTCGTTTCCCGTCTATATGTATAGTGGCTTCCCTACTTTCTTCGTTATATTCGGTAGTTAAATTAAGGCTGACGAAAGCTGGTAAATCCAGGAATTCGTTCAGTAGTTCCGTAGTTAAACTACCTGCACTAAATGAAGGGTTGGTAGCGCTTAATTGGGGAGCATATTGGTTGGGTTGTGTTCGGTCGATCATTAGAGTTGGCGCACTTCTGACGTCATAGAAACTTGCATACTCTGTACTTGCCGGGTGTGTATATGGATCATATCCATATCCGGCATGGTGACCCATCATGATGACACGATTGTTTCCATTGACGATACTCTTAATGTGTTCATGACCTTTGGGACAATTAGAACATAATTCTGTTGAATAAACTTCCATTAAAACATTTCGTTCGGTTAGGGATGCTACACATCCAATAGTATAAGGTTGTGAAATGTTGTCTGTCGGATCAATATCGACCTCACCGTTAAGGTCGCTGATGGAGACTTCCACGATGTATTCTCCTTCTTTTGGAAAAGTCAGATGGTCTGTTTTAAAATTGTATGAAGCTTCATACGGAATCGTTACATTCTCTATTTTCTCCGAAATCCACTCACCTCCATCTATCCGGTAATTTACTTTGAAATTATGAAGTGTTGCTGTCGCTACGTTAGTGAATGTTCCGGAAATCGTCGCGTTTTCACCTAACTTTACGAAAGCGGGGAGTTTGGTTTGCTGTAAGGTAATGTTGTACCGGGGTAACTGATCTCCTTTAACTATACCTTGTATAGCTAACGCGTGATCATGAATATCGGATGAAGGAATCCATGAGCCATCTTTATATACCCAGTCCATGGAGGTATCTTCTGTTGAGGTTAATTTACCTACAAGGTTATTACTTGATTTATATTCATATCCGATATAGATTCCTTCGTCAGTGTTTATTTTATATGGAGTATCCAGCTGAATACTATTCCAACCCGTCTTCTGTCTTGCGCTAACCGTCTGTTGATAGGTATATGGCTGATTTAAATCTTTCGTAACGAAGATATTCAGTTCTGTAAAGAATATATTCGGAGCCAGGGCGAATCTGATGGCGGTGATACTGTTGCCTTTATAAAGCTTCATCTTTGATGCGGGAATGTGGATGGCGGCAGCGCGTTTTAAACTCAGATCTTTATCCGGATTGCTCAACTTATCATATTTATCGTATGATTCATCAGAGTGACCTAGCCGGATGGAGTCTGCGAAGTTTTCATTGGCATATAAAGAAATCCCGGAGATAAATATTAGAAATAATATTGTAATCCGGATGAGTGCATGTCTTTTCATAATCTTTTATTTGCTTTTAAGTAAAGATGATATTCGCAAATATATAAGTTGGGAAAGACTTTTTTTATTTTTAAGGTTTGTAGTTTATCCTAAATCATGATTTAGTAAAAGAAAACCGATCAAACTGGTGTTTGCCCGCTAATTTATTTTCCCGTCCACCATGTGGATAGTCCTGTCTGTAAGAGCGGCCAGACCTTCATCGTGGGTGACGATAACAAAGGTTTGACCAAGTTTGTCGCGCAAATCAAAGAATAGTTGGTGAAGCTCTTCTTTATTGTGCGTGTCGAGGCTGCCGGATGGTTCATCGGCAAGAATGACGGCCGGATTGTTAATTAGCGCGCGAGCTACGGCGACGCGTTGTTTTTCTCCACCGGACAGTTCGTTGGGCTTGTGTTCGGAGCGATCGGAAAGACCCATGAAGTGCAGGATTTCTTTGGCTTGCTTCGTAGCTTTACTAACAGGAGTTCCGGCGATAAAAGCCGGGATCATAACGTTCTCCAATGCGGTAAATTCCGGCAGTAACTGATGAAACTGGAAGACGAACCCGATATGTTTGTTGCGGAAAGCGGAAAGTTCTTTCTCTTTCATGCGGCTTACTTCAACGGTGTTGAGGAAAATGCGCCCGGTGTCCGGCTGGTCCAGTGTGCCCATAATTTGCAGGAGTGTGGTTTTGCCGGCACCGCTCGGGCCTACGATACTGATAACTTCGCCTTTGTTTATTTCGAGGTCGATGCCTTTCAATACTTGCAGCTCGCCGAAACTTTTCGTGATTCCTTCTAGTTTTATCATTATTTTATAATTTTCTGATTACGTATTCCGCCAGATAGCACCCGAAGACGGCGGGCATATAACTTACCGTGCCGGCTGTGGACTTCTTGTTCTGTTCATCTTCCGTGAGTAGAATGGCGTGGGGATTGGCTTGCTCGGTGCTGAATACGACGGGTAGCTTATGCCTCATACCCATTTTTTGCAGGCGTTTCCTGACGGCTTTGCTCAGTCCGCAATGGTAGGTTTCCCATAAGTCGGCAAAACGGATTTTCGTGATGTCCGTTTTTGCACCGGCGCCCATGCTGGAAATTATTTTGATGCCTCGCGTGCACGCATTATATATAAGGTAGCATTTGGGGCTGATGGTATCGATTGCATCCACGATGAAATCAAAATGTGCCGAGTCCAGTAATTCGGGGATATTCTCGTCTTTCAGGTAGACGGGCATAACGTTTAATTTGATCTTGGGGTTGATATCCCGGAAACGTTCGGCAAGTATCTCCGCTTTGGACTGCCCGATGGTGGAGTGCAGGGCGGGAAGCTGACGGTTGATGTTGGTGGGCTGCACCGTGTCGGCGTCTACGATGGTCATTTTGCCGACACCTGCGCGGCAGAGCATTTCCGCTGCGTAAGCGCCTACGCCACCTAAACCCACAACGAGGATATGTGCCGTATGGAGTCGGTCTACTTTTTCTGCTCCCAGAAGGAGTTCTGTTCTTTGCTGCCAGTTTTCCATCCTTTACTTCTTAAACCATTTATAAATCCACTTGCCGATATCATCGTAGTGCTGAGATTCGTTGTGCCCGCGCGGATCGGAGAAGGAAACAATCTCTTCCGGATCACCGTACTGGTCGGGGTAGAGTATCAGCAGACTATTGTTGGAGAAGTACTTGCTGATTTGCGATGCCAGTTTCTCAAATGCGGGTGTATAGGAAATTCCTCCCGGACGGGCGCTGATGATGACCAGCAGGTGGTCGTAGTTTACCTGTGCCGTGAGCATTAACAGATCGTCCCACTCCTCAAGGACGGAGAACTCGGTAGGCGTTCCGTCGTACTTCTTACGGACGATGGCTTCGAGCTGCCGTAAGGTTTCCGTAGTGGCGAAGAAGTGCACACGGCAACCGAGTTGGCTACCCATGCGGCAAAAATGTTCCACCCACTTGTGAAATCCCGGCTCGTACTCCGCTTTCGGCGGCACGGCGATGATGACCCGGCGAAGGGTGTTGACAGGCATCAGGAACTTGGCAATCATAATTTGCCTGTGCGTACCTTTCAATAAGTTCTCGGTCAGCGAACCGAAGAAGGAGTCTACGATATTGGCTTTGCGGTGCAGACCGATAATGACATCCGTCACCTGATATTCTTTCATCGTATGGATGATGCCGGAAGCAATATTGAGGTCGTAACGGCTTACGGTACGTACCGGCACATCGGCGGCAGCGGCTACCATTGCCGTTCGCTCCAAGTTGCGCTTGCCTTGCAATTCTTTCGTTTCGGATTTGTTATTGTCGTTGATGACATTGAGCGCGATCAATTCGTTTTTCTGGCGCGGGTCTTTGATAACGAGTGCGAGGTTCACCAGTTCGTCGATAGTCTCCGGGTTGGCAACCGGTATCAAGAGCTGTTCTTTTTCTTTCGATTCGTCCTTGTTCAGCAGTATTTCCTCTTTGACGGCGATGCGGCGGGCGGCGCGTTCGGTGGCAAAGGAGCTGATGATACAGGTAAAGAGAATCATGACTACGGTGCCGTTCAGCACATCGTCGTTGAGCAGCCGCTCGCCGTTTTCCATGATGATGTCGTGCCCGATAAGGACGGCGGCAAGGGTGGCGGCTGCCTGTGCATTACTCAACCCGAACATCATGTTGCGCTCTTCGGGTTTCATGTGGTAGATCTTTTGGGTAATCCATGCGGCAATCCATTTGCTGGCGGTTGCCATGACGGTCATTACTACCGCCACTTTCAGCGCTTCTCCACCTGTGAAGAGACTGCGGACATCAATAATCATACCGACTCCGATCAGGAAGTAAGGGATGAACAGGGCGTTGCCGACAAATTCCAAACGGTTCATCAGGGGGGACACGTGCGGCACGAGGCGGTTCAGCACCAATCCGGCGAGGAATGCACCGAGGATACCTTCCATCCCCACAAACTCCATCAATCCGCTACCGAGAAACACCATCGCGAGCACAAAGACAAACTGCATCACGCTGTCTTCATATTTCCGGAAGAACCAGCGGCCGATGCGGGGAAAGAAGAAAATGATGAGGAATCCCAGAAAGATTACTTTCAGCAGCAGGAACACCCAGTACAAGCCGTTGACGTCTCCTTTGTACATGCCTCCGATGACGGCGAGTATCAAAAGCGCCAGGGCTACCGTGATAGCCGTTCCGCCGATGGTGATGCTCACACTCCGCAGGCGCGACAGGCCGTAGCGACTTACGATGGGGTAGGCTATCAATGTGTGCGAGGCATACATACTGGCGAGGAGCACAGAGGTGGTCATTCCGTAATCCAGCAGGCTCATGCTGCTCCATACGCCGAGAATCATCGGGATAAGGAAGGTGAAAAGACCGAAAACGAGCGCTTTGACCCGGTTCTTCTTGAAATCTTCCATATCCATCTCCAAGCCGGCAAGGAACATGATGTAGTAGAGCCCCACTTTTCCGAACAGCTCGAAACTGCTGTCGCGCTCCAGGATATTGAATCCGTATTGCCCTACGACAACTCCGGCAAGAATCATGCCGATGATATGCGGGATGTGCAAACGCCCCAACACCATCGGAGCAAACAGAATAATGATGAGCACAAGGAAGAATATCCATGTGGGATCGGTTATCGGGAGCTGTAAACTGAATTCCAATAGTTGCATATAAGACAATTTAAAAGGGATTGCACCTAAATCTCTTGCAAAATAACGAAAAAGTAAGGAAACTACAAGAAAAAACATCTACATTTGTACGCGTTAACTTAATAAACGTTGTGATAATGACACGTATTTTTCTGATCGGATACATGGGGGCAGGTAAGACGACGCTGGGAAAAGCGTTGGCGAGAGAAATGAATCTGTCTTTCATCGACTTGGACTGGCATATAGAGGGGAGGTTTCATAAAACGGTAAGCGAAGTGTTTGCCGAGCGGGGCGAGGACGGTTTCCGCGAGTTGGAACGGCAGATGCTCCATGAGGTGGCGGAATTTGAGGACGTCATTATCTCTACCGGCGGCGGCACGCCCTGCTTCTTCGACAATATGGACTTCATGTGCGAGCACGGTTCTACGGTTTTCCTGAATGCCAGCCAAGACACCCTTCTCCGCCGGCTGAAAGCCGCCAAGCAATCACGCCCCCTGCTTCGCGACAAATCCGACGAGGAGCTGATGGACTTTATACGGAATGCGCTGGAAGTTCGCCTACCTTATTATATACGCGCCGAATATGTAGTTCCTGCCGATGAGCTGGAGACTAGAGAACAAATAGCAGAAACGGTGCGCCGCTTCCGTGAACGGCTCGGAGTGTGAATGAAGCGGTAGTTATTTATCCTGACAGTCGTTTCCCATCGTTTCCCCCTTTTTCGCCCATGCGTGAAAGGGGTATTTTATTATTATCCCCTGCCTGTACCTCCTACACGGGCATCTCTCCTCGAAAGTAAAAAACAGCTCTAAAAAGTGCCCTACAGTACCCTGTAGAGGGGGCGAATTTTCGTCCCGATGATAATTATTTAGATGGCGATGATAATTATTATCGTCGGGAGTAGAATAATTATCATCGGGACGATAATTTTTATCTTCGCGGGAAAATTTTTTTTCCTGCCAAAAATAAAAATCGCGGGCTCGAAATCCTTGCAGATTCCCGGCTTGCGAAACGGTCGTAAAAACGTCTTATTTCTTCAAGAAATCTTGACGTATGGGACTGAACGTATCTATTAAAATTCCTGCCTCGAGACAAACACATCCATGCTCTGCTCCGGGTTTCATATAAACACCGTCTCCGGCGCGGACGATGCGGGTTTCACCGTCCGTGGTAAATTCAAACACGCCACTTGCTACATAGGTCGTTTGTGTGTGAGGATGTGTGTGCGGAGTGCCTGCCGCTCCTTTTTCAAACTTGACCTTTACCATCATCATGTTGTCATTATAACCCATAATCTGACGTGTCACGCCTTCGCCGGCAGGTTCCCAAGGCATCTCCCGTTCATACTGAAAGTTCGCACTTTGAAATTCCATATCTCTGTTGTTTTGAAATGAATGTAAATGGTGATTTTTTGCGGCAAAGATAAAATATTTGCGGTACTTTCCGCCGTATTTCTAAAAATAACGGATATTAAGGTTGTAAACTATAGATTATTACGTATTTTTGCCAAACTAATATTTTTCACTTAAAAACAGGATCATACGGAAATGAGAAAATGGCGTATTGAAGATTCAGAAGAGCTTTACAACATCACCGGCTGGGGCACTTCTTACTTTGGTATCAATGAGAACGGGCACGTAGTTGTCAAACCCCGCAAAGACGGTGTAGAGGTGGATTTGAAAGAATTGGTAGACGAGTTGCAGTTGCGTGACGTGGCAGCTCCGATGTTGCTTCGCTTCCCCGATATTTTGGACAACCGCATCGAAAAGATAGCCAAATGCTTTGAACAGGCATCGGAAGAGTACGGCTATAAAGCCCAAAACTTTATCATCTACCCGATTAAAGTGAATCAGATGCGCCCTGTGGTCGAGGAGATTATCGGTCACGGAAAGAAATTCAATCTCGGTCTTGAAGCCGGCTCCAAACCGGAACTGCATGCCGTGATTGCCGTGAACACGGATTCCGATTCCCTGATTATCTGCAACGGATACAAGGACGAAAGCTACATTGAGCTTGCCCTGTTGGCACAAAAGATGGGCAAACGTATCTTCCTCGTTGTAGAAAAACTGAATGAGCTGAAGCTTATCGCGCAAATCTCCAAACAACTCGGTGTACGCCCCAATATTGGGATACGCATCAAGCTCGCTTCCTCCGGAAGTGGCAAATGGGAAGAGAGCGGGGGAGACGCCAGCAAGTTCGGCTTGACATCCAGCGAGTTGCTCGAAGCGCTCGATTTCCTCGAAAAGAAAGACATGAAAGAGTGCCTGAAGCTGATCCATTTCCATATCGGCAGTCAGGTGACAAAGATACGCCGCATCAAGACGGCATTGCGTGAGGCTTCCCAGTTCTACGTACAGCTGCACGGCATGGGCTTCAATGTGGAGTTCGTGGATATAGGCGGCGGACTTGGAGTGGACTATGACGGCACCCGCTCGTCAAACAGCGAAAGCAGTGTCAACTATTCCATTCAGGAGTACGTGAATGACTCCATCTCCACGCTGGTGGATGTGAGCGACAAGAACGGTATTCCACATCCGAACATCATCACCGAAAGCGGACGCTCGCTTACGGCGCACCATTCCGTACTCATCTTCGAGGTGCTGGAGACTACCACCCTACCGGAGTGGGATGACGATATTGAAGTATCCGAAAATGACCATGAACTGGTGCGGGAGCTCTACGAGATATGGGATAAGTTGAATCAGAACCGGATGCTGGAGGCTTGGCATGACGCCCAGCAGATACGCGAAGAAGCGCTCGACCTCTTCAGCCACGGAATTGTGGACTTGAAGACACGTGCGCAGATCGAACGTCTGTATTGGTCCATCACCCGCGAAATCCATCAGATAGCTTCCGGCTTGAAGCATGCTCCCGACGAATTCCGTCAGTTGAGCAAACTGCTTGCCGACAAGTACTTCTGCAACTTTTCACTCTTCCAGTCCTTGCCGGACTCTTGGGCCATCGATCAGATATTCCCCATCATGCCTATCCACCGGCTGGATGAAAAACCGGATCGCTCGGCAACACTTCAGGATATCACCTGTGACTCCGACGGGAAGATTGCCAATTTCATTTCCACCCGCAACGTGTCACACTATCTGCCCGTACACTCCCTCAAGAATCGCGAACCTTATTATATAGGTGTATTCCTTGTGGGCGCTTATCAGGAGATATTGGGGGATATGCACAACCTATTCGGTGATACCAATGCCGTGCATGTTTCCGTGAGTGAAAAAGGCTACTCCATCGAGCAGATCATCGACGGTGAAACCGTGGCGGAAGTGCTCGACTATGTACAATATAGTCCGAAAAAGCTCGTGCGTACGCTCGAAACTTGGGTGACAAAATCCGTTAAGGAAGGCAAAATATCCGTAGAGGAAGGCAAAGAATTCCTCTCCAATTATCGTTCCGGACTATACGGATATACTTATTTGGAATAATTAGGAGATAGATAACGATGGACGAGAAAAGTGAAAGTATACTTCCGAAATTAACGCTAATCAAAGTAGGCGGAAAGATCGTTGAAGAAGAAGATTCGCTCAACCGATTTTTAGATGATTTTGCAGCCATCGAAGGACGTAAAGTCTTAATACACGGTGGTGGTCGTTCGGCAACAAAAATTGCAACTTCACTTGGTGTTGAGAGTAAAATGGTGAACGGCAGGCGTGTTACCGATGCCGAAATGCTGAAAGTAGTTACGATGGTTTATGGCGGGCTGGTCAATAAAAATATCGTAGCCGGTCTGCAAGCCCGCGGTATCAATGCTTTGGGGCTTACCGGAGTCGATATGAACATTATCCGTTCCGTAAAACGTCCTGTTAAAGACGTAGATTACGGTTACGTGGGCGATGTGAATCAAGTCAATGCCGCATTGTTTTCCTACCTTCTTTATAGAGGTGTAGTGCCCGTGCTCGCTCCCCTTACCCATGACGGTGAGGGGCATTTGTTGAACACCAATGCCGATACCATTGCCGGGGAAGTAGCCAAAGCACTTGCCGGTTTTTTTGATGTAACGCTGGTTTATTGTTTTGAGAAGAAAGGAGTCCTTCGTGATGAAAATGATGATAACAGTGTTATCCCGCAACTTACCCGTGCCGATTTTGATGCTTATGTGGCGGACGGAACGATACAAGGCGGTATGATTCCTAAACTGGAGAACTCTTTTTCTGCAATAGATGCCGGAGTATATCGAGTCGTAATAACTTCAGCTTCAGCTATTAATACAGGCACAGGTACGGTTATAAAAAAATAAATCGAAAAAATATCATTCCGGGTGTAACTTTTGTGTTACCAGCCCGTCATTATTATAGAGATGCAAGAAATCAGTTTCCGAAATGACATTCTGCCATTAAAAGATAAACTTTATCGGTTGGCTCTCCGGATAACACTGGATAGCGCTGAAGCGGAGGATGTAGTGCAGGAAACGATGATTCGAGTCTGGAACAAGCGGGAGGAATGGACACAGTTTGAATCGATTGAGGCTTATTGTCTGACGATAACAAGAAATTTGGCGATTGACAGAAGTCAGCTCAAAGAAGCCCAAAACGTAGAACTCACTCCCGAAACGCGTGAAACTCCGGACGCAGGCTCTAACCCTTATGACCAATTGGTGAGTGAAGAACGAATGAATATCATTCACCAATTGGTTAATCATTTGCCTGAAAAACAACGCACGGTTATGCAGTTGAGGGATATGGAAGGGAAAAGCTATAAGGAAATAGCAGAAGTCATGCAACTGACAGAGGATCAGGTAAAAGTGAACCTTTTCAGGGCGAGGCAAAAGATTAGGCAACAGTTTACAGAGATAGATGAATATGGATTATAAGTATATAGAACAGCTTTTGGAACGTTATTGGCAATGCGAGACTTCTTTAGAAGAAGAGCAGATATTGCAAGCCTTTTTCCGTCAGGAAGACATTCCTGTCCATTTGCTTCAATATAAGAGCTTGTTCGCTTATGAGCAGGTTCAGAAAGAAGTAGGGCTGGGTGAAGACTTTGATGCAAAGATTCTGGTTAAGATAGAGAAGCCTGTTGTAAAAGCACGTCGTCTGACTTTGGTGAGTCGGTTTATGCCGTTGTTTAAAGCAGCAGCTGTGGTAGTCGTTGTTCTTTCTTTGGGTACGTTTGCTCAACGTTCGTTCAACGGTGAAGATAATTTAGATTATAATTACGAAACATACAAGGATACATATGATGATCCGCAGGTGGCTTATGAGCAAATATCATCTGCATTGAAGATGGTATCCGAAGGTATTAATAAATCTCAGTCGCAACAGCATATTGCCGATAGCTTATCGCGTATGGAAAATGCAGGTGGGATTGATGAATGATGAAAAGAGTTCTATTAACAGGCTGGATAATGTTCATATCCTTGGCAGTGTCTGCACAGGATTTTGTAACTCGTTTCTTGGATAAACGCGAACCGGATGCCCATTTGATTTGTGTCAGTGTTAGTCCGAAAATGATGCAAGAAGTGTTGAAGATAGATGTGGTTGAGGAGAATAACGATCTGTTGGATATGATATCGAATTTAAAAAGTATGCAAATGCTGACATCCGAGGTAGAAGGTGCGAAGTATTTTAAGGAAGCATTAGGCATCTTAGATAAGAATTCAGAACGTTTCAAGATATTTGGTTCTTATGATGGTAATTCTGAAAATTATAGGATTATGGTTCGTAAGAGGAAAAATGAAATCGTAGAGTTGGTAATGTTGGTTAATGATAATAATAAGTTTGTTGTGATTAACTTTACTGGTAATATGAATGATAAGTTTATTAGTCGTGTAGTTGACTCTATGAAAATAAAGCGTTCTTAAAATTATGACATTTTCATTTGCTTAATAAATATAGTTAGTATGCTTAATTAAAACACTCGAAGCTGTGAAGTTTCAATTCTCTCAAATTTATGAATAACTAACTAAGATAAAAAGGATTACTGCGTGATGTAGTAATCCTTTTATTTTTGGTAATGCGGTGGTTAATAACGTGAATATTTATCCTTTTTAGCATACGGTCGATTGATTGCAAACGATAGGAGTTTGTGAATAATTGACCGTATCTTTGTTGTCAATCGTCCTAATGTTTTTTAATCATCAAGGTGATTTTGAAAATGTTATATCCCTTATGAAAATATTAGAGCTGTTTTGCATTAAATGGAATTACTTTTATTTGCTTTCCCTTTTCACGTTTTATGCTCTTGTGGTTGAATGTCAATGTGTTGTGGTGAAGGTACTTTTTTGTAGTCCCGCCGGGAATCGAACCCGGATCTAAAGTTTAGGAAACTTTTGTTCTATCCATTGAACTACAAGACCAACTGAATCTTTTGCAAAGGTAGCCCTTTTTATGAATATCGCAATATGGATAATTAAATTTTCCTTGTTTTGTTTTATGTTAAATAAAGAAAACGGATTAAACCTTTGATGAGAAAGAAAGTCATATGCCAATAAAGAAATAGAACGTCTTGATATGAAAAGGTTTTTAATAGGTATTGTCTTGGGATTATTGTGTGTGTATGTGAGTGCTGAACCCGATTTATCCGGAGGTGTAAAAGGTAAAGTTATTGATTCGAAGTCAAAAGAGGCATTAGAGTATGTGAACGTAAGTGTCAGGAAAAAAGGCTCTGATGAATTGGTAAAAGGTACAGTTACGGATCAAATGGGAGCGTTTGTCGTAGGGAATTTAGCTGACGGAACTTATGAAATGACCATCTCATATATTGGCTATAAGCCTTTTCTGAAAGAATTTGTGATTACATCCTCCAATAAAAACGTGAACTTACGGATGATTCCTTTATCAGAGGATAGTCAGGTGCTTGGTGAAATTCAAGTAGTCGGTCAGAAAGCCCAGATGAAATTCGAGATAGATAAGAAAGTTTTCAATGTTGACCAGAATATAGCTTCTACCGGAGGTTCAGCCAGTGATGTGTTGACTAATATCCCTTCTGTGGAAGTGGATAACGAAGGTGAGGTTTCTTTGCGGGGAAGTTCTAATGTGACTGTATGGATTAACGGGAAAGCTTCGGGACTGTCTGCTGATAATCGTGCACAAATTCTGGAGCAGATGCCGGCTGAAAGCATTGAAAAGATTGAAGTAATAACCAATCCTTCAGCTAAGTATAGCCCGGAAGGTACGGCGGGTATCATTAATATTGTTTTAAAGCAAGACCGTAAGGCTGGTTATTATGGTAGTGTACAAGCCGGAGTTGACACGAAAGGTGGTTATAATGCCAGTGCAAATATTAATTATAGTAGTAGTAAATTGGATGCGTATGCTAATTTGGGTTACCGGGAACGTAAGAGAGATGGAGGAGGGTACACCAACCGTCTGAATATTAATCCTAATGATACTACTTATCTGAATCAAAAATCATCAAGTGACGGTAGTGGCGGGAATTTATTTGCTCGTCTAGGATTAACTTATCACTTAACGAAAGATGACCATTTTACATTGAATGGCTTCGGTATGTTTGGAAATAGAACGAATAAAAATACAATAGATTATCTTAGTAATGTGCCGGGATCTTATCAAACGAGTCGACGTTTTTCTGATGCGGATAATGATATGAACGGGGGGAATGTGGAGCTTGGTTATAAACATGATTTTTCTAAGAATAGCAATATTGATTTTACGGTTTCTTACAATAATTGGGGGATGAATAATGAGACAAATTATATACAAACGTCTCAATATGCAACGGGCGTAGAAACTTCTTCTTTTCAACGGCAAACAAATAATATTCGTAACCATAATTGGGAAGCACAACTCGATTATGTAAATTCTTTTAATGATAATAATAAACTTGAAACGGGATATAAAGGAACCTTCTCAAGAGAAAATAGCCCTGTAGAAACATTTTCAAAACAAAATGCAGTAGCTATTTGGGAGGAAGATGAGGCATTATTCAATCGTTTCATGTACGATCAGGATATCCATGCTCTATATGCTACTTATTCCGGTAAGATAGAAAAATTGGGTTTTCAGGTTGGCTTGCGTGGAGAATACTCTCGTATAAATACAAAATCTTTAGCGTTTGGTCAATCGGAAGGTAATGTAGAACCATATAAGAATGATTATTTCAGCCTTTTTCCTAGTGTTTTTCTTTCTTATGCATTGCCTAAAGGTAATGAAATACAGGCAAATTATACAAGACGCATCTCCCGTCCATGGGGTGGTCAACTCAACTCTTTCATGAACATAACGGATTCTGCTAATATCTCTTTTGGAAATCCACATCTATCTCCACAATATTCCAATGCATTCGAAGTAAATTATATTAAGAACTGGGAAAATCATATGCTCTCTTTATCAGGGTATTATCGAACGACGGATGATGTAATTCAACGAATCCGTTTCTTGGATGGGAATGTGATGAAGACTACTTATGAGAATATTGCAAAGACCCGTTCGGCAGGTTTGGAACTTGTAGGGAAAAACAAGTTATTTACTTTCCTTGATTTAACCACTACTGTTAATCTTTATTATTCTAAACTTGATGGGTTTACTTATCAACCGGCCGATGCAAAAGAACCGGTTATCGGAAAACCGGAAGAAGACTTTTCATGGAATGCACGTATGATTGCGAATGTAATACTTCCTTATGCTATTTCTTTGCAAGTAACAGGAAATTACAATTCTCGTCAGGTGGTGGCACAAGGACACAGGGAAGCTAACTATTCGTTGGATGCAGGGCTAAGAAAATCTTTCTTGAATAAAAAGATTAGTGTGAGTATCAATGCACGCGATATTTTGAACTCTCGCAAATGGCATACAATTACCTCAGGTGCCGGTTTTGAACAGGATTCTAAGAATTGGAGGGGTGGCAGACAATTTGGCTTAACGCTTACACATAGTTTTGGAAATATGCGTGCGAAAGGTAATAAATCTACTAAACGTCCCGATAATGATAACAATATGATGGACTCGATGGATGCGGAATATTAGTTTTGTATATTTATTCTTATAATAAAAACAATCCGTATTTTTATTTGCTGATTTTGTTATATGATGGTATTTTAATGCAAAAAGATTTTGCAATTTCATTTAACTTTCCGACATTTGCAACCGCAAGTCAGTTAAAATACATCGGTAGGGTTATTATGTATAACTGCGTAAAATATTTATGCAAACCGATAGTATGGAATGGTTAATCTTAATTTAAAATAGCAAAGTTATGACAGATGGAATGATGGTTAAAGAGCTGAAAGAGGTTGTTGTCCGCTTTTCGGGAGATTCTGGTGACGGAATGCAGTTGGCAGGGAACATTTTCTCGAATGTATCAGCTACAGTGGGCAATGATATCAGTACATTCCCCGATTATCCGGCGGATATTCGTGCCCCACAAGGTTCACTAACCGGAGTATCAGGTTTTCAAGTGCATGTCGGCGCGGATAAAGTGTTTACTCCCGGTGATAAATGCGATGTATTAGTTGCCATGAATCCGGCAGCGTTAAAAACACAATATAAATTCTGTAAACCGCAGTCTGTTATTATTATAGATACGGATTCTTTTGGTAAGAAGGATTTGGAGAAAGCTCTTTTTACATTAGAGAATCCCTTCTCTGAACTAGGCATTAAGAATGAGGTGATTGAGGTGCCTATTTCTTCTATGTGTAAGGAAAGTCTAAAAGATTTTGGACTTGACAATAAAGCAGCGGTACGTTGCAAAAATATGTTCGCGTTGGGTTTGGTATGCTGGCTGTTTAATCGTGATATTGCGATTGCAGAGAAAATGCTCCGTGAGAAATTTGCTAAGAAACCACTTATCGCCGATGCAAACGTAAAGGTGTTGAATGATGGCTATAATTATGGTGCTAATACACATGCTTCCACTTCCCTTACCTTTAAGATAGAAAGTAAAGCTCCGAAAGCAAAAGGATTATATACTGACATTAATGGAAATAAAGCCACAGCTTATGGCTTAATCGCTGCAGCAGGGAAAGCTGGAATGGAATTGTATTTAGGTTCTTATCCTATTACTCCGGCAACGGATATTCTTCATGAATTGTCAAAGCATAAATCTCTAGGCGTTAAGACGGTTCAGTGTGAAGATGAAATAGCAGGGTGTGCTTCGGCTATCGGAGCTGCATTTGCCGGGGACTTAGCCGTGACAACGACTTCCGGGCCGGGTATCTGTTTGAAAAGTGAAGCGATGAACTTAGCTGTGATAACAGAACTTCCGCTTGTTATTGTTGATGTGCAACGTGGAGGACCTTCTACCGGTCTGCCTACCAAATCGGAACAAACGGACTTGTTGCAAGTCCTTTTCGGACGCAATGGCGAGAGCCCTATGCCGGTAATCGCTGCTACTTCCCCTACTAATTGCTTTGATGCTGCATTTATGGCTGCAAAAATAGCGTTGGAGCATATGACTCCGGTGGTTTTATTGACAGATGCATTTATCGCAAATGGTTCGGCAGCTTGGAGATTACCGGATTTGAGTGAATATCCGGAAATCAAACCTCCATACGTTACATCGGATATGGCAGGGAAATGGACTCCTTTCTTGCGGAATGAAGAAACAGGGGTGCGTTATTGGGCATTGCCGGGGACTGAAGGATTTATGCATCGTATTGGTGGCTTGGAAAAAAGTAATGAAACGGGTGCTATTTCAACGGACCCGAATAACCATCATTTAATGACGCAGCTTCGTCAGGCTAAAATCGATAAAATAGCTGATTGTATTCCGGCTCTTGAAGTTCAGGGCAATCCGGATGCAGATCTTTTGGTTGTTGGTTTCGGTGGTACATACGGACATCTTTATTCTGCTGTTGAACAAATGAATGAAGAAGGCAAAAAAGCTGCTTTGGCACATTTTGAATTTATCAATCCGTTGCCTAAGAATACAGAAGAGGTATTGCGTAAGTACAAAAGGATTGTTGTTGCAGAGCAGAATATGGGGCAGTTTGCCAATTATTTGCGCATGAAATTACCGGGAATTATGGTTCATCAATATAATCAGGTAAAGGGACAGCCTTTTGTGACAGAAGAACTTGTAAAAGCATTCACTAAATTATTGGAGGAATAGACATGAGCGAAACTAAATATACAGCAGCAGATTATAAAGCAGGATTACCACGCTGGTGTCCGGGATGTGGCGACCACGCTTTTCTGAATTCATTTCATAAAGCTTTGGCCGAATTGAATATACCTCCTCATGAAATAGCCGTTATTTCCGGTATCGGATGTTCGTCACGTTTACCTTATTATATGAATACATACGGTATGCATACAATTCATGGTCGTGCGGCTGCCATTGCTACGGGAGTTAAAGTAGCCAATCCGGAGTTGACTATTTGGCAAATTTCAGGTGATGGAGATGGTTTGGCTATTGGTGGAAATCATTTTATTCATGCTGTTCGTCGTAACATCGATTTGAACATAGTGATGCTGAATAATCGAATCTATGGCTTGACAAAAGGACAATATTCTCCGACTTCAGCGCGTGGCTTTGTTAGTAAATCTTCTCCTTATGGTACGGTGGAAGATCCATTTAGACCGGCGGAATTAACCTTCGGCGCACGCGGACGTTTCTTTGCTCGTTGTGTGGCTGTGGATGGTCCGGCTTCTGTGGAAGTGCTGAAAGCGGCAGCTAACCATAAGGGTACTTCTGTTGTGGAAGTACTTCAGAATTGTGTTATCTTCAATGATGGTACGCATGAATCTGTCGCTACGAAAGAAGGACGTATGAAAAATGCGATTTATTTGGAGCACGGTAAACCAATGTTATTTGGAGAAAACAAAGAATTTGGTCTTGCCCAGGAAGGCTTTGGTTTGAAAGTTGTGAAGTTGGGTGAAAACGGAATAACCGAGAAGGATATTCTCATTCATGATGCTCATTGTATGGATAATACTTTGCAGCTGAAATTGGCTTTAATGGAAGGTCCTGATTTCCCGATTGCTTTAGGAGTAATTCGTGATGTGGAGGCTCCGACATATAATGATGCATTGGTAGAGCAGATAGAAGAAGTTTCTTCTAAAAAGAAATACCATAATTTTGCAGAGTTGTTGATGACAAATGACACTTGGGAAGTGAAATAGTAATCACTTTGGGAAGTATTTATATTATTGAGAGCTATCTTTATCTATTTGTATAGGTGAAGGTAGCTCTTATTGGTTAGTAACACCTGCTTTTCAACATACGGTCGATTGTCTGTAAACGATAGGAGTTTGTGAACAATCGACCGTATCTTTGTCTTCAAACGTCCTTATGTTTTTTGAAAACAACCCGATGCTTTTAAAAAACATCAAGGTGTTTGCAGGTGAAAACAGTATAAAAAACAAATTCGCTCAAATAACCTTCAATCTTTCAGTCTGCGAATTTATGTTTGATTATCAGTGCGTTATCCTGAACTTTCTTTAGGGAAAACATTCAGCCGACGCAAGTGTTAAGTGAACTCGCTGAATGATCCTGTCTTTCAGCCTAACTTGTTAATTATCAGTATGAAATTGGCAAACTGAAGGATGAAGCTTATGGGTGATTATTGGTCTGAGAGTATGTAAAAAAGGGATACCTATGCGTATCCCCTACAAATATCGGATGAACCAAACTCTTACTTGGTGATTTATTTAATTGTCCTTTCCGTTTTCCTTATTCTTTCTCTCCGAAAGCAAGATCTCCGGCATCACCCAGTCCGGGAACAATATAAGAATGCTCATTGATCTCCGGATCTATTGCTGCACACCAAATGGTTGTTCTGTCTTCCGGAAATATTTGTTTAATATGTTCCACAGCTTTCTGGCTTGCGATGATAGAAGCCACATGTATTTCTCGTGGATGTCCTTTAGTCAGCATTGCTTGGTAACTTAGTTCCATCGAACTTCCGGTGGCCAACATCGGATCGGTGATGATGAGTGTTTTGCCGTCAATTCTTGGAGAAGCTATATATTCAATATGTATATCGAATTTTAATGTGTCTTTATATTTACGGTAAGCCGATACAAAAGCATTCTCTGCATAATCGAAATAATTTAAGAATCCCTGATGGAAGGGAAGTCCGGCACGGAGGATAGTGCTGATTACCAAATTATTATCGGGAGTGTTGACGGAAGCTATTCCCAATGGCGTTTGAATGTTCTTGGGCGAGTAAGTCAGTGTCTTGCTTATTTCATATGCCATCACTTCGCCTATACGTTCTATGTTCCGTCTGAATCTTAGGCGATCACCTTGTACTTCAATATTTCTGATCTCAGAAACATATTGGTTCAGGATAGAATTACTTTCATTTAAATTGATAATTTTCATGAGTTTAATGTTTAAAGAAAACGGTTTTGGTTACTGTTTCGCTTGCAAAATAAAGAATAAATTTCAAAAGTGTAATGTTAAAGTTGCATTTTTGTTACCTAAGTATAAAAGTATAAGCAATTAAAGAAAAATTTCTTTAATATGTGACTTGTTTAAAAATAAAGTATTACTTTTGTAGTCGATTTACAAGAGGATGTTGTAAAGCATATAATTTAACGGTGAAAGAGATTATAAAATTAGTATACCCAAATTTAAATTTAAAACAAAATGGCAAATTTAGATCTTAGCAAGTACGGTATTACCGATGTAAAAGAGATTGTTCACAATCCTTCTTATGACGTACTTTTTGCAGAAGAAACCAAACCAGGTTTGGAAGGTTTTGAAAAAGGTCAGGTAACTGAACTAGGTGCTGTAAATGTAATGACTGGTATTTATACAGGTCGTTCTCCTAAAGATAAATTCTTCGTTAAGAATGAAGCCAGCGAAAAGACTGTATGGTGGACATCTGACGAATACAAAAATGATAATAAACCTTGTTCTGAAGAAGCTTGGGCTGATTTGAAGTCTAAAGCAGTAAAAGAATTATCAGGAAAGCGTTTATTTGTTGTTGATACTTTCTGTGGCGCAAATCCTGCTACTCGTTTGAAAGTACGTTTCATCATGGAAGTGGCTTGGCAAGCACACTTCGTAACAAACATGTTCATTCGTCCGACTGCTGAAGAATTAGCTAATTATGGCGAACCTGATTTCGTTTCATTCAATGCTTCTAAAGCAAAAGTTGACAACTATAAAGAGTTAGGTTTGAATTCAGAAACAGCTACAGTATTCAACTTAAGAACAAACGAACAAGTTATTTTGAATACTTGGTATGGTGGTGAAATGAAGAAAGGTATGTTCTCTATCATGAACTACTTGAATCCACTGCGTGGTATAGCTTCTATGCACTGTTCTGCTAATACTAACATGGAAGAGACTAGCACTGCTATCTTCTTCGGTTTGTCAGGTACTGGTAAAACAACTTTGTCTACAGATCCAAAACGTAAATTGATTGGTGACGACGAACACGGTTGGGACGATGAAGGTGTATTCAACTATGAAGGTGGATGCTATGCTAAAGTTATCAATTTGGATAAGGATAGCGAACCTGATATTTACAAAGCTATTCGTCGTGATGCTTTGCTTGAAAATGTAACGGTTGATGCTAACGGTAAGATTGATTTTGCAGATAAGAGCACTACGGAAAATACTCGTGTTTCTTATCCTATCTATCACATTGAGAATATCGTTAAACCGGTATCTAAAGGCCCGGCTGCACAACAAGTTATTTTCTTGTCAGCTGATGCTTTCGGTGTATTGCCTCCTGTATCTATCTTGAATTCAGAGCAAGCTAAATATTACTTCTTATCTGGTTTTACAGCTAAATTGGCTGGTACAGAACGTGGTATTACTGAGCCGACTCCGACATTCTCTGCTTGTTTCGGTGCTGCATTCTTGTCATTGCACCCGACTAAATATGCTGAGGAATTAGTGAAGAAGATGGAGAAATCAGGTGCTAAGGCATATTTGGTAAATACAGGTTGGAACGGTAGCGGCAAACGTATCTCTATTCGTGATACCCGTGGTATTATCGATGCTATCCTAGATGGTTCAATTGATAAAGCTCCTACTAAGGTTATTCCTTTCTTTGACTTTGTTGTTCCGACTACATTACCGGGAGTTGATCCGAAGATTCTTGATCCTCGTGATACTTATGAGTGCGCTTGTCAATGGGATGAAAAAGCAAAAGATCTTGCTGCTCGTTTCATTAAGAACTTTGCTAAGTTTGAAGGTAACGAAGCTGGTAAGAAGTTAGTAGCTGCTGGTCCGAAATTGTAATTCTAAGTAATTTTATATACGAAAAAAGGGAGTTGCCTGAAGGTAATTCCCTTTTTTTATTCTTGTATTGGGTTGCTATATATAATAAGGTGGAAAATAAACCAAATCAAAATGCAACTAAACAAAAAGAAAGTATTTTATTTTGTTTTTTGAAATTTTACCTACTAATTATATGTCTTTTTAACACAATAGTGCCAACTATTCAATATATAGGTTCTATATTTGTGATATAGAGGTTTTATATTGTTTCTACTTTCATATTATTACCTATCTTTACGTTCATCAACAAAAAATATCCAAATAATCTTTTCTTTTCGATAAAATTATATATCTTTGTGGCATATCAAAATGTAGCAATATTGTTTTATAAGTTTACATGATGAAAAACGAACCGTAATTTGGTACTTTTGTATAGCGAAATTTTGATAGATATCCCGATTAAGGGTGTATAAAGAATGAGATATTAGAGAGTAAATGATATTTCTTGTTTTTATTAAAATTGTGTATGCGTATGAAAAAATTAACCTCTACCTCAAACTACGTTTCTTTCAACATGGGTATAAGAATGCCCGGGTTTGTAGCTGCTTTAAGAACTGTTCCCGATAAACAGAAAAAGATTTAGTGAAATCATTTAAAACTTGTAAAGTAATAAAGTTATCTATTCAACATTGTAATTTTAATTTTTATAAATTCATTAAAATAAATCGAGAGTATTTATGAAGAATTATTTACGTATATTCCTACTATTCTTCTTTATCTCGTCTGTGGCTTATGCACAGCAGATAAAAGTGAATGGTGTGGTAATTTCGGCGGAAGATAATGAACCAGTTATTGGGGCATCTATCACGGTTAAAGGGAATACCTCTATCGGTACAGTCACTGATATTGATGGTAAGTTTCAATTGAGTGTGCCTTCGGGGGCAAAGACATTGGTCGTTTCTTATATTGGAATGAAAACTCAGGAAATTGCAGCAAAAGCTGGCTCTGTTAAGGTTATACTAAAATCTGATGCTCAGGAATTGGATGAGGTTGTGGTAACAGGTTATCAAAAGATTGACCGCCGTTTGTTTACGGGTGCCGCTGAAAAGATCAAAGGTAAAGATGCAAAAATTGATGGTGTAACAGATGTTAGCCAGATGTTGCAAGGTAAAGTTGCCGGTGTATCTGTTCAATCTGTTTCCGGTACTTTTGGCGCCGCTCCTAAAATGCGTGTTCGTGGTGCAAGTTCTATATATGGTGACCAACGTCCTTTGTGGGTAGTTGATGGTGTCGTTTTGGAAGATTTAGTAAATGTAAGTGCGGATGATTTATCTTCGGGTGATGCTAAGACTTTAATTAGTTCTGCTGTTGCGGGATTGAACTCTGATGATATTGAAGATTTTCAGATTTTGAAAGATGCTTCTGCTACTGCACTTTATGGTGCAAGAGCGATGAATGGAGTTGTTGTTATTACAACTCGTAAAGGCCGTACAGGTTCTGCTTCTATCAATTATGTAGGTGAATTTTCTACTCGTTTTAAACCGTCATACGGAGAATATAATATTATGAATTCTCAGGAACAGATGGACGTTTACAGACAAATGGAAAATTCCGGTTGGTTAAATAATGCTGCGATGGCACGTATTTCTAATGGTGGTGTATATTATAAGATGTATGATCTTATTAATCAGTATAATGAAACTAATGGAGGTTTTGGACTTCCTAATACAGCTCACGATCGAGCATTATATTTGCGGGATGCAGAAATGAGAAATACAAACTGGTTTGATGAATTATTTAGAAATTCATGGACACAGAATCATTCAGTTTCTCTTTCCGGAGGTACGGATCGCTCTCGTTATTATGCTTCATTGAGTTATTTTAATGATCCGGGTTGGTCTGTTGCAGATAAAGTAGAACGTTATACAGCAAATTTTAACTCATCGTTTGACCTTACTAAGAACTTTTCTTTATCGTTCTTAACTAACGCATCTTATCGTAACCAGAAAGCTCCTGGTACATTAGATAGAACGGTTGATGTTGTAAATGGTGAAGTAAATCGTGATTTTGATATTAACCCTTTCAGCTATGCTCTGAATAGTAGCCGTGCTTTGGATCCGAATGAATACTATCGTATGAATTATGCTCCGTTCAATATTAAAAATGAGTTGGAGAATAATTATATGGATATTAATGTGATGGATATGAAGGCGCAGTTGGAGTTAAACTGGAAGCCGATAAAGAAGTTAGATTTTAATGCAATCGGTTCTTTCCGTTATGCAAAATCGGTGAATCGTCATAAAATCATGAATAATTCCAATATGGCTAATGCTTATCGTGCAGATGACGATGCAATTATTCGTGATGGAAATAAATTCTTATTCCGTGATCCGGATGATCCTAATGGATGGGCTGAAGTCGTTCTTCCTAAAGGTGGATTTTTAAATTCATCTTCCAATTCTGTTTTGAATTATTATTTTAGAGGAACTGCCAATTATAATGACTCATTTAATGACAAACATATCGTTAATATTTTAGGTGGTGCGGAAGTAAGACATACCAATCGTGAAGAAGATTCTTATAATGGTTACGGATATGATTATGATAGTGGTGAACCATACGTAGATTATCGAATAATTCGTCAAATCTTGGAAGGAGGATTTAATTATTATTCATATGGAGAAAGTTGGGACCGTTTCGTTGCTTTCTTTGGTACGGCAAGTTATTCATATCAGGGAAAATACACAGTAAACGCTACCGGACGTTATGATGGTTCTAATAAAATGGGTCAATCAAAGAGTTCAAGATGGTTGCCGACTTGGAATGTCAGTGGTTCTTGGAACGCAAGTGAAGAAGAGTTTATGCGTGATATTGATTGGATATCCAGATTGAGTTTCCGTGGAACCTATGGATTGGTTGCAAGTATGGGACCTGTAACAAATGCTTTGACTGTTTATAAGTCAGGTACAACTTATAGACCTTATCAGAATGAAAAGGAACCGTATATTTATATTAGTGAATTGCAGAATAAGGATTTAACATGGGAAAAGCAATATGAAGGTAATGTCGGTTTTGATTTTGGTGTATTGAACAATCGTATTAGTTTAAGTTTGGATGCTTATTGGCGTAAAAGTTTTGATTTGATCGGTGTGATTTATACCGGTGGTACAGGTGGTCAGAAAGCTAAATATGCAAATTATGCCGATATGAAATCAAGAGGTGTTGAATTTACTTTGAATTTTAAACCGATTGTTTTAAAAGATTTCAAATGGAATACGGATATAACTTTCTCTTATAATCATAATGAGATTACAAAATTAGATTCTAAACCTCGTGTTATAGATTTAGTTTCAGAATCAGGTTATGCTTTGTTAGGAAAGCATGTAAGAGGTCTATATTCATTGCAGTTTAAAGGATTGGATGAAAATGGTATCCCGACTTATATTAATGAAGATGGGGAACTTACCAATGGTGATATTGATTTTCAAGAAAGTGATAAGTTGGGACATTTGAAATATGAAGGTTCTGTAGATCCTCCTTATTCCGGTGGTATGAATAACTCTTTCCAGTATAAGAATTGGAAATTAAATGTTTTCATTACATATCAATTTGGTAATGTAATTCGTCTGAATAGTGCATTTAAGTCTTCTTATTCCGATTTGGACGCAATGCCTCGTGAGTTTAAGAACCGTTGGCGTACTGCAGGTGATGAAGACCTGACATCTATTCCTACAATTTTAAGTGCTTATCAACAAAGTGCAGATAGTAATTTGAAGATAGCTTATAATGCCTATAATTTCTCTACAGAGCGAGTTGCGAAAGGTGATTTCATTAGAATGAAAGAAATTTCATTATCTTATGATTTCCCTCAGGATTGGATTTCGAAAGCGAAATTTAAATCTCTTCAGTTGAAAGCACAGGTTACAAATCCGTTCTTGATTTATGCAGATAAGAAATTGAATGGACAAGATCCTGAGTTCTTACGTTCGGGTGGTGTGGCTATGCCTAATGCACGCCAATTTACACTAACTTTAAGATTTGGTTTATAATAAAGGTAAAGACTATGAAGTTGAAAAAATATAATATTATATTATTGGCAAGTGCTTTTACTCTACTTGCTTGTGACGATTACTTGAGCCAAGTTCCGGATAATCGTGCTAATCCTCAATCTCCGGAAGCCGTACAAGAACTTCTTGTTTCCGCTTATCCTGAAACTTCTTATACATTTGTGGAATTGATGTCTGATAATGTAGGCGATGTAGGAAAATGGACTATGGATTATGATAGAGCACAAGAAGAGGCTTATTATTGGAAGGATGTATCTGGGGATAATGTAGATACTCCTGATGGTTTTTGGGATGCTTCTTATGCAGCTATAGCTGCTGCCAATCATGCCCTTTCTATCATAGAAGAAGCAGAGAATCCTGCTGATTATGATGCTCAAAAAGCAGAAGCCTTATTATCCAGAGCTTATAATCATTTTATGCTGGCTAGTATTTTTGCGAAACCATATGACCCTAAAACAGCTAAGACAGATTTAGGAGTACCTTATGTTACGACTCCTGAAAATGTTCCTTTGAGGGATTATTATCGTGAAACGTTGGACAAGACCTATGAATTGATCGAAAAAGATTTGTTAGAGGGTATAAAACTCGCAAATGATAATATTTATAATAATAGTACCGCAGGCGAACTTGCTTATAAATATCATTTTACTAAGTCTGCGGCTTATGCTTTTGCTGCACGCTTCTATCAATATCGTGGATTATTCAATAATCCGGAGAATTCTTTGAATGAATATGGTAAAAATGACTGGGAAAGAGTAATATTCTATGCAAATAAAGTTTTATATGCTGAGCCTGCCGCTCAATTAAGGGATTGGAACGGAACCTATAGTTCGATGTCTTATAGTGAGTTGGAAATAGCCTATTCAAAGGCAGAGCAGACTCCTAACATCATGTTAATAAGTCAGATTACACTTTGGGGACGTTATGCTATGTACCGTTATAAGATGACTCCGTCTTTTGTTGCGAATGTTATTCAAGGGTTGCAGCCTTGCCCAATGGGATCTAGTAATAGTTTGTCATTCCCAATCTTTGGTCAGAATATTTTAAATCACATACCGAAGTTTAAAGAACATTTTAAATATGCCAGTATTAATGCTACGACTGGTTGGCCGTATGTTATGTTTACTGCATTTACAATGGATGAACTGTTATTAAACAGGGCTGAAGCTTATATAATGACCGAGGATTATACTTCTGCATTGAAAGACTTGAATTCTTATTATTCAAAACGTGTTGATAATTATAGTTCTAGAACTAATACTGTGACTGATGCGACCATTGCGAAGTATAAAGCACGTTCTATTGTTGATCCTTGTTATACCTTGAATGATAAGCAGGCTTTGTATCTTTCTGCTTTGGCTGATATCAGACAATTAGAATTTTTGGAAGAAGGATTACGTTGGTTCGATGTTCGTCGTTTTAATATAGAAGTGACTCATATGTCTTATGATGAGAAAATAAAAGATGTATTGAAAAAAGGGGATCCGCGGAGAATTGTTCAGATACCTTCTCAAGCCAGAAGTTTGGGACTTACTCCTAATCCGAGATAGTAATTCATTTAAATCGTAGACAAATTATGAAAGTAAAGTTTATAAAATTTATAAATATAGCAATGCTTGCCGGTTTATTCCTGTCTGCATGTTCAAATGATGATGTTGATAGTACATCACGTATTACAGTTCCTGAACTTCCTAATGAAACTTCTGTTAGTGAAGATTATTGGATCTATCAAAATCTGGTGGTTCCTTATAATATGGAAGTTAAATATCGTTGGGATGATTCAGAGGCTGACTTGACAAAGAATTTGATTCCACCACGTTTAGATTATGTTGTGCCGTTGCTAAGTATCATTAAAAAAGCATGGATTGAACCTTATCAAAAGTTGTCGCAAAAAGGTGGAGAAGAAATGCATTTTATGGAAAAGTACATTCCTCGTCTTTTCTATTTAATTGGTTCTGTGGAATATAATAGTGATGGAACTGTTACGGAAGGATCGGCAGAGAGTGGTCGTAAGATTATTATTAATAATGTTAATGCTTTTACGAAAGATGAATTGATTGCTAAGTATGATACATTAGAAGATACACATACTTTCTTCCATGTAATGCACCATGAATTTGCACATATTTTGAATCAAAAGAAGAATTATGATGCGGATTTTAAGAATGTAACTCCGAGTGATTATACAGCTCAATGGTTCAATGAGAATTTTATGAAATGTCGTAGATTAGGATATATTTCTAAGTATTCAAGGGAGAATCCTGATGAGGATTTTGCAGAGATGGTTGCTTGGATGCTAACCAGAACTAAGGAGGATTTTGATAAACTGATTGATGATCCCCGTTTGCCTGCTGAAGCTCAAAATAAATTACGTCGTAAAGAGGAGTTTGTTCGTAAGTATTTCAAAGAAGCTTATGGTATTGAAATTTATGAGTTACAAGCGGAAATAATGAAACAAGTCAGTGAAATTATCAGTGATGATTATGACTTGTTTAATGTTCCTGGTTATACTCCTTCGATTACTAACAATTAATAGATAAATTGGTATATGAAAAAATATATTGTAATATTATTAGCTTGTATTTGTGGCGTATCATGTTCTCGATATGAGGATGATATATTTCCGGAAGGCCGTATGGAAAAACTAGCCACAGAGTGTGATAATTTATTGGTTTCGGCTGATAATGGGTGGAAGGTTCTTTATTATCCTAATCCGGAAAAATTTGGAGGGTTTACATTAGCGATGAAGTTTACTGCTAGTGGTAAATCGGATGGAAAAGGTACTGTTGTTGTATATGGCGATGAAAAACAATTTGGTAGTGAAGGTACTAAAGGTTATTCCAGCCATTATTCAGTTTCATTGAAACAAGGCGTAGATTTGACTTTTGATACCTATAATAATATTATTTCTTATTTGTCCGATCCGGAAAATGTACTTGGATATGGTACAGGTTATGAGGGAGATAATGAGTTTATATACGTATCTACAAGTGCTGCAAAAGATTCGATTCGTTTTAAAGGAAAGAAAAGAGGAGGTAATATAATTTTTATAAAATTGAATGAATCTCCTGTTGATTATATGACTAAAGCAAATCAGAGCCTTTCCAGTTATGCAGCAGATCCTTATTATTTTAAGGAAGTTGAATTTCCAAATGGTAAGAAGATGACATTGGTAGACTGTAATAACTTTGTGATTAGAGCAGCACGCCCGATTGTTGAGGAAGAAGGGGCTTTTGAAGATGATTATGTACTTCCTTTTGGTTTTGACGACCAAGGAATGAATCTTTATCATCCGTTAAACTATGGGGAATATAGCATTTCATCTTTTGTAAATAAAGGGTCTCAATATTATGCGAAATTGGCAGATGGTCAAGAATTGTTATTGAAAGGTGTAGTACGCCCAAGTCAAACTTTGTCGCAGGCAGTTTATTTCTTTGATAAAAATGCGGATTCTGACCTTCGTGTTTCAACAGCTTCTCCCGATATTGAAGAAATGATAGATGCATATAAAAAGGCTTTTGAGGAATCGGTGGAAAGCACTCCCGCTCTGAAAGATAAGGCTTTTGTGTTTTATGATATGCGATTCGTCAAGAATATGAATGTAGATATCAATAAAGGAGAGACCCGAGAGAGTGTTACCTATCCAGACGCATTTATTTCTACAGCATTTAGTGTGAAAGAAAATAAATTGTATATTTATGAAGATATGAGTTGCAAATTTGAACAGGCTACGGAAGACGAAATTACTTTTTCTTTTAATAGATTCTCTTCTTCTGGATTGAAGCCAATATTTTCATTTTTGGATAAAAGAATAAATAATGCTACTATAGTAGTGGTTCCATCTGCTGATTATTCTTCTTCTGTACTGGTTAGCACAGTTGATCAACAATGGATACAGTTAAATTAAGATACAGTTAAGTTATATATTATTTTTGTTAAAAAAAAGTGTTATGAGAAGAATGTTACTATTAGCAGGTATGGCTACATTCCTGTTTGCATTTTCTGCAAATGCGCAGAATAGTGTTAATGCTTCATCTTTAAAGAAGCAAGTTGTGATGGAGAAAATAACTAATAAATCTCCGTTGAAAGTACAGTCAGTTCAAGTTTCTGATTTCTCTATTTCTAAAGATGGAAGAGGAATTATTAAAGCTTCAACTTCTACAAGAGCTGACGCATATAATGTGATGTATCCACGTCCGGTAGGTTCTTTCCTTGCTGGTGTTGACGAGGATGGTGGTCTATATAAACCTTTATTTATCGCTCCTGCTAGTTTTGATCTTCAATTTTTAGCATATTCCAATGCTAATGGTCAAGGAAATTTTTCATGGTATGCCCTTAATGATAATGAGCAAGAAGTGGATTTGAGTGAGTATGTTACAGACGGTGTATTATCTTTTAAAGGAGATGCAGGGGACGCTTATTTTATGCCGATTCTTGAAGGAGAATATAATGGTGCAACTGCTGAATATAGATATGGAGATGAGAATGCAGGGTATGTTTTCTTTAGCCCGAACGATGCATTCCCTTTAACAAATGGAGATTTTTATGGTGATATATATACTGGTTTTGATAATGCTACTGGCTTTTTCCCGGGTTACAAAGTAGGTGGTGTTCCGTGTACGGGCTTTTTGTCTCGTTTTGATGCTCTCAATGCTCCATTAATGGTTGATCATATAAGTCTATTTGCATATTTAAATGATGAAAATGGAGGGGATATTATTCCTGCAGGGACAACAATGACTGTTGATTTATCTAAATTAGAGAATGGGACGTTCCAGCAACCATTTGCTACAGCAACTGCTACTCCTGATGATTGTATTGAATTGCTTGATAAAGGTGCATCTACTGGTGTATTCGTTATTAACTTTTATTTCCCTAATAAACAAAGTGCGAAAATTGATAGTGGGACAGCATTTGGAGCATTAGTAAATGTTACAGCACAAAATAATATACTTCTTCCATTTTCTGAAAATGCTTTTGGTTTAGGAAGTGCTTATACGTTGCATGGTGATAAATTTGATTATTTTATCTCTTCCCAAAAAGTTAATGTTTGCGATATCTTCCTTCAATTGAATGGTAAATTTGAAACAGATCCTTCTTCAATTGCTAGTGCTAAGTCTGAGGCTGATATTAAGGTTGTATCTTCTGTTAATGCATTTGAATTAACTTATCCAGAAGCTGTAACTTCTGTTCAGGTAGTAAATGTTGCCGGTCAAGTAATTGCTACATACGCATTGGAAGGAACTTCTGCTACAATTCCTGCCGCTAACTTAGTTAACGGTTTGTATTTGCTGAAGTTTGATAATGGTGCTACAGTTAAGGTAATGAAGTAAAATACATTATCCATATGATATTGGAAAAAAGGATGCTAGTAATAGCATCCTTTTTTATTACCATAGTGTCAGTGAAAAAGACTAACCTATATCTAATCCAATCTTTTTCTCTATCCTTTTGATATTTTTATCCCTCCGAATAGCAATTTTTTCAATACTTTTTCTGATATTTGCTAAAAATCTAATAACATGGAACCGATAAGAAACTTTAATCAATTGACTGCTCACCTGCAAACATTGAAAAAACGCAAAAGGGTTGCTGTGGTATGTGCTAATGATGAAAACACAGAATACGCTATTGCCCGTGCATTGGAGGAAGGTATTGCAGAATTCCTGATGATAGGAGACTCTACCGTCTTGGAGAAATATCCTGCATTAAAAAAGTATCCTGAATTTATTTCTGTAATTCATGTGGAGGATTCGGATGAAGCGGCGCGTGAGGCTGTGCGTATCGTGCGTGAGGGAGGAGCGGATATTCTGATGAAAGGTATTATCAATACGGATAATCTGTTGCATGCTATTCTGGATAAAGAAAAGGGTTTATTGCCCAAAGGAAAGGTGCTTACCCATTTAGCGGTAATGCAAATACCTACTTATGACAAGCTGTTGTTCTTTTCGGATGCAGCGGTAATTCCTCGTCCTACCTTGCAACAACGCATTGAAATGATTTGGTATGCTATAAATACTTGCCGTCATTTTGGGATTGAACAGCCACGTATTTCTTTAATTCACTGTACGGAGAAGGTAAGTGCTAAATTCCCTCATTCATTGGATTATGTGAATATTGTGGAACTTGCCGAAGCCGGAGAATTCGGTAATGTAATCATTGATGGTCCGCTTGACGTGAAAACATCTTGCGAGAGGACAAGCGGAAATATCAAAGGTATTGTTTCTCCGATTAACGGGGAAGCCGACGTCCTGATCTTTCCTAATATCGAGTCGGGAAATGCTTTCTACAAAGCTGTCTCTTTATTCTCTCATGCAGATATGGCAGGATTGCTACAAGGACCGGTTTGTCCGGTTGTACTCCCTTCTCGAAGTGATTCCGGTTTGTCGAAATATTACAGCCTAGCCATGGCATGCTTAACCAGTAATTAACCTTTTAAACTTTAACCTTATGAGAATACTTGCTATTAATCCGGGTTCTACCTCCACTAAGATTGCTGTCTTTGAGGATGAACAACCTATTCTTCGTACCACAATCCGACACTCTGCTACAGAGTTGGCCCGTTTTAATACCGTGGCGGAACAATATGATTTTCGTAAACAGTTGATTCTGGAAGAGTTGGATAAAGAGAATATTCCTTTGAACTTTAACGTGATAATGGGACGTGGCGGTTTGCTAAAACCCATGTCCGGTGGAGTGTTCGAAGTAAATGAATTGATGCGTGAGGAGATTGTTCATGCACGTCGCCAGCATGCTTGTAATTTGGGAGGTCTGATTGCGTCCGAACTTGCTTCGGGTATCGAAGGATGTCGTGCTTATATAGCCGATGCCGGGGTTACAGATGAACTGGATGAAGTAGCCCGTGTGACAGGATGCCCTTTAGTGCCTAAAATTACTATTTTTCACGCATTAAATCAGAAGGCGGTAGCACGCAAATATGCGGCTTCTATTGGTAGGCATTATGAGGATTTGAATTTGGTTATTGCTCATTTAGGTGGAGGAATCTCTGTCGGAGCGCATCGTAAAGGTCGTGTGGTGGATGTAAATAACGCTTTGGATGGCAGTGGCCCTTTCTCTCCGGAGCGTTCGGGTACTATGCAGGCAGGAGAATTGGTTAGTCTTTGTTTCAGTGGAAAATACACGCAAAAAGAAATTACTTCGATGATATTTGGCAAAGGCGGTTTGATGGCTCACTTCGGGACTAATGATGCTAAAACTTTATCTGACGAAGCTAAGGCGGGAAATGAACAAGTGAAATTGGTGCTTGACGCTATGCTTTATAATGTAGGCAAAGAGATTGCGGCAATGAGTGCTGCCCTTTATGGTAAAGTGGATGCCATTTTGCTAACCGGGGGTATGGCTTACGATAAAGAATGGATGGAAGCAATTGAAGAACAAGTTGCATTCTTAGCTCCTGTTCATGTATATCCGGGCGAGGATGAGCTCGAGGCATTAGCCATGAGTGGTTTAAGAGTTTTGCGTGGAGAAGAAGTCGTTCAGGAATATTGTTGATATATTTTCTCGGGATTTGTTCGCCGATTTATATAGATATATACGTTTTTCAAATTGTATTCACTTTGCCTTCACTTATCACTTTTTGAATGTATAGTGTTGATATATAGCATATTAAAGTGAAGGCACTTTTTGTTTGAGAGTTAAGAGTTCAGAGTGGAAGGCGTTTGGATGGAAATTTTAAATTTCAACTCTCAATTAAAGAAAGCCGATGGTTCACGGATAACACGGATTAAGCCGATGAAGACGGATTTTAAAATTATTAATCCGTTATAATCAGCTTAATCCGTGTTATCCGTGAACCAAGTTCTTTAAGTTTCTTGTAGAAAAAGTTTATGCAATCTATTTTGGGGGTGCAGTTCAAAATGAGTTACCTTCACTATAACCAATTGAGAACCAGTAGCAAAGGTGCAAATGGTGATAAGGTGAAGGCAAGTCCAAGTAAAAGTTGAAACTGTTAAATTGACAGAAGGAGCGAGCTAAAACGCCTAAGGGGGCGATAGACAACGCTCCAGTAGATGTAAGCTATCGCTCCCTTAAGCGTTAAGCAACGCCTCCTTGAGTGATAGACAACACTCCCTTAGACGATTAAAAACGACCTTGATGTTTCTCACAAACACCTTGATGTTTTTTAAAATCATCAGGTTGATTGAAAAGAACATCAGGACGATTGAAAACAAAGATACGGTCGATTGATTACAAACTCCTATCGTTTGCAATCAATCGACCGTATCCTGTAACTATAGACAAAATGTCGATAAGGAACGGATCAGTATTTTCTTTTGGGATTCTTGGGGAACCATCCCTTTTTTACCCGTTCTACTTGTTCGAAGATCTCTTTGATAGTCCAGAAAGATGAAAAGGCAAACACGCCTAACAGGGAAGATATTAAGATGTTTTCTACATATATGGAGCCGATGACTCCGCCTATCCCCAGTAATAAGAATATCCACCAGCTCTTTGTTCCCCAGTAATATTCCGCTTTAACGACGATGGGATGGAACAAGCCTATAATGAGAAATGTACAGATTCCGATGAATAGTCCGGAAAGGTGGTATGTGCTTAAAAACTCCATGTGAATGATTTTAGTATTTAATATAGACAACAATTGGCTGAACCCTTTGTTTCAAAGAGTCAGCCAATTATCTTGTTTTTTTGTATTGAAAGATTTATTTCTCCGTTCTGATCGGAATTTCTTTCTTGATACTTTGCTCTAATGAAATAAGTGTCTCGGTAGCAACGACTCCGGGTATTTCTTGCATTTTTGAATTCAGAAGTTCCATCAGGTGCTCATTGTCGCATGCATATACTTTGGTAAGCATGGTGTAAGGACCGGTGGTGAAATGACATTCTACAATTTCCGGGATCTTCTTTAATTGGGCAACCACATCTTTGTACATAGAGCCTTTTTCCAATTTGATTCCTACATAAGTACAAGTTCTGTAACCTAAGCTTTTAGGATTAACATGATATCCTGAACCTATGATGACGCCAAGATCGATCAATCTTTGTACGCGTTGGTGAATGGCTGCACGTGAAACTCCACATTCTGCTGCAACATCTTTGAATGGTATGCGGGCATTTTGGGAAATAATCTCCAGAATTTGTCTGTCGAGGCTATCTATTTTTTCCATGTTTATGAGTATTAAATTGCTATCATTGTCATATTGTAAGCAAATATAGGGAAATTTTTCAATTTATCTATATAAAAGAAAGAAAAAACGAAATAATTGCATAATTTTATTGCTTTAGTTCCGGATATACAGAGAAAAAGGGGCGTGAAACCCTTTCACGCCCCTTTCTTAAATGTATGTTTTACTCTTATTTTTCGATGTCAACAAGCTCAACTTCGAATATCAAAGTAGAATAAGGTTTGATTTTACCCATATTTCTTGAACCGTATGCTAATTCTTCAGGAATATAAAGCATCCATTTTGAACCGACAGGCATCATTGTCAAAGCCTCTGTCCAACCTTTGATAACTTGGTTGGCAACGAATGTTGTAGGTTCGTTACGAGAATAAGAACTGTCGAATTCTGTTCCGTCAACCAAAGTTCCTTTATAATTTACTTTAACCTTGCTTGTATCGGCAGGAATAGCACCTTTACCTTCTACAAGAACCTTGTATTGCAATCCGCTGGGAGTAGTCTTAACACCTTCTTTTCCTTTGTTTTCTTCCAGGAATTTAACACCTTCGGCTTTATTATCGGCGAATTGTTTTTCGTTGGCTTTTTCTTTGATGACTTCCATCATTGTACGAGTGTACTTCTGTGCACTATCCATGCTCATGATGCCACCTTTTCCGGTAGTTCCTGCGATGAAACCTGCAAGGAAGTTAGGAAGACTGATTGTCTGAGTAGAGTCTTCACCGAATAATTCGTGATTGATTCCTTTCATCATTTGAGTGCTGATTTGTTGTCCGATCTGGATACCTGCCATATAAGCGGCATCTTTCTTGCTGCTTTTCTTTGCACCGTCGTTCAAGCCTTTGATGAATTCGTTCATATAAGCAGTATCAACATTTAATCTGCCTACCAGATATTCTTTCAAACCCTGTGTTTGAGCCATACCGATAGCATATGACAATGAGTCAACATCTGATTTCAAACTTGCCTTTGGGCTTTGAGCCGTGCAAGAGGCAAAACTTGCTGCAGCTATTGCTGCTACTGCTAAAATACTAATCTTTTTCATTTGCTTAAAAGTTTTATTATAATACTTCAATAAGTTCTACATCAAATATCAATGTGCTATGAGGAGGAATCATTTCTCCGGCTCCTTGAGCACCATAACCTAACTCTGCCGGGATGTACAATCTCCATTTTGCACCTTCGCTCATCAGTTGGAGAGCTTCAACCCATCCCGGAATAACCTGGTTAACTCCAAATACAGCCGGCTGACCTCTTTTGATGGAGCTGTCAAACATGGTACCGTCTATCAATGTGCCTTCATAATCACATTTTACTTTATCGGTAGCTTTAGGTTGTTTTCCGTTTCCTTCTTTTAAGACCTCGTATTGAAGTCCGCTAGGTAAGGTATGAATGTTAGGATTCTTTTTGTTCTCTTCCAAGAACGCTTTTCCGTTCTCTATGTTGGCTGCATTCATCTTGGCTTCCAGTTCCTCGAAATACTTGTTTACTATTTCGCGTGCTTCAGTATGACTGATTGCTGTTTCTTTTCTATCCAATACGTCTTTGATTGCCTGAGCAAAGTCTTCAACGTTAATGCCCTGAGCTCCCATGCTCAAAAGGTTTTGTCCGATTCCCAGACCGATGGCGTAACTAAATTTATCCATTTTAAAGTTCTAAATATTATCAAATAACTCTTTGTTTCACTAAACTCAAAATCAGTGTTTTACAAAAAGCATACAAAAATAAGGCTTTTATTTGAATGAATCTTCTTTTACTGTTTTAAATTTTATTATTTTTGCTTCCATACTTAACTGAAACAGGAGGGAAGTAGTATGAAAAAGAAATTAGTTATATTGTCCGGTGCAGGTATGAGCGCAGAGAGTGGAATCAGTACTTTTCGCGATGCAGGAGGACTTTGGGACAAATATCCGGTGGAACAGGTTGCCACCCCAGAAGGTTATGCACGCAATCCTGAATTGGTAATTAACTTTTATAATGAGCGCAGGAAGCAATTGCTGACCGTTAAGCCGAACCGTGGACATGAGATTATAGCTGAACTTGAAAACCATCTGGATGTAACGGTGATAACGCAGAATGTGGATAACCTCCATGAGCGTGCTGGAAGTTCCAAAGTTATTCATTTGCACGGAGAGCTGACCAAAGTTTGTTCCAGCTATGACCCTAATAATCCACATTATATAAAAGAATTACTTCCCGATCAATATGAGGTTAAGATGGGGGATTTGGCAGGAGACGGTTCGCAGCTTCGTCCGTATATCGTTTGGTTCGGAGAGTCGGTGCCTAAGATTAATGATGCGATTGATATAGTGATGCAGGCCGATTATTTCGTAGTTATCGGCACTTCGTTGAATGTTTATCCTGCTGCGGGGTTGCTGAATTATGTACCGGACAAAGTCCCGGTTTATTTGATAGATCCCAAAGAAGTCAGAGTGCCTTCGGACTGTCATGTGCACGTAATTCAAAAAGGTGCATCGGAAGGTATGGAGGAATTGAAAAACAGTTTAATTTGATTATTGGTAAACAATTAAGTTCTTATAATTGTTCCTATATATATAAACATTAAAAAGCAGAATAGAATTATGAAAAAGTACATTTGCACAGTTTGCGATTACATTTACGATCCGGAAAAAGGTGATCCCGATGGTGGAATAGATCCGGGAACGGCATTCGAAGATATACCTGATGATTGGGTATGCCCACTTTGCGGGGTCGGAAAAGAAGATTTCGAACCTGTAGAAGAATAAAAAAACGTCCTGACGTAAATCAAATCGTCAGGACGTTTCTTTTTTATATATCGCTTAAGCCTTCTTTTCTTTTACATCACTACTTGCCTCGACTACATTGACTACATAATCTCCTAATTTTTCACATTCACCGATGATATCCATATAATGTACTCCCATCTGGTAGTCATACTCTTTGTTGTTTACGTCGATAATGTTCTGATTCTTTAATTGATTGCGATAATTATTTATCTCGTTCTCAATGTTGAATGATTTGTTGACATCCTGTGTATGACGTTCTTGCTTTTCTACGATAATAACCATCTGATGTAGTGCCTGGTCTGTAAGGTCAAGCATGGTACGGATATGCTCGTACTGCTTTTCCGTGAAATCCTGATTACCACGATGTTTGCGATTGATAGTTCGTGCGAGGTTGTAACAGCTGTCGCCTATACTTTCTATTTCGGTTACTTCACGGAGCATAGCCCGAATTTGTAGCTTGCTTTCGGAGCTTAACCTTCCTTCGGATACCATATTCAGATAGTTAGCGATTTCCAGTTCCATGTTATCGCTGATATTCTCATATTTCTCTACTCTGCTGAAAAGTTTGTTGAAATCATTATCATTGGTAGTGGTCAGCAGGTCGCGAATCATATTGAACATACGATGCGTACGTTCTGCAAAGAGACAGATCTCTTTTCGTGCCTGAAGAATGGAAAGTTCTGCCGTGGATAACAGACCGCCTGTGATATACCGAAGCCGGTATTCGTCGTCGTCTTTTTGTTTAATAAGCGTACAAACTGTTTTTTCGATGAAGTTGACAAACCATATCATGATAAGTACGTTGCCGATGTTGAATGCGGTATGGAATGCCGATAACTTGAAAGAAACGGCAACGGCCGGATCGGTAGTCTTCATCACATCTTCTACAAACCATGAAATCCCATACGTAAACGGTTTGAACAGACAAAGTACCCAGATGACTCCGAATACATTAAATACAAGATGTGCCAATGCGGCCCTTCTTGCTTGGGTATTTCCTGTTAATGCCGCCAAATTTGCCGTGATGGTAGTTCCGATGTTTTCTCCTAATACAAGTGCTGCACCCAGTTCGAAGCTGATCCAGCCGTTGGCACACATAATCAGCGTAATGGCCATTGTAGCGGCAGAAGCCTGTACAATCATTGTCAGTATCGTTCCGATGAATACAAAAAGGAGAATGGAAAGGAATCCCATATCCGTGTAATTTTGAACGAATGCCAACATATCGGGATTATGGCTGAGGTCGGGAGCGTTTTTCTGTAAGAAAGAGAGGCCCATGAAGAGGAAAGAAAAGCCGAATATAAACTCACCGATGGATTTTCTTGTACTTTTTTGCGAGAATAATAATGGGATACCGAATGCTAATAACGGGAGTGCGAATGCTGCGATGTCTACTTTAAAACCGAATACTGAAATAATCCATGCTGTAACTGTCGTTCCGATATTGGCTCCCATAATGACACTGATAGATTGAGTCAGGGTGAGTAGACCGGCGTTGACAAAACTAACGACCATTACTGTTGTGGCGGAAGACGATTGAATAAGTGCGGTTATTAAGATTCCTGTGAGTACTCCGGTAACTCGGTTGGTCGTCATTGCCGTCAGAATCTTTCGAAGTCTGTCGCCTGCGAATTTTTGCAGACCTTCACTCATTATTTTCATTCCGTATAGGAATAAAGCAAGAGAACCAATGAGCTTTAAAAAATCATAAAAAGAATATTGCATCTATAATTAATTTGATGGTTTGTTGTCATTCATCCAATTATATGATATATTTATCCGTCTTAATACAAACTGGTGCATTATGAAACAGATGTTACAAATATGTTGCAAAAATAATAATATTATTAAAAATATCCCCATTGGGAGCTCACTTTTGGATATTTATAATGATTTTAATCTGGAAATGCCTTATGGAGTGGTTAGTGCGAAGGTCAATAACCGCACGGAAGGATTGAACTTCAGGGTATATAATAATAAGGATGTGGAATTTATGGATGTCCGGGAATCTTCCGGTATGCGTACTTATGTGCGTTCTCTCTGCTTTGTACTTTGCAAAGCTGTTGAAGAAATATTTCCGGACGGTAGAATCTTGTTGGAACATCCCATCTCAAAAGGTTATTTTTGTAATTTGAAAATAGGGCGGCCGATAACTTTGGAAGATGTAAGCCGAATAAAGCAACGTATGATGGAGATCATCGTAGAGGACATTCCTTATCATCGGATTGAATGTCATACGACGGAAGCTGTCAGATTGTTCAGTGAAAGGAATATGATGGATAAAGTGAAGTTGCTTGAAACATCAGGGTCTCTTTATACCTATTATTATACCTTGGGTGACACAATAGATTATTATTATGGTAGCTTATTGCCAAGTACAGGCTATTTGAAGGTTTTTGATATTGTGAAATATTACGATGGGGTTTTGCTCCGTATTCCAAATAAGAATAATCCTCTTGTACTTGAAGAAGTCATCAAGCAAGAGAAGATGTTGGAAGTATTTAAAGAATACCTTCATTGGTTGGATATTATGGAGCTGAGTAATGTAGGCGATTTTAATGTCGCTTGCAATGAGGGATTTGCAACAGATCTTATCAATGTGTCCGAAGCTTTGCAGGAGAAAAAGATTTCGCATATAGCGGATGATATTTATAATCGTGGTAAAAATGGCGACCGTGTAAAAATGGTATTGATTTCAGGTCCTTCTTCTTCGGGAAAGACCACCTTTAGCAAACGTTTGTCAATTCAGTTAATGACAAATGGTTTGCACCCTTTTCCTATTTCGTTGGATAATTATTTCGTGAATAGGGAAGAAACGCCAAGAGATGAGAATGGAAACTACGATTATGAATCACTCTACGCACTTGATTTGAAGTTCTTTAATGAACAGCTTCAAGCTCTGTTGAGAGGTGAGGAAGTGGAATTGCCGAGATTTAATTTCTCTACGGGTAAACGGGAGTTCAAAGGAGATAAATTGAAGATACATGAAAACACAATACTTATCTTGGAAGGTATTCATGCACTGAATCCGGAATTGACACCTCAGATTCCCGATGCGAATAAGTATAAGGTTTATGTGTCGGCTTTAACGACTATATCCCTTGACGACCATAACTGGATACCGACGACGGATAACCGTTTGCTTCGCCGCATAATTCGTGATTTTAATTATCGCGGATATTCTGCACAGGAAACTATTTCACGGTGGCCGAGTGTGCGTGCGGGAGAGGATAAATGGATTTTCCCGTATCAGGAGAATGCTGATGCAATGTTTAATTCGGCACTATTGTTTGAATTTGCGGTTTTGCGACGTTATGCGGAACCTATATTGAATGCTGTTCCCCGTAACTGTCCTGAGTATTCGGAGGCGTACCGTTTATTGAAGTTCATAAAGTACTTTGTTCCGGTGCAGGATAAGGAAATTCCACCTACTTCTTTGTTAAGGGAGTTTTTGGGTGGCAGTAGTTTCAGGTATTAATGGAACATTTCCGGATAGTGCTTGTTAAATATCATCGTTGAAAGCTATGGTATATCCAACTAATCATTAATTTTGTAGCGGAATTATAAATCAGACAAGAAAATGAGTCAAGGTTCTCGTCAAATACAATCGCAGGCACAACAGCAGTTGCAAACGTTGTCGCCCCAACAGATATTAGTCGTCAGGCTATTGGAACTTCCGGCTTTGGAGCTGGAAGACCGTGTGCATGCCGAACTGTTGGAGAATCCGGCATTGGAAGAAGGGCGTGAACAACCGGATGCCGAAGACAGCCTGGATACGAATCAGGTGGATGAGGATGGAGAGCGTTTGGAACCGGAAGATTTATCTTTGGGGGATTATCGGACGGAAGATGATATTCCCGATTATAAGTTACAGGATGGTAATTATTCTTCAAAAGAAGAACAAGCGGAAGAGATCCCTTTTTCCGATAATGTTTCTTTCTATGAAATATTGCAGGAACAGTTAGGAGAACGTGACTTGACGGAACATCAACGTCAGCTTGCGGAGTATCTGATCGGGTCGTTGGATGATGATGGATTATTGCGAAAGAGTTTAGATAGTATTTCAGATGAGCTGGCTATTTATGTGGGGGTGGAAACTTCAGAAAAAGAATTGGAGGAAATTCTTCACATTATACAGGATTTTGATCCGGCGGGAATTGGTGCGAGAAATCTTCAGGAATGTTTGTTGTTGCAAATAAAGCGGAAAGATAACGGTCCTTTGAAACAGATTGAAACAGATATTGTAGAGAAATGTTATGAAGAATTCACCCGCAAACATTGGGAGAAGATAGTGCAGCGTCTGAATTTGCCGGAGGATGAATTTAGAGAAGCAATATCGGAGCTGACAAAGCTAAACCCTCGTCCCGGTAGTTCTTTAGGAGAGGCTATGGGCAAAAATTTGCAGCAGATAATACCGGATTTTATTGTGGAGACGAATGATGATGGCAGTATAACATTAAACTTGAATAATAGAAATGTGCCGGAACTTCGTTTGAGTCGTTCGTTTACGGAGATGTTAGAAGAGCATACAAAGAATAAAGCGAACCAGTCCAAGGAATCGAAGAATGCAATGATGTTTCTTAAACAGAAAGTGGATGCGGCTCAGGGATTTATTGATGCGGTCAAACAACGTCAAAATACGCTGATGACTACAATGCAAGCTATAATAGATTTGCAGCGTCCTTTCTTTCTTGAAGGTGATGAGTCATTGTTGAAGCCGATGATTCTTAAGGATGTAGCGGAACGTACAGGTTTGGATATTTCTACTGTTTCCAGAGTGAGTAATAGTAAGTATGTACAGACGAATTATGGCATTTATTCTTTAAAGTTTTTCTTTAGTGACGGATATACCACGGAAGACGGTGAGGAATTATCGGTTCGTGAAATCCGTAAGATTTTGAAAGAGTGCATAGATAATGAGGACAAAGCATGTCCTTTGACGGATGATGAGTTGGCCGGTATATTAAAGGAGAAAGGTTATCCTATAGCTAGGAGAACGGTAGCAAAATATAGGCAGCAGTTGAATATACCCGTTGCCAGATTGAGGAAATAGTATGAATGAGAAAAGATTAAGAACAGCCTCACGGATTATATCGGGAATATTTAATCCGTTTATCATTCCTTTCGGAGGTTTCTTGGTGTTGTTCCTGTTTTCTTATTTGAGGATTATGCCATTTCAGTACAAATTGATTGTATTGGCAGTGGTTTATTGCTTTACGATTTTAATGCCTATGCTTACCATCTTTTTATTTCAAAAAATAAACGGTTGGGGCATTAAAGAGCTTAGCCATCGTGAAAAACGCTTTATTCCGTATATTCTCACGATAATGGCTTATGTGTTTTGTCTGTTGATGATGTATAAATTGAATTTACCCCGCTATATGTCCGGAATTATTCTGGCAACATTAATCGCGATGGTTATTTGTATATTTATTAATTTGAAGTGGAAAATTAGTGAGCATATGACAGGTATGGGAGGTGTAGTTGGCGGATTGATCGCTTTCAGCTTTCTGTTTAATTATAATCCGGTGTGGTGGCTTTGCTTTTTTATTTTAATAGCCGGTATGCTGGGTACTTCACGTATTATTCTGAAACAACATACTCTGGGACAAGTTTTGTCGGGGTTTGTGGTTGGGGTGATATGTGCTGTTTATGGAATTTTGTATTCTTAAAATATTAACCATTAAAACTTATTATTATGAAGTTTCCAGAAAATTTGAAGTACACGAACGAACATGAATGGATTCGCCTTGAAGGTGATGTAGCTTATATCGGTATTACTGATTATGCGCAAGAACAATTGGGAGACATTGTATTTGTTGATGTTACAACCGTAGGTGAGACATTGGATGCTAATGAAGTCTTTGGAACAATTGAAGTTGTTAAAACGATTTCAGATTTGTTCTTGCCGGTTGCCGGGGAAGTCCTAGAACTTAATGAAGCTCTGGAAGAGAATCCGGATTTAGTTAATAAAGATCCTTATGGTGAAGGATGGATTATTAAAATTAAGCCGTCTGATGTAAGTGAGTTGGATAACTTACTGGATGTTGAGGCCTACAAGAAAGTTATTAATGCTTGATTGAAAATTGAATATAACTAATTAAAGAGAGAATGAATCCAGTTGTAAGTATAATTATGGGTAGCACATCGGATCTTCCTGTTATGGAAAAAGCTGCTAACCTTTTGAATGATTTACATGTGCCGTTCGAAATGAATGCACTCTCAGCGCATCGTACTCCGGAAGCTGTAGAGGAATTTGCAAAGAATGCTAAAAGTAGAGGCATTAAAGTTATTATTGCTGCTGCCGGAATGGCCGCACACCTACCGGGGGTAATTGCTGCTTCTACAACTTTGCCGGTTATCGGGGTACCTATAAAATCATCACTTGAAGGTATGGATGCCTTATTGGCCATCGTACAGATGCCTCCGGGTATTCCTGTTGCTACAGTGGGAATTAATGGTGCTCTTAATGCTGCGATTCTTGCTGTACAGATGCTTTCGTTGGGTGATAAAGAACTGGAGAATAAATTCTCTGCTTATAAAGAAGGTTTGAAAAAGAAAATCGTGAAAGCAAACGAAGAACTGAAAGACGTTAAGTTCGAATTTAAAACAAATTAATTGATTGAAAGTGGAGAACTGGATAGGGAAGCCGTTTTTGTTACGACTTCATTATAGTCCGTTCTCCACTTTGATTTTAATATATTAGAAATGGATTACTTTAATTATTCTCGCCGTCAAACTTCTGTCGTAAATATAGGTGCAGTACCTTTAGGAGGCGATAATCCTATCCGTATACAGTCAATGACAAATACTTCAACGCAAGATACGGAAGCATCTGTTGCCCAGGCAAAGCGCATAGTAGATGCCGGTGGTGAATATGTGCGTTTAACGACACAGGGAATAAAAGAGGCGGAAAATCTGAAAAATATAAATATAGGTTTGCGTTCTCAGAATTATATGGTACCTCTAGTTGCTGATGTTCATTTCAATCCGAAAGTTGCTGAAGTCGCTGCTTTATATGCTGAAAAAGTTCGGATTAATCCGGGTAATTATGTAGATCCGGCACGTACTTTTAAGAAAATGGAGTATACAGATGAAGAATATTCGCAAGAACTTCAGAAGATTCGCGAGCGTTTTATTCCATTTTTAAATATTTGTAAAGAGAATCATACTGCCATTCGTATTGGCGTAAATCATGGTTCACTGTCAGATCGCATTATGTCCCGCTATGGCGATACCCCTGAGGGTATGGTAGAATCTTGCATGGAATTTCTTCGTATCTGTGTAGAACAATGTTTTACGGATGTGGTAATTTCTATTAAGGCTTCGAATACAGTGGTGATGGTGAAGACCGTTCGTTTACTTGTGTTTGTAATGGAACAGGAAGGAATGAGTTTTCCTTTACATCTGGGAGTAACGGAAGCCGGTGACGGTGAAGACGGTAGGATAAAATCTGCATTAGGTATCGGAGCTCTTCTTGTTGACGGATTAGGTGATACAATTCGGGTATCTCTAAGTGAAGAACCTGAATTGGAGATTCCTGTTGCCAAGAAAATCGTTGATTATGTTACTTGTCTGGAAAAGCATCCGTATATTCCCGGCACGATGGGGCAAGGTTTTAACTATCTAACACCTTCCCAGCGTAAAACACATGCTGTAAGAAATATAGGGGGTAATAATCTTCCTGTCGTTATATCAGAACGTCTTGATAAAAGTCAGGAGATTGACTTGCAATTTAAACCGGATTATATTTATGTTGGAAAAGAGTTGCCGGAAATTCGTCAACCGGGTGTATCTTATATTTTAGATGCCGATTCATGGCAAGGTGAAGATGGAACTTATCCTACCTTCAATTATCAGCAATTAATGTTTTTAGGTACTTGTCATACGGATTTGAAATTTCTTTTTGTGTCTTATATGACTTTAACGGAAGAAGTGATTGCATGTATTAAAGCATATCCGGAGTTAGTTATTGTATCACAAAGTAATCATATAAATCGTGTCGGTGAACATCGTGCCTTAGTTCATCAGTTGATATCCGAAGGAATAACTAATCCGGTTGTTTTCTTTCAACATTATCAGGAAGATGAACAAGACAATTTTCAAATTAAATCTGCGATAGATATGGGAGCTCTTATATTCGATGGCTTATGTGATGGTGTTTTTTTATATAATCAGGGGCAAATATCACATTCTATAGTAGATGCAACAGCATTTGGAATTCTTCAAGCCGGAAGAATTCGTACAAGCAAGACAGAATATATCTCATGTCCTGGATGTGGGCGTACTTTATTTGATCTTCAGAAGACAATAGCACGTGTAAAAAACGCAACTTCTCATCTTAAAGGATTAAAAATTGGTATTATGGGCTGTATTGTTAATGGTCCTGGCGAAATGGCAGATGCCGATTATGGCTATGTTGGTGCAGGACGTGGAAAAATCAGTTTATATAAGAAAAAAGAATGCATAGAAAAGAATATTCCGGAAGAAGAGGCTGTAGATAAATTAATAGAACTTATCAAAGTTAATGGGGATTACAAAGATAAGGTATAAAAAAGGAAAGGTATGGAAAATGCAATACGATGGGCAGATGAAATGAATTGCGCTGTTACTGTATGTAATACGGATGGGGTGATTTTTTATATGAATGAGAAAGCTAAAAAAACTTTTGCAAAGTACGGTGATTTGATTGGTAGTAATTTAAAAGATTGCCATAAAACAGAGCGTGCCTTAAAAACAATAGACGAATTACTCTTAACAGGTGGAACAAATGTTTATACAATTGATAAACAAGGGATAAAGAAAATGATCTATCAAACGGCATGGTTTAAAGATGGAGTCATAGCCGGATTAGTGGAAATTTCAATGGAAATTCCTACTGAAATGCCACATTATGTTCGTGGATAATATATGGATTTCTCTCCCTGTATTTTAGGGAGAGAAGATTTTATTTTTCCCAATAAATAAATATCTTGATATTATCTTGGTTTCTAATATCTTTAGTTAGTTCAAAAAACATTTCATGTCGTGAGTTTCGATACATTTCTGTAATTATTCCTCTGAATATGTACCAAGTTTCGCTTCTTTGTTTCCATTCGAAATAATCAGTTCTTGTCTGTTTTAAGCCGATGTTCTCATTGTTATTTTGTAGCTTCAGATCAAATTTTTGAGATTTATCTAAGGAGAGTATTTCAGGTATTGTATATTCAACCAAGCAATGTGACATACCTTTGAATATCCTCTCTAGTCTTAATAAGTCTTCTGTCTCAAGATGTATTAATATATGATCTTCTTCGTTCTCGTTTCGTGTTAATCCTAATTGAATGGCCATTGTTGTATTGTTTTTAATTTAGTAATCTTTAGAAATTCTTTTTACTTGTTCTTTAATAAGTTTAATATCGTTCTGCTCTATTGATTTAAGGAGCAATAATTTCGAATAATATTTATCTCGGAACTTAAAAATGAAATCACATTTTTATTAGATTATAAAGTCGAATCTTATTTAGAGACTATATCTATTTATTTTGCAAATATGCAAAATAAATAGATATAATAGGCTCTTTTTTTTTAGCTTTTTTACCAAGTTCGGTATATAATACTCCATTTAAAGATTGTACTTTTGCGAAAGTTATCTTCCTAATGTATTGATAAATTTTATTATGAAAAAAATAATAATAGCTTTGTTTATTAGTTTTTTGTGTGGATATTCCTCATGGATAGAAGCTCAACGGGCTTCATCATTTATTTCCCCTATTAATTTATATCTTGAGGGAGAACAGCTTTTTCTTCATAAAGATTATATTGGGGCACGACAAATTTTTAAAGAACTTCTTGATTCAGATTTGGCTGATGTATATCGACAGAAAGCAGAATATATGCTTGCTTGTACTGACTATGAATTGAGTTCGAAGAATTGTATTGAGGTATTAAGAAGTTATTTGGATAAATACCCGGATTCTCCTTATGCTAATAGAATTTATTCATTGATTGCTTCAGCCTATTTCTTTGATGGAAAATATGATGAGTCTATTGCCGTTTTTAATTCCTGTGAGCTTTATTTGTTAGGGAATGAGGAAAGAGATGCTTGTACATATCGTTTAGCTATGTCTTATATGGAGGTAGGGCAATTGCAACAAGCTGCAGTTTGGTTTAGAACATTAGAAGAAAGTAGTGTCGTATATCGTAAGGATGCACAATATTATTTAGCTTATATTGATTACGTACAGAAACGCTATGATAAAGCATTACCGATATTTTTGAGTTTACAGAGTGATGATAAATATAGGGAACTTGTTCCATACTATATAGCAGAGATTTATTTGGTGAAGAAAAACTATGATAAGTCTGAGATTGTGTCTGAAAATTATCTGTCTGCTTATCCTCATAATAGTCATGCTGTAGAGATGAAACGTATTTTAGGTATGTCTCAATATTACCTGAATAAGTATGTTCAGGCTTCAGAGGCTTTGTTCTCGTATGTGAATGCAGTTAGCAGGCCTAATAGAGAAGCCCTTTATTTGTTAGGAATGTCTTATTATCAAACAAGAGTGTTTTCTCATGCTGCAGAAATGTTTGGGGCTGTGACGACAGAAAGAGATGCATTATCTCAGAATGCTTATTTGCATATGGGGTTGTCTTATTTACAGTTGCAGGATAAGAATAAAGCTCGTATGGCTTTTGAACAAGCTGCTTCGATGGATTTTAGTCTGAAAGTAAAGGAAGAGGCTTTGTACGATTATGCGCTTTGTATCCATGAAACATCATATTCTCCTTTTGATGAATCTGTTACGGTTTTTGAACGCTTCTTAAATGAATATCCGAATTCACAGTATGCAGGAAAGGTTAGTGATTATTTAGTAGAGGTGTATATGAATACCAGAAGTTACGATGCTGCTCTTAAATCAATAGCCAAAATAGCTCATCCGGATACACGTATTTTAGAGGCAAAGCAAAAGATTCTATTCCAATTGGGGACACAGGCTTTTGCAAATGCAAATTTTGATGAGGCTATTGGTTATTTTAATCGTTCGTTGGAACTTTCTCGTTATAGTCTTCAAACAAAAGCGGATACATATTATTGGAGAGGAGAGGCATATTATCGTTTAAATCATTTGGAAGATGCGGCTCGTGATATTCGTATGTATTTGGAATTTACAAATATAAAGAATAATGAGATGTATGGATTGGCTCATTATACTTTGGGATATATTGCATTTAAACAAAAAGAGTATGCGAAAGCGGAGAATTGGTTTGCTCGCTATGTGGAGCTTGCGAAAGAGAACTCTAACAAGGCAGTATTAGCCGATACTTATAATAGAATGGGTGACTGTAATTTTTATGCCCGTCGTTTTGCCGAAGCGCAGCAGGATTACTCTAAAGCAGCGCAATTAGATCCATCTTTGGGAGATTATTCTTTGTATCAAGAGGCTTTTGTCTTGGGATTGCAAAAAGATTATTTGGGTAAGATTCATGTACTTAATAAGCTGATAGGCGAATATCCTACATCACAATATCAAGACGATGCTCTTTATGAAAGAGGTCGGGCATATGTAATGATGGAGGATAATAGTCGTGCGATTGATTCATTTCGCGAGTTGCTGAATAAGTTCCCTGAGAGTTCGGTGGCGCGTAAAGGAGCTAATGAAATCGGTTTACTTTATTATCAAAACGATGAATATAAGAATGCGATAGAAGCTTATAAATATGTTATAGTAACTTATCCGGGTAGTGAAGAAGCACGTTTGGCACAACGTGATTTGAAGTCTATTTATATTGATTTGAATAAAGTAGATGATTATGTGAATTTTGTATTTTCTATTCCGGGAGGAGTGAGTTTTGATGGGAATGAACGTGATTCTCTTACTTATATTGCAGCAGAAAAAGCATATATGAGAGGTGAGGTGAGAGAAGCAAAGAATAGTTTTACTCGTTATTTACAGACATTTCCGGAAGGAGCTTTTAGTTTGGATGCACATTATTATATTGGTTTAACTGATTATAATCAGAAGAATTATCAAGAGGCGCTAACGCATTTTGAGAAAGTGCTGGAATTTCCAAATAATAAGTTCTCAGAAGATGCAATGGTGCTGGCTTCAGAGATTTTGTTTAACTCTAGAGATTTTGAACGCGCTCTAATTGTATATAAACATCTGAAAGAAAAATCGTCCACGGCAGAGAGACGACAATTGGCAGAGATTGGCATTTTACGTAGCGCTTATATATTGAATGATGAGTTGGAGGTGATTAGTGCTGCTACAGAGCTGTTATCCGAAAGTAAAATATCTCCGGAACTGATTAATGAGGCCCGTTATTATCGTGCTAAAGCCTATCTAGGACAGAATGCAGCAAATACAGCAGTCAAGGATCTGAATGAGCTTGCTAAAGACACACGCAATCTATATGGTGCGGAAGCAAAATATTTATTGGCACAACTATATTATGACCAAGGTGAGATGGATAAATCGGAAAAAGAAATATTGGATTATATTGACCGTAGTACTCCTCATGCTTATTGGTTGGCGCGTAGTTTTATTCTTTTATCAGATGTATATATGAAAATGGGACGAAATTTGGATGCAAAACAATATTTGCTTTCCTTGCAGCAGAACTATCATGCAGATGATGATATAGAACGTATGATTGAGGCTCGTCTTAAAAAACTAAATTAATGATCTTATAATGGAAAAGATAAATAAAAAACAAGCAGGTATCATTCTTTTATCTTTATTGTCGATAAATTCTTTTGCACAGAAGATTGATAATGATAGTACACTAAACCGTACTGTGGTGGTAGAGCAGGAATATAATCCGGATATATTGGATGCTTCAAAGATTAATATTTTACCGAAAGTAGAAGAACCGACGGTTGCGAAAAAGGAAATAGAATATTCTATCGTATCTATGCCTTTGTCTTCGTTTGATACTTATCAGGAAATGGCTCCTTTTACTTATCCGGAGAAGCAGCAGGTTGCAAAACGTGGTTTTGTCCGTTTGGGATATGGTAACTATGGCAATATGGATGGGAAATTGAATTATTTATTCCGTTTATCGAGTAAGGATCAATTGGGAGTTGCTGCGGGTATCGATGGAATGAAAGGGAAATTAGAATTTGGAGATGGGAAGCACAGGCTTCATTATTATCATTCAATGGCAAAAATTGATTATCTGCATCAGTTTGATAGAGTAGACATGGACATTGCCGGACGGTGGGGATTAAGTAACTTCAATTATCAACCATTGGCACCTTTGACACATCAGCGCTTTACTTCCGGTGATGTTCATCTTGGCGTAAAATCTACCGATGAGATGCTTCCGGTGAATTTTGATGTGGAAACAAATCTATTGTTGTTCTCAAGAGTCCATAATTGGACTGGTATTGGAGCTGAGGCAGATAAGGTCAATGAAAGTAGAATCTATACAAAGGCGAATATCAAGGGGAATATCAATGAAGAGCAACAAGTTGGTATTGCCCTGCAGATGAATAATCTTTTTTATACAGAAGGATATCAGGATAATTATACCTCTTTACAGTTGAATCCTTATTATGAGTTTGATAATGAGGATTGGAAGTTACATCTGGGAGTAAATGCAGATTTATCTTTAGGTTTAGGGCAAACAGTGCAAGTATCTCCGGATATAACTGTACAATATGTCTTTAGCGATAGCTATGTACTTTATGTAAAAGCTACCGGAGGACGACAGGTGAATGATTTTAGAAAGCTGGAGCAATTTTGTCCGTATGCAGAATTATTAAAAGGTGAAAAGATTGATAATACTTACGAGCAAATCAATACTTCATTGGGATTTAGGGCAAGTCCTTATCCGGGTGTTTGGTTTCATTTGTTCGGAGGATACCAAAATTTAAAAGATGATCTGTACCAACTTAATGATGTACTTATTGGAGGGGTTTCTTCACCTTTTATTTCCATAGGACAGGAGAATAGTAGTAATGTTTATGGTGGAGCCAATATCTCATACGGCTACAGAGATTTATTGAATATTTCGGCAGAAGGTGTTTACCGCCATTGGAATATGAGCGATGAGGCTCTTTTCTTTAAGCCGGCTTTCTTGCTGAACCTGAAGATGGATATTCATCCGTTGAAAGCTTTAACAGTAAACGTAGGTTATCAATATCTTCAACGTGAGAAAGTTGTTAATGAACGAATCGCTTCGATTAATAATCTTTATGCGGGTGCTACTTATGACATCTATAAGGGGCTTTCTGCCTATGTGAAATTGGATAATTTATTGAATAAACAGTATAGTTATTATTGGAGTTATCCGCTAGAAAAGTTTAATTTCATAGCCGGTATATCCTATCGTTTTTAAGTGAAAATCAATGAAAAGAATCTATTTTGATAAAAAAAAGTAGATTCTTTCTTATATTATAAGGTAGGGAAACAAGTTTTTTCATACTTTTGCGGGCGAAATTGATAAACAAAACATCATGCAGAAAAACCTTGTTATTGTCGAATCTCCCGCAAAAGCCAAAACAATAGAGAAGTTCCTGGGGAAAGATTTCAAAGTTCTTTCTAGTTACGGGCACATCCGTGACCTGAAAAAGAAAGAGTTTAGTATTGATATTGATGATAACTTCAAGCCACATTATGAAATTCCAGCTGATAAAAAGAAATTGGTCACAGAATTAAAGGAAGAGGCTAAGAATGCAGAAGTTGTATGGTTGGCGTCTGATGAGGACCGTGAAGGAGAGGCTATATCCTGGCATCTTTATGAAGTATTGGGATTAAAGCCGGAAAATACAAGGAGAATTGTATTCCATGAAATTACTAAACCTGCTATTTTAAGAGCAATAGAGCATCCGCGTAATATTGATGTTAATTTGGTAAACGCTCAGCAAGCACGCCGTATTCTTGACCGTATAGTAGGTTTTGAACTTTCTCCTGTACTTTGGAAGAAAGTAAAGCCGGCTTTGTCTGCCGGACGTGTGCAGTCTGTTGCTGTTCGTCTGATTGTGGAACGCGAACGCGAAGTTCAGGCATTCAAAAGCGAAGCTTCATTCAGAGTTGTAGCGGTTTTTATGGTTCCGAATGAGAATGGTGCTCAGGTAGAAGTAAAAGCAGAGCTTTCCCATCGTTTTAAGACAAAGAAAGAAGCACAGGACTTTCTTGAAAGATGCAAGAATGCGAAGTTCACTATTGAAGATATAACTACCCGTCCGTTAAAGAAATCACCGGCAGCTCCGTTTACCACTTCCACTTTGCAGCAGGAAGCAGCACGTAAACTTGGTTTTACCGTTGCTCAAACGATGATTGTGGCACAGAAGCTCTACGAATCGGGAAAGATTACCTATATGCGTACCGACTCCGTTAATCTTTCAGAACTGGCGATTGATGCTAGTAAACTGACTATTATGGGTACAATGGGTGAAAGGTATTTGTTTACTCGTCATTTTGCTACTAAAACAAAAGGAGCACAAGAAGCTCATGAGGCGATTCGTCCTACTTATATGGATCAGCAGGAAGTTGAAGGTACGGCACAGGAACGTCGTCTTTATGACTTGATATGGAAACGTACGATTGCTTCACAGATGGCTGATGCTGAGTTGGAAAAGACTACGGCTACCATTACCGTCAGCGGAGAAAGCGATAAATTCGTAGCAACAGGAGAGGTCATTAAGTTCGATGGTTTCTTGCGCGTTTATAAAGAATCTTATGATGATGACAACGAACAGGAAGATGAAAGCCGTCTGTTGCCTCCTTTATCTAAAGGTCAGTCATTGGAGAGAAAAGCCATTGTAGCAACAGAACGCTTTACACAGCATCCTCCCCGTTATACGGAAGCAAGTCTTGTACGTAAATTGGAAGAATTGGGAATCGGACGTCCGTCTACCTACGCTCCTACGATATCTACTATCCAACAACGTGAATATGTAGAGAAAGGGGATAAGGAAGGAGAGGAACGTAAATACGATATCCTTACTTTAATGGGGGATAAGGTGGTAGAATCAACTAAGACAGAAATAGTAGGAGCGGAGAAATCCAAGTTGATACCTACTGATGTCGGTACGGTTGTAAATGATTTCCTGACGGAATATTTCCCGAATATTCTAGACTATAACTTTACCGCCAGTGTAGAAAAGCAGTTTGATGAAGTAGCAGAAGGCGATATTGAGTGGACGAACTTGATGCAAGCTTTCTATAAGAAGTTCCATCCGTCGGTAGAGAATACGTTGGCTACAAAAACAGAGCATAAAGTCGGTGAGCGTATCCTTGGTACAGATCCGGTTACGGGTAAAACGGTCTCTGTTAAGATCGGTCGTTTTGGTCCTGTGGTGCAAGTGGGCACGGTGGATGATGCAGATAAACCTAGCTTTGCACAATTAAAGAAAGGTCAGTCTATTGAAACGATTACGTTGGAGGAAGCGTTGGACTTATTTAAATTGCCTCGCACTTTAGGAGAGTTTGAAGATAAGACGGTGATAATCGGTACAGGTCGTTTCGGTCCCTATGTGCGCCATGATAATAAATTCATTTCTTTGCCTAAAGGTACAGACCCGATGGAAGTAACGCTGGAGGAAGCCATCGAATTAATCAAGGGCAAGCGTCAGGCAGAAGCACAGAAGTTGATTCGTACTTTTGCCGAAGATCCCGAAATGGAGATATTAAATGGTCGCTATGGCCCTTATATTTCCTATAAAGGTTCCAATTATAAAATTCCTAAAGATATAGAACCAAGAGACCTGAATCTGGAGGGTTGTTTTAAATTGATAAAATTGCAAGAGGAAAAGGCGGCAACGACTCCTAAACGCGGACGCTTTGCTGCTAAAAAGAAATAAGCAATTCTTCTTTTTTAATTAAGGAAAGAGAATCCTTCTACTAGGATATTTGAATATAATCAGCCGGACTGTCGAATCGTTCAGTCCGGCTGATTCTTTCGTTTACCCTAGGTCAAACGACAGGCTTCCCATGCGTAAACGACAGGTTGCCCATGGTGAAACGATTCGATTGAGAAGAGCGAAATATCTAAAATTATAGAGAACAATGGCTTAGCTCTAAAATGTTTTCATGATGTCCTCCAATGTTTTCTGCTGTCCTTCCAAATTCATCTTTTCATGCTTGATATTCTCTATAGTTGCGCTAAGTGATTCCTGAGTCAGTGCCATGATAGAAGCTATGTGCCTGTTTTGTACACCTTCTTTTAATAAAGCGCAAATACGAATATCATTGTCCGTAAGTGAAGGGTAGTCATGTTTAAGACGGGAAATAAAATGAAAGATGTCCTCTAGCAGACTTAGGTAAGCATGCCATTCCTGTTCTGATAAAGCGGCTTGTTCCGGTCTGTCGTTGAAAGTCCGTATTTTATATACGATCGGGTCCGTATTGTATAATGAGCGTTGTAGTGAAATAATGTCTTTTCTTAAAGCTATAATTTCAAGTCGTTGATCGGCTATTGTTTGATTGGCAGCATTAAGTAAACGTTCTTGCTTTCCCAACTTTTTTTCTCCATTACAAATCCGGAAATACCACCGGATAAGAATGATAAGTAGAATGAGCACTAATATCAACGTACTGAAAAATAATGTAACTATTTTCATAGTAATCGTTTTAATGTATCTGTTCGTGTCAAAGTTTTGGCACTATATTTAAGAACTTTTCTAACCCTTGTCGTATAGACTGTAACCCGAAATCTTCCGGTTTTAACTTCTCAAGAGGCATGAAGAAACACTCCGCTACATCATCATGCGCTTTGATTTTATTCGCGTTTTCTACTTTACAAAGGAAGAACATATCTAATGTATGAACTAAAAAACCGGAATATTCGTATAAATTGGGTATGGAAAAAAGGTATAAACTTTCATTTACTTCTATTCCGGTCTCCTCTTTTACTTCTCGCGCTATTCCTTCTTCTCCTGTTTCATACATATCGATAAATCCACCGGGCAGGTCTAATGTCCCTTTTGCAGGGTTCTTTGCCCGGCGGCAGACTAATAGTTCCATCTTATTGTTAAGAATAAAAGCTACCGTTGCTGCACTCGGATTGAAATAGTAAGTAAAGCCACAATCATCACAATGCTTGGACTTTTCATTATAAATATTGAAATGTGAGGAACCGCACTTGGGGCAATATTTGAATTGTTCTAATGGGTGCATAATTTATATTCTTTCTTTGACTACAAATATAAAATGTATTCGTATAAAAAGCAAAAGTTCCTTCCGAAAAGAACGAGAGGAACTTTTAAGTCATCCTAAAAACAATTGGTAACTTTGTGAATTTAAATCTGATCTTATGTGTTTTATTGTGCTGTTATTTCAATGACCCGGCTATTTGCATTAGTTGTTGTGAATGCATTGAGCCCGACTTTCATTAAATAATCACCGGAAAATATTTTTCCGTTGACATCTAGTGTGGACGCTACTCCCGGCATTAAATTTATTTCTTCCACTTTATACATCTGTTCAGGATTCAGTCCTTGCAGTTTTATCGGTAGAAGCTTTTCTTGAAAGCGGGGATGTATATCATAAGCGAATAGAACAGATTTGTTTTTGTCCGGTGCTACATACATGATACTCATGTGATTGCAATCATAAGGAGAAACGAGACGATATTGTTCTCCGTCAAGAATTACTTTCTTCAGACGTTTCCAGTTAGCCACTGCATCTTGGCAATAAGTAAGTTCATCTGCATTTAGATCCTTTAATCCTAAATCGAATCCGAGTTTGCACATGCTGGCTATATCTGTACGAAACTTAACACTGGTATTTTTGTTCCAGCTTGTAACGTGGGCACACATTGCTTTTGAAGGGAATATTTGTGAAAATCCCCATTGAATATAGATACGTTCTATAGGATCGGTATTGTCACTGCACCAGAACTCTGTGAAGTATTTCAGTGCTTCATAATCGCAACGGGCACCACCACCGGAACAAAGCATAATCGGCAGATTAGGATATTTTGCCTTTACACGATTAAATACGTTGTAAACACCACGGACATGGTCTATATATAACTGCCCTTGTTTATTTTCTAAGTATGGAGAATAGATGTTGGTAATAGGGCTGTTGCAATCCCATTTAAAATAAGCCATTTCGGGGTTCTCTGTCATTATTTTATCTACAACGTTGAATACATAATCTTGTACTTTAGGATTACTCATGTCTAAAACCAATTGATTACGGTAATAATAGGTTTCACGATTAGGTAACCGGATTGCCCATTCCGGATGGGCTTCAAATAAATCACTTTTAGGATTTACCATTTCCGGCTCAATCCAGATTCCGAATTTGACTCCGGCTTCTTTTGACAATTGAATTAGGGCAGGTATACCGCCGGGTAGTTTGGAACGCATTGCCTCCCAGTCGCCTAGTCCGGCATGATCGTCATTGCGTGGGTGTTTATTCCCGAACCATCCATCGTCCAATAAAAACATATCCACACCGAGATGCTTGGCTTCTTTCATTAGATTACCTAGTAATTCCTGATTAAAATCGAAATAAGTGTTTTCCCAGTTATTAAGTAAAGTCAGGCGATCACCTTGTCCGTTATTTATTTGATACTTGCGTGCCCACGTGTGCAAGTTACGACTGGCTTTGCCTGTGCCTTGATTGCTTAAAGTGAATATGAACTCCGGAGTTGTGAATACTTCATTCGGTTTTAATTCATAAGTGGAAGCATAAGGATTAATGGCCGGGATAACCCGTAGATTTCCTACATTGTCTATTTCAAAGGTAAAACGGAAGTTACCGGTCCATCCAATCGTTCCTACCAGTACATTTCCCTGTTGTTCTTGTGCCGGTTGTTCCAGTCCAAGTTGGAAAAACGGTTGAACGTGCATAGCAGCACGGCTACCTAATTTTGTATCGAGTATCTTCTTTCCGAATTGAAGTTGTTGAGTACTCATTTGTGCTTCACGTGCCCAATCACTACTGAATTCCGTAAGGAAATAATTTGCATTATTGAAATATAATATCGTAGAAGCGTAACGCCATAATGTTACTGGCTTTTTTTCCTGATGTTTGATTTCACTCCATGTTTTAATTATATTTTCTTTTGGATATGTGGCATAGTGAAGTGTAACGTCTACGGGATATTTATCATCGCGAAGAAGAATGATTGTTTCCGTGCCTCCGGTAATTTCTTTTCGTTCGGAAGAAACATATCGTAGGATAGTACTCGGATTACCATCGTTGTGTGTGATGGCAATAGCTGGTTCAAAATAATCTTCAGCTCCACTGCCGGCATAAACTTCCCATCCACGAGGAGTAACACTACCATCACTTCCTGCATGTACATAGTATGGAAGATTCTTTATATCAACTTCATTCATTAGTTTGCTTCCATAGTAAGATTGATAGAGTCGTCCGTTAGGTGCAACCTGTAAAATTAGGTCGGTGGCGTCTGTTGATATACGGATGAATTTCTGCTCTGTGGCTTTTACTTGCATGGCGCATAGCATAATTAATAATAATACAGTTAACTTTTTCATGGCTTTTATTATTTAAATGGTTTTCTAAAATTTAATTGATGCTCCCAGTTCTAAGGTGAATGGGCGTAGATAATTGCCGCTCATTAGGTGGTTGTTGAACTTTGCGGCATCCTTTTTACTAGTCAGTTCAGAACCGTTGATTGTGCCAGACGCTCCTTTTTGATTTAAAAAGTTTACAACACTTGCATTTAAACTAAGATGTTTGTTTACATTCCAGTTTATGCCAGCGAATGTTTCCCAATGACCATTGAAATACAAAGCGTCAGTCAGGTTTGCATAAGTTTTGCCGAAATAACGAAAACTTAACCATATACGCAAATTTTCAGTTATATTATAACTTGGGTCTAATTCAACAAGTATTTGTGGTATTTCTTTCACAATATTACCGCTTGCATCTAAGTTGAAAGTTTGTCCGTCTTTGAACGTAACGTCTACTTTATAATTGTTGTATTTAGGCTTTTGATAGGTGAACAATGCGTGTAAATGGAAACCTTTAAAAGGATCTATTTTTGCAGATGTTGTCCATCCGATTGTTTGGATACTGTATATTAGAAGCTTTGTCTGTGACTCTGTTGTTCCAGGTTGCGTAATGTTTTGTTGGTCGATATTATTGGATTTTGAAATGTAAGTAACCATTGAAGTGGCGTTAATCCAGTTGTTTTTATAGAATAATCCTCCACGTACCAATGGAATTACAACCTGTCTGTATTCTTCTTCGGAAGGACCTTTTCCTGCATATTCATTAATGCGAGGGTAACGTGTTGCCACAGTTCCATCGGCAGTAATACCAAAATTTCCGTTGATGTTATAAGTGATTTGTGCCGTAGCGGCATAGTTCAATTTGTCTTTGGTTACTTTCTGTGAACTGATTGTTTGTCCGGCGGTATTGACTGCATTAATATGAAAGTTTGCAAACCGGTCATAAGGGAGCTGTTCCGCATCCATGCGATAATATTCTAATCTTCCTCCATAGTAGATATTCAGATTATGGAGTGGACGCCAATTATCTGTAAAATAAAGTGCAAGTTTGTTTTCATATCCTTTCGTATATTCCGGGCTTAATTCATTAAAACCATAGAACTTATTCATATTACCGTTTTCATCTTTAAAAGAGAGAATAGTAGGATATTCGGTTACGGTTCCATTCCACTGTGTAGAACTTGAGTGATAATTAATACGATAGTACCATTCATTTAATCCGACTTTCCAATTATGCAAGCCATTATCTTTACTTAATTCGGATGTGATAAGGAAATTCTTTACTTTTCCGGTATGAAACCATGTACGTCTACCTTCCTTTAAACCGGAATAAAGTTCAGCGTCTTTATAATATAAGTTTTTGTCGGATGTGTCATCCAGGTTTATGCCATTCTCAATATGTGAGATAGTGCTTCCACCAAAATCTGTGTAATTGGCTGTCGCATCCATATATTTCATATTAAAGCTGAAAAGCATATTGTTGTTGAATCTATAATCGCTAAGAAAAGAAACTTCATTTGCTTTGTTCAGATCAAACTCATTGATACTGCCTTCCTTAATTTTTCCATCCATTACATCCATATAAGTCATACGTCCGTCCTCTGGTGCATAGGAACTAGTACCTAGTTTAAAGTCGGGAAGCTCTTTCACGCTACCGTCACCTACATAGATGAAAGGAGCTGCAGTTGTGACAGATGCCATGCGGCGGTCATAAGAATATTTATAAAGAAGACTGATTTTACCTTTGTCTGCAATTTTTTTGGTAATGCCGGCTTTATATATTTGTGTACGGTCATTGAAGTCCGTAAATTTAATTTTGAATGATCCGGGATCAAAGTTTTGATAAATACTTCCGCTATAAAGCCATCCTTTTCCTATTCCACCGGAAAGATTCATGTCGAATTGCTGTAAACCGAAATGATTGGCTTTGTAATTTAATACACCTTTAAATCTTTCACTGCCCAATTGTGTGAAAGAGTTTACTGCATAAGCGATGTTTCCGGTAGTGATAGCTGACTCGGAAGGAGTGAGTAGACCTATACGCTCAAGACTAGAATCACTTCTCCAATGTGCAGATACTTGGTGAATTGTTGAAGAATAAACAGCAGGTAACCCATTCTCATATACATTCACGTCTTCACTGGGTAGTCCTATTTGAATCTCTCGAGGTTTATTGGCATCTGAAGCATTGAGCATGACGTTTCGTCCGCTTTCTTCTTTTGTACTTATAGAATCTTTTTTTTCTTGTGCAGTTACTGTAAGACTTACGAAAGTGGTTGTAACAACAATCATTAATTTCGGTGCTTTAAAAAAATAATGTTTTCTCATATTATGAAACTATTGGTTAATATTCAAAGGTTTTCTAATCTGTCAATGGTGCAAATGTAGGGAAGAGCTAGTTATGAATTGGGATACAGATTTTGCAAGAATTAGTTGATATGTTGATTTTTAAGTGTGATGAAACATTTGTGTTATTTCATGCAACATTCGTTTGTTCTTTTATTTTAAAAGATTTATCTTTAAGCACTAAATTAAGATTATCTGCATGATATGAAAGATAAAAATAGATTGGCTTTGTTAGCTATCTTAATAATTTTGTATGTCTCCAGCTTTGCTTCAGAAGCTTCCGATTACTATTTCACTTATGTTAATAGTGAGAATGGTCTATCGCAATGTCATGTAAAGTCTATTTTACAGGATAGCCGTGGCTTTTTATGGTTTGGCACACAAAATGGGCTGAATCGCTACGATGGCATATCCATGCGTCTTTTTGATTGTTATGATAAGAAACAAAAGAGAGGGAATCAAGTTATTTCTGCTCTCTATGAAGATTCGGATAGTTGTTTATGGGTAGGGACAGATGATGGTATTTATATTTATAATCCGTCTAAAGAAAATTTTTCTTTTTTTGATGTACAAACAGACGATGGTGTGCTGATAGCTGAACAATGGATAGAAGATATTATATCTGATAAAAATGGTAATATATGGATTATGGCTCCTAATTTGGGCTTGTTTCGTTATGATAAACAGGATAAAGGATTGCATCATTACTTCAGTCGCATAACAAATAATAAAAGTAAAGACTATCCTCATTGCTTAACTGTAGATAAGAAGAATCAGGTTTGGGTCGGAACAAACGGCTCTGGTATATTTTTATATAATCCGGCTAAAGATAAGTTTGTTCAGTGCTCGGATTCTTTAGGAAATATTTCTTTGCAAAATGAGTTCGTATTTACACTTTGTGATTATAACGATGAATTGATTGTAGGTTCGTATGATGGGCAATTGATCAAGTTTGATAAACAAATACATTTAGTAAGACCTTTTGATGCAGTAGATGTTCATTATAAAATCATTCGCTGTATTACCCGTTTTGGAAATGATATTTGGGTTGGCACACAAAATGGTGTTTATATATTGAATGAATCAAATAAAACAGAAACACATATCCCTGGTAATACCTTGGCTTTGGATGGATTATCAGATAATATAATAGAGAAGATTTATAAAGATAAAGAAGGAGGAATTTGGATTGGCACTAATTTTGGTGGCGCAAATTATTTACCTAATCACAGTATTAATTTTAATAAATATTTGCCTACAGGAAAACAAGGATCTATAAACGGTCGACGAATCAGTGAATTAGGGGTTGATGGTAAAGGAAATATTTGGGTTGGTACACAAGATGGCGGAGTTAATAAGTTTGATCCTGCTACGGGCCTTTTTTCACAACCCAATTTAAAACAGGAACGTAAAAATGTCTTGAGTCTTTATGCGGATAAAGATGAAATTGGGATTGGTTATTTCCAGGGAGGAATAGATGTTTTTGATAAAGATGGAAAAGTACGGACTTATTCTTCAAGTCAGCTTCATTTAGATGAAGGGAGTCCGTTTGCTTTCTATCGGGATAGTAATGGGAACATCTGGTTGGGTGATGGTTGGAGTATTTTTCGTTCTATGGATAATGGGGATACTTTTCATCGTATGTCTCAATTTGGATATGCTTTTATGCAAGATATCTTAGAAGATGATAAAGGGCGTATTTGGGTAGCAACGATGGGTAACGGTGTGTTTTGTTATGATCCTGTGATGGATAAAATTAAGAATTATATGCCGGATACTAATGACAGTACCAGCATTAGTACAAAAGAAATAACAGGAATATCCAAAGATGCTAAAGGTAATTTATGGTTTTCTACAGATAGAGGTGGAATTTGTTATTATGCAGTTGATAAAGATTATTTTATCACATTCTCAGTAAAAGATGGTTTGCCCGATAATGTTTCTTATCGTGCATTAGAAGATAATGATGGTTATATCTGGTTTGGTACAAACAAGGGGCTTATTCGTTTAAATCCTGAAAATAGAGATATTCGTGTATTCACAAAACAAGATGGTTTACCCGATAATCAGTTTTCATATAAATCGGCAGTTAAAGGTAATGACGGAACTTTTTGGTTTGGGACTATAAATGGCTTAATATCATTTAATCCGTACCAGATAAAAAGAAACACATTTGTTCCACCTGTTTTTATCACCAATCTTTCTATTTTTAATAGAGAAATGAAAGTGGGTGAACCGGATTCTCCTTTGAAGAAGAGTATAACGATGACGGAGAATATTGTTTTACCTTACAATCGTTCAAATATTAGTTTTGATTTTGTAGCCTTAAGTTTCACATCCCCTAAAGCTAATCGTTATGCTTATAAGATGGAAGGAATTGATAAAGAGTGGATATATACTGATGAGACACATACGGCATCTTATGCTAAACTACCTCCCGGACATTACGTGTTTTGCGTAAAAGCAAGTAATAATGATGGTGTTTGGAATGAAAATGAACAGACAATTAGTATTGATATTTTGCCTCCTTGGTGGAAAACGTGGTGGGCATATTTATTGTATATAGTAGTGCTTATTGGCGTTTTTTATAGTTGGTTTCGCAACTATAAGCGTAAACAAGAGCATAAAGCAAAAGAAAAACAAAATCTTTTTGAAATAGCAAAAGAAAAAGAATTGTATCGGGCCAAAGTAGACTTCTTTACACAGATAACGCATGAGATACGTACACCTTTAACCCTCATAAATGGTCCGTTAGAAGCTTTGTGTGAAATGGATGTAAGAGACTCTGGTATCCGTAGAAATTTGCAGGTAATGAAACAAAACACGAATCGATTACTGACGTTAATAAACCAATTATTGGATTTCCGTAAAGTGAATTCAAATAAGTTTTTGATGATTTTCACAATGATTGATGTTAATAAGTTGTTGCTGGATACAAAGGAACGTTTTGAACCACTGATTACACAACAGCATAAAGATATTAAGTTGTCATTTCCTAATGTTACGGTAGTAGCAGCTGTGGATAAGGATGGATTGATAAAGATAATTAGTAACCTTTTCAATAATGCGTTGAAATATTCCGAATCTGTAATATTGGTAGATTTGCAGGTCGAAGCCACGACTTTCACCTTACGTATCAGTAATGATGGGAAACTAGTTCCTGTTCATTTGCGTCATAAAATATTTGAACCGTTTTTCCGTATTGATTGTAATAAAGAAAATAGTTCGGGCATAGGGTTACCTTTGGTGAAATCGTTAGCAGAGTTACATAATGGAGAAATTCATTTTGAGGAAGTGAATGGACTGAATTCTTTTGTGCTTACATTGCCGCTGAATCAAGAATGCGTGATTAAATTAGAACCAGAATCTGTTGGAGATAAAAAAGATGATGAGAATATTCTTCTTGCAAAATCTTCATATACTCTTTTGGTTGTGGAAGATAATGATGATATGCGTAATTTTATAGCTGAACGTTTATTGCCTTATTATGCAGTGGAAATGGCTATCAATGGCGAAGAAGGACTTTTGGTTCTGGAAAATAAAAGAATAGATTTGATTATTAGTGATGTGATGATGCCGGTAATGGATGGATTGGAATTATGCCGTCATGTAAAATCGGTTCTTGATTATAGTCATATTCCGGTTATTTTATTGACAGCGAAAAATGATCTTGAAAGTAAGATAAAGGGATTGGAACAAGGTGCGGACGCTTATTTGGATAAGCCATTTTCTTTTCGTTATTTGCTTACTCAGATAAGTACATTATTAAGAAATCGGGAGAAAGAACGTGAAGCATTTGCTCGGAGGCCGTTTTTTCCTATAAATAACTTGGAGATGAGTAAGGCAGATAAGCAATTTTTGAACCATTGTATAGAATTGATTGAGGCAAATTTGGCTGATCCGGAATTTAATGTAGAAAAGATGTCTGATCTTATTTGTATGAGCCGTTCTAATCTTCACCGCAAGATAAAGGCTTTATCAGGAATGAGCTCCATTGATTTTATTAGAACAATAAAGCTAAAACGGGCGGCTGAATTAATTCAGGAAGGAGAACACAGCATAGGAGAAATCAGTGAAATGATAGGTATTCAGTCTGCTGCATATTTTAGTAAGATATTCCAGAAACAATTTGGAATAACTCCTAAAGATTTTGCTATGCAAAACCGTTTTGCGAAAGAAAATTAAGAGTTGATGGAAAAATCTCTAATCTTAATAGGAAATGTTCAAAGGGATGTTTATCTTTGTTTCCTATATTTAACCGAAAAATATACAAACTATGATTACAAATCAATTACTGCACCCGAATAGCATTGTTGTTGTAGGTGCTTCTAATAATGTGCAGAAACCGGGCGGAGCAATATTGCGAAACGTAATAAACGGTGGTTATAAAGGAGAACTTCGTGCGGTGAATCCTAAAGAAGCTGAAGTGCAGGGCATTCTTTCTTATGCTGATGTTTCTTTAATTCCAGAAACGGACTTGGCCATTCTTGCCATTCCGGCTCCTGCTTGTCCTGCTGCCGTTGAAATTTTGGCGAAAGATAAAGGTGTAAAGGCTTTTATTATTCTTTCTGCCGGATTTGGAGAGGAGACACATGAAGGGGCAGAATTGGAAGACCGTATTCTTGAAACCGTAAATAAATATGGTGCATCTTTGATAGGTCCTAACTGTATCGGGTTAATGAATACGTGGCATCACAGTGTGTTTACACAACCTATTCCTAACCTTCATCCACAAGGGGTAGACCTTATTTCCAGTTCCGGTGCAACAGCAGTTTTTATCCTTGAGAGTGCTGTAACCAAAGGCTTGCAGTTTAATTCCGTGTGGTCTGTCGGTAATGCGAAGCAAATAGGTGTGGAAGATGTGTTGCAGTATATGGACGAACACTTTGATCCTGGAAAAGATTCAAAAATTAAGTTGCTTTATATTGAAAGTATCGGAGACCCGGATAGACTTTTATTCCATTCAGCCTCATTAATCAGAAAAGGTTGCAGGATTGCTGCTATAAAAGCTGGAAGTTCGGAAAGCGGAAGCCGGGCGGCTTCATCCCATACTGGAGCTATCGCCAGCTCTGATTCTGCTGTTGAGGCTCTTTTCCGTAAAGCGGGTATTGTTCGTTGTTTCTCAAGGGAAGAATTGACTACCGTCGGAGGTATTTTTACATTGCCTCGCTTGAAGGGTCGGAATTTTGCTATTGTAACTCATGCCGGCGGACCGGGAGTTATGTTAACGGATGCTTTGTCAAAAGGAGGTTTGAATGTTCCTAAACTGGAAGGTAAAGTAGCCGACGAATTGAAAAGCAAACTCTTTCCGGGTGCGGCAGTAGGCAACCCTATTGATATTTTGGCAACAGGAACTCCGGAGCATCTTGGCATTGCAATCGATTATTGTGAAGAAAAGTTTGATACGATTGATGCTATTCTGGTAATTTTCGGAACTCCGGGATTGGTGAAGATGTATGATGCTTATGAGGTTTTACATAAAAAGATGCTTACCTGTAAGAAACCTGTATTCCCGATTCTTCCGTCTGTGCATACTGCCGGTAAGGAAGTGGATGCTTTTTTAAAGAAAGGTCATGTGAACTTTTCTGATGAAGTAACTTTAGGTACGGCCCTTTCACGAATTATTAATGCTCCGAATCCTGCGGTAAAAGAGATAGAATTGTTCGGAGTAGATGTTCCCCGTATTCGTCACATAATTGATGATGTGCCGGAGAACGGTTACATAGCTCCAAATTATGTACAGGAATTGTTGAGTGCGGCAGGAATACCTTTGGTTGCAGAGTTTGTTTCTGCGGAAAAAGAAGAAGTTTTGGCATTTGCCCGCCGTTGTGGTTTTCCTGTGGTTGCGAAAGTAGTGGGACCTGTGCATAAGTCTGACGTAGGTGGAGTAGTACTTAATATTAAAACAGAAGAGCATTTGTCTTTGGAGTTCGACCGGATGATGAAGATTCCTGAAGCTACGGCTATAATGGTACAGCCGATGTTGAAAGGAACAGAGTTGTTTATTGGAGCTAAATATGAGGAAAAATTCGGGCATGTCGTATTATGCGGTTTGGGAGGCATATTTGTTGAAGTCTTGAAAGATGTTTCTTCGGGTCTTGCACCTTTGTCGTATTCGGAAGCCTATTCAATGATTCATTCACTCCGCGCTTATAAGATTATAAAAGGAACACGTGGACAGAAAGGTGTCAACGAAGATAAATTTGCTGAGATTATAGTTCGCTTGTCTACTCTCTTGCGTTTTGCCACTGAGATTAAAGAGATGGATATCAATCCGTTATTGGCAACAGAAACAGATGTTATTGCTGTCGACGCGAGAATTAGGGTAGAAAAATAAAAAAATATGTGGAAAAATGTAATAATTATATGCAGTATCTCCCATTTTGTCCGTTTATATAGTAAAGCCTTTTAAAAGACTTTGATTTTAGAAGAAGAATTAGGCATGATAAAGAAAAGTTGTAAGGCAAAATGGCTGCATTTATATAACAAAATGCTGTCAGGGCTTTTAGCCCTGATGGGTTTTGGTTCGTGTTCGGATGAAGACGAAGTAAATGAGATCGTCCCTATGTATGGGATGCCTGCTTCTATATATAAGGCAAAAGATAAATCTGCAGAAGTTGCATCGGATACAATGATTTGTGAATCCGGAGAAACATATATTTTAAATACTTTAAACGAGAGAAAGAATCATGCCGTTTGAACTTTCTCTCCGTAAACGTCTTGCGTTGGAAGCTGCGCGCAAGATAAGAAAAAACAATATCGAGCTTCATTCTCTCCGACAGTTATTTTGGGAATGTACTTTGCGTTGTAATCTTCATTGTCGGCATTGTGGCAGTGATTGTCAGAAGAACATCGAGAAAGAAGATATGCCTGTCGAAGATTTTATTTCTGTGATTGATTCTATTACCCCGCACGTTAATCCGCATGATGTCAGTGTTATTATTTCCGGAGGAGAACCACTCCTGAGAAATGATTTGGAAGAATGTGGACAGGCACTTTATGAACGTGGCTATCCTTGGGGATTCGTTTCAAATGGTTTCTACCTTTCTCGGGCACGGTTGGATAATTTGATGGATGCGGGGGTGCGCTCCGCGACCATCAGTTTAGACGGTTTTGCCGAGGAGCACAATTGGTTGCGTGGCAATAAAGAAAGTTTTGAACGTGCTACGAAAGCGATAAAAATGCTTGCAGAGGATGGTGAATTGTTATGGGACGTTGTTACTTGCATCAATCGGAAGAACTATCCGTATCTCGTGACTTTTAGAAATTTCCTAGTCAATCTGGGCGTGCGTAATTGGCGTATCTTTACTATATTCCCTGTAGGAAGAGCCGCTCAATCTCCGGAATTGCAATTAACGAATACTGAACTTATCGGTTTAATGGAGTTTATCAAACGTATGCGTAAGGTAGGAGGGATGCATATTTCTTTCGCTTGTGAAGGCTTTTTGGGAGAATATGAGGGAGAGGTACGTGACCATTTCTACTCCTGCAATGCCGGAATAAGCATAGCTTCTGTCTTGGCAGACGGTACGATCTCTGCCTGTCCGAGTATCCGTAGTGATTATCATCAAGGGAATATCTATAAGGATAATTTTATGGATGTATGGGAAAATGGTTTCCGTGAATTCCGTGACCGTGAATGGGCAAAGAAAGGACAGTGTGCCGATTGCAGTTTCTTCCGTTATTGTGAAGGTAATGGTATGCATCTGCGTGACAATAACGGGGAACTTTTGGTTTGCCACTATAATCGATTGAAATAATTAACCAGCCCAGCTTTCCCTGTCTAAATTACGATAGCCGATAGCCTCTGCAAGATGGGAACTTTTTATTTCCTCGCTTCCTTCCAAATCTGCAATTGTACGTGATACTTTTAATATCCTGTCATACGCACGTGCCGACAGATTCAGTCGTGTCATGGCATTCTTCAATAATATCAATCCTTTTTCATCCGGTTGTGCAAATTGTGATAATAGCTTTGGGGTAATTTGTGCGTTACAATAAATGCCTTTGTAATTGGCATAACGCCGTTCCTGTATCTGTCTGGCGTTAATAACCCGTTGACGGATGCTTTCGCTGGATTCTCCGACGCGTGTGTCTGATATTTTTTCGAAAGGTACGGGCACAATTTCTATTTGTATGTCGATACGGTCCAGTAACGGGCCGGAAATACGGCTAAGATATTTTTGTACAATTCCGGGATTGCATACACATGGTTTGGTGGGATGATTGTAATATCCGCATGGACAAGGGTTCATGGAAGCGATCATCATAAAACCTGCCGGGAAGTTAATGCTGTATCTGGCGCGTGAAACCGAAATCTGGCGGTCTTCCAAAGGTTGGCGTAGCACTTCCAAAACACTTCTGTTGAATTCCGGAAGTTCATCCAAAAACAAAATTCCATTGTGAGACAAACTAATTTCCCCCGGTTGAGGATAACTTCCGCCGCCTACCATTGCAACTTGCGAGATGGTATGGTGAGGACTTCGAAACGGTCGCTTGGTAATCAGCGAAGTATCTTTCCCCAGTTTACCGGCTACGGAGTGTATCTTGGTCGTTTCCAGACTTTCTCCCAATGATAAAGGAGGAAGAATGGATGGTAATCGTTTCGCCATCATGGATTTACCACTACCCGGGGCGCCAATCATAAGAAGGTTGTGCCCGCCAGCAGCGGCAACTTCCAAAGCACGCTTAACATTCTCTTGCCCTTTAACGTCGGAGAAGTCAACATCAAATTCATTTTGTTGAGCATAAAACTCTTCTCGCGTGTTTACAATAGTTTGCTCTAATGTCCTTTCACCATTCAAAAATTCAATAACCTCTTTGATGTTTTCTACACCAAATACATTCAGATTATTGACAACGGCGGCTTCTCGGGCATTCTGTTTCGGCAGAATAATACCTTCATATCCCTCTTCGCGTGCTTTGATGGCAATGGGCAATGCGCCTTTTATGCCTTGTAAACTTCCGTCGAGACTTAACTCTCCGATTATGATATATTTATGGAGCTTCTCATCGGATATGGATTTTACTGCGGCCAATATGCCTATGGCTAAAGGTAAATCATAAGAAGAACCTTCTTTTCGTATATCGGCAGGAGCCATGTTTACGACGATCTGGCTTGTCGGAAATTTATATCCGTTGACCTGTAATGCGGAAATAATGCGTTCATGGCTCTCTTTGACGGCGGAATCCGGCAATCCTACCAGGTAGAACTTGCATCCTCGGGAACTATTCACTTCAATGGTAACGACGGTAGCATCAATACCTTGAACTGCCGCCCCGAAAACTTTTACAAGCATGTATGTTTATTTGTTGTTTTTATTGTTTTTGCCGCTACTTTCTTTTAATACTTCTTCTAATTTGTCGGTTAGTTGTTTCCCGAATAAGTTAACAGCTATAATTTCTTTTTTAGGACCAATCAATACATTGGCAGGGAGCTTTTCTATACAGAACTGTTCTGCTGTACTTCCATCAAAACCATCGAGCTCTATCACTTGTTCCCAATTGAGTGTATCTTTTTGGATTGTTTCTTCCCATGCTTTTTTATCAATATCCAAAGAAATACCGAGCATTGTAAATGCCCTTTCTTTCTTGAATTTCTTACTAATTTTTTTCAGTGCTTGGTTTTCTTTTAAAGAAGCATCATCCCATGTAGCCCAGAAGTTAATCAATAGATATTTGTCTTTATAGTTTGCCAATGTCAGTAATTCTCCTTTTTTGTTTTTGATGCTAAAGTAGGGAGATATCTTATTGTTAATCCTTTCTTTTTGTTTTTTGGCGATTTCGCTCAGTTGCTTCATGGACGGCTGGTCTTGTAACTCTCCGTTTATTGACTTTATCAATGTCAGAATCGTTTTAAAATCCGGTGATGCCGTTTGGGCAAAATACTTATCTATTAAATAAAGGTTTGCATAAGAATTGGGATGTTGACGGATGAAGCTGTCGGCTTTAGCCGTAATCAGTTCTTGTTGTGTTATACCATTGATGGATTTGTGAAACTCATTTAAGTCCTCATTATGCACTCCTCCTTCTATGATAAAAGACTCTATCATGTTGGCATCTCCGTCTACTGTTACTTTTAGGTTTTTGTCGGCATAGATGGGATATTCTGTCGTCTCATTTATCAATAGTGTCAGAGGGGTGATTGTATCCAGGCGGGTGGTATACGTAAATGAACCGTTTTGGGTGATAATCGTATCTAGTTTACCCTTTTCGCTGAAATCGTTGTAGATGAAAAGCGTGTCGTTTTTTAGATTACTGATTGTTCCGTTCAGTGTAAAAGTGCGATTATCTTTTTGACATCCACATAAACAGAGCAGTAATAATATAATTGGAACTATCTTTTTCATACACAAGCTTACTTTCCTGCGAAAGTACTTATTTTGTTTTATAGACAGACAAAATTTCCTGATTATTTTTGATTAATTTAGTCAGAAGTATAAGAAGATAGTTTAGCATACGGTCGATTGTTTGCAAACTCCTATCGTTTGCAATCAATCGACCGTATCTTTGTCTTCAATCGTCCTATGATTTTTTCAATCAACTTTATGTTTTTAAAAACATAAAGGTCATTTCAAAATCACATAAGGGGACGTTGTCTATCGCTCAAGGAGGCATCACTTAACGCTCAAGGGAGCGATAGCTTACATCTACTGGAGCGTTGTCTATCACTCCCTTGGGTGATTTTGTTTGCTCTTTTTGCCAATTTCGCAGTTTCAACTTTTACTTGGACTTGCCTTCACCTTATCACTTTTTACTCTTATATTATTGATTACTATTTAATTAAAGTGAAGGCAGTTTTTTAGGCAATGGAAAATTGAAAATGGGAAATCGAAAATTTACCCTCCCATTTTCAATGCTCAATTCTCAATTGACATAACTTCCGATAAAAGAACTGCATTCACCTTCTACTCGCTATACATCAGCAATTTACGCTGCCGTAGTGATAAGTGAAGGTAAGGCGAATGTAATTTGAAATATGTGCATAAATGCCGATGTTTTGTTTGGATTGGTATTTTCTATACTTGCGGGAATAAAAAAACGGGACTATCCGAAGATAATCCCGTTCTTATAAGTTTAAATATCTATCGCTTATTTAATGATAGAGCTGATAGCATATTTTGAGAATTCGATATCGTTAGCAGCATATTTAGCTAAAGCTGGTTCTTTCTTGATAGCGCTAGCCAAGCTGTTAGTTACCATAGAACTGTTGTTAGTTCTTGCACCAAGAACAGCCATCAAGTAATCAGTGTAAGCGTCAGGATTCTGGATACCTGAAAGAGTGTTCTTAGCTTTGTTGTAATCCTTAGCAAGGATCTGAGCAAGAGCAGCACTGTTAGTCTTAGTATCACCGAATGCGTTTACAGCTCTTTCGTATTGACCTTGAGCAACGTATAAGTTACCAAGAGCTTCGTTCAATTCTTTAGCACCGGAAGCCTTGCCAAGATAAGTTTCAGCAGCAGCTTTATCACCCTTAGCCAATGCGATCAAACCGAGGTTCATGTTAACTTCAGGAGCGCTAGCGTTAATCTTAGCTGCTTTGTTAACGAAAGATTCAGCTTTTGCAACGTCACCGTTTCTGTAAGCGATTTCGCCTAAGTTGTTATATGCACGATAGTCGTTAGGGAATTGTTCTACTGTCAAAGTATAGATCTTTTCTCTCTTAGCTCTGTCATTAGTCAATGTTCCTGCATAAAGAAGTTCTTCTACATTCAGTTGTTTCGGATCTGAATCAACGAATTGCATGATTTCTTCGTCAGACTTACCGATTAAGTCATAGTTCAAAGTCAAACGAGAACGTCTTAATTGAGGAAGGATTTCGTCAGCCAAAGTTTTGTAAACAGAAGAGATGTTCTTGATTTCAGCTTCTCTTTGTTCAGGATCCTGATACATAGAAAGAACGCGAAGGATAAGGTCTTTATCCTGGATGTTTGATTTAGAAACCAATTCTTGGAATCCTTCCCAGTCTTGAGCGGTGTATTTAGAATCTACAGTAGCTTCAACTTTACCTTTCTTCAATTCTTTGTTTACATAGTTAGCAGTGTTACCTTCACGATTTTCTGCCAAACCTGTGTTCAACTTAACACCACCATCAGGAGATGCATAAGCAGAGATTTCGATATTGTTGATCTTCTTACCCTTTTGGTCAGCGTAAACATCAACTACAGTTTGATTGAAATCTTGAATTTCATTAGACTTCAATTCGCTTGCACGAAGATTAGCTTGTTGGATAAGGAACATGATCTTAGCTTCTTTAGCTTGTTTGATAATGCGTTGGAATGCATCTTCTGCATCAGCAGGATTTGCGCTACCAACTGTCTTGCCAAGCAATTCAGATGTAGAAATTACACCGTCTGCAATCTTGATAGAAGGAATATTAACTTCTTTCTTTCCAACTTTAGCTTTGAATTCAAGATATAACTCAGATTTAGCCATCTCAGGAACATAGTCGAAAGATGCTTTCATAGTGTAGTTACCACCAGCTTTGTAAGAGATAGTCTGGTCGTTGCCTTCTACTTTTTCACCTTGGAAAGTTGCAGGTTGACCTTTAACTTCGCCACCATTCCATTTTAAAACAGGAGTTACTTCAACAACTGCGTTCTTCTTTAGATACTTTTCCGGGAATTTTCCGTTGATTGTAACAGGAACTTTACCACCAACAGCTTCCAATACCTGAGGAGTAGTTGTGAAATATTCAGGCTTTAATTCGCCCATTTTACCGCAAGATGCTAATGCGATAACCAACGCCATTAGTAATGGCAAATACAACTTCTTAGTCATTGTTTGATATAAATTAAATGTTTGTAATTGAAATTCTCTCAAATTGTGAGCTTTTTGAAAGCTCTATTTTGAGGCAAAGATATTAAAAAGTCTCATATCTTCGTTATTGTTGTGCTAAAATTATAATAATTTATATGTAAAAATTAGGATTTGGACAGCATTCCCATAAAAAGGACATCTCTTTTGTTTCTCTATTTTATGAAATGTTATTTTCCTTACGGTATTTAATATTTCTCGGATGATGTTCGATGATTTCGCTTTTCAACATATTTCGGTCAATGTGTGTATATATTTCCGTTGTCGTAATTGACTCGTGTCCGAGCATGCATTGTATTGCCCGCAAATTTGCCCCTCCCTCCAGCAGATGAGTGGCGAATGAGTGACGGAAAGTGTGTGGACTTATGTTTTTGGTGATTCCGGCAGCTTCGGCCTGCTCTTTTATAATGTGAAAAATCATGATACGGGATAGGTTTGTTCCTCTTCTGCTCAGGAAAACAAAGTCCTCATAATCTTTTTTTATTTCTATTTGGTTCCGGTCTATAAAATAATGGGTTATTTCTTTAATTGCACGTGGAGAGATAGGTACCAAACGTTGTTTGCTGCCTTTTCCTTCCACTTTAATGAAGCCTTCCTTGAAATAGAGTTCGGATAATTTTAGGTTGATTAGTTCGGATACTCGTAAACCGCAACTATAAAGAGTTTCAAGTATGGCCCGATTCCTTTGTCCCTCTTTCTTGCTCAGATCTATTGAAGATATAATGGTGTCAATCTCTTCTACGGTTAAGACTTCCGGAAGTTTAAACCCCTTTTTAGGCGTTTCAAGTAATTCGGTAGGATCTGATTCTATATAGTCCTCTAGCAACAGAAATCGGAAAAATGATTTGATGCCCGATATGATTCTGGCTTGTGAGCGAGGATGTATTCCGATGTCATGTAGTCCTGCTGTAAATTCCTGCAAATTATCGAGCGTAACGTCAATGACATCTATGCCTTCAAGCGTCAGATATGCCATAAGCTTATCCAAATCAGTTAAATAAGCTGCTAAAGTGTTGGGCGAGAAAGACTTTTCTAATAATAAATATTGTTTATATTTCTTTATTATCAGATAGTTTTTATCCTTCTTGCCTGTTTTGTTAATAATTTCCATTTCTTTTTTTACCTTTGCAACTTGAAATAATGTTTCTACAAAGGTATCAAAACATTCGTAAATTATTGTTTTATGAGAATACAAATTATTAACGGGCCTAATATCAATTTATTAGGAAAGCGTGAACCTTCCATTTACGGAAATGTTACATTTGAAGATTATTTGGCAGAGCTTCGAAAGGATTATCCGGAGGTCGAGATAGATTACTTCCAATCAAACGTGGAGGGAGAGATGATAAATAGGATTCAGGAAGTCGGCTTTGATGTAGATGGCATTATTTTGAACGCCGGTGCGTACACGCATACTTCTATTGCGCTACAGGATGTAATTCGTGCAATTACTTCACCGGTTATTGAGGTGCATATTTCGAATGTGCATGCCCGTGAATCTTTTCGTCACGTGTCCATGATTTCTTCTGCGTGTCTTGGTGTGATATGTGGTTTCGGACTTCATTCTTATAAGTTGGCGGTAGAAGCCTTGTTGTTGAAAAAGAAATAAATAGGTATATATAAATAGGTATAAAGGTATGATGCTAAAGCAGACAAAAATCGTTGCTTCAATTTCAGATCAACGTTGTGAAGTAGATTTTATAAAACAATTATTTAATGCCGGAATGAATGTGGTGCGGATGAATACTGCCCATGCCAGCCGTGAAGGTTTTGAAAAGTTGATAGCGAATGTTCGTGCAGTTTCCAATCGGATTGGGATATTGATGGATACAAAAGGGCCGGAAGTGAGAACGACTGTTTTAGAAGGCGATGCGATTGAATTTAAGATAGGCGACCGAGTGAAGATTGTAGGTGATGCAAATCAGGTGACGACTCGTGAATGTATTGCGGTGACATATCCTAATTTTGTACGTGATCTGGCCGTTGACAGTGATATTCTTATTGACGATGGTGACTTGGCGTTAAAAGTAATTGAGAAAACGGATGACGCTTTGGTTTGTGAGGTTCAGAATGAAGCTGCTTTGGGTAGTCGTAAAAGCGTTAATGTGCCGGGTGTGCGCATTAACTTGCCGTCGCTGACGGAGAAAGACCGCAATAATATATTGTATGCAATAGAAAAAAATATTGATTTTATAGCACATTCTTTTGTCCGTAACAGACAAGATGTATTGGATATAAAAGCAATATTGGATGAGCATGGCAGCGATATAAAGATTATTGCCAAGATAGAAAATCAGGAAGGCGTAGATAATATTGATGAAATTCTTGCTGTAGCTGACGGAGTGATGGTTGCCCGTGGGGATTTGGGTATTGAAGTGCCACAGGAACGTATTCCGGGTATTCAGCGTATGCTTATCCGTAAGTGTGTGATGGCTAGAAAACCGGTAATCGTGGCTACACAGATGTTGCATACGATGATTAATAATCCACGTCCTACACGTGCGGAAGTTACGGATATTGCTAATGCTATTTATTATCGTACGGATGCGCTGATGTTGAGTGGTGAAACAGCCTACGGGAAATATCCGGTAGAGTCGGTAAAAACGATGACTAAAATTGCTGCACAGGCAGAGAAAGATAAATTATCGGAAAATGATATTCGTATACCATTGGAAGAGAACAGCAATGATGTTACCGCATTTCTTGCTAAACAAGCAGTGAAAGCTACTAATAAGTTAAAAATACGTGCGATTATTACAGATAGTTTCAGTGGACGTACGGCACGCAATTTAGCCGCTTTCCGTGGTAAGTATCCGGTATTGGCTATTTGCTATAAAGAGAAAACGATGCGTCATTTGGCTCTGTCATATGGGGTAGAAGCTATTTATATGCCTGAATTGGCTAACGGACAGGAATATTATTTTGCGGCTTTGCGTAAACTTATTAAAGATAATGTTTTGCATGAAGATGAAATGGTTGCTTACTTGAGTAGTGGCAAGCAAGGTACTCAAACTTCGTTCCTTGAAATTAACGTAGTGGGCGATGTGTTGAAATATGCAGATGATTATGTGCTCCCTAACCGGAACAGATATTTATAATGTATGGAAGAGACGGAATCTATAGACGAATATATTCTGAAGCATATTGATGATGAGGGCGACTATTTGCACGCCCTTTATCGTGATACGAATGTAAAATTGCTCCGTCCCCGAATGGCTTCAGGACATTTGCAGGGACGTATGCTGAAGATGTTTGTAAAGATGATCCGTCCAAAACAGATTCTGGAGATAGGCACATACAGTGGATATTCCGCTCTTTGTATGGCTGAAGGCTTGGAAGAGGGAGCGATGTTGCACACATTTGAAATTAATGATGAACAGGAGGATTTTACACGTCCGTGGCTGGAAGGTTCTCCCTATGCGAAGAAAATAAAGTTTTATATAGGTGATGCTTTGGTACTTGTTCCTCGAATGGATGTTGTATTTGATTTGGCATTTATAGATGGAGATAAGCGTAAATATTTGGAATATTATGAGATGGTATTGTCTAAGTTGTCCAACGGAGGATATATCATTGCCGATAATACGCTTTGGGATGGACATGTGCTGGAGACTCCGCATAGTAATGATTATCAGACGATAGGCATTAAACGTTTTAATGATTTTGTGGCTACGGATGAACGTGTTGAGAAAGTAATCCTTCCGCTTCGTGATGGTTTGACGATTATAAGGAAGAAATAGTGTATATAATAATGAAAGGAGATAAGTATGGAAACAACCAGACAAAATAAAATTTCCCGCTTGATTCAAAAAGAGTTGAGTGAGATATTCTTGCTTCAGACGAAAGCAATGAATGGTGTGTTGGTTTCTGTCAGTGTAGTGAGAATCAGCCCTGATATGAGTGTGGCACGTGTATATTTAAGTATATTCCCTTCTGAAAAGAGTAAGGAAATCGTTGAAAATATCAATAACAATACTAAATCAATCCGCTTTGAACTGGGTACACGTGTGCGTCATCAGTTGCGTATCATTCCGGAATTGAAGTTTTTTGTTGACGATTCATTGGATTATATTGAAAAGATAGACCAATTATTGAAATAGTTGAATCTTCCTTTTTACATAGCCAAGCGTTATTTATTCTCGAAAAAGTCACATAATGCGATTAATATTATTTCGGGAATATCTGTCTGTGGTGTCTCTTTGGCGACACTGGCTATGGTTTGTACGCTTTCTGTAATCAATGGATTTCAGGATATGGTGGCTACTTTTTTTACGGTTTTTGATCCGGAAATAAAAGTAACTGCCGCTATGGGCAAAACTTTCGATGTGAATGACGATCGCATAAAGCAACTGCGTTCATTACCGGAAATTGCAGTTTTTACTGAAACATTGGAGGATAATGCAATGGTACAGTATAAGGACAGGCAAATGATGGCAACGATAAAAGGGGTGCAGGATAATTTTGAGCAACTTACTTCGATAGATAGTGTCCTCTATGGTAAGGGGGAGTTTGTACTCCACGACGAAGTGGCAGATTATGGAGTGATAGGGGTAGAGTTGATGTCGGTTCTCGGTACAGGGGTACAATTTGTTGATCCGTTGGAAATATATGCACCTCGACGCGGAGAAAAAGTGAATATGGCAAATCCTGCTGCTTCTTTTACAAAAGAGTTCTTATTCTCTCCCGGAGTTGTATTCGCTGTAAATCAACAGAAATACGATGCTTCTTACATACTTACATCATTAGACTTTGCCCGGAAACTATTTCATTATGATACGGAAGTTTCAGCAGTAGAACTTCGTTTAAAGCCGAACCAGAATATAACTTTGATGAAAGGTAAGATTGCGGATATGCTCGGAAAAGATTTTGTAGTGCGTGACCGCTATGAACAACAAGAAGACATTTTCCGTATTATGGAGATAGAGAAACTAGTTTCTTATCTCTTCCTCACTTTTATACTTTTAATTGCTTGTTTCAATGTAATTGGTTCCTTATCTATGCTCATTATTGATAAGAAAGAGGATGTGAGAACGCTTCGTAATCTGGGTGCGGACGATAAGTTGATCTCTCGTATTTTTCTTTTTGAAGGACGAATGATATCCATGTTCGGAGCTGTGACCGGTATCGTTTTGGGATTAATACTTTGTTTGATTCAACAGAAATTCGGTCTTATCTCTCTTGGAGGTGATGGTAATTTTGTTGTGGATGCTTATCCTGTCAGCGTACATTGGGGCGATGTCTTACTTATATTCTTAACAGTTTTAATAGTAGGATTCCTTTCCGTTTGGTATCCGGTACGTTATCTTAGTAAGAGATTGTTGGATAAATAATCACTTAAAGAATTATTTATCCAACCATATTTCCGGATTCAGCTTCGCTGTTTCTTTTCGTAATTGAAAATGCAGTACCGGGCGTCCGGCATCTGAATAAATTTTTCCGATGATATCTTTGGTTTTTACTTTATCTCCTTTACTGACCGAAGCGGAGGAGAGGTTACAGTAAACAGATATATAGTTCCCATGACGGACTAAGACTCCTACCAGACCATTGTATTGGAATACGGCCGAAACTTCACCGTCGAAAATTGCGCGTGCCATTGCTCCCGGTTTTCCTTGAATGTCAATGCCTTTATTGTCGAGCTTTACATTTTTCAATCCTTCTACTGCGTATTGACCGTAGTGGCTGACAATAAGATGCGGACCGGTAATAGGCATTGGAAGTAAGCCTCTATTTTTCTCGAAATTACCGGAAAGTTGTCTGTCTGCTTTGTCCATGGAATAACGTTCCATCGGCTCACTTTTTTTAGGTGTAGGAGATGATTTCTCTGTAGAAGAAGTTCCTTTACCTGTGGATTCTTTCTTCTTGGCAGCTTCGCGGCGTGCTTCTTCTTCTGCGCGTTTTTTAGCTTTGGCTATTTCTGCCTCAATCAAGCGATCTATTTGTGCATTCAGTTTATCTGCCTGTTTCCGTTTTTGACGGATTTCGTTTTGCAGACCTTTCTGTTTCTTTTGTAAGCTGGAAAGTATGGTTTTCTTTTCTTTTTCCTGATTTTCAAGTTTTATTTTTTCTTGTTCGCCTTCTTTCAGTAAGACAGTCTTTGCTTTACGAGTCTGCTCCAACTCTTTTTGTTTTACACGAATTTGCTCTTGTTTTTTCTTTATTTCTTCGCCTTGAATTCGTTGATAAGTTGCATATTCTTGTACATAACGCATTCGCCGATAGGTTTGGCTCAAACTTTTGGCAGAAAAGATAAACATGAGTTTCTCCTCTATTGACTTGTTCTTGTACATGTATTGTACGGACGATTCGTATTTCTTCTTGCGGTCTTGTAAGTCTTTCTCCAGCTTTCGGAGTTGCCGTTGAAGAGAAGCAATCTCATTCTCAAGCACTCTTACATCAGCTTCTATTGCGTTGATGTATTTTCTTCTTTCTGCTATCTGGTTGGTAAGCAATGCCAAGCTGCTTAATTGGCTACCTACATCCTTTTTAGTAGAACGAAGTAGCGTTTCCGATTGTGCTATTTGCTTTTGCAATTCACCACGTTTGTTTTCCAGGTCTTTTATCTTTGGCGTGGATTGTGCAAAAGATGTAAGGCTGATACAGACTGTTACCAACAGAATAAGAAAGTGTTTCATAAGCTAAGCAACAGTTTAAGTAGTTCGTTTGTACTTATTTGTTTATATTTTCCGGAAACTGACGTTTTTGCTATTCGTATTTTGTCCGTTCCCATCTTAGAAAGATCTATTTGTGCTTTAGCTTCTTTTCCTATTCCGGCAAGAGTAATGTTCATTTGAGACGGAAAACTCTGTTTGTTTAACGGCTTAAAATCCCTGTATTCCCATTTTAGTTGGTATTTAGCTAAAGCGAATATATCTGTATTGGTGAGTTGCTTGTTTGGATCGGTCGTAAAGTTATAGTCGAATTTCTTGGTTTTCTTTAAACGGATAGTAGCTTTGTTGTTTTCTTGCCGCACAGTAAAGGCTGACAAATCCGACGGAGTTACTTCCTGTTTGCCCGGTAGAAACAGTTCGTTAAAGAATAATGCCTGAAGCGTATAGAAATTCATATCCCCATTGGCAAGAAATGAGAGGGTGGATATTGGTACATATACATATCGTTTGTTGATGCGGTCAATAACCAAGACACTGTCTTTGCTTATTTCAATCCGTGCCACTTCTATTCCTAGAATAGGAGCAATGGATAGCTGGATTAAATCATTCTTTTTCATTTTCAATGAACCGTTGACGGATGTCTCTTTTCCATCTAAATTGATAGTTAAGCGCATTTTAGATGAGAATGAGTCAAAGGACGGAGCATTTTTAATGACCTCTTCCAAGTATTTGGTATCGGATAATTCTTTAATACCTCCTGATGAATCCATAGATTTGGATGTTTTACAGGAAGCTACTAGTATAAGCAGTAAGTAAACAGGTAATATCTTACATATATGTAATAAAAATCGTTTCATTATTCCGCAATGTATTTCTTTCGTTCTATCTTTTTGTCGAGTGTTTTCGATTCACACCCCATTTCTTTCGCTTTGAACCAAAACTTTAGCGCTTCTTCTTTTTCACCGTTCATGAAGTAAATATCGCCACAGTGTTCTACGATGACGTCACTTTCTTCTCCACCGTTCTTCATAGCATCGTCGATGTAAATCTTAGCCTCGGCATATTTCCCTTTTTCGAATAATATCCATGCGTATGTATCTAAATAAGTAGAGTTCTTAGGTTCCGCTTTTACAGTCTTATAACTCATTTCTTCTGCTTTGTCCAAGTCTTTTCGTTCCACAGACAAATAATAAGCGTAATTATTTAATGCACCGATGTTATCCGGATTATAGACTAAGGCTGAATCATAGGCAGCATAAGATTCTGCTGCCATCTTCTTCTCATGATAAATATCTCCCATGATGCTATAAAAATCAGATACTACGAGCTTGTTACTTTCAGCACTTACCATGCCCACTCCTTTCCGGAAAGTTTTTAAAGCATCTTCTTTTTTATCTGTTTGGAAATAGGAAAGCCCGAGGTAGAAGTAAAACTCCAATGTTTCGGGTGAATATTCTATCGCTGGCTCGCAGATGTTTATGACCTCTTCATAATTATTGTCTTTTATTGCGTAGCTAAGTAACTGCAAACGTGCCGCTACATTCTCCGGATCTATCTCTAAAATGCGATTTAAAACAGGTATGGATTCTTTCTCCATTCCTTTGGAAATAAGATATTGTGTATAGAGCATTGGGATTTGTGCATCTTCCAGTTTTTGCTTCATCATGGCATCAAAAAGCGCAATGATTTGTGTGCTGTCTTTGTCGGACTGCTCGGACTGAATGATTAATTGCCGCATAATGGTAAGTTTGGCATCCGTATCGACATTCTTGTTCAGTAAAACGGTATCCAACTGTTGGCGGTACAACTCTTTCTGACCTGTTTTGTCGTAATATGTAGCCATAGATAGCAGCGCCATTGCATTGTTCGGCTCTATTGCAAGTACTTTCTGATAAGTATCGTATGCTTCTTGTGTCTTCCCATTATTTAGATATACATCACCGAGAATGGATAAATATCTCATATCGTTCGGGTATTCTTTTGCCAGATTTTCGATTTCCCTAAAAGCTTTTTTATCGTCACCCATCGTCAGATAAATGCGGAACTTCTCCATGCTGATTTGTTCGGATTTACCTTGAGTAGCCTCTAAACGATCAAGCGTATGAATTACATTCGGATAGTCTTTTACACGGTTGTACAAGTCTATCAATGCTAATAGAGATTCTTGTCTGCCGGGAAATTGTTCAAACATATCTTCGTATACTTCAATTGCTTTTTTTACATTTCTGTTGGATTGATAAAATGCGGCCAGAGTTTGCTTGTACCAGAAGTTATCCGGTGCTTCCTCTACGGCTTTAATCATACAAGATAGTCCCGTCTCCAGTTGTTTTAGGAATAGATAAAATTGTGCAATCTCGTATAAGGCGGAAGCGGCGTTCGGATTGATTTGCAAGCAATGTTTGTATAATTCGAAAGCAGCATCATAATCTCCTTTTTCTTTCATGCGTGCAGCTTCCAGAAAGAAATAATCATATTTTCTCTGTGCTTCAGGACTGAGCGTTTCAACAGCTGTGACCTTTGCCTTTCTCTTAGAAGATTTTGAATCCTTTGATGCTTTGCTTGGGGAAGCGCAGGAAGATATAATAATAGTAAGTATTAATAGTATGCCCGTCAATAAAGCATGTTGTAATGTATTTTGCTGTTTCATGACTTTTTTACTTTTTACCCGTATGACCGAAACCACCTGCTCCGCGTTCTGTCTCATCCAGTGTCTCCACCTCTACCCATGTTGCTTGTTCATGTTTGGCTATAATCATTTGGGCAATGCGTTCTCCATCTTCAATAATGAAATCTTCGGATGACAGGTTTACGAGAATAATGCAAACTTCCCCTCGATAATCCGCATCAATCGTGCCGGGTGAGTTTAATACAGTGATTCCTTTCTTGATGGCTAAACCGCTACGGGGACGCACTTGAGCCTCATATCCTTCCGGTAGGGCTATATATAATCCGGTAGGGACAAGGCAGCGTTGCAAGGGTTTCAATACGATAGGTTCTGTTAAGTTGGCACGGATATCCATTCCTGCGGAAAGTCCGGTAGCGTAAGCAGGAAGCGGATGCTTTGATTTATTTATGATTTGTACGTTCATGAGGCTATTTTATTATATAATAATGTGCGAAAATACGGATTTCATTGCAATAATCTAAACATTTTCATAAAATTAAGCGAATCAGAGGATAAAGGAGGTAATATTAAAGGCTTTTTTATACTTTTGCATATAAAAGATATTCAAAAAGGAAGTAGGATTATGATGAATTGGAGGCAATTAATATCGACGAAGCGTTTTGGAATGGAAGAGTTCCATGAAGCGAGGAAAGATGATCGTTCTGAGTTTCAACGGGATTACGACCGTCTTATTTTTTCGGCTCCTTTTCGTCGTTTGCAAAATAAAACTCAGGTGTTTCCGTTACCGGGCAGTATTTTTGTCCATAATCGTTTAACGCATAGTCTTGAGGTTTCTTGTGTAGGTCGTTCTTTGGGACATGATGTTGCGAAAGCCTTACTTTCCTCTCATCCGGAATTGGAGGATTCTCATGTTTCGGAAATTGGTTCCATCGTGGCAGCTGCTTGTTTGGCTCATGATTTGGGCAATCCGCCTTTCGGACATTCGGGCGAGAGAGCTATTTCTACTTATTTCTCGGAAGGAAAAGGCGTTAGATTGAAGCATGACTTGTCGGATGCCGAGTGGGAAGACTTGATACATTTTGAAGGTAATGCCAATGCACTGCGTTTGCTTACCCATCAGTTTGAAGGAAGACGAAAAGGTGGTTTTGTTATGACTTATTCCACTTTGGCGGCAATTGTGAAATATCCGTATTCTTCCGGTTTGGCAGGAAAGAAATCCAAGTTTGGTTTTTTTCTGAGTGAAGAAGAGGGCTTTCGCAGGATAGCCGAGGAGTTGGGGTTGATATGTTTAAGTGAAAAACCCTTGAAATATGTCCGCCATCCGTTGGTTTATCTGGTAGAGGCTGCCGATGATATTTGTTACCAGATGATGGATATTGAAGATGCGCATAAATTGAAAATACTTACTACAGAGGAGACTAAAGGGCTTTTCATGGAGTATTTCGATGACAGGAAGAAGGAGCGTGCGGAGACAATCTTTAAAATGGTGACCGATGTCAATGAGCAGATTGCATATTTACGCTCTACGGTTATAGGATTGTTGATTCGGGAATGTACAAACGTTTTTATTGATAACGAACAGAAAATTTTGTCGGGAGACTTTGAAGGTGCGTTGATAAAGCACATAAGTGATCGTCCACGATTGGCCTATGAAAGTTCTGCATCTTTGTCGTTTAAAAAGATATATCGTTCGAGTGATGTTTTAGATATAGAACTGGCGGGTTTTAGAATTATTAGTACTTTGATTGATTTAATGATAGAAGCCGTTACTTCACCGGAAAAGGCATATTCGCAATTATTGATAAGCCGGGTATCAAATCAGTACAATATGAATGCTTCTACTCTTTATGGAAGAATTCAAGCGGTTCTCGATTATATTTCCGGAATGACGGATGTGTATGCTCTTGATCTTTATCGGAAAATCAATGGGAATAGCCTGCCTGCGGTTTAGGAATTGAGTCTAAAACAAATCACGGTTGTTTATCTACATAAATTCTTATTTTGGTATATATTTTTAAATTACTTGTTATTGCCTTCACCTTAGCACTATTTGGCGTAAGTTGTTGTTGCATAATCAATAAAAGTGAAGGCATTTTTTGAAGTTAAAAAGTATATGTTTAAAATTTGGAATTTTACCCACTATTTACTGCTTTTCACTTCCTTAAAAAAGTAAATTCACTGGAATTAATTGATAATCAGATGGAAGATCGAAAACGTGATAAGGTGAAGGATGATTCTAGTAATTTCTTTTTTCGTAGTAAACAAGATAAATCATCGTGGTGTTTGTAAAAATCACCTTGATGTTTTTTACAAACACCGTTAGTTTTGAAAAAAACATCAGGTCGATTGCAAACAAACATACGGTCGATTGTTTGCAAACGATAGGAGTTTGTGAACAATTGACCGTATATTAAGTGGCAGTTTTCATTTTTTTATGGGAATGGTCTGTATGTATAGTCATCATTTATTTTCTATTAAAAATATATTGCAATTGGTTTACAATGTCTTCTCCATTTATGTTGATTATAGTATCTACTTTTTCTTGTTCTATATAAACAACGCTGGAATTGTAGAATAAGTCTTTCGGATCATTTATTATTGAATGTTTGATAATGACATTGGGATTTGTTAATCTTTTATTCTCGAAAGCATCTAAGTCTACGTTTATGCCTCTTGAATTAATTATGATAAGCGCCCTGTTGTCATTTACGTGATTTTTGATGGATTCGGAAAATGATAATATACAGTTTCCACATCCTATATCATTGACCACATATATTTTGTTGATATTTTGATCTAGTTTTATATTATATTGTTTATTTAGATAGTTTTTTATCTCTGTTGTCTGAGCATCTTCTTTGTGAGTACATTGCAGAGACGATAATGTCACTACTAAAAAACAGCTATAAATCCAGAAAGTCAAATGTCCTTTTTCCATATTCTTTATCTTTAGTAATTTTTTCTATCATTATTCCTTTGGATGTTATCATTGCAGCTTTGGGGTTATATTCATCTGTATTAAAAACGATCTCTCTCTCTTTATTAAAGAGATTGTCATAAATATAGATTTTAAAAGGATAGCCGAGCTCATCTACACTACTAAAATCTTTGGAGGTTCTTAGAAAGATATAGTATTTATGATTTTTATCATTATAAAGCATATTAGTTATTCTGCACTCTTTGTAAAGTTCTTGTTCTGCGAGTATATCTTCAGAAATTTTGATGTCATTGGCAAACACTATTCCTTCAGGTATCCTATAATTTGAAGGTATTACAGGTATTGTATCTTCTATTTCAAGGGTTCTGAAGTTTAGTTTATAAATATTTCTGTCATGTGCGCTGATAAAAAATAGATCATTATTTAAAAGGGCATATTCCTTGTCACTGGCTCCATATGATTTTATCGATTTAGATTTATTGTAATAGAATTCATTTAAGGTAAATTTTATTTTAGGAGAGTTACTAAAGATGGATTCAACTTTGCATAACATTGGAGAATGCATTCTGTTTTTGAGAATGTATTTGTAATATTCAAGATTGGAAGCAAACGTTGTATCTCCTTTTTCCTTTTTGCCGTCCCATGTTGTAATGAATATTGCATTATTCTCTTTAATGATAGAATTAGGGAAAAAACTACCCCAGAATCGGTATTCATCTTCATTTGTTAAGTTAGACAGGGCACTTAAATCAGTCTTGAAATAAAAAGAATTATTTCGTTTTATTCCGGCCATTATTCTGTTATGATAGGATATAACGATGATAGAGTCTTTAGAAATGATTGATATCCGCCCTATTCTCCCTATGCTGTCTTCTGCTTGCTTTAGTGATATGGAGTCTGTGGATTTTCCTGATAAATCGTAAAATCTGATATAAGGATTAAAGTTTGTTTTTACAAAGAAAATTTCTTCTTTATCGTTTGTTTTGTCTTTATATATTCCTTGATGTGTTTTTAATTCTTCGAATCCTACGTTAAATGTAATTGTTTTATGAGAGTTTTCTTTTTCTTTGTCACATGCAATAAATGATAATGATGCAGTGATAAGTATTGTTATTTTAAAATAGGATGATGTATTCATGATTTATGATTGGTTTTTTACTCTTTCATAAAAGTTAATATTACCTCTGTTACAATTATGTAGAGAGGTAATATGGAGTTTTTATTTATTCCTGTATGCTACTGGTACAACTAGTTCTGTTCTATTATTGCCTGTGCTATTATAGATGTAGAATTCAGTGTTACTGGTTGCGTTGAAATCTTTTTTCAAAACGACTTTATTGTCATTTACTAGCTTTTGTAATTCTGAACCCATAATTGTTTGATTCCATACTGTTCTAGAATCAGAAATTACAATAACTTCTGGGAGACAGCTCCCGTTACCATCAAAACAGTCAACTCCGCCGGTTGCATACATTCTCATTTTTACTTGATCTTTTGTATGGTTAGTAGAAGTAAGAGCTTTTGTTTCTACACCGTTAATTTGGTTAATAAAATTTTGAATTGCATATTCGTTATCGGATACCATTTTTACTTGTGTCATATTATTAGGTGTAATAATTTCTTCTTCATTATTACAGCTAGACATAAGCGTAACGCCTATAAAAAGCATTATTAAAATAGATATAATTTTTGTTCTCATGATTTAAATTTTATAATGTTAGATACTATATTCCCATTTAAAATCATTATCTTTACTCTTGCTTATAGTTGCAAAGCAACGATTTTTATCGGCAGGGAAAGACGGGAATTATTTCTCATTTCCTGTCGATTCAGTTTTATTATTCTAATGGCTGTAACTGTCAAAACTGAATTCAACTTAAACAGGTACAGCCAAATTGCTGATTTTGTTTTTACCTAGCTTGAAAATAGAGTTCATAATTAGGATGATTTAGAAAGACAATAATTTATTCTGTGAGTAAAAAATCTCCCGAAACTTCGTTCCCTTCAGCATCTTGAAAATAAATGCTATATTCTCCATTCTGATATTGAGCTAAATCTACATAAATAGATTTCGCTGTGTTGGTGGTAATTTCACGTTGATAGATTATTCCATCCGGACCAACTACGGTTACAAATACTTGTTGTACTTTTTTTGTAAAATGGATTCCTAATAAAGCTTCACTGATATCTACATGGACAGGTACTATATATTGATTAGTTTTACTTGATGGGTGTCGGTCACTTAGTTTGATTTCATGGTCTGTGGCAAAACTATCCATGCATAATACCATCCATCCGATAATTATTATAAATGCATTTTTCATAATCAATTAAATTTAGTTAGCGTTTTATTGATTGTTTGATACAAAAATAGAGGCAAGAAGTGAATTATGCAAGGAAATGATTGGACAGTTAGGTGGACATTTGTGTCTTATCTTATTATGTTAAGTATATAATATACAGTCAGATATGAAAATATGAATAAAAAAAACGTGGACATTTGGTCTCGTGGGTTGGAATTAGAAGAGAAGTAAAGGACTTTTGGCTTGTATTTTCAATAATCTTTTAAATATTCTTCTAAAGAGATGCCGTCTTGACTGAGATTCATTCTTTCTCGTTTAATGCGGTATTTGCGTTTTTTGAGTGCTTCCTCGTTCATTTCTAATAAAATTATTATATTTTGATTGTTAACTCCCATCTTTAACAAACAGCAAATATAGATGTCATCATTGGTTAGATGAGGATATTCAGTACGTAAGCGTTCCTCGAAGTTATTGTAACAGAAATTGATGGCAGAGAAGAGATTTGCAAGTTCTTGTTCAGACAATATTAATTGGGCTTTAGCTTGTTTCTTTTGGTAAAGATTTAAAGAATTCATAGCTTCTATTCTCTGTACTGTTTTATTCATTTTGAATATTTGTTCTTTTAGTTTTTTCTGTTGTTGTATGTATGATTGGAGCTCTTTTTCCTTCAATGATATATCTTCTTTTAATCCTCTTTCTTTCAGGATATACTCTCTTAATTTATTTTCTTTGTCTTGAACTGCTTGTTTATTCTGTAGTAATTCATTGGTCTTTTGTTGCAGTTGCCGTACGGTCTGCTCCAATAATGTATCTTTGAGGCGGATAATGTTTTCTTTTTTTCTTTCTGATTTATTGTATATATAATAAGTTACAAAAAGAGTAATAAGCAGTACGATGGTAATAGCAAGTATGGCAATACCACGCCTTTGGAGTTTTGCTTTTGATTGTATGTTTTCATTTTGTATCAATGAATAATCATATTTTTTTTGAAGTTCCATTAAGTTACGGTCTCTTTCATAGATTTCAATGGAATCTTTATAAGAGGAGTATAACCTGCTCCACATTAGTGCTTTTTTGTAATTACCTAAGCCTTCTTCTATTCTGGACATTTCGTTTTGGTAGCTGGCAATATTGTAGAGATTGTCAGTTCTTTTACCTTTTTCAATATAATAATAGGCTGAATCGTATTGTTGAAGATCATTAAATATAAGTCCTTTCGTTGCCCAGACATACAGTAAATAAACAGAGTCATTATGAGAATACTTTATGGACTCATTGATTTTTTCTAATGCAGTTGTGAATTGATTGTTTTGCAGGTAAGACATGCTTAAATGCTGATATAACCAAGAAATTTGTTCGTCGCTTTTTAAGTGTTGTGCCAATTTGATTCCTTCCCATACATAAGCTTGAGCCTGTTGAAAGTCTTCTTTGTACATATAGCTCCATCCTATTTCTCCAAGTACGTTGATTAGGCTGACAGTATCTTTGTTCTGTGTTTCATATTCTTTGGCTTTCATTAATTTATTTATTCCTTCTTCGTAAGGAAACTCTGTTTGCAGCAATCTGCCCCAATGATAATAGAGCAAGGCTAATAATTTATTGTTTTGGCATCCGTTTGAAGCTATTGCTGCTTTTTGGAAGTAGGTAAGTGCTCTTTTGCTGTCTTTAGTATCTCGGCAAACTTGTGCCATATAGAAATAACTCCATGCTTTGCGGAGAGAATCTTTTCGGGTAGAATAATAATCGACAGCTATGTGGATGAGTGAATCATTTTCTACCGGAATATAATTCTTATATTGAGCTTGTGTCATAAGTAGGGCATAGAGTGCTGCGTTTTCTCCATATAAGTGTTGCGGATTATTGAATTTCTGTAATATATGCAATGCACTATCTGCATGTTCTGTCATTAATTTGTCAACAGAAAGTAGTAAATTATGTTTTTTATTGATATTATATTGCCATGAGAGTATACCTGCTGTTGTAAGAATAAAAAGAGAGGTAGTGATTATGATTAGATTTTTTTTCATAGTTTATCCTGTTTTGCAAGCAAATATATATAAATATTTTTGAATGCAAAGCAGGCTTTCCCAAGAAAGATAAAAGTAATGTAAATAATTTGTTTATTTACTTGTTTACATCGCTTGGAACATCGGTTTGTTTAGGTTTTTAGAGAATTCTTTTCGATGAATCTTATAAAAAACTATTTTATTTTTGTGATAACTTTATTCGCTCCAGATGTCAGTTGTAAATCCTGAGGATGCTCTTTGATATAAGACTCGATATGACGAATTCTTTTATCTTCAAGTATCTCATCTACGGCAATAAGAATGCCGGTTTCTTCTACATCTCCAAAACCATAGTTGATGGCAGTTCCGAACATACGCATCGTTGGAGAAAGGCTCATATAGGCATTTACCAATGGAGGTATATTATATCCTAATTTTCTGATTTCGCTATTTAGTATTTTATAATCTTCTTTGAAAGTATCTTTATTAAATAGGCGGGCAAGTGTCTCAGGATGTGTTTCCAGTTCCAGCGGTTTCATTGGAGTTATCAGTCCGTCCTTGTCTTCAAAATGTTTGTTTAAGAAATGAAGTATCATATCTCTTCCTTTGCGATTGTAGCTAGGATACATGGTGACCTTTCCGAAGAAATATTTCACGTTGGGCATGACGACGGTTAGTGCTCCCAATCCGTCCCATAAATTATCTAAAGCAAACAGACCTTTGGAACCGGCACGGGTTGATTGGTATTCTAATGTTACAAATGAGCGCCCTAGTTCTATTGTTGTCGGAAGATATTCTTTAATAAATTTATCAGAGAAATTAAACATATGCGACGTGGCCAAAATGGGTTTTCCTTTTTCGTCAAATTGGACGTCAGTTCCGAGAAGATAACGATAACCGCCTAAAATCTCTTCAGCCTCCGGATTCCATACAATTAATTGTTTGTAAGGGTTTTCCATTGTGTCATATTCGTCAATATCCAAAGGTAATCCTGTGCCTCCTCCGGCAGCCCGAAATGCTATCTCACGTAGACGACCGATTTCACGCATGACATTTGGAGAGTCTTGGTGAGTAATTATGTAAATTTCATTATTACTTTTATTAGTGAAACGTAAACGTTTATCCTCAGTCAGTTCTGATTTTAATATTTCCTTACTTATAGGAGCAATAATCTCTTCCATGTGTCTATTGTAATTTCTTCTTTTTACCTATTTACAGTTTATATACAATCTCTTTCACATATTCTGCCCATTGAGCAGGTGTTTTTGATTTATCGAATGTTTGCCATGATATTGGTTTACCAATCGTAATAGTAAATGTTTTATGCCGGTTTTTAAACATTTCATCGGCAAGATAAACCATGGCAATGTTAAATTTAATTCCAAGCATTTTACTGATGTTCGCCAGATTGTAAAAAAAGTTGGAGTTCCTGCCTTCGAAATGGATAGGAACAACATCGCGTTGGCTCTTTACACTTTCAACAATGAAAGATTTTTTCCATTCCAAATCTTTTATAACGCCATTTTGTCGACGGGAACAAAGCCCTGCAGGAAACATAATAAGATGGTTATCCGACTTGAATCCTGCTTCTACCATTGCAGGGAAGTTTCTACCTTGTGAACCGGTTTTATTTACCGGAATAAAAAGTGGAGCAAGATTACGAAGATTCATTAATAGATCATTAACAAGGTATTTTACTTTACCATTGTAATGTTTTCCCAAGATATATCCGAGTGCTACTCCATCTTGTCCTCCAAGCGGGTGATTGGATACGAATGTGTAAAGTCCGTCTTTCGGAAGATTTTCTTCTCCTTTTACTTTGATGTGGATATCCAAAAAATCCATTGTTGCTTCTAGGAAATCTACACCGATTTTATCTTTGGATTCTGCCAAAAAAGGATTGATTTCGTCTTGATGGACGATTTTTTTTAGATACGAAATAACGAACTTAGGAATGTACTTATATTTATCCGGTGCTTTCGTACGTAAGATATTATCTATGTCAATCAAAAAAACAGAGTCTTCTGCCATTGCCTCTCTTAAATTATGAAAGTGCAAAAATAACTCATCTTTTTAATAAATCGCAAAAAAAACGAAAAAAGGAGATGAAAAATAGATATTTTGTTCTTATTCGTCGATAAAATGTAGAATTTGAATTAGGATTGGCATATTTTTACACGTTATACCCGTTGGAATAATGGCTGACAATTAATTACACTCAAACTAAAATGTCTGATTTAATTTTTGCTGCATTCATTGCCTTGAGCTTGTCTTTGAATCGGGTATATTTAATTTTTAGAATACTCTGCAAATCAACTTAATATGTTAAAAATAGCCTGTTGATAACTTATTTAAAAAAAATGCATGGAAAGTTGTGGGGAATTGTGGTGAATTGTGTATTTTTACAGCTCGAAATGTATAATAAGGTGTGGGATATGCAATTTATCGGTAATGTAGAGGCGAAAATGGATGCAAAGGGAAGGGTCTTCTTTCCGGCTTCATTTAGAAAACTCCTTCAGGCAGAAGGACGTCTGATTATGCGTAAGGATATTTATCAGGATTGCCTTGTTCTTTATCCGGAAGATATATGGAATCGACAGCTTGAGGATTTGCGTAGTCGTTTGAATCGTTGGAATCCCTCTCACCAAATGTTGTATCGTCAGTTTGTTTCGGATGTGGAAGTCATTAATCTTGATGCTAATGGAAGAATCTTAATACCGAAACGCTATCTGAAAATATGTGGGATAGTCTTGGATGTTCGTTTTATTGGTATGGATGATACTATTGAGATTTGGGCAAAAGAGAAAGTTGATGTCCCGTTTATGGAGCCGGAGGTATTCGGTAGAGAGCTGGAGAAAATAATGAGTGCAGAACCTTTTAATGAGAAACGTGAAGAATGAATGAAAATGTTATATACCATGTACCGGTGTTATTGAAAGAAAGTGTGGACGGAATGAATATTCGTCCTGATGGTACTTATGTAGATATGACATTTGGCGGTGGTGGTCATTCCCGTGAGATACTTGGTCGTTTAGGTGATGGAGGTAGGTTGTTGGGGTTTGATCAGGATGCGGATGCGGAGAATAATATCGTAAATGATGAGCATTTTACTTTTGTTCGTAGTAATTTTCGGTATCTGAAGAATTTTTTGCGGTATTATGATGTTGAAAGTGTAGATGCAATTCTTGCTGATTTAGGTGTCTCATCTCATCATTTTGATGATGTCGACAGAGGCTTTTCTTTTCGTTTTGATGGAAAACTGGATATGCGGATGAATAAACGTGCAGGAATAACTGCTGCGGATATTGTAAATACGTATGATGAGGAAAAGTTAGCGGATATATTCTATTTATACGGAGAGTTGAAAAATAGTCGTAAACTGGCAGCTTTCATCATAAAAGCGCGAGCTGACAAACAAATAGAAACTACTGAAGATTTTTTGGAGATTATAAAACCATTGTTTGGACGGGAACGGGAGAAAAAGGAATTGGCTAAGGTGTTTCAGGCTTTGCGTATTGAAGTGAATCGGGAAATGGATGCTTTAAAGGAGATGCTGAATGCTGCCGTTGAGGTCTTAAAACCGGGTGGGCGATTGGTTGTCATTACTTATCACTCTTTAGAAGACCGAATGGTGAAGAATATGATGAAAGCAGGAAATGTAGAGGGCAAGGAAGATAAAGATTTCTTTGGTAATTTAATGACGCCTTTTAAGTTGGTTAATACAAAAGTGATTGTGCCCAATGACGATGAAATAGCCCGTAATCCACGTTCGAGAAGCGCAAAATTGAGAATAGCAGAAAAGAAGTGAGTGATATGGAAGAACAAAATATTATAAACGAGACATCAAAAGGGCAGAAGCAAAAAAAGAATACTTCTGGTAAAGGAATGTCGTTGAAAAGCATCCTTGGCGGAGATATTTTAGCCAATGATTTTCTCAAGCGGCAAACTAAGCTTTTAATTTTAATTATGATATTGACGATATTTTATATCAGCAATCGTTATTCCTGTCAGCAGGAGATGATAGAAATAGATAAGTTGAAAAAGGATTTGACGGATATTAAATATGATGCTTTGACACGTTCGTCAGAGCTAATGGAGAAAAGTCGTCAATCTCGTATAGAGGAATATATATCTACGCAGCAAAGCGAATTACAGACAGCTACTAATCCTCCTTATTTAATAAAAAAGTAAGTTATGCCGGTGAATAAGAAAAGTATCATGACACGTTATTCGCTCATCACGTTGGTGATGGCGCTGACTGGTGTGATTATTATCATAAAAGCAGGTATTACGATGTTTGCGGAAAGAGATTATTGGCAGGCGGTGGCAGATCGTTTCAAGAAAGAAAATGTTATAGTAAAACCTAACCGTGGCAATATCATTTCTTCTGATGGTAAACTGATGGCAAGTAGTCTTCCCGAATACCAAATATATATGGATTTCCAGGCCGGTGGAGAAAAAAAAGATACGATGATGATCAATCACATGGATGAGATATGTGAAGGTCTGCATAAAATATTTCCGGATAAAAGTGCGAAAGAGTTCAAACAGCATCTCTTGAAAGGACGTAAAAAGAAAAGTCGTAATTATTTGATTTACCCAAAGCGCGTTTCTTATATACAATATAAAGAAGCGAAGCGGTTGCCTGTTTTCAATCTTACTAAATATAAAGGAGGGTTTCATGAATTGGCATTTAACCAACGAAAGCAGCCGTTCGGTTCTTTGGCTACACGTACGTTGGGTAGAGTATTTGCTGCCAAAGACTCAGCTGTGAATGGTTTGGAACTTTCGTTTGACAGTATATTGAAAGGTAGGAATGGAATAACCCATCGCCAAAAGGTGATGAATAAATATCTGAATATTACGGATGTCCCCCCTGTTGACGGGTGTGATATTATTACAACTATTGATGTCGGTATGCAGGATATAGCAGAAAAAGCATTGGTCGACAAGCTAAAAGAGATTGATGCCAACGTGGGTGTTGCTCTTTTGATGGAGGTTTCTACCGGTGAGGTGAAAGCTATTGTCAATATGACGAAATGTAGTGACGGCGTTTATCGTGAAATCAAGAACAATGCTATATCCGATATGATGGAGCCTGGTTCTGTCTTTAAGACTGCTGCTCTTATGGTGGGATTGGAAGATGGAGTAATTAGTCCGGATGATGGCGTTGATACAGGTAATGGAGTGATGATGATGCATGGACGTCCTATGAAAGATCATAATTGGCGTAGAGGTGGGTATCAATATCTGACTCTTCCACAGATCCTGATGTATTCGTCTAATATTGGTGTGTCTTATCTTATTGATAAGCATTATTTTGATAATCCGGATAAATTTGTGGACGGTATTTATCGTATCGGAATTAATCAACCTTTACATCTGCAAATACCCGGTGAAGGAACTCCTAATATACGTCGTCCTAAAGATGGTCGTTGGTCTAAAACTGCGTTGGCATGGATGTCTATTGGATATGAAACACAAATTCCGCCAATGAACGTATTGACATTTTATAATGCTATAGCAAATAATGGTGTAATGGTGCGTCCTAAATTCGTGAAAGCGATTGCTAGGAATGGTGAGATTCTGAAAGAGTATCCTACAGAAATCATGAATCCTGCTATCTGTTCACCAAAGACTTTAAAGATAATTCAGGATATGTTGGAAATGGTGGTAAGTAAAGGTTTAGGGAAATCGGCCGGTTCCAAACAATTCCATGTCTCCGGTAAAACAGGTACGGCACAGGTTTCGCAAGGTGCGAAAGGTTATAAATCGGGTCAAGTAAACTATTTACTTAGTTTTGCCGGTTATTTCCCGTCCGAGACTCCCCAATACAGTTGTATGGTAGCAATTCAGAAATCCGGCACTCCGGCTTCCAGCGGTTGGTCTGCGCAAGTCTTCAGTAAAATAGCGGAGAGGGTTTATGCGAAAAATCTTACTGATAATCTAGCGAATGCAATAGACTCGAATTCTGTAGTAATACCTAATGTGAAGGCTGGTGATGTTAATAAATCAAAGTATATATTGGATGCCCTAAAAATTCAGAATCAACCTCAGTTTACGTTGGCAAAGTCTGATAAACCAATTTGGGGAAGCGCGCAAGTAAGTCCGAATGCCGTGATTTTAAGCCATAGGGATATTTTAAGAGATTTCGTTCCGAGTGTTATCGGTATGGGGGCGAAGGATGCGGTATATTTATTAGAAAGTAAAGGTCTGAGAGTCAATCTTTCCGGAGTGGGAAAGGTATACTCCCAAAGTATTTCGCAAGGAACACTTGTAAGAAAAGGCCAGACAATTGGATTGATTTTAAAATAAATGTAATAAGCCATGAAATTAGAAGAACTTCTTAAACATATACAAGTCAGCGAGATTGTAGGGAGTCAGCAAGTTGAAATTACGGGTGTAAATATGGATTCCAGATTAGTTCAGTCCGGACATTTATTTATTGCAGTAAAGGGCACACAGGCTGATGGGCATAGTTATATCTCTAAAGCAATAGAAAAGGGAGCTGTCGCTATTTTGTGTGAAACCATTCCGTCTGAACGTTTGAAGGAAGTAACTTATATTTGTGTACAAGACAGTGAAGACGCTGTCGGGAAAGTGGCTACGGCTTTTTATGATGATCCGACTTCTAAACTTGAGTTGGTTGGTGTAACCGGAACAAATGGCAAAACGACAATTGCCACCTTATTATATAATATGTTTCGTCATTTCGGTTATAAGGTAGGTTTGATTTCTACTGTTTGCAATTATATTGATGAAGAAGCTATTCCGACTGACCATACTACTCCGGATCCGATTACCTTGAATAAGTTGCTTGGGCAGATGGCCGATTCTGGATGTAAATATGCTTTTATGGAAGTTAGTTCGCATTCAATTGCACAAAAACGGATAAGTGGATTGAAGTTTGCCGGAGGCATCTTTACTAATTTGACGCGTGATCATTTAGATTATCATAAGACGGTTGAAAATTATCTGAAAGCTAAAAAGAAGTTCTTCGATGATATGCCGAAGAATGCATTTTGCCTGACTAACTTGGATGATAAGAATGGGTTGGTGATGATGCAAAATACCAAAGCGAAGGTCTATACTTATTCTCTGAGAAGTTTATCAGATTTTAAAGGAAAGATATTGGAATCCCATTTCGAAGGTATGATTCTAAATTTCAATGAAAAAGAGTTGGCTGTCCAATTTATCGGTAAGTTTAATGCATCCAATTTGTTGGCTGTATTCGGGGCTGCTTGCTTGTTGGGTAAAAAGGAAGAAGACGTATTGGTCGCTTTAACAACATTGCGTCCTGTTGCCGGTCGTTTTGATTCAATGCGTTCGTCGAAAGGGTATACGGCAATTGTAGATTATGCACACACTCCTGATGCCTTGGTGAATGTATTGAATGCAATCCATGAAGTTTTGGAAGGAAGAGGGCAGGTAATAACTGTCGTAGGTGCCGGAGGGAATAGGGATAAAGGAAAACGACCGATTATGGCGCAAGAAGCTGTAAAAGGAAGTGATCGAGTTATCATAACCTCCGATAACCCCCGTAACGAAGAACCGCAGGATATTATTGACGATATGATGGCGGGGCTGAATGCAGAACAGAGGGGTAAGGTCTTAACAATTGTAGATAGAAAAGAAGCTATCCGTACGGCATGTATGTTGGCACAGCCGGGAGATGTCATTCTTGTTGCTGGTAAAGGCCATGAGAATTATCAGGAAATTAAGGGAGTAAAGCATCATTTTGATGACAAAGAGATATTGAAAGAAGTGTTTGAACATGAATAATTAGATGTTATGTTATACTATTTATTTCAGTTTTTAGAGAAGTTTGATTTTCCCGGAGCAAGAATGTTCGGTTATGTATCATTCCGTTCATTAATAGCCGTTATCCTTGCATTACTGATTTCTGCAATATTCGGTTCCAAATTTATTAGTATATTGAAGAGGAAGCAGATAACCGAGACACAACGGGATGCATCAATTGATCCTTTCAACGTCAATAAGAAAGGGGTACCGACAATGGGAGGAATTATTATTATTGTAGCTACACTTATACCTTGTCTCTTATTGGGTAAGCTTCATAATGTCTATATGATCTTAATGCTCATTACTACTGTCTGGCTTGGTACTCTTGGTTTTCTGGATGATTATATTAAGGTGTTCAAGAAGGATAAAGAAGGATTACATGGGAAGTTTAAGATTATTGGTCAGATTGGTCTTGGGCTGATTGTCGGACTAACACTTTATCTGAGTCCAGACGTTGTTATACGTGAAAATATCGAGATGCAACGTGCTGGTGAAGTGGTAGAAATAGTTCATAAGAGCCAAAGTGTGAAGTCTACGCAAACCACTATTCCTTTTTTTAAGAATAACAACTTTGATTATGCCGATTTAGTAGGTTTCATGGGAGATTATGCTCAACCTGTAGGATGGATTATTTTTGTGTTGGTGACAATTTTTGTAGTAACGGCAGTATCCAATGGTGCTAATTTAAATGATGGAATGGATGGTATGGCTGCGGGCAACTCGGCCATAATAGGACTAACCCTTGGTATATTGGCTTATGTGTCTAGCCATATTGAATATGCGGGATATCTTAATATTATGTATATTCCCGGAAGTGAAGAACTGGTAATTTATATCAGTGCATTTATCGGAGCTCTAATAGGATTTTTATGGTATAATGCATTTCCGGCACAAGTCTTTATGGGAGATACGGGGAGCCTGACAATAGGTGGAATTATTGCAGTATTGGCTATTATTATTCATAAAGAATTATTGATTCCAATCTTATGTGGCGTCTTTTTAGTTGAGAATTTATCCGTGATTCTTCAAGTCAGATATTTTAAGAAAGGAAAGAAGAGAGGAGTTGCTCAACGAATTTTCAAAAGGACACCTATTCATGATCATTTCAGAACGACAATAGCTCAGTTGGATCCCAACTGTACCTATATATTTACTAAGCCAACCAATGTATTCCATGAATCGAAGATTACGGTTCGATTCTGGATTGTTACGATTGTATTGGCTGCAATAACGATTATAACTTTAAAGATAAGATAAAAATGGCTAAGAGAATTGTCATATTAGGGGCTGGTGAAAGTGGTGCCGGAGCAGCTGTTTTGGCAAAAAAGAAAGGCTTCGATGTGTTTGTATCGGATATGTCTGTCATTAAAGATATATATAAAGAACTTTTGGTTTCTAAAAATATTCAGTGGGAGGAAGAACACCATACGGAGGAATTGATATTGAATGCGGATGAAGTTATAAAAAGTCCCGGTATACCTAATGATGCTCCGATGATTCTTAAATTGAAAGCTAAAGGAATTCCTGTTATATCTGAAATAGAATTTGCAGGAAGATATACAAATGCAAAGATGATTTGTATTACCGGTAGTAATGGTAAGACTACTACTACTTCATTAATTTATCATATTTTTAAGAGTGCAGGGCTGAATGTCGGGTTAGCTGGAAATATAGGACAAAGTCTGGCATTACAGGTTGCGGAATGTAATTATGATTATTATGTGATTGAGCTGAGTAGTTTTCAGTTGGATAACATGTATGATTTCCGTGCTAATATTGCTGTACTAATGAATATCACTCCTGACCATTTGGATCGTTACGATCACAAGATGCAGAATTATGTGGATGCCAAATTCCGTATTATTCAGAATCAGACAGATGAGGATGCTTTTATTTTTTGGAATGATGACCCGATTATCCAGCAAGAGCTGCATAAATATGGCATTCATGCGAGACTCTATCCGTTTTCTGCTATTAAAGAAGAGGGAGTAAAAGCTTATGCAGAAGATCATAAGGTCTATTTTACAGAACCAATGGCTTTCAATATGGAACAAGAGGAATTGGCTTTGACCGGTACACATAACTTATATAATTCGCTTGCTGCCGGTATTTCTGCAAACCTTGCCGGTATACGTAAAGAGTGTATCCGTGCAGCATTGAGTGATTTTAAAGGAGTGGAACATCGTCTTGAAAAGGTCACCCGCGTACGGGGTATTGATTTTATTAATGATTCCAAAGCGACGAACGTGAATTCTTGTTGGTATGCACTTCAAAGTATGACGACAAAGACAATTCTGATTTTGGGTGGTAAGGATAAAGGAAATGATTACACGGAAATAGAGTCGTTGGTTAAAGAAAAGTGCAGTGGTTTAGTCTATCTGGGATTACATAATGAAAAGTTACATGATTTCTTTGATAAGATGGGATTGCCAGTTGCGGATGTTCAAAGTATGAAAGATGCAGTAGACGCTGCATATCAAATGGCTAAAAAAGGAGAAACTGTGTTGTTGAGTCCTTGTTGTGCAAGTTTTGACCTTTTTAAAAGTTACGAGGATCGTGGTGATCAGTTTAAAGAATGTGTTAGAAACTTATAATACTAAATAATGGATTTTGTAGGTAAATTATTCAAGGGTGATAGGGTGATATGGATTATATTCCTTTTCCTGTGTTTGATATCCATCGTGGAGGTCTATAGTGCGTCGAGTACGTTGACTTACAAGAGCGGGAATCATTGGGGACCTATTACGCAGCATATTATCATTCTTACAGTTGGTGTCGTCATCGTTTTACTTGTTCACAATATCAACTATAAATGGTATCAGGTATTACCTATTTTTCTCGTACCTTTTTCTGCTATTTTGTTAGCTGTTGTTTCGTTATTAGGGGCAATGACGAATGGTGCAGCTCGTTGGATGAATATTTTCGGAATCCAGTTTCAACCTTCTGAGATTGCTAAGATGGCAGTTGTTATTGCGACAGCACTCATCCTATCGAAAATGCAGGAAGAAAATGGTGCTAACCGGAAAGCGTTTAAATATATAATGTGGATTACCGCTGTAATTTGTTTGCTTATTGCACCGGAGAATCTTAGTACGGCTGCTTTGCTTTTTGGAGTAGTCGTTTTGATGATGTTTATAGGTCGTGTGCCTTTTGGTCAGCTTGGTAAAATGATTGGAATACTTGCTCTTGCCGGAGCATTGGGAGCCGGTACTTTGGTTGCTATTCCTTCGGATACATTACATAATACTCCGGGGCTTCACCGTTTGGAAACATGGCAGAATCGCTTTAAGAATTTCTTTGAAAACAAAGATGCTGTACCTCCCGAGAAGTTTGATATTGATAAAGATGCACAGATTGCTCACGCTAATATTGCTATAGCAACAAGCAATGTTGTCGGTAAGATGCCGGGAAACAGTATTCAACGCGATTTTCTGTCTCAAGCATTTTCTGATTTTATCTTTGCCATCATTATCGAAGAGTTAGGCTTGATAGGTGGTGCTTTCGTCGTATTCTTATATATATGTTTGTTGGTACGAGCCGGAAAGATAGCTAAAAAGGCAAAAGGGAATTTCGCTACTTTTCTTGTTATGGGAATTGGACTGATATTGGTTACCCAGGCCATATTGAATATGTGTGTTGCAGTGGGATTGTTCCCCGTTACGGGTCAGCCCTTGCCTCTCATTAGTAAAGGAGGAACTTCTACGCTTATTAATTGTGTTTATATCGGTATGATTTTAAGTGTAAGCAGATATACATTGGAGCAAGAAGAAAAAGAAAAATTAGCAGGGGAAGCCTTAATACAGGATGAACCAACAGCGGAGTCTTTGCAAGATGAGGTTATTATTGAATAAATAGTAGGATTGTCTGTTGATTTAGATAGTTTATTTATACTTTTGTTTGTTGATATACAACTGGAGAATGAAAGAAAATTTGAGAATAATAATCAGTGGCGGAGGAACCGGAGGACATATCTTTCCGGCTGTTTCTATCGCGAATGCTATTAAAGAACAGCATCCTGATGCAGAAATTCTTTTTGTCGGTGCAGAAGGCCGGATGGAAATGCAGCGTGTGCCTGCTGCCGGATACAAAATAGAAGGCTTACCTATTTGCGGGTTCGACCGTAAGAACCTGTTGAAAAACTTTGCGGTGCTGTATAAGTTGGCAAAAAGCCAGTTGAAAGCACGAAGGATTATAAAGAAATTCAGACCATATGCAGCTGTTGGTGTAGGAGGATATGCAAGCGGACCTACTCTTAAAGTCGCAGGAATGATGGGCATTCCTACATTAATACAGGAACAGAATTCTTATGCCGGAGTAACGAATAAGCTGTTGGCAAAGAAAGCCAAAAAGATATGTGTGGCTTATGATGGTATGGAGAAGTTCTTCGAAAAAGATAAGATTATCCTAACTGGCAATCCGGTGAGACAAGGCTTACTGAATGCGCATATTACAAAAGAAGAGGCTGTTGCGTCTTTTGGCTTAGATCCGAATAAGAAAACGATATTGATTGTTGGAGGCAGTCTTGGTGCCCGTACTTTGAATCAATGTATGATTGCCGGATTAGGAAAGATAAAAGCATCGGATGTACAGTTTATCTGGCAGACTGGTAAAATCTATTTTGAACAGGCAAAGACGGCTGTTGCCAAGGCTGGAGATTTACCTATGCTATATGTGATGGATTTTATTTCTAAAATGGAAGATGCTTATAGTGCCGCAGATTTAGTAATATCTCGTGCCGGCGCAGGATCTATTTCTGAATTTTGTTTGTTAAGTAAGCCTGTAGTGCTAGTTCCTTCTCCAAATGTTGCAGAAGATCACCAGACAAAGAATGCATTGGCTTTGGTTGAAAAAGATGCCGCATTATATGTTAAAGACAGTGAGGCAAATGAGAAGCTGCTGGATGTGGCAATGGAAACTGTTCATAAAGAAGATATTTTAAAAGGTTTAAGTGCGAATATTGCTAAATTGGCTCATGTTGATTCGGCAAATATCATTGCAGAAGAAGTTTATAAGTTGGCGGAGAAATATAAAAAGGGACATGGATATTGATACCATTAAATCGGTCTATTTTATCGGTGCGGGAGGCATAGGCATGAGTGCACTGGTACGATTCTTCCTTTCTAAAGAGAAGAAAGTTGCCGGGTATGACCGTACTCCAAGTGAATTGACCGAAAAGTTGATAGAGGAAGGGGCTGATATACACTATAAGGAAGATGTTGATTTAATACCGGATAGTTTTCGGAGTAAAGAGGAAACATTAGTCGTTTATACACCGGCTATACCTCAGGATCATCAGGAACTAAAATTCTTTGTAGAGAACGGTTTTGAAATCCACAAGCGTTCGCAGGTATTGGGTATGATAACCCGCTCGGCTAAAGGTTTGTGTGTTGCCGGTACACACGGTAAGACGACGACTTCTACCATGGCTGCACATCTGCTGCATCAATCCCATATTGATTGTACTGCTTTCTTGGGAGGAATCTCAAAGAATTATGGTACAAATTTAATATTGTCGGATAAAAGTGAATTCATTGTTATCGAGGCTGATGAGTTTGACAGGTCATTCCATTGGTTGTCTCCTTATATGTCCGTAATTACGGCTACCGATCCTGATCATTTGGATATTTATGGTACGAAAGAGGCTTATCTTGAAAGTTTTCGTAAATATACAACGCTTATCCAACCGGGAGGCTGTCTGATTATCCGTAAGGGAGTAACCTTAAAACCGGAAGTACAGGACGGAGTGAAGGTGTATACTTATTCTAAGGATGAAGGAGATTTTCATGCAGAGAATATACGCATCGGTAATGGGGAGATTTTTATTGATTTTGTTACTCCGACGGAGACGATTAGAGATGTTCAGTTGGGGGTTCCGGTAACCATTAATATAGAAAATGGTGTTGCCGCAATGGCGTTGGCATGGCTTAATGGTGTGACGGCAAAAGAGATAAAGGATGGGATGGCAAGTTTCAGAGGTGTAGACCGTCGTTTTGATTTCAAAATAAAGAATGATAAAGTGGTGTTTTTGAGTGACTATGCCCATCATCCGGCTGAAATAAAGCAAAGTGTGATTTCTATCCGTGAATTATACAGGGATAAAAAGATTACGGCAATATTCCAACCGCACCTGTATACACGTACCAGGGATTTTTATAAAGAATTTGCCGAAAGTCTTTCGTTGTTGGATGAAGTGATATTGGTTGATATCTATCCGGCTCGCGAACAGCCGATACCGGGCGTAAGCAGTCAGTTGATTTATGATAATTTGCGTCCCGGAATTGAAAAGATGGTTTGTCGCAAGGAAGATATATTGGATGTTTTAAAGGATAAGAAGATAGAAGTTTTGATAACTCTTGGAGCAGGGGATATAGATAACTATGTACCTGAAATCCAGAAATTGCTTAATAATAGATGATAAAGAAGGTCTTATTATTCATTGTTTTATTGCTTATCATTGCATATTTGATTATTGCATTGACAGCCTTTAGTGGTAAACCTGCCGACCAGGTCTGCCAAAGGGTTGAATTGATTATAAAAGACAGTGTCAATGCCGGATTTATAACCAGAGACGAAGTGGGTAGCCTTTTACGAAAGAAAGGGCTTTATCCGATTGGAAAGAAGATGGAAAGTATACGGACGGATTTGCTTGAAAAACAATTGAATGAACATCCTTTAATAGAAAATGTTGAATGTTATAAAACTCCTGGAGGCTCTCTTTGTGTCGAAGTTACCCAGCGTTTGCCCATTCTAAGAGTAATGAGTAATAAAGGGGAAAACTATTATATTGATAATAAAGGCAAGATTATGCCACCGGAAGCGAATTGTGTAGCCCATCTGGCTATTGTAACCGGAAATGTAGATAAGACGTTCGCAACAAAAGATTTATATAAGTTCGGTTTGTTTCTTCAGAATGACAAGTTTTGGGATGCGCAGATTGAACAGATTAACGTAACACCTGAGAAAGAAGTAGAATTGGTTCCTCGTGTTGGTGAGCATATTGTGTTCCTTGGTAAGATTGATAATTTTGAAGAGAAGCTGGCTAAGTTGAAACTCTTTTATGAGAAAGCTTTGAATCAGGTAGGATGGAACAAATATAGCAGAATCAGTTTGGAATTCAATAATCAGATAATTTGTACTAAAAAGGAGTAAGATATGGCAGTAACAGATTTTATTGTGGCTATCGAACTGGGGTCGTCCAAGATTACCGGAATAGCGGGAAAGAAAAATAGTGATGGGAGTATTTATGTACTGGCTTGTGCCAGTGAAGATTCATCCTCATTCATTAGAAAGGGAGTGATTTATAATTTGAATAAAACTGCACAAAGTCTGACTTCAATTATCAATAAGTTGGAGGGTAAACTGGGTGCGACTATCGCTAAGGTGTATGTCGGTATAGGCGGTCAGTCCTTGCGTACAGTTAAGAATACGGTTGTCCGTCACTTAGAAGGGGAGAATACGATTTCGGAAGAGTTGGTTGCCGAAATTAATGATGAAAATATTCAGGTTCCTTTAATTGATTTGGATATTTTGGATGTAGCACCGCAGGAATATCGTATCGGAAATAACTTTCAGATAGATCCGGTAGGTGTGTTGAGTAATCATATTGAAGGCCGTTTCTTAAATATCATAGCCCGTGATTCTGTTAAGAAGAACTTGGAGAAATGTTTTGCTCAGGCAAATATTGAAGTTGCCGACTATTTTATATCTCCGATTGTTACCGCTGATGTGGTATTGTCTGATACAGAAAAGCGTTCTGGTTGTGCATTGGTTGATTTAGGAGCAGATACTACTACGGTTTCCGTATATAAAAACAACATTCTGCGTCATCTTACGGTATTGCCTATCGGCGGAAACAGCATTACACGTGATATATGTAATCTCCAAATCGAGGAGTCTGAGGCCGAGCAGTTGAAAAAGCAATACGGAAGTGCTGTTAATGAACCGGAGGCAGAAGGCGAATCACCCAAGACTGTAGAACTTAATGATAAACGTGTCATTGAGGAAAAGATTTTGAACGATATAATAGAAGCACGTACAGAGGAAATTGTAGCCAATATCTGGAATCAAATTCAGGTGTCCGGTTATGAAACGCAGCTTTTGGCAGGGATTATCCTGACAGGCGGAGGGGCTAATTTAAAGAATATTGAAGAAGTCATTCGTAAAAAGACCAAGATAGAAAAGATTAAGATCGTTCGTTCTGTTTTGCAGGGAGTAAAAGCCTGTGAACCGGATATGATAAAAAGTGATGCCACCTATAATACTGTTCTGGGGCTCATGTTTGCCGGAGAGGATAATTGTTGTAAACCGGAAGAAGTTAAACCTGTAAATTCGTTGTTGGAAGATGCTGAAGAAGAGGGGGGAGCAGCTGTCACTCTTGATGAAGCAGAAAGAAAACTTCGGGAAGAGGACAGAAAGCAACGTGAAGAGGAAAAACGATTGAGGAAGGAACAGCTGGAAGAAGAAAAACGGCGCAAGAAAGAAGAGAAAAAGAACAAGAAAAGTTGGTTTGATAAGGTGAAAGAGTCCGGAACAAACGCACTTGGAACTCTTTTCGACGATGAAGATAAATAAAACGAGTAATTTACATCATATAAAAAAGGTACAGTTATGACAGATAATAATCAACTTATGCCATTTGATTTCTCCGGCGATGAAACTCCCAGTATCATCAAAGTTATCGGTGTGGGAGGCGGAGGTGGTAATGCCGTTAATCACATGTATAAAGAAGGCATACATGGTGTAACATTTGCTCTTTGTAATACGGATAATCAGGCTCTTGCTAAATCTCCTATCCCGGTAAAATTGCAGTTGGGGCCTACGATAACCCACGGACTTGGAGCCGGGAATAACCCTCCTAAGGCAAAAGATGCCGCAGAGGAGAGTATTGAAGATATAAAACATTTATTGAGCGATGGCACTCAGATGGTGTTCATCACAGCCGGTATGGGTGGTGGAACCGGTACGGGAGCAGCTCCGGTGGTTGCCCGCGTAGCCAAAGAAATGAATATCCTGACAGTCGGTATCGTTACGATTCCATTCTTGTTTGAAGGTAAAGAGAAAATCATACAGGCTATCGAAGGGGTGGAACAGATAAAACAGAATGTGGACGCATTGATGATTATCAATAACGAACGTCTTCGTTCTATTTATTCCGATCTTACCTTTATCAACGCATTTACCAAGGCGGATGATACCTTGTCTATCGCCGCAAAAAGTATTGTCGAAATTATTACCGAACAAGGTATTATGAATCTTGACTTTGCCGATGTAAGTACTACGTTGCGTAATGGCGGTGTGGCTATCATCAGTACCGGATTGGGCGATGGAGACAATCGTGTGGAAAAAGCCATTCAGGATGCGCTTCATTCGCCTTTGCTTAATAATACGGATATTGTCAATGCGCAGAAAGTGTTGATTAACCTGACATTTAGCGAGAGTGCCAATTTTATGATGGATGAAGTTGGTGCTATTCATGATTTCATGAAGAAACTTAATCCGAATGTAAAAGTCATTTGGGGATATGCGACGGATAATTCTTTAGATACATCCGTTAAAATAACGCTTTTGGCATCCGGTTTCGATGTGAAGGATTTTGCCGGAGAAGAGATTACCGACGAGATAGAAGATGCAAAACAGAAGAAGATAACCGATGTTTACGGTGCGGATCTTATTTCGGGCATACAGCGTGCACGTGCCAAGAAACGTCATCTTTATATCTTCTCTCCGGAAGATTTGGACAATGACGATATTATTTCAATGGTAGAGATGTCACCTACTTACCAGCGTGATAAAGCTACATTGGATACTATCTGCTCGAAAGCGGTTGTCGAAACGGAAGCATTTGAAGAGGATGCCTCGGATGAAAACTCTAGAATAATAACATTTTAAAAACAGAATAGATTATGGACTTATTTGATCAGATCAGCAATGATATCAAGGAGGCTATGAAGGCCAAAGATAAAGTGAAACTGGAAACGTTGAGAAACATTAAGAAATTCTTTCTTGAAGCTAAGACTGCTCCGGGAGCAAATGATACGTTGACAGATGAGGCTGCGATGAAAATTATACAGAAACTTGCCAAACAGGGGAAGGATGCAGCCGAGATTTATATCGGGCAGGGGCGTCAGGATCTTGCCGATGAGGAATTGGCTCAGGTAAAAGTTATTGAAACCTATTTGCCGAAGCAAATGTCTGCCGAAGAATTGGAAGCTGCTCTTAAAGCTATTATTGCAGAGGTAGGAGCTACAGATGCAAAAGATATGGGTAAAGTGATGGGTGTAGCTACCAAACAACTTGCGGGAAAAGCAGAGGGACGTGCTATCTCCAGTATGGTGAAGCAGTTACTAGGGTAATACAAGATACTTTAAAATTAAGATACGGTCGATTGTTTGCAAACGATAGGAGTTTGTCGGCAATCGACCGTATCTTTGTTTACAAACGACCGTACGATTTTTTTAATCAATCTGATGATTTTTAAAAACATCAAGGTTATTTTATAAATCGCCTAAGGGAGCGTTGGTGATCACTCAAGGGGACGACAGCTACCGCTCCCTTGAGCGTTGGCTTACATCTACTGGAGCGTAAACTGATACTCCCTTAGGCGTTTTAGTTTATTTATTCTGCCAATTTAGCTGTTATTCAACTTTTACTTTGACTTGCCTTCACCTTAGCACTTTTGCTCTTATATTATTGATTACTATTTAATTAAAGTGAAGGCGCTGTTTTTTGAAGTGCACCCCCAAAGTTGGATAGTTAATTTTGTACCGTCCCATTTTTAATTTTCAGCTGTCTTGTCCTGCTATAGGTTGACTCAAACAGATCATCAAATGAGTTCAAAAGAATTAAAAAAAGTAGTACAACGTCGTGGTCAAATGGGCAGGGCTTATCCAGTTTGCTTACGTACAGCAGTCCTCCGCG
>ENA-USUG01000112-USUG01000112.1-human-gut-metagenome-genome-assembly--contig:-NODE-112-length-108839-cov-7.276227_pt1 | contig 108839 bp, 84 predicted proteins | sample MGYA00250059_ERZ773394 | MGnify/ENA primary metagenome ERZ773394 (study PRJEB29103, sample SAMN06111957) | human gut metagenome | biome: human gut; feature: ankylosing spondylitis patient; material... | reverse complement strand
TTTGACAGGCGTTCTACCAATGCTGCTTCAGAATCTTTTAATGCCAGAATTAAAGCGTTTAGAACACAGTTCAGGGGCGTAAAGGATAAAGCATTCTTCTTGTACAGATTAACTAAGTTATATGCATAATAGGAAATCCATCAGGGTTTTACGTTGATCCAAAATTCGGGACCATGTGTATGGAGAGATTAATAAAATTAATCTCTCTGTTAAGTTCAACGGCACACGACTTTTGCCGATTGCCCAACCTGATTTTACCCCCCAAAGCCATTCCTCAATCTTTAGCTTTGAGCCGAATTGTACAATGGTATTACCAATGATAATTTTTCTGAGAATCGGAAAAACAGCATCGGGATTTGCTTCTGTCCTCTCCGTGTCACCCTCTCGTTTGAGGTAAAAGAACTCGCAACTATATACAACACTTGGTACAATAAAGTATATAATTACGTCATTTTATACCTCTTAATAAATGAATAATTTTCTGCAATTTCAGATACAAAGTAACCTCCATACAAAATAATTTAAAATGATTACGAAAAGGTATATAACCTAATTTATGTCGCAAACAGAAATCTAACCTATTTATTTCAATCTGACTTAGATGAAAACGGAACTTATCCAATATATATTCTTGTTCTTTTTTAGAAAATACAGTTCTATATTTTAAAAAATATGAATATTCTCCAATAATATTTTTCCAACGTATGTCTTCTTGTTTTGATATAATTATTTCGTTTACTCTTTCTGCTATCAATGTTTTTTTCAAATTTAAGCCAGCATCCATTAAATCAAAATGAAAAATACTACATTTCTTTGTCATTGAATCTATATGTTGCCGATAATAATAAATTGCATCAGAAAGACGAACCTCCCGACAATGCAAAAAGTGAATACGAGAAGTATTATCATCACTGTGCAGTTTACTCGTATCGTCATATGGGTATTTCTGGTGAATATCATTTCTTATCATATATAAGCCATGAATACTCCAATCCAGACTCAGAGACAAAGCATCTTCTCCTGAAAAATGGTCTTTCATTACACGCATTTTATAAGGAATTATTTCACTTGTATTTTGTATATAATATAATACATTAAATAATACAGCATCTGTACGAGGATATTCCATAGCTAATCCATACATTTTACTAAAAGCGTCCAACTCAATCCAATCATCACTATCTACCATGGCAATAAACTCTCCAGAAGCAATTGATAAACCTCTATTCCTTGCTTTGGCTTGTCCTTGATTATTTTTTTGCTCCAAAATATAGATTCTGGAATCCATTTCCTTATATTGACGAAGAATTGAAAGAGTACCATCTGTTGAAGCATCATCAATACAAATAATTTGAATTTCACGCAATGTCTGATTAATTAATGAATCAAGACATTTCCCTATATATTTTTCCGCATTGTACGCAGCTACTAATATTGAAATCTTATAATTCATAAAACTTATTTTTTCTTCAATATCTTATTAAATAAAACAGGAATAATATCTGTACTTTTATTTAATAAATAAAGAGATAACGATAAACAAGATATAACACATATAGAACTTATACCCCAATATAGTATTCCTGAAATATTCAATAGAATTATAATAATTGCCGAAACATAAAAAGGAATAATTAATAATACAATATTGAACACTTCTTTAGAGATTATATAACCATATCTAAAATATCCAACTAAAGAAACAACAATTAGATTGAATATAGCAGAAACAGATAAAGCTAAACCTGCTCCTTTTATTTCAAAGAAATCATACCCTAATAAAAATACTAACACAAAGAATACATTATAAGAGAACTCTTGAAATAAATATAATAATGAGTCACCTTTAGCTAACGCTGCATATTCTATTGGCCAAATAAATGCTCTCAATAAAAGATTTAGAGAAGCAAATTGAATCATTCCAACTACAGGCAAAAAACTGTCCGCATATAAAAGTGGGATTATCAAAGGAGAAAATAATACCAATATCACAACAACAGGAGTAATTAATAAAAGTGTTATCTCAATTTGCCGATTAATTAAAATCATCATTTGTTTTGTATCCCGATTCACAGCTGATAAACGAGGAAAATAATCTGTACTCATCGCTACAAAAATTAAACCAGCATATGTAACTACAATGGCATAACCTGCATTATATAAACCAACCATTGAAGTATCACCGGATTTAAGCATTATTAAACGGATTATATACTCAACCAAAGAACCTAAAATAGCAGCAAAAACCATAGAAATACCTAATTTTATAAGATTTGATCCTTTTCTAAGATAAACAAAGGAATAATCAGATATTTTCAATGGCATATATTTAAAACTATAATGAGCTGTAAGACAAGCCATGGCAATAGCACTGAATAAAAGTGAAGATACAATACCCTCCATTCCTAACCAACAATATAAAGGAATAGATATGCAAATAACTAAAATAGAACCATAGATTGAGATTAAAGCTATTTGATTTAACCTCCTAATGCCTTTTAAAAGAGCCAATTCACCTCCTGAGAAGGAAGTTAATCCAATAACAGGAGACAACATCATCAAAGAAAAAGTATAATCATAATTATTAAAGGTCAAAACACTTAGTAGTGGTGCAGAAATTAAACCTATCAATGTACCAATAATAGCTGTCAATGCAGACCAATTACGAACTTTCTTTATTACTAATTGTAGATTATCCTTTTGATCTATTACTTCTGCAACTTCGCGTACTGCACTTGAGGAAATACCAATATTCGTAAAGCTACCAACCATTGTTATAATCGAATTCAAAACCGAAATCAAACCTATTCCAGAAGTTCCTAATAATACGGCTATTACTTTATTTTTCACTAAAGAAACAAATAAAGTTATACCCTGTACTCCACCCAAAAGCCCTGTAGACTTCACTATTTGGGCATATTCCTCTTTTTTTTGCTGTTTCTCCACCATTAAAATTATTAATATGCAAAGATAATTATTATCAGAATATTAAAAAGATATCATTCCTATTTTATATTTTTGCAAAAACATTTCACTATAAAATGAAACCAGTAGTATCCGTTCTCATTATTACTTATAATCAAGAAAAATATATCGAACAAGCTATTTTAGGAGCAATCAATCAAAAGTGCAATTTCCCTTTCGAAATCGTAATAGGAGAAGACTGTTCATCTGATAAAACATTGGAAATATGTAACCACTATCAGAAAATATATCCTAATAATATTAGAGTTATTGCTAATAAAACGAACAAAGGACTATTAAATAATTATTTTGACACATTGCTACTCTGTCAGGGCAAATATATTGCAGACTGTGCTGGTGACGATTTTTGGACTGATGAATATAAACTACATCGGCAGGTTGAAATCTTAGAAAATAACCCTAACGCTTCACTCACTTATACTGATTACTCTCATTATCTTCAAGATTCAAATACTTTCATTCATAATAGACAGACATTTTTAAATAATAAGCCCCAAAAGCATATAAGAACCTATCAAGATGATGTTTATGAGTTATTAAATCAGCATGAGCATCCATTTATCTTTGTCGGCACATCTTGTTTCAGAATGAGTGCGTTCTTAAATAGTTATAATAAACATACTGAATATTTCAGAAATCCAATATATACTTGTGAGGATTTCCAGTTAACTTTCTTTCTTCTTAAAGAAGGTGATTTTTATTATGAGGATATAGAAACAACAGCATATCGGATAATACCAAATACAATTAGTAGACAAAAAGATTTAACCAAACAATTTTCATATACATATGGAGCATTCTTACTACGAATGAATCTTATGAATCAATTTAAATTTAAAGTATCTAAATGCAAAGAGTTTATGACAATATATTATATTCCACTATTATCTTTGACAACTATATTAAATTTGAAAGAAGAACAAAACAAAATCATTGACATATACAAAAAAACAAATTACCGTCCAACATTACAAGTCAGATTTCACTTATTAATAGCATCTAATAAATTATTGTCTAAACTATTCAGATATATAAAAACACATTTACTTCACTAAAATCCTAACAAGCTTCCATGCTCCTCTTCCACCACACTTTATATAAAAATAAAGTAGTTGGAATAATATGCGCAGACATAAAGAGGCAGGTTTTTCATATTCAGCACTCTTTAAGCACTTCTGATTTAATGCAAATTGTTTTTCCTGATAAAGCAACCCTGCCAGCCAAAGCCTACGATAATATAACAATGCCAAACAAGAAATCTTCTTTACATAATTACTTTTCTTAATGACTATTGTCGCCCTGTCTATTGCATGTATCAAATAGTCATAACTATTAGAAAAGCTCAAGCCTGTTATACTCTTTTCATGTTGATTTATATAATCCAGTGAAATATCTTTAACCCATACGAGCTTTTGTGAATGCAATAATAAACGAATACCCAATTCCCAATCTTGCCAACGAAAAATTGTTTCATCCCAAGCTCCAACATTTTTAACAAGAGTAGTACGAACAACCATATCCTGCGTACTTAACATACCAACCAATATTTGGTCCTCTACCGTACAAGAATATAATTTATTACGAATAAAGCTACCCTTATTTCTTCTAATCGTGCTAATAGTAGCTATAATATCAGCATTTGTCTCTTTTATTTTATTTGCAATTAATTCCATACGATTTTCCATCATTTCATCATCTGAATCATAAAAAGATACATAATCACTTTTCACGAGACTAAGCCCTTTATTACGAGCTGCATTAGCACCGGCTTTCAATTCCTGACAAACTGTAATGACAAAATCGTCCGAGTTATATTTTGCCTGATAATCTTTACAAATTTGAAGTGTTAAGTCAGTAGAACCATTATCAACCAAAATCAACTCCAAAGGTCTATAAGTCTGCCTCCAGATAGTATCAAGAGTACGCAATAATAAATTACTTCTATTATAAACAGGAATAACAATTGAGATCCTCATTTCTTATAATCTTATTGAATAACACATATTCTTGTTGATAAACATCTTCCCATGTATTAAATGTCTTACTTTCTACAACATTTACTCTACCATAAAGGACATCACAAACTTTTTGCACAAAAAGCTCCTTCCAATTAAGTTTTTGATCATCTACTAAATAAGAATCAGATAATATTTCAGGAATTCCTCCCACAGAATTCGATACACAAACAGTTCCACAGGCTAAGGCTTCTAATAGAACAAGCGGATAACCCTCTTTTTTGCTTGGAAGAATTAAAACATCTGATACATTCATTAGTTCAGCAACTTTCATCGCTGAAACCCTACCCCAAAAGGTTACATTCAACAAGTTATCATTACACTCAATCTCTATTTGTTTTCTCAAAGAGCCATCACCTACTATCCAAAAAGAAACGTTTTCTACTTTTTTTATTATCTCACTGAATATAAAAGGCAAAAGATCTGCTCGCTTAACTATTTCTAAATTTCCATAAAAAGCAACTATTTTTCCTGATATTTTCAAGTTTTCACGAATCTGCTTCTTTTCTTCTAATGTTCGCTGATAAAAAATAGTAGGATCAAAGCCATTACATACAATATATGAATTATTAATTTGATAGAAAGTCCGTGCTATTCCTAATAAATATCGACTAACAAAAATATTAGCAGAAGCCTGTTTCATTACCCGTTTCAGGGTTTTCTTCCAGCACAAAGGTGATGAATGGATATCAGAGCCATGATAACAAACGGCAAATGGTTTATTTAAAAGTTTGGATAATTGCATTGCAAATAGTCCACATTCTAATCCCCAATGAGCAATTATTAAATCAGGAGAATCCTTTTTCCTGTTCTTTACAAAGCCTTTTACATATAACAAATAAAACAAATCCGGATATGAAAGTTTTTCTAATATATAGGAAATAAGAGTTTCACAGTACCAGATATTATGATAAACAATACTATCATACACAAATTCCTTTTTCCCTCTTTTCTTTACCTCAACTTTAAACAAGGTTCTTATAAATCGAAGCAAAGAAGAATGATATTTCCTTATAGAATATACTTCTATATTGTGATTATGTTCTTGAAACTTTTTTATCCTATTATGAACAGCGTAAAAAAGTCCCATTTTTTTTTCCTCAGAACTATCTACAATATAACATATTTTCATTGCTTACATACTAAATTTATTTACCGCATTCATCACAACCTCAACTTCTTCATCCGTCATAACCGGGCTAACAGGCAAACTTAATATTTCATCATGTATTTGTTCTGTAATGGGATAAGATTTATTATTCCATTCTTTGTAAGCTCCCTGTTTGTGTGGAGGAATCGGATAATGTATCAATGTCTCGATGTTCTGTGCTCTCAGATATTTTTGCAGTTCATCACGATACTTACAACGGATAGGGAAAACATAAAAGACATTACTCTCCCAATCTCTGACTATCGGTAATATGATTTCAGGATTAGATATGTTTTTTAAATAACTCTTTGCAATAGCCCTCCTTCTATCATTATCAATATCCAAACGTTTCAACTTCACACTTAATATAGCCGATTGAATTTCATCTAAACGGCTATTGGTACCTTTATATAAATTAATATATTTCTCAGAAGCTCCATAATTTGCTATAACCCTGATCGTATCTGCCAAAGCTTTATCGTTAGTGGTCACTGCCCCACCATTGCTTAAAGCGCCAATATTCTTTCCCGGATAAAAACTAAACCCGGATGCATCTCCTAAATTACCGGTTCTCCTGCCTTTATAAACAGCACCATGGGCTTGGGCTGAATCTTCAATAACTTTCAAACCATATTTGTTCGCTATCCGATTCACCTCATCCATATCCACTGTCTGTCCATAAAGGTGTACCACCATAATAGCCTTTGTACGCTTTGTTACAAGAGACTCTATTTTAGCAGTGTCTATCAAATAATCATCTAATGAAGGCTCACAAAGGACCGGAGTCAAATTGTTATTGCTTATAGCTAAAATTGATGCGATAAATGTATTGGCAGGAACAATCACTTCATCTCTTTCACTCATAACACCCAATTCTATATAAGCTCTCAGGATAAGGGTCAAAGCATCCAGTCCGTTGGCTACACCGATACAATATGATGTACCACAATAGGAAGCAAAATTATCCTCGAATTTCTTCACTTCTTCTCCCAAGAGATACCATCCGGAGCTTATCACACGCTGTACTTCCTGTGACAACTCCGGTTCAAAAGAATCCGTAATCCGCTTTATATCCAGAAATTTAATCATTATAAGTTCAATTCATAAGTATCAAAAACAATCGCCCGTGCCCCACAAGTTTCTTTCCTGAATATTAAGTTTTCATTTAATACCCATCCCCCTTGTTCATTAGAGTTCCCTATATCGATATAACGTTTCTCCGGACATACTTCGTATGTAACATGATAAAAAAGTAAATCCAAGGCACCAAGCTCCATACCTTCTTCTGTAGCCGAACTATATTGTATATGTATCAGGTCATTCATTATAAAAATGACACAACCTCCCACTACCACCTCTCCAATACGAACTTCAAATAATTGAATTTGTTCCGGAAACAGGGAGTACAGATATTCTATTTCTTTTTGTGTATGAACCGAGTTAACATGATACTTACTGGACAATCTATTATTCAAGATCTTCCAGAAAGCTGTAAAGTCCGTCGAGCCGCAAACCGTCATTCCTGCCTCCTGTGCTTTACGAATGTGCCGTTTACGAATACGGCTAAAAGGTATAACATCCTTTTTATCTATTACAGACGAAAGTAACCTTTGCTGCAAAACAGCTTTATGACGGAACAATGCATACAAGTCCTCTTCCGAAGGATAGTTATGGTAAATATGGGGAATCGGTTTATAAATCAGTTTCTCCACTTGAAGGTTTTCGTGCAAATAGGCCAACAATTCATCAAACAGCTGCAAAACCTGACACGCCATTATTTCCCGTGACAGTAACAGCCCCCCATACGTCAACCCCTGATGGGAATAGAGCGTATAAGTATCTTCATTGATGTTTGCCGGAAGAAGCGCCAGCAATTTATTCCCTTCAAAGAATAAAAAAGAGCAATCCCTAAATCTATCCGAATGGTATTCCATAAAATTTCTTTTCAATAGAAAAGTACCATTCTTTGATTTATCTACAAAAGTATCCCACGCATCCTTATATTCTTTCGTATATCTTACAATTTGCATGATTTAAAAGATAAAAAGTCTTGGTAATCACGGATATAATCCGATTCATCATATTTCTCTGAGGCAAGAACCATACAGATGGCCCCAGACGAAAAGTTTAATAACTCACGCCAAATACCGGGTACGATCTGCAAAGCAAAATTCGGACGATCCAGATGGATCAGTTTTTTGTTGCATCCATCATCCAAAAGTACATCAAAACTACTACTTGCAGCAATCAGATATTGACAAAGGCCGCGATGTGCATGTCCTCCACGTGTAGCACCGGAGGGGATATCATAAGTATAATATATCCTTTTCACATCAAACGGGACTTCCACCCCGTTATTCAGTGCCGTCAAGTTTCCCGCACGGTTATGTTCTTTCGGCAACTCAAATACATTGCAGTTGTATACCGTAGTAACCGGAGAATTGTAAGCCGATAATAACGGACTGATATCAGTCTGCTGCCGAACTGAAAGTATCGTTTTGCTTTTTAATTCCTTTATAAATGAGTCGTAATCCCAAATGTAATCACTCGGATCATACGGCATGGAGGAAAGAACCAGGCAAAGTGAATTGGTTGAAAAGTTTTCCATCGTGCGCCAAGTCATTCGAGGAACATATACTCCCATATAGGAGCGGTTCAGAGAATAACGACGTGTCTCCTTGCCATCATTCAATACCAAATCAAAACTACCGGAGAGTGCAACAATAAATTCCTCTTGCTCACGAAAAGCATGGCTCCCACGAATTTCTCCACCCGGAACATCATATATCCAATAAGTACGGGCTATTTTAAAAGGAATATGGAAATTCTCTTCTATAAACGAAAGATTTCCCCTATCGTCTATTATCTTGGGAAGCTGGATGAAACGCTCCTTTCGTTGATCTGATATATTTCCCGTTTCTTGCATTTATGCCTTCTTTAAGTTCTACTATACCCACAAAGATAGAGATTACTCCGTAAATAACGATAAAAACGAAGAAAGTTTTTCAAAAGAAACGGGAATGACAAGAATATTCCACATTATAAAAGAGACGCACTGATGGCATTTTATAAACATACGGTCCGTTGTCTTCAAACATACGGTCCTTTGCATTTAAACATACGGTCGATTAAAAACAAACGTCCTTACGTTTTTTTAATTCGTAAGGACGTTATTGGATATGGCACGTATATTACTAGAATACAGGCAATTGATAGATGAATCCCAACGACAGTCTGTTCGTATTATAGTTTGATGAGCCAAAAGCCTCAGCTTTATTCGTAAAATCATAGGACCTGCCCACATAAGTGAGGAAAAAATGAAGATTTGTCTTCATCGGATAATACTCTATTCCGGCAAGATAGCCCCATGATGTACGGTATTTCCCTTTCTCAATTCCCTCGTTTGCTTTTGCAACGGACGCAGTTTCATACATTCCTTTTACAAATACATTCCATTTCGGAAGAAAACGATAATTCAGCTTTGCCACCAAAGAAAGATAACGGGTATCAAAAGCATGATGGTAACCGGTCTCTTCATTACCCAGCATATCTTTAGGTACTATTGATGTTATAACGCCTTCCCTATCTATATCCTCACTGGAGTACATCACATCTACAAACATATTGAACTTATCTAAAGTCAACTCATTACCGAAAGCCAGATAATACAGCCATTTATCTTTCGCCTCACTCATGGCAGAAGCAGACCAACGGGTTTTAAATACATCGCTAAAGCTTCCATTCCAATTCAAGGTATATACCAACGGCAATTTCGACGGACGTATATCCGGGGATACGCCATAGGTACTTTCCATGGAACCGTTGCGACTATTCAATATCTGGAGTTGAAGTTGCTGTGTCGGGGTAAGATCATATATCGTATTCAGTCCGGTCATAAAATTACTCATATTGTCAATCATATCACTATACTCATAAATCTCAATCGGATTTAAATCGAATTCGATGCCACCATACGCAGCACACTGCTTTCCTATATTAAAAGTCAAGTCTTCTATCGGCTTCACACCTATCATTGCATAATCGATAGAGGTTGGCACATTATCCATCATGCCACTACCGTCATTAGAACGGTTCAAACGCTGACGATAACGATAAGATAACCAAGGAGTGATCTGCCCTTTCGCTTCAATCCTCAACTGACGCATTTTAAAACTACCGTTATCAAGTCCGTCACGGAAATTCAAATCAAAGCTTCCTTGCATATTAAGAAACAAGTTGAACTTATCCGTTTTCTTTTTCATATTGGTAAGTTCCTCAAAAAGGGTTTTATCTTCCATAAATCCCTTCTTCTCTACTTTCTGTTGGGCGTTCGCATAAGGCAATAGTCCAACTAGAAGTAAAAGAAACATTAGTTTTCTCATACTAGTCAAAATTGGTTTAGGTTTATTTTTTTCTACCTGTCGTTACAGGCTTTTACAGAATCATCAATATCTCTGCAACAGAGTTTCAGATATTAATATTCATTGAAATATTCTTGGATCTTCTTCCAATCATTCGTTTTGGTCAGTGCCAGCATCAACAGTACTCTTGCCTTTTGTGGATTTAATTCCTGGGAAGCGATAAACTGATACTTATTATCATCTACTTCGGCATCAAGCGTAGTAGGGCCCGTCGGCACGCGTGAAGAGCGAACGACAAGAATACCTTGCCTACGGGCTTTTTCCAACACAGGGAAGATATTCTTATGAATATTACCGTTTCCTACTCCTGCATGGATTATACCACGATAGCCATTGTTAAGCAACGGAGTCACCATATCTGCTTCAATGTTGGAATAGCTATATACAATTCCCACTTTAGGCAACGACTTCATATCATTTACATCAAACACAGATTGAGTTGTATGTTTCTTCAATGTTATCTGATTATAATATACTTTTCCATTCAATATGTATCCCAAAGCACCGGAGTTAGGAGCTTGGAAAGTCTGTACATCCACCGTATTCATTTTTGTCACGGCATGAGCACCGAGAATCAGTCCGTTCATGGCAACCAAAACACCTTTATCTTTGGACTCTTTTGCTCCGGCTACTACCACAGCATCATATAGGTTCAAAGGACCATCAGCACTAAGAGCCGTTGACGGACGCATTGCTCCAACCAACACCACCGGCTTATCACTCTTTACGGTCAAATTCAGGAAAAAGGCGGTCTCTTCCATCGTATCGGTTCCATGTGTAATGACTATGCCATCTACATCCGGACGCTTTAATAACTCATTAATTCTTTTTGCCAATGTCAGCCACACATCATCATTCATATCCTGAGAGCCAATCTTTACAATCTGTTCTCCGGTCACATTAGCAATATCCTTTATTTGAGGAACAGCATCCAACAAAGTACTGATAGCAACTTGTCCGGCTGTATAGTTAGTTCCCGTAGCAGATGCACCCGTACCGGCAATTGTACCACCGGTAGCAAGAATCACAATATTCGGCTTTTGCGCCAGCGCGGTGAAAGAGGATAATACCACCACCGCGAGCAACAGAGTCAGTTTTCTTAATCTTTCCATAATTACAAAGTTTTGGTTAAATATATATTAGTAAACTTGAATAAGCAGCAGCCCCAAGGCAATAGAAACAAAAGTGGCTACCAGTCCCGGCATCATGAAAGAATGATTCAGCACGTACTTACCAATCTTCGTCGTACCGGTGCGGTCAAAATTTATGGCAGCTATTACCGTTGGATAATTAGGTATAAAGAAATAACCATTCACTGCCGGGAATAAAGCAATAAGCATATAAGGAGAAATCCCAAGCGCAATACCTAGCGGAACAATGGCACGCACGGTTGCAGCCTGACTATATAAAAGGATAGACATTACAAATAAGGCCAATCCGAAAAGCCAGGGCATTTGTCGTACCACCGTTTCTATGGAAGCAGTCAGCTCCGCCATATTCCCCTGCAAGAAAGTATCCCCCATCCATGCTATACCGAAAATGGCAATCACCGCCTGCATACCTGCCGGAAAGACCGAACCCTGCGTTGCTTTTATTCCATCTGTTTTGGAAAAAATTAAAATAATCGCCGCAGCCGACAGCATTATTATTTCAATAATGGAAGGCATATCCAGCATAACCGTTTCTCCACCCACCACAAATGAAGGTCTCATACCGCTAAAAGACCCGAACAGAACAATCAGTACTGTGGCGAGAATAAAGATAAAGACAGAAAGTTTCGCCTGCTTTATATTCTTCACATCCTTAATAGTATGTCTCTTATCTTCTAAAATACCCTCTGTTACACGACGTTGGTATTCAGGATCATCAACCAATTCCTTGCCTACCCTCATAGAAAAGAGTGCACCCACTAACACTCCAATCAATGTAGCCGGAATAGTAACTTTCAGTATATCAAACAAAGTTATATTAAATCCGGTCAGTAACCCTAGTAAAGCCACAGTTGCAGCAGATATAGGACTAGCGGTTATTGCCTGCTGGGAAGCGATTACCGCAATACCTAACGGACGTTCCGGACGAATCTTTGTTTCCGTAGCAACTTCTGCAATCACCGGAAGTACAGAATAAGCAACGTGCCCTGTACCGGCAACAAACGTAAACAAATAAGTGACCAACGGACTAAGAATAGTAACATGAGAAGGATTCTTACGCAAAAGTTTCTCCGCCAACTTCACCATATAGTCCAATCCACCGGCAGCTTGCATACATGAAGCAGCCGAAATCACAGCTACAATCATTAACATAACATCGATCGGAGGTGCCGTTGGTTGGAGTCCGAATACAAATGTCAATATGGCAAGCCCGATACCTCCCATAACTCCGAGCCCGATGCCTCCTAAACGGGCACCCACAATAATTGCAGTTAATACAAAAGCTAATTGTAATATCATGTCGGTTTGTTTTTAATATGTAACAAAAGAAAATCTAATTGGTTTATTTATTCCCTAAATTTATTTAAGTTTCATTTTGTTACTAAAATCATAAATATATTGGAGATAATCGATTCTGGTTAAAGTTTATTAACTATATAATAAAGGTTATTACTTTCAAAACAATTAATTTCGTCTTCTGGTTATAGGTGTATTATTAAATAAATTAACCATTAAATATATTCTATCATGGATATCGAATCAACAAAAAAGACGCGTACAGAAAGCGATCTATTAGGAAGTAAAGAAGTGCCGGAAGAAGCACTTTACGGGGTACAAACCATGCGTGGCATTGAAAATTTTGTCATCAGTAAATTTCACTTGAATGAATACCCCTTGTTTATCAAAGGTATGGCTATCACTAAAGCCGGAGCAGCAATAGCAAACCATGAATTGGGCTTGCTTTCGGATGAAATGACTGAAGCGATCCTGAAGGCCTGTAATGAAATCATTGAAGGTCAGCATCATGAGCAATTTCCTGTTGACATGATTCAAGGAGGCGCAGGCACGACAGTAAACATGAACGCCAACGAAGTAATAGCCAACCGTGCTCTTGAACTCATGGGACACAAACGCGGAGAATACCAATACTGCTCTCCAAACGATCACGTTAATTGTGCGCAATCTACCAATGATGCTTATCCGACAGGTATCCATATCGGAATGTATTATACACACCTGAAACTGAAAAAACATTATGAAGAGCTTATTGACTCTTTCCAGAAGAAAGCTAAAGAATTTGAACATATCATCAAGATGGGACGTACCCAACTGGAAGATGCCGTGCCTATGACGTTAGGTCAGACGTTCAATGGATTTGCCAGCATCTTACGCGATGAAATCAGAAATCTGGATTTTGCAGCAGAGGACTTCCTGACTGTAAACATGGGAGCAACTGCCATTGGCACAGGTATTACCGCACAACCCGGATACGCAGAGAAATGCGTTGCAGCACTATGCAAAATCACCGGATTAAAAATTAAGCTATCCGAAGACTTAGTAGGTGCAACCTCTGATACGTCTAGTATGGTTGGGTATTCATCTGCTATGCGTCGTATCGCTACTAAAATGAATAAAATATGCAATGATCTCCGTTTATTAGCTTCCGGCCCTCGTTGCGGATTAGGTGAAATTAATCTCCCTGCAATGCAACCGGGTTCTTCCATTATGCCGGGCAAAGTCAATCCGGTTATTCCTGAAGTGATGAGTCAGGTCGCTTATAAAGTTATTGGTAATGATTTATGTGTCACAATGTGCAATGAAGCTGCACAAATGGAACTAAATGCAATGGAACCTGTTATGGCTCAATGCTGTTTTGAGAGTGCAGAATTATTAATGAATGGCTTTGACACGCTCCGTACCCGTTGTGTAGATGGCATTATAGCCAACGAAGAACGTTGCCGCCGTTATGTACACGATAGTATTGGAGTAGTAACAGCTCTGAACCCGATTATCGGCTACAAGAATTCTACTAAAATAGCGAAAGAGGCACTTGAAACAGGACGCGGAGTATATGAATTGGTTTTAGAACACGAAATCTTATCAAAAGAGGATTTGGATACAATACTTAAACCGGAAAATATGATTAAACCGGTCAAGTTGAATATTAAACCGAAGAAATAAAACGAAATATAATAATTAACTCTATTACCTCGTAGCATTTATCACTCGCTACGAGGTATTTTTTATTCTAATCCCACCTTTTTAAGAAGTCGTTCTATCTTACATTCTACTGGATTCGTCAGTAACATACGCAATTTATCTATTGCTATGCACGCTATAAAGACTGCCAGTATGACGATTGATACCCATATAAAAAGTTCAAAAGCCCCTTTATTTTCAACACTTTGAAGAATCCAGCCTCTCAATTCAGGCCAAACATAGGGATTCATATGAATAATGTAAACAGAAAGTACGGATGAAGCAATCCAATTAATCCACCATTCCTTTCCGATTTTCATAGTAGCAAACCATAAAAACAAACAAATAGACGAAATAACAACAATAGGATGATTATAATCGTACACGTATTTATCAAAGTAGTTACCTCCATATAAAAGAAGTAAAATGGACCAGATCAGGAATAATAAAGAACCAAAGATATATCCCCAAAAAGATTTTATATGTACATTTTTAATCCTCTCAATGCCATAATGTTTCAAATATCGGCCGATAACATACATATATAACATCTGTGATATTCCATATCCAAACTGATTAATATCCCATTTCCATAACCAGCCAAAATAAATATTTATAATTGCAAATATAATTAAGACTCTAATATATTCTTTATGCGATAGCCCATCAACAGCCCGGTTCAATAAAGGTGCAAATAAATATAAACCTACATAAGCACGAATAAACCACAAGGGAGAATTAGAAAAAGCAAGAAAAGAGTAGAACAAATCTTTTAAGCGGAAGCTCTCCCACCCCATAAAACAAAAAATCAAATAGATGATAACCGAATAAAAGAAACATTGTATAAATAAGGACACCAAATTATGCAACTTAAACTTGATACCAAAATATCCGGAAATTAGAATAAAACAATTCACAGCCACTAAAGCAAAGCTCTCAATTGCCATCTGAGATATCTCAGAGAAAGAAATGCCTTGGCACAAATCTTCATGAGTCGGGAATGGCAATGCAAGCCCGTTAAAATGAAGCACCAAAACAAATAACATTGAAAAAATACGAAGCAATTCCAAATTAGAATCCCTGTTTTTATATTTCCGTACCATTAGGTTTTAATATTAATCTATTTGTTATCGAAACGGGTAATTCATTTTGATAGTGGGTAACCATAATCATCGTTTTATTTTTTCTCAGGCAAAACATTTCTATGATGTCCTTTACCAATTTACGATTTCCCGTATCAAGACCATGTAAAGGTTCGTCAAGAATCAGCAGTTCCGGATCTTTCACAAAAGCACGAGCAAGCAATACAAGCCGCTGTTCACCACTGGATAATTGCAAGAAGGGCTTATCTTTCAAAGCTAAAACACCGAAAATATCCATCCACCACTCGCAAACAGACATTTGCCCCGGTTGCGGACGTTTACATAAGCCTATAGAATCATGCAGTCCGCTTGCCATAATCTCAATCGCAGGAATATTTTTCAAGTAAGCCCTATGCATCTCAGGGGATACATAACCAATATGTTTTTTAATTTCCCAAATACTTTCGCCCGTACCTCTCCTACGTCCAAATAAAGTTATATCACAAGCATACGATTGTGGATTATCCGCACAAATAAGACTAAGCAGGGTAGATTTCCCCGAACCGTTTTCACCGCTAAGAGCCCATTTCTCTCCACATTTTACAGTCCAATCCAATTCTTTCAAAATAGTGCGGTCACCATAGCGAATGCTCACTTTATTCAGTTTTACTATTTCTTCCGATGTAAAAAGAGATTCATTATAAGGTAAATCAATGATACGTTGACGCTTTTCGTCCGTCAATCCCTCTTTTCCTTTAGAGATATAAGAATCCAAATATTCTTCACGGGTTATTTTCTGTCCGCAAACCAAATCACTGACCGGAACCACATGAGTTACAAACGAAGGTATATCATCCAGCATAGAGAGTACAAGTACAATCTGTAAAGATTCTCGTTGAGATATTCGCAGCAATAACTGATTTAAGAGCTCACGAGTCGGTGCATCAAGTCCGATAAAAGGATTATCCATAATAAGCACACGAGGAGCGGTAAGTAAAGTCTTTGTCAGCTGAAACTTACGTAGTTCTCCACTGGACAATAAAATGATTTTTTTATCCAGCATCGGACTTATACGAAAAAAGTCAAACAATTCGTCCTGCAAACTTTTATCGCGAATTTCTCCAAACATTTCACGAACAGTCGGAACGTCATCCTGATCATGGGCATTCCATCGTTGCTGATAATAATAGGTAGCATCGGCCGAGCCATACGTATCTCTAAACGCAATATATTTCACATTATCATATATCATGTTGGTAGGCGAAGGTGAAAAGTCATACTCCACACGACCTTCTTTTAAAGGATATTTACCCAACAAAGTATCTATAAGCAAACTTTTTCCTGCCCCGTTTGGTCCTACCACAGCAATATGTTCACCGGGAATAAACGACAAATTAATAGGTTCTCTTAATCTTACCTGAGGATTACGAACAATTCCTCCTTCTATCGATATAGTCTTTCGTTCCATAATCCTATTTCTTTTTACCAAGAATAACCAACGCCACCGCAAGTAAAATAATCAAAATACCAATATATTGAATAGTCCCGATATGTTCTCCAAGAAAAAGGATACCGATACCGACAGCTGTAAGCGGTTCCATGCACCCCAATACTGCGGTAATAGTAGAACCGACCCGATGAATAGCCAAGATTAGAAACAGATTGGAAACAAGCGTCGGTATTAAACCCAATAACACCAGGTTGATAGCTACGGACATATTGGGTATCCGTTCCAAACCATCCGTCCCCCAAAATACATTCATGCCACAAAACACTGCTGTAAAAGCAAGTACATAAAAAGTCATCACCAATCCATCTACCTTATTGGCACAGGAACGGTTTACACCTACTATATAAGAGCCATAAGCAACAACTGTAATCAGTACCATCCCTACTCCGGGCAGACTTATCGAGCCACCGCCACCACCCATACTCAATAGCCACACTCCTCCAACAGCCATCATTACGGCAATAGTCATTATACGAGATAAATGTTCCTTAAAAAATCCGACCATCAACATTGTGACAAATACCGGATAAAGAAAATGTATAGTAGTGGCTATTCCCGAAGGAATATATAAATATGATTCTAACAAGAACAATGAACTTGCTGTATAGAAGAGACTTAACCCCAGAATAGTAAAAAACTGCTTAATTGTTACCTTTATGCTTGACCTTCTGATTAACAAGAGTAATCCCATCAATAGGGCAGAAAAGAGCATACGATAAAACAATACAGATGCCGTATTCATTCCGCTGCGCAACACGGGGACTGCAAAAAGTGGAATCATTCCAAACGTAGCGGATGATAACATCGCATATAAAATACCTTGAAAACGCTTCATTTCAACAATATACTTCGAATCAACGATTGACCTTGTTCGGATTCTTTGCTATAAAATCCTTCCAACTGTTATAAATCTTCTCCTTTTCCGGTTTACCGGCTTGCAGAAAATGGCAATAAGCCGCTGCCAATCCGTCCGTAGCATCCAACTGAGGCAATAAACTTTCTTTGGGAATATGCAGCATACGCTGCAACATATCCGATACTTGTTCCTTCGAAGCTTGTCCATTACCAGTAATAGCCATTTTTATCTTTAAAGGTGCGTATTCGGTAATAGGAATATCCCTACTCAAAGCGGCAGCCATCGCCACACCTTGTGCACGCCCCAACTTCAACATTGATTGTACATTCTTACCGAAGAAAGGGGCTTCAATAGCTAACTCGTCCGGCAAGTAGGCTTCAATCACCCCTGTTACCCGTTCAAATATCCGGCGGAGTTTTAAATAGTGATTCGAATATTTTCTCAAATCAATAATCCCCATCGTCACCAACTCCGGCTTATTACCGACAACACGTAATACTCCATATCCCATAATCGTAGTTCCGGGATCTATTCCTAAAATAATCTTCTCACGAACCGGAGCGTTCATCGAATTACCTCCATTAATGTAGGAATACCAATCACTTTATCTTTAAATACCGCCAAAAGTTGCTCATTTAACTTTGCTCCCTGCTGCATGTGCCAATGATGCAGTTCCGTACTGTCTTCAACTTCCCATTGCAAAGAAAACGATGCACTACCCTCTTCAAGATGACTGAGTATGCGGCATAAACGAGGATTATGCAATACCCCATTTTTCTCTACCTCTGCGATATAGGCTTCATTCAACCAAATGAGGAAATTCTTCTCCACTTCCTCTTCTACATGATAAGTTGTATTATATAACAGCATAATTTTACCTTTTGGGTACAAAGATAAAGTTAATTATGGAATAATATCAGAGCCCGTTTGATTTTCTACGAATAATAATCTCCAAAATCCGTTCAACTTTTGGAGTGCAGTTCAAAAAAAAGTGCCTTCACTGTAATTCACTGTTAATCAAGAACAAGAATGCGAATAGTGATAAGGTGAAGAAAGAAAATAATAATTTTGTTTTAGTACAAAACACTGATAAAGTCTATAAAAATCGACCTAGATGACTTATTCAATCAACCTGATGTTTTCGAAAAACATCAGGTTGATTGAAAAAAGACATACGGACGATTAAAGACAAAGGTACGGTCGATTGATGACAAACTCCTATCGTTTGTTAACGATCGACCGTATCCTAAAATTCAAGCATATATGTCCTCAAACTGTTCCGTTCCGATAACATTTCTCATCCGTAGAAACCTCCTTTTTCGTCTACCACCGAAAAATTCAAGCATATTAAATCAGCAGACACATATAGATAATTATTTATAAGCGAAAGTTTCTTAAACCGACAAATAGTTTTATAGTTTTTATTTGGGTATCCCAAAGTTTTTAATTTTATTTGCGTACAAATTACAAATACTTTAAAATTGAAGAATATCATGATAAACACATTTTCAACAGAAAATAACCTGTCAAAACTTGACAAAAAGGACTTTCAAAAGACGATAAACGGAAAGCAAACGGACTTGTTCATTCTCAAAAATAATAAAGGTACAGAAATAGCAGTGACCAATTATGGCGCTGCTATTCTATCAATTATGGTACCGGATCGCAATGGCAAATATGCAAATGTAATTTTAGGGCATGATAACATTGACAAGGTCGTTAATAGCCCCGAACCATTTCTAAGCACTACCATCGGACGTTATGGGAATCGTATTGCCAAAGGCAAATTCACACTTGACGGAAAAGAATATTCTTTAACCATTAACAATGGTCCCAACTCATTACATGGCGGTCCTACAGGTTTCCACACCGCGGTATGGAATGCAGAGCAAACTACTGCAAACTCCGTTACTTTCAAATATACATCTATCGATGGTGAAGAAGGTTTTCCCGGCAACTTATCCGTCATAATGAGCTATACGTTGGATGATGACAATGCTTTTATTATTAAATATGAAGCCGAAACAGATAAAAAGACACTCGTGAATCTCACTAACCATGGTTTCTTTAATCTGGCAGGAATTGCGAATCCTACACCTACAGTAGATAATAATCTAGTAACTATCAACTCCGATTTTTATACCCCGATGGACGATGTATCCATCCCTACCGGTGAAATAGCAAAGGTGGAAGGCACACCGATGGATTTCCGTACCCCGCATACCGTAGGAGAGAGAATTAATGATAAATTTCAACAACTGATATATGGCGCAGGTTATGACCATTGTTATGTTTTAAATAAAAAAGAACCGAGAGAACTCAGTTTTGCAGCAAAATGTGTAGAACCAATAAGCGGAAGAAGCATGGAAGTATATACCACTGAACCGGGTGTACAGCTTTATACAGGTAACTGGTTGAATGGATTTGCCGGAGCACATGGAGCAACTTTCCCCGCAAGAAGTGCTATATGCTTTGAGGCTCAACATTTTCCGGACTCACCAAATAAACCGCATTTTCCTTCAGTAGTATTAGATAAAAATGAAAAATACCACCAAACTACTATTTATAAGTTTGGCATCGAATAAAATAGGAATAACTAACCCAATTTAATAACAAAAAATAACTTTAAAAGATTATGAATCAGGAAAAAAAGAATTATGCATTGCCTATTGCAATGATGTTCGCTCTCTTCTTCATGATAGCTTTCGTCACAGGTCTTCCTAGCCCTATGGGAGTTATCGCAGCTAAACAATTCAACGCTACCAATTTCGAATCACAACTTGGATTCTTCGCCAATTTTATAGCATACGCTTTTATGGGTATTCCCGCCGGCTTAATGCTTAAGAAGATAGGTTACAAGAAAACAGCATTAGCAGCAATTATTGTAGGATTTATCGGTGTAGGTATTCAGTTTTTATCAGGAAAAGTAGAAAGCTTCCCGGTATATCTGGCAGGTGCTTTTGTCAGCGGTTTCTCTGTATGTATGCTTAATACAGTAGTAAACCCAATGTTGAACACATTAGGCGGCGGAGGAAAGAAAGGAAATCAGTTACTCCAATTCGGAGGTTCCATCAACTCTATCGGTGCTACGATAGCTCCTATGTTAGTAGGTTGGCTAATGGGAGCAGAAGCCGGAAGAACGATAGCAAAAGCTACTCCTGCCTTATTCTTGGCAATGGGTATCTTTGCTCTTGCATTCATTGTTCTTTACTTTGTTAATATTCCGGAACCCGATATGCAAAGCAATGAAGCAGGCGCTAAAAAAGGACAAAAAGACAAATACGGTCCTATGTCTTTCCGCCACTTTATATTAGGTACAGTTGCTATATTTATCTATGTAGGTATTGAAGTAGGTATTCCAAGTACTGCTAATTTATTCATGACAACTCTTACCACGGAACAAGCCGAGGTTACAATTGCAGAATATGAAAAACAACAAGCCGACAATACTTATTTAGTAACATTGCAAGAAGAAGACAAAGCCAACTTCGGAAACGAAGAATATACTCCGAAAGTAATTGGTCAGGATACTTATAATAAAGCTCAGAAAGTTGTCAACCAAGAAGTAAAACCGGGATTAGGTATTGCTGCCGGTATAGCAGGAACACTCGTCGGACTATATTGGTTACTCATGCTGGTAGGCCGATTGGTCGGAGCATCTTTAGGAAATCACTTCTCCAGCAAATCAATGTTGACTTTCGTTGCTTGTTTAGGTTTAATTCTTCTTATAGGTGCTATCTTCTTACCGACATCTATGGGTGTAAACGTCAGTTCCTTGGTTGGTTCAGATGAAACAGTCATTATTCCGATAAATGTCATATTCCTTATCCTCTGCGGATTATGTACCTCAGTTATGTGGGGTGGCATCTTTAACCTTGCCGTAGAAGGATTAGGAAAATACACAGCTGCTGCATCCGGTATCTTTATGGTCATGGTTTGCGGTGGAGGTATCATTCCTTTAATTCAAGGATATGTTGCCGACGTAGCCGGTTACCTCAGCAGTTACTGGGTTATGTTTATCTGTGTAGCTTATCTGTTATGGTATGCACTTATCGGCTGTAAGAACGTAAATAAAAATATTCCTGTAGAATAATAAAGAATTAAGGTATACCCGTACAATATAATGTGCGGGTATATAATTATAAACCTTTAAACGTATAATATCATGGATATAGAATTTGTAAGAAGCCGCTTTATTAAGCATTTTGATGGGACAACCGGTTCGATATACGCTTCTCCGGGACGTATCAATCTGATTGGTGAGCATACCGACTATAATGGCGGATTTGTATTTCCGGGTGCGGTAGACAAAGGCATGCTTGCCGAAATCAAACCTAACGGAACAGACAAAGTACGTGCTTACTCCATCGACTTAAAAGATTACACAGAATTCGGTTTGCAAGAAGAAGATGCCCCCAAAGCAAGTTGGGCAAGATATATTTTCGGTGTATGCCGTGAAATGATCAAACGAGGCGTAAACGTAAAAGGTTTTGATACAGCTTTTGCAGGTGATGTACCTCTAGGAGCAGGAATGTCATCATCGGCAGCTTTGGAAAGCACCTATGCATTTGCTATTAATGAACTTTTCGGTGAAAATAAAATAGATAAGTTCGAATTAGCGAAAGTAGGTCAAGCTACTGAGCATAACTATTGTGGAGTTAATTGTGGTATAATGGATCAATTTGCTTCGGTATTCGGAAAAGAAGGCAGCCTTATTCGTTTAGATTGTCGTTCACTGGAATATCAGTATTTCCCATTTAAACCGGAAGGATACCGTTTAGTATTGGTCGATTCAGTTGTAAAACATGAATTGGCTTCTTCTGCTTACAACAAACGCAGACAAAGTTGTGAAGCCGCTGTAGCAGCTATTCAGAAAAAACATCCTCATGTAGAATTCCTTCGTGATTGTACTATGGAAATGTTGAATGAATCAAAAGCTGAAATCAGCCAAGAAGATTATATGCGTGCCGAATACGTTATCGAAGAAATACAGCGTGTACTTGATGTTTGCGATGCATTGGAAAAAGGCGACTATGAAACGGTTGGGCAAAAGATGTACGAAACACATTATGGCATGAGCAAATTGTATGAAGTAAGCTGCGAAGAACTTGACTTTTTGAATGACATAGCATTTGATTGTGGTGTTACCGGTTCACGAGTAATGGGTGGCGGCTTCGGTGGTTGTACTATCAATTTGGTAAAAAATGAGCTCTACGATACTTTCATTGCTACAGCTAAAGACAGATTCAAAGCTAAATTCGGTAGAAGTCCGAAAGTATACGATGTAGTAATTGGAAACGGTTCTCGCAGAATTGAATAAGACTATATAATTCTCTATATATAATAAGGTGTAATATCGATTGTGATATTACACCTTTTTTATTTCAAGCTCTTTAAAGTGTAAATATTACAATTATCATCGCTTTCATGTTGCATAACATACTAATTACCTATATATTGTATCGTAATAAGTGTTACTTTTACACCATTAAATTACAGTAGAAATTATTAATATCATTACCAATGAAAGACATGAAGAAGCTTGTATTCAGTATGGGATTAGGAATGCTTATTCTGGCATCTTGTACTACAAAACAGAAAACGACTGTCACCACTTTATCAGGATTAAATCCTCAAAACTTTGTAACCGAAGTAAACGGAGAAGCAACAAAACTGTTCACACTTAAAAACACCAATGGTATGGAGGTGTGTATCACTAACTTCGGAGGAAGAATCGTTTCCATCATGGTACCCGATAAAGATGGCAATATGCAAGATGTTGTTTTGGGATTCGACAGTGTGGCTGACTATATTAATGTTCCTAGTGACTTCGGCGCATCCATCGGAAGATACGCTAACCGTATAGATCATGGGCAGTTTGTTTTGGATGGAGACACCATTCAATTACCTATAAACAATTATGGACACTGTTTACATGGAGGCCCTAAAGGATGGCAATACCAAGTTTATCAAGCTAATCCGATAGATAGCACGACATTGGAACTGACCCGCATTTCTCCGGATGGTGACGAAAACTTTCCCGGAAACCTGACGGCTACCGTACTTTTCAAACTGACGGACGACAATGCCATCGACATCAAATATTCTGCAACTACGGATAAGAAAACGATAATCAACATGACACAACATTCGTATTTCAATCTATCCGGTAATCCGGCAAATGCAGCTACCGATCACATTCTATATGTTAATGCAGACTATTATACTCCGGTAGACAGTACATTTATGACAACCGGTGAAATACTTCCGGTGAAGGAAACTCCAATGGATTTCACTACTCCCAAAATGGTGGGACAAGATGTAGCTAACTTTGAATTTGCACAACTGAAGAACGGTAACGGATATGACCATAACTGGGTATTGAACACAGCAGGAGATATCACCCAACCAGCTGCAAAATTGACTTCTCCTACCAGTGGCATCAGTGTAGAAGTTTATACTAATGAGCCGGGCATTCAAGTATATACAGGCAACTTCCTTGACGGAACGGTGAAAGGGAAGAAAGGTATCGTATATAATCAACGTGCATCCGTTTGTTTAGAGACACAGCACTACCCTGACAGTCCTAACAAGCCGGAATGGCCTTCTGTAGTACTGGAACCGGGACAAACTTACAACAGTGAATGTATATATAAATTCTCGGTAGAGAAATAATCGTTAACTCTTAAACTATATAGTATGGAATTTTTAGATTGGTTAGTTATCGGGGTATTCTTTTTAGCCCTTATAGGAATCATCGTCTGGGTGGTCAGACAAAAGCAGAATAATTCGGCAGATTACTTCTTAGGTGGACGTGATGCCACATGGCTGGCTATCGGTGCCTCTATCTTTGCATCCAACATTGGTTCGGAACATCTTATCGGACTTGCCGGTGCAGGTGCTTCAAGCGGTATGGCTATGGCACATTGGGAAATTCAGGGATGGATGATACTTATTTTAGGTTGGGTATTCGTTCCGTTCTATACCAGAAGCATGGTTTATACTATGCCGGAATTCTTGGAAAGACGTTATAATCCACAATCACGTACGATACTTTCCGTGATCTCATTGGTCAGTTATGTACTGACAAAGGTTGCCGTTACCGTATATGCCGGAGGATTAGTATTCCAGCAGGTATTCGGCATCAAGGAATTATGGGGGATTGACTTCTTTTGGATCGCTGCCATCGGGCTTGTATTGTTGACTGCCGTTTATACAATCTTCGGTGGTATGAAGTCCGTACTTTATACATCTGTACTTCAAACGCCTATCCTGTTACTCGGTTCATTGATTATCCTTGTACTCGGATTCAAGGAACTTGGTGGATGGGACGAGATGATACGTACTTGCAGTGCCGTAACAGTGAATGAATATGGAGATACGATGACGAATCTGATACGCAACAATGGCGACCCGAACTTCCCTTGGCTGGGAGCACTGATCGGTTCGGCTATTATCGGTTTCTGGTATTGGTGTACAGACCAGTTCATCGTGCAACGTGTGTTGTCCGGTAAGAACCAGAAGGAAGCACGACGCGGTACTATCTTCGGAGCATACCTGAAACTGCTGCCTGTATTCCTGTTCCTTATTCCGGGTATGATTGCATTTGCACTTCATCAACATAGTTTGGCAGCCGGAGGAGAAGGATTCCTGCCATTGCTTGCCAACGGCAGTGCAAATGCCGACGCAGCATTCCCGACATTGGTTGCCAAACTATTGCCTGCCGGTGTAAAAGGCCTGGTGGTTTGCGGCATCCTTGCAGCGCTGATGAGTTCACTCGCATCACTGTTCAACTCGTCCGCCATGCTGTTCACCATCGACTTCTATAAACGCTTCCGTCCTCAAACTTCGGAGAAGCATCTTGTTACCATCGGACAGATTGCAACGGTAGTAATCGTTATTCTAGGTATCCTTTGGATTCCTATCATGCGTAGCGTCGGTGATGTGCTTTATACCTATCTGCAAGACGTACAGTCGGTATTGGCTCCGGGTATTGCCGCAGCGTTCCTGCTGGGTATATGCTGGAAACGTACTTCGGCTCAAGGCGGTATGTGGGGACTTATCTCGGGTATGGTCATCGGATTGACCCGTCTCGGAGCTAAGGTGTATTACAGCAACGCCGGCGAGGCAGGTGATTCACTCTTCAAATACCTGTTCTATGATATGAACTGGCTGTTCTTCTGCGGATGGATGTTCTTATTCTGTATTATCGTAGTAATTGTTGTCAGTCTATTGACCAAAGCACCTACGGCAGAAAAGATTCAGGGACTTGTATTCGGTACGGCTACGGCCGAGCAGAAGGCTGCGACTCGCGCAAGTTGGGACAAATGGGATGTTATCCATACGATTATCATCCTAGGGATTACCGCCGCTTTCTATTGGTACTTCTGGTAGGGGTCACAGACCCTCTTGTTTCGACAAGCGATGATTAGAAAGCAAAAGAACAAGGTTCGCTGATGACGCGGATCGAACGGATAAAGACGGATTAATCATATTAAATCCGTTCCAATCAGCCCAATCGGCGAGCCATCGGCATTAATAACAGTAAAACAATTAAGATATATGACAAATTATTATAACCATCACCCCAAGTTTTACGTAGCAGTAGACTGCATTATCTTCGGATTCAATCAGGGGGAGTTGAGCCTGCTCTTGCTGAAGCGGAACTTCGAGCCTGCCAAAGGACAGTGGTCGCTGATGGGAGGATTCGTACAGGAGAATGAGAGTGTGAATGATGCTGCCAAACGGGTATTATCCGAGCTGACCGGACTGACGGACGTGTACATGGAACAGGTAGGCACATTCGGAGAGATAGAGCGGGATCCGGGCGAACGGGTAGTTTCCGTTGCCTATTATGCATTGCTGAATATCAATGAGTCCGACCGCGAATTGGTACAGAAGCACAATGCGTTCTGGGTGAACATCAACGAACTGCCCGAACTTATATTCGACCACCCGCAGATGGTAGAGCAGGCCCGGGAATTGATGCGTATGAAAGCCTCTACGGAGCCTATCGGATTCAATCTGCTGCCTAAGCTGTTTACCCTATCGCAGTTGCAAAGCCTGTATGAAGCCATCTATGGTGAAGACATCGACAAGCGCAACTTCCGCAAACGGGTAGCGGAGATGGACTATATTGAGAAGACAGACAAGATAGATAAGTCGGGATCAAAGCGTGGGGCTGCGTTGTACAAGTTCAACAATAAGGTTTACCGTAAAGACCCGAGATTCAAACTCTAACAATCCATGCCCGATAAAGAATAAGAACGAGGTTCGCGGATAACACGGATCAAACGGATGAAAACGGATATGGAATATTAACCCGCACCAATCAGCCTAATCAGCGTCATCCGCGCACCATCGGCATTGATAAAGATTTAGAACTAATATAAAAGAACTATGTTAGAAGCATTAAAAGAGAAAGTATTCCGTGCCAACCTTGACTTGGTGAAGCATGGATTGGTGATTTTCACTTGGGGAAACGTCTCGGCTATCGACCGTACAAGCGGGTTGGTGGTCATCAAACCCTCCGGAGTGGATTACGATGTAATGACAGCAGACGATATGGTGGTGGTAGACCTCGACGGTAACGTGGTGGAAGGACGGTTGAAACCTTCCAGCGACACTCCCACCCATATCGTGTTATATAAAGCGTTCCCCGAGACGGGCGGAGTGGTTCATACGCATTCCACCTATGCCACAGCGTGGGCTCAGGCCGGATTGGATATTCCCAACATCGGAACTACACATGCCGATTACTTCCACGACGCCATCCCCTGCACAGCGGATATGACGGCGGAGGAAGTAGAAGGTGCTTATGAACGGGAGACAGGCAATGTCATCGTACACCGTTTCAAGGAGTTGAATCCTGTTCATACGCCGGGTGTGCTGGTGAAGAATCACGGACCTTTCGCATGGGGACGGGATGCAGCCGATGCCGTACACAACGCCGTTGTCATGGAGCAGGTGGCCAAGATGGCAAGCATCGCCTACGCCGTGAACCCTGCGTTGACGATGAATCCGCTACTCGTGGAGAAGCACTTCAGCCGCAAGCACGGGCCGAACGCCTACTATGGGCAGGGGTAATTGTTCGTGGTATAGCGAACGCATACGTTCGTGCCATAGTGAACACTACTGTTCGTGTACCCATGAACACGTACGTTCGTGGTATAGTGAACACATACGTTCACGTAGGCATGAACACGTAAGGACCGGTACCCCATTCCGCATAGGGACCGGTCGACCGGTACACGTAAGGAATGGTCGACCAAACCAAAGAGGGGCGGTCACAGATTCCGTCCTCAGTGCAGAAGCGTGAAGCGGAGCGACAGAGAGGGCGTCGAGAACGAAACGCTGTTTGAGCGTTAGCGAGTTCGTTTCGTTTAGCCCTCGACCGAGCGGAGTAGCTTTGGAACGCAGACGGCAGCTTTTCTTTGCTTCCGTTTCTTTTCCCTGCGGAAAAGAAATGAAGAGCCTGCGCGGCTGGAGCGCAATAACAAGATTAATAATAGATAGTATAAACAACATTAGTATGGAAAAAGCATTTGATAATTACGAAGTATGGTTCGTCACCGGAGCACAGCTCCTTTACGGAGGCGACGCAGTGGTGGCAGTAGACGCACACTCTAACGAGATGGTAAAGGGATTGAACGATAGCGGCCGTCTGCCCGTCAAGGTAGTATATAAAGGTACGGTAAACTCATCCCGTGAGGTGACGGCAGCTTTTAAGGCAGCCAACAATGACGACCGTTGCGTGGGCGTCATCACTTGGATGCACACCTTCTCTCCCGCCAAGATGTGGATACACGGATTGCAGGAACTCCGCAAACCGTTGCTGCACTTCCACACACAATTCAACAAGGAGATACCTTGGGATACGATGGACATGGACTTCATGAACCTGAACCAATCGGCTCACGGCGACCGTGAATTCGGACACATCGTCACCCGTATGCGCAAGAACCGCAAAGTTGTGGTAGGCCATTGGCAAGATGAAAAAGCTCAGGCACAGATAGCTGCATGGATGCGCGTGGCTGCTGCATGGGCAGATGCTCAGGATATGCTCATCGTACGTTTCGGCGATCAGATGAACAACGTAGCCGTAACCGATGGTGACAAGGTCAGTGCCGAGCAGGTATTGGGCTATCACGTGGATTATTGTCCGGTAAACAATCTGATGGAATACTATACGGCTGTGGAAGATAAAGACGTAAAGGCACTTGTAGCCACTTATTTCCAAGAATACGACCATGCTCCCGAACTGGAGAAAGAAGGTACGGAAGCCTATACCAAAGTGTGGAACTCCGCCAAAGCCGAGATAGCCCTCCGTCGTCTGCTGAAAGACAAAGGCGCCAAAGCCTTCACTACCAACTTTGACGACTTGGGACTGTTCGACCAAATACCCGGCCTCGCTTCACAACGCCTCATGGCGGAAGGTTACGGTTTCGGTGCAGAAGGCGACTGGAAGACTGCCGCCCTCTACCGCACCATGTGGTTCATGAGTCAGGGTATGCCCAAGGGTTGCTCCTTCCTCGAAGACTACACACTGAACTTCGATGGCGAACGCAGTACCATCCTTCAGGCACATATGTTGGAAGTCTGCCCGCTGATAGCCGAACAGAAGCCTAAATTGGAAGTACACCGCCTCAGCATCGGTATCGACAGCGAGACAGCACGTCTGGTTTTCACCAGCAAACAAGGTGAAGGTGTTGCCGCTACCATCGTCGATCTCGGCAACCGTTTCCGCCTCATCGTAAATAAAGTGGATTGTATCAAAAGCAAACCGCTGCCCAAGCTCCCGGTAGCTTCCGCACTGTGGATCCCCCGTCCTAACCTCGAAGTAGGTGCCGCAGCATGGATTCTTGCCGGAGGTACTCACCACACCAGCTTCTCCTACGACCTCACAGTGGAATATCTGGAGGATTATGCCGAGATGGCAGGTATCGAAATGGTAGTCATCGACGAGAATACCACCATCAGCGAGTTCAAGAAAGAACTGAGAATGAATGAGGTGTATTATATGCTGAATAAAGCGTTGCTATAATTAACAATGAAGTGTGAAGGACTCTCCTCTGAGTAATCCGTACCTAAGAAAAGAGGACAAGAACGAGGTACACGGATAACGCTGATTAAGCGAATGAAGACGGATTCTAATATTAATAATCCGCATTAATCAGCCCAATCAGCGTCATCAGTGAACCATCGGTCTTAAAAGTTCTTCATAACACATAATTCGTAATTAATATGAAATACGTAATAGGTTTAGACTATGGCAGCGACTCAGCCCGCGCCATCGTCGTCAACGCCCAAACAGGCGAACAACTTGCCACCGCTGTGAAATATTATCCGCGATGGAAAGAGGGCAAGTATTGCAATCCCTCCATCAATCAATACCGCCAACACCCGTTGGACTATATCGAGGCATTGGAGGTGAGCGTGCGGGAAGCCCTCGCACAGTGTCCTGCCGGAACAGCCGAACAGGTAGTAGGTATTGCTTTCGACACTACCGGAAGTACTCCCGCCTTCACTGACGAGAATGGTACTCCCCTCGCCCTGTTGCCTGAATTTGCCGAGAACCCGAATGCGATGTTCGTCCTCTGGAAAGACCATACTTCCGTGCAGGAAGCAGCCGAGATCAATAAGCTCAGCAAAGAATGGGATATCGACTACACTGCCTATGAAGGAGGTATCTACTCCTCCGAATGGTATTGGGCAAAAGCACTGCATATCCTCCGTGAAGATCCGAAGGTGAGAGAGAAAGCCTACTCCATCGTGGAATACTGCGAATGGTTGCCGGCACTCATCACAGGAGTAAGCAAGTCGAAAGACATTGTCCGCAGCCGTTGTGCCTGCGGTCACAAAGCCATGTGGCATGAGAAATGGGACGGACTGCCAAGCGAAGAGTTCCTGACCAAGCTCGACCCTGCATTGGCCGGATTCCGCAACAGACTGTTTACCAAGACCGAAACGGCCGACAAAGCAGTAGGCACGCTCTCTCCCGAATGGGCAAAACGCTTGGGGCTGACAACAAATGTAGTGGTTGCCGGAGGAGCGTTCGACTGTCACATGGGTGCTGTCGGTGCCGGCGTAACACCTCACACATTCGTACGTGTCATCGGTACATCCACCTGCGATGTGATGGTAGCCTCCTACGAAGAAATCGGGCATAATCTGATCAGAGGTATCTGCGGACAAGTAGACGGTTCTGTTATTCCTGGCATGGTAGGTTTGGAAGCCGGACAATCCGGATTCGGTGACATCTATGCATGGTTCAAGCGTGTACTGGAGTTTCCGTTGAAGAACATTATCGGGCAGTCTTCACTCATTGATGAAGCCACCAAAGCAAAACTGATAGAGGAAGCCTGTGACCGTATCATTCCCGCCCTCACCGCAGAAGCAGAAAAGATACCGGTAAGTGAGAGCACCATCATCGCAACCGATTGGATGAACGGACGCCGTACACCGGATGCCAACCAACTGTTGAAAGGTACGATTACCGGATTGACATTGGGCAGCACCGCCCCTCGTATTTTCCGCGCATTGGTGGAAGCAACTGCTTTCGGTTCCAAAGCCATCGTAGACCGTTTCCGCAACGAAGGTGTACGCATCGACAATGTGATCGGTATCGGAGGTATCGCATTGAAGTCGCCTTTTGTGATGCAAACCCTGAGTGATGTGCTGAATATGCCTATCAAAGTATGCAAGACAGATCAGGCCTGCGCACTTGGTGCCGCCATGTTTGCTGCAACAGCAGCAGGTATCTATTCCAAAGTGGAAGATGCACAGGCAGCCATGAACTCCGGTTTCGCTAAAGAATACTTCCCCAATGAGGCGAATGCCAAAGCCTATCAGGAGATATATGACAAATATATCAAGTTGGGAGCATTCACAGAAAAGGAATTATTCAATAAATAACATCAAAGTCACCGATGCAGAGCACTCTTATTGCTCTGCACCGGCACGACTTATCTTCCCCTACGAACTTTTCCCTGCTTATAACTGTTACAGATAGAATAAAAATACACATTAGCTTGGTGGATAATTGGGGGTAATCCATTATCTTTGCAAGAAACATAAACGATATCCTGACATGAATGATAGTAAACTTATGAACCGTGCTGCCGACAACATACGTATCCTGGCAGCTTCGATGGTAGAGAAAGCCAATTCCGGGCATCCGGGCGGTGCTATGGGTGGTGCCGACTTTATCAATGTACTTTATTCCGAGTTCTTGGAATACGACCCGGAAAACCCTAAATGGATAGGTCGCGACCGCTTCTTCCTCGATCCGGGGCACATGTCGCCCATGTTGTACTCAACATTGGCACTTACAGGTAAATTCACACTCGACGAACTCAAAGAATTCCGCCAATGGGGAAGCCCTACTCCGGGACATCCGGAAGTAGACGTCATGAGAGGCATCGAAAACACTTCCGGTCCGTTGGGACAAGGACATGCCTATGCAGTAGGCGCAGCTATCGCAGCTAAATTCCTTAAAGCACGTTTCGGTGAAGTAATGGGACAAACCATTTACGCTTTCATTTCCGACGGAGGCATACAAGAGGAAATATCTCAGGGAACAGGACGTCTTGCCGGACACTTGGGCTTGGACAACCTGATAATGTTCTACGACTCTAACGACATTCAGCTTTCTACGGATACCAATGCCGTAACAAGTGAAGATGTTGCCAAGAAATATGAAGCATGGCATTGGAAAGTCATTACCATCAACGGTAATGATCCCGACCAGATCCGTAAGGCTTTGGTTGAAGCTAAAGCAGAGAAAGAACGTCCGACACTTATTATTGGTAAAACAATCATGGGTAAAGGCGCGGTTACGGAAGCCGGAGATAACTTTGAACGTAAATGCTCCACTCACGGTCAGCCGTTGAGCGCAAGCGGTGCTTCTTATGATGCAACCATCAAGCATTTAGGTGGCGATCCTACCAATCCGTTCCAAATATTCAGCGAAGTAAAAGAACTCTATGCCAAGCGTGCGGAAGAGTTGAAGAAAATAGTAGCCGGCAAGAAAGAGGCTCAGGCTCAATGGGCAAAAGCAAACCCAGAACTTGCTGCCAAGCTCGATACATTCTTCTCAGGCAAAGCTCCGAAAGTAGACTGGGCAGCTATCCAACAAAAACCGGATAGTGCAACCCGTGCCGCATCGGCAACTGTACTCGGCGCATTAGCTGTGCAGGTTGAAAATATGATTGTATCTTCAGCCGACTTGTCGAACTCAGACAAGACAGACGGTTTCTTGAAGAAAACTCATGCTTTCACGAAAGGTGATTTCACCGGAGCATTCCTTCAAGCAGGTGTTTCCGAATTATCTATGGCATGTATCTGCATCGGTATGTCACTTCACGGTGGCGTTATCCCTGCATGTGCCACATTCTTCGTATTCTCCGACTATATGAAACCTGCTGTCCGCATGGCTTGCCTGATGGAACAACCGGTTAAATTTATCTGGAGCCATGACGCATTCCGTGTCGGTGAAGATGGTCCTACCCATGAACCGGTAGAACAGGAAGCACAAATCCGACTGATGGAGAAACTAAAGAATCACAAGGGACATAACTCTATGCTTGTTCTCCGTCCTGCCGATGCAGAAGAAACGACAGAAGCATGGAAGCTCGCGATGGACAACGTATCCACCCCGACCGCACTTATCCTCTCCCGTCAGAACATTAAGAACCTTCCGGCAGGTAATGACTATAAAGGCGTAGACAAAGGTGCATACATCGTAGCCGGTTCGGATGCAAATCCTGATATTATCCTGGTAGCTTCCGGTTCGGAAGTAGCAACATTGATAGCAGGTGCAGAATTACTTCGTAAAGACGGTGTCAAAGTACGTATCGTATCTGTTCCGTCCGAAGGATTATTCCGCAGCCAAAGCAAAGAATATCAAGAATCCGTAATACCGGCAGGTGCCAAAGTATTTGGTCTGACAGCAGGGCTTCCTGTAAACTTGGAAGGACTTGTAGGTGCCAACGGTAAAGTATTCGGTCTGGAATCATTCGGTTTCTCCGCTCCTTACAAAGTGCTCGACGAGAAACTTGGTTTCACAGCAGAAAACGTATATAACCAAGTAAAAGCAATGTTATAATGAAAACAATAGGGTTAGCTTGTGACCATGCAGGCTTTGAACTAAAAGAATTTGTAAGAACATGGCTGGATGCCAAAGGATGGCCTTACAAGGATTTCGGAACTAATTCATGCGAAAGTGTGGATTATCCGGATTTCGCTCACCCATTGGCACTTGCCGTTGAAGCGGGAGAATGTTATCCGGGCATCGCCATTTGTGGCAGCGGCAACGGAATAAACATGACACTCAACAAGCATCAGGGAATCCGTGCAGCTCTCTGCTGGATACCGGAAATTGCTCATTTGGCACGACTTCATAATGATGCAAACATTCTGGTTATGCCGGGACGTTTCATCACCAACGAGGAAGCAGTTCAAATAATGGAACAATTCTTCTCTACCGAATTTGAAGGCGGACGTCATATCCGGAGAATCAACAAGATTCCCATAAGCAAATAAAATAATATAGAGTTTAAATCCCCTTATTCCATCCTCGCACTCTGAATTGCAAGGAAAGAATAAGGGGATTTTTCTATAAAAGAGCCCTCCTATCCATAAAAGCACTCTTATTTTAATTTAATAACCATAGGTTCACGTCTTCACTTTTTAATGTAAGTTATTGCGATACAAGCAATAAAAGTGAAGGCACTTTTTTGAGTTGAGAGTTAAGAGTTGTGTAAACTTTTTCTACAAGAAATTTAAAGAACTTGGTTCACGGATAACGCTGATTAGGCTGATTATAACGAAATAATAATCTTAAAATCCGTCTTCATCCGCTTAATCGGTGTTATCCGCGAACCATCGGCTTTCTCTATTCTCAACTAAGAAAAAGTGCCTTCACTGTAACTAAATAGTAATCAAGTACAAAAGAGCGAATAGTGATAAGGTGAAGGCAAGTCAAAGTAAATTAAATAACAGCTAAACAGGCAAAATAAGCAAGCTAAAATCGCTCAAGGGAGCGTTGGCTTACACCCCAGTAGCTATAAGCCAACGCTCCCTTAGGCGTTAGACATCACTCCCTTGAGCGAAAAGCAACGCTCCCTTAGGTGATTTTACAAAGGTACGGTCTGTTGCAAACAAACATACGGTCCGTCGATCACAAACTCCTATCGTTTGCAAACAATCGACCGTATCTCTTTTTTTCGAGTTTCAGACAACAACTAAACGGTTGTATATCAGAACACATATCCTATGGATGCATAAAACTTCAATCGATGGGTAATCCCCGTAAAACCAAATTGAGCTTCCAAAGGACCGAACAAACTGTTATAAGCATATCCGGCAGCCACACCCCAGAGATTTTTACCCTCTGTCAGATGCAAAAGGCTGTTTTCCGTCAGTCCGTAATTACCTGTGACGGAAACATAGTTTTTACTCCCGATGCGTTGACGGAGTTTCACACGGGCCACGATTGTTGAGTTCTCCTGCACTTCGAGATGCCCCAATCCGGCAAAAGGCATTTGTTGCGGCACATACCGTCCAAAAGTAGTACCTCCCAAAGCATTTAAGTAAGAGAAAGGTATGTCTTTGCCCGTCAGCACACGTCCGTAAAGAGTCGGAAGGACGGCAAAACGATCCGTTATTCTCGCAACCGTTTCCACGGATAAATTAAATGCGGCAATAGGTATATGATTCTTATAATTTACCAGATTATCCGTATAAACGGAACAACCGGCATTGAACCGGAAACCTTTTTCCGGAAAATACCATTGATCGAAACCTTCAATATCAAGATTCGCAAAATAGCTGAAGAATCCTTCGGGAGAAACTTTCAAAGTTCCCTCGCTCTCCTTATTATATAAGAAAGAATCATAGTCGAAAAACTCATACCGCAGCCCCGCCTCCAGTTTCAATCGCCTGTTGAATACATTAGAATAACTAAGAGCACCTCTGTAATAACGATAAGTAGCATTATATTTTCTATGACCTTTATTATAAATATCAATATCATTGTATCGAAACTCAAAACCGGCATTCACACTCTGTTCTTTCTTTAGTAACACCGAATAGTCAGCCCTGACCAACGGATTTTTACTTAACAGTCCGGTCAGCGCAAGACGTGAATTAACCTTTCCATCCAGATACATCGTCGCATTCATCAACAAAGAGCCAATCACTTCCGTATCAAAGCCAAGTCCGAAGTTAAGTGTACTATGCCGGAAGAACGTTTCCGAAAAATTATGTTTCCGTTCCTCTGAAGTTTCACTACGAGGATGATATTTTGCGGTAAAAGGGCCATGAGGCATAGGACGATAATCTTCCCCCACCCCAATGCTTTCTTTTAGTTTCATTAGTTCCGGCCATTTATCCATTGTCGCCCTTTCGCCATTTACAATAAGCGTATCTATCGCCTGCTTGCTAAAACTGGCTGTCGAAAATCCCTTTACATCAGGATGGATATAAAGCGTTGTTCGTTTTTTATTCTCATCATACAAATTCTGACCGGTCAAGCCGATCAGCTGCAAAAGTATTTCTTTTGTACCCGTAAGTTCGGCAGCATCGAGCAAAGGCGACTGTACATCAATACCAATTACCACGTCGGCCCCCATCTCATACGCTATATTCACCGGGAAATTATTAACCATTCCACCATCCACAAGCACCATACTATCCATACGTACCGGAGTGAACACAGCCGGAATGGCCATGCTTGCCCGCATCGCCTCATCCAATAATCCCTGATGAAATATAACCGCTTCACCGTTCACCACATTCGTAGCTACACAAGCAAAAGGAATCGGAAAATCATTAAAATCCAAAGGCACATTATATCCTACCGTCAATTCCGTAAAAAGATTGGATAAGTTTTGACCGTTGATAACCCCGCCTCCTACAAACTTTTTACCTTTTCCTATACTGAACGGGAATGATAGCTGATACATCCCCGCCTGTTCTTTTTGCATAAACGTCTGTTCATCCGGTAGTAATTTATCACTAAGAAGAAATGCCCAGTCCTGCTTATTGACCATACTATCCAGTTGGTGCGCCGTATAACCGATAGAATATAATCCGCCTACAATAGCTCCCATACTTGTTCCGACAATATAATCAATCGGAATCCCGGCTTCTTCCATCACTTTCAACGCACCTATATGTGCCGTTCCTTTCGCGCCACCTCCGCTAAGCACTACCGCCACCTTTTTTCTAGCCATCACTACCGGAGCAAACACGATGGCTAACAGGATTATAAATACTATTTTTCTCATGATAGTTATAACAAATAGTCAATATATAGTGTTTACTCTCATCGCGGATCATAAAAAAACATCTATTTCTTTTTTTTCTTCTAACATTATGCTTCTTTTTTCCAAATAAAAACTATCTTTGTAATTACAAACAGATGTCAAGACAAAGATGGAACAGCTAAATAATATCAAAATGCTTATCAGTCAAGGTTGTATAGACCAAGCCATCAAAGAGTTGGACGTTATCATCACAAACAATCCTTCAACTTGTGATGAGGCTTATTATCTGCGTGGAAATGCTTACCGCAAACTAGGTGACTGGAAGAATGCCCTAAACAATTATTTGTCGGCAATCGAAATTAATCCGGAAAGCCCGGCTCTCCAAGCGAAAGAAATACTTATGGACATTCTGAATTTTTATAATAAAGATATGTACAATCAATAAACCTAATCATTATGGCTAAAATTAAAGGAGCAATCGTAGTAGACACCGAGCGGTGCAAAGGATGTAACCTTTGTGTGGTGGCTTGTCCGCTCAACGTTCTGTCATTAACTAAAAAAGAAGTAAACATCAAAGGGTATAACTTTGCCCGGCAGATACTTGAAGATACCTGCAACGGCTGCGCTTCGTGCGCAACGGTTTGTCCGGACGGATGTATTTCCGTATATAAAGTAAAAGTAGAAAACGTATAATTTATAATCAGAAAACTTGTAATTCCAAAAGATATGGCAGAAGAAGTAGTATTAATGAAGGGGAACGAAGCTATTGCACACGCAGCTATCCGCTGTGGTGCCGACGGCTATTTTGGATACCCCATCACTCCTCAATCGGAGGTATTGGAAACGCTTGCCGAACTTAAACCTTGGGAAACTACCGGAATGGTTGTTCTTCAGGCTGAAAGTGAAGTAGCTGCAATTAACATGGTGTACGGAGGAGCAGGAACCGGAAAAATGGTACTGACCTCTTCGTCAAGCCCCGGTGTCAGCTTAAAACAAGAAGGTATCTCCTACATTGCAGGAGCAGAACTTCCTTGTCTGATTGTCAATGTAATGCGTGGAGGTCCCGGCCTTGGAACAATCCAACCTAGCCAGGCTGATTATTTCCAGACAGTAAAAGGTGGCGGACACGGTGACTATCGTCTCATTGCCTTAGCTCCTAACTCAGTTCAGGAAATGGCAGATTTCGTTGCTCTAGGATTTGAACTTGCATTTAAATACCGCAACCCGGCTATCATACTTGCAGACGGTGTTATCGGTCAAATGATGGAAAAAGTAGTACTTCCTCCTCAAAAGCCACGTCGCACAGAAGCTGAAATCATAGCTCAATGCCCGTGGGCAACTACAGGTAAACCTAAAACCCGCGAACCCAATATCATCACTTCATTGGAATTGAAACCGGATATTATGGAAGTCCGTAATATTCATTTGCAAGCTAAATATAAAGAAATCGAAGAGAATGAGGTTCGCTTCGAAGAAATCAACTGTGAAGATGCGGATTATTTGATGATTGCATTCGGTTCTTGCGCACGTATTGCCCAGAAAGCAATGGAAATGGCACGAGCAGAAGGCATTAAAGTCGGATTATTACGCCCAATTACTTTGTGGCCTTTCCCATCCAAAGCAATCGCTGATTATGCCAATAAAGTAAAAGGTATGCTTTCAGTAGAATTGAACGCCGGACAAATGGTTGAAGATATTCGTCTGGCTGTAAACGGAAAAGTAAAGGTAGAACATTTCGGACGTCTCGGCGGTATTGTTCCCGATCCGGATGAAGTGGTGAATGCTATCAAAGAGAAGTTAATCAAGTAAGTACGAATGAGTACCGATAAGTTAAGAAATATACTGAATATCCTTTTCATGGTTCTGGCATTAGCATCAGTTATCATGTATTTCACAATGGATGACAAACACCCCTTTATGTATGTATGTGGTGTTGCTATCTTTTTGAAATTAATGGAGTTCTTTATACGATTCACCCGATAATAAAGGAAAGAAATTATGACTAAAGAAGAAATAATAAACCCCGAAAACCTGGTTTACAAAAAACCTACCCTGATGAATGATAACCCGATGCATTACTGTCCGGGTTGCAGCCATGGTGTAGTACACAAATTAATCGCAGAAGTAATCGAAGAGATGGGATTGGAAAACAAAGCTGTCGGAGTATCACCGGTAGGTTGTGCCGTATTCATCTACAATTATCTTGATATAGACTGGCAAGAAGCAGCTCACGGACGCGCTCCTGCCGTAGCTACCGCAATGAAACGCCTTTGGCCTGACAGACTGGTATTTACTTACCAAGGTGACGGTGACTTGGCTTGTATCGGAACTGCTGAAACAATCCATGCTTTAAACCGTGGCGAAAACATTACGATTATCTTTATTAATAACGCTATCTATGGTATGACCGGAGGACAAATGGCTCCTACCACCCTAGTTGGCATGAAGACGGCAACTTGCCCTTACGGACGTGATGTAAACTTGCACGGCTATCCTTTGAAGATGACGGAAATTGCTGCAACATTGGAAGGCACGGCTTATGTAACCCGCCAATCCGTACAAAACGTTCCTGCAATCCGTAAGGCGAAAAAAGCGATCCGCAAGGCATTTGAAAATTCCATGAACGGAAAAGGCTCTAATCTTGTAGAAATCGTATCTACTTGTAACTCCGGATGGAAAATGTCTCCTGAAGCATCTAACAAATGGATGGAAGAGAATATGTTCCCATTCTATCCGCTGGGTGATTTAAAAGATAAAGAATAACTTAGCAAATGTGATTACAAATGAAAGAAGAAATAATTATAGCAGGATTCGGCGGACAGGGAGTACTATCTATGGGTAAGATTCTGGCTTACTCAGGATTGATGGAAGATAAAGAAGTAACCTGGATGCCGGCATACGGACCTGAACAACGAGGCGGAACTGCCAATGTTACGGTCATTGTGAGTGATGAGAAAATATCTTCTCCGATCCTCAGTACATATGATACAGCTATCATCTTAAACCAACCTTCTCTGGAAAAATTTGAAAGTAAGGTAAAACCCGGAGGTATTTTAATCTATGATGGTTATGGTATCATTAATCCACCGACACGTACGGATATACAGATATACCGTATTGATGCAATGGACGCAGCCAATGAGATGAAAAATTCCAAAGCATTCAACATGATTGTTCTTGGCGGACTTTTAAAACTACGCCCGATGGTTAAGATCGAAAGCGTACTGAAAGGTTTGAAAAAGACACTTCCGGAGCGTCACCATCATTTAATCCCGATGAATGAAGCCGCAATCATGAAAGGCATGGAAATCATCCATTTACAGTAATACAAAAGAAAAATTCATAACGTAATAAGAAGGCATATTCTAAAACTATTGATAGTTTTAGATATGCCTTTCTTTTTTATCAAATCTTTTTGTCCCAATAATTGTTTATAGAGATAAACCATCATTTAACATGAATTTAGCGGACAAGAAACTTCAACATAGGCTATACACCATTATCTTCGAATCGGATACTCCGGCAGGGAAAGCATTTGATGTAGGACTGATCTGTGCCATTATTTTCAGTGTAATAATAGTAATGCTGGAAAGTGTGCAGTCATTCGCAGAAAAGTATAAGATTCTATTCCTTACATTGGAATGGGTACTTACCTTTTTCTTCACAATAGAATATATACTCCGAGTTTACAGTTCACCTCAGACAAAAAAATACATATTCAGTTTCTACGGTATCATCGATTTTCTAGCGACATTTCCTGCCTACCTGATCTTTTTTTTCTCCGGAGCGCACTATTTCATGGTTATCAGGGCATTCCGCTTAATTCGGATATTCCGTATCTTTAAACTATTCAATTTTCTAAACGAAGGGGAAATATTGCTCTACTCCATACGTGATAGCCGTAGGAAAATCTTTGTTTTTTTCTTCTTTGTGGTTATCCTAGTTATATCTATCGGCACTATTATGTATATGATAGAAGGTTCATTACCCAACAGTCAATTCAACAACATACCCAACAGTATATATTGGGCAGTGGTAACCCTGACTACCGTAGGTTACGGAGACATAACTCCCATAACAGCATTCGGCAGATTCCTTTCTGCCTGCGTTATGTTACTAGGATATACAATTATAGCCGTACCCACAGGAATTGTTTCTGTATCTATGATTAATGCACATCGAAAGAGAATACAGCTAAAAGAATGCTCCAACTGTCATGCTTATGGACATGATTACGACGCTGTATACTGCAAATATTGCGGAGAGAAACTAACAAAATAAAATAATAAAACTCTCTTCTCGGGACGTTAGGTCTAAGTTAAAAGGGTATTAAATAAAGACAATTCATATTTATAATAAAAAGAATCCCAAAGAAGAAAGTTTTATTTTAACTGACGACTCAGTTAATTTATTCTATCTCAAAATTTCCATAATATTCTTCATTGCCCGGATATACTAAATCAAGAACATATCCTTCTGATTCTTCATAACCAGCCAAAGAGATGACAACTGTTCCTTCTGATAGAGCAACGACCTCTTCATAAACGACTTCACCTTCTGCATTCTTAATAGTAACAATTACATCATCATTGCTCATTGCAAAGCGAGAAAGAGCCGGGGTATCTGTTTTCACAGACGAACCAAATTCAATTGTTATCTTGTCATAATCAAGATTAGCAACTGGAGTTTCAAATTTTGGTCGGGTTTTATCTTGTTGAGCTTTTATCACTATTTGCCTTGTTGTAGGAGGAATCGCCATGACTTCATTACACACAAAAGAAAACAAAGCTAATAAAACAAATAATTTTAGACTTTTCATAATGCTATTTTAATTAAGTATCAAACACTGATGCAAAATTAAAAATGTCAGGAGAAAGATAGTTAAGAGATAGAGGGACAGATTATACTACAATAAAGCATTATATATAGTTATTTATCAATCTATTAATTAATAATGCCAAGTAATTATAGTAGGGACAAAATGTCACTAATCATATATATTAGAAGTTCATGATGAAATCTTCAAGAGTTATATTTTTGTTTATTTTCAGAAAATGTTCTTTTTTCAAACGTTGTTTCCGTTTCTTAATTGCATCTTTACCTACACAATATATATTACATAAATCATCCAAGCTAACTTTCAAACGGATCAACAAACATAATTGCAAATCATCTTGAGATAATGTTGGATACTCTTTTTTCAATTTTAAAATAAAACCATCAAATACATCATCCGCCATTTGCATTAGCTCCGCCCAATCCCTATCACTTAAATATATTTTCTTATCTATAGCATTAGCCTCTATTTGAGACAATGAATCTAAAGAAGGAATTTTTCTCACAGCTAATGCCTTTTTATAAAGATGCTCCCGCAATATAGCTGTTTTTTTCTGAAGAATAGATAACTCCTGAGCTTGCATCATTAAAACTAAATCTTTATTCTTTAGCTCTAATTCTTTTAACATTAAAGTATTCTCCTTTCTGTTTTTTCTTATTTCATATAATAAAATAATACCCAATATAGCAATTACGCCAAACAACACTAACCTATTTATAACTAGAACTTTATCTTTATACTTCAATAACAATTTATTATTTTCATTCTGAAGTTTCTCATTCTCATACTTTTGCTGTATCCGAATGACTTCTTCACGCTGTTCTATCTTCTCTATAGAATCCCTATAAAATAAATATTGATCATTATATTTTATAGCAAAGTCCCAATTATTCTGTTCTTTTTCTAATCTATAAAGACCTATATAACTTGCAGCTTTTATATATAAATCATTACTAGTCAAAGCTTTTTTAAGATATAAAGCTGTAGAGTCGTAATTATTCAAAGAATTATAAATATCAGCTTTCAACAAATAATAATGGTACAAATTGTTATCTGTGCCTAAATTAATTGCATGAGATACATATTCTAATGCCAAAGCAGAGTTTCCTATTGCATAATATGAACGGCCTAATTCATTTAATAATCCAACATAAAGTTCACGACGTTTAATTGTATCTACACTATTTAATGCTTGCTGATAATAATAAAATGCACTATCATCTCGTTCCTCCATAAAATAGCAGCGAGCTATATCCCTATATACAAACTCAATATTATGGTTATTATCTAGTTTAGAATATTGTAAAGCCTTTCGTTGCATCTTTAAACTTTCTTCATACCAATCTCTATTATAATAAATATTACCCAAGTTCCAATATATCAATGTAGCTAAACGATAATCTTTCGTTTTTTCGACAGCACTGCTTGCTCGGAGATATAACATTGTAGCTTGTTTCAAACTATCCTGTGTTTCATAATATCGACCCCAATAATAATATGTTTGAGCTTTCCGAAAAGAATCTGAAACATTTTTGAAATAATCAACCGCTACCAATATAAGAGAATCTGATTCCAAAGGAATATCATTTTTATCCATAGCCTGAACGAGCAATAAGGAATAAAGAGCATTATCAGCATGCGACAAAGACTTTACATCCATTTTCTTTAATGAATGATAAGCACTATCCGGATGAATATCCATTTGCTCTGATACTTTCATTAATACTGATTCCGCATTATTTTCTCTAAAACAAGCAATTGGAATGATCAAGATTATAATAAATATTATTGGAAAAGCTTTCATTGAAGTTTTTAATTTTAGGCAAAGATAAAAAATCCCTCCCAAAAACGCTTAAATATTTTACCTTTCAGTTAAGAGACAATGAAAATAATCCCAGTGAATTATTTTTTGTTGTATATTTGCGCCAATTATGAAAAGAATATTCATCATATATATCTTCTTACTCCTATTGGGGCAAATATCAGTCTCGGCACAGGATATTAACCGGTTGAGAGAGAGAGACTCCAACTACGGAAATAACAGTATTGCCGATAGGAACTATGATACGATGGAACGAGATTCAACCGAGCAAGAAGAAATTGATGCCAGTAGCATTCCCATTGAACTCCATATGTGGAACGTAGACGAGAGACTAGGAACCAGAAGTCCTGCGCCGGTAGACACGATATACCACTTATTTCAAAACAGTAATCTTACAGATGGATATAATGGAGAATATAACTATCTTGGTAACTTGGGATCGCCACGTGAATCACGAATATTCTTTAATAGGCCATCGCATACACAGTTTATGTTTACCGATCCATATTCTGCCTTTATTATTCCTCCTGAAAAAATAATGTTTACCAACACTAAATCTCCTTTTACCAATCTCACTTATCATAAAGCAGGAAGTAAGCGGGACGGAGAAGACAGATTCAAAGCCTATTTTTCTGTTAATGTTAATAAAAAGTTAGGAATAGGTTTCTCATTCGATTACCTCTATGGACGAGGATTATATGCCAGTCAATCTACTGCATTTTTCAATAGTTCTTTCTTTGGAAGCTATGTCAGCGATCATTATGATTTACACGCAATATTCAGTTTCAACAGATTAAAAATGGCAGAAAACGGGGGAATCACAGATGACAGATATATAACCAATCCTCTTGACATGGAGGCTAATTCGAAGAAAACTCCTCAACCATCTGATATTTTGACGAATTTATCAAATACATGGAACGAGAATAAGGGATTCTATTTCTTCTTAACACATCACTATAACTTAGGCTTCGAGCGTGACAAAGACATGGAAGCCAAGAAGAAAGATGAAAAAGAATTTATTCCTGTAACAAGTTTCATCCATACATTACGTGTTGACAAGAATGAACGTAAATTTATTAGTTATGACAAATCTGCTGATATATACGTACATAACTATTTTCAACAGGACTCGGTAAAAGACATAACAAAAACATTATCAATAAAAAACACATTAGCAATTTCTATTCGCGAAGGGTTCAGTTCGTGGGCTAAAGCTGGCTTAACAGGCTTTATTACACATGAATTTAGAAGTTTTACATTACCGGACACCATACCGGGAAATCGTACTATTTTTAATGAGAAATACAAAGAGAATATTGTTTCTGTAGGTGGAGAGTTTGCCAAAAGACAAGGAACATTCTTACATTATAATATTACCGGAGACATCGCCATCCTTGGAGAAGATCTGGGACAATTCAATATCGACGGTAAGCTAGATCTCAAATTCCGTTTATTTAGAGACACCGTACGATTTGATGCTCATGCCTATATAAAAAGCCAAAATCCTGCTTTTTATTATCGCCATTTCCAATCTAATTTTTATTGGTGGGATAATCACAATTTATCAAAAGAATACCGCACACGCATTGAAGGACAATTATCTATTGATCGTTGGCGAACTAAACTAATGGCAGGTATAGAAAATGTGAAGAACTACACCTATTTTGGAAATACCGATGAAGCATTTTCTGATAATAGTGGAAATACATTCTATAAGAACAATGTACAAGTAAGACAGGCATCAAATAATATTCAAGTCTTTTCAGCGACATTAAAACAAGATTTTAAAATAGGAATTTTACATTTAGACAATGAAGTCACCTATCAAAAATCCAGCGACAACACCATACTTCCCCTGCCAGATCTTAATCTATATCATAACCTATACCTCAGTGCCAAACTAGCAAAAAAAGTTCTAAGTGTTGAGATAGGAGCAGATGTTCGTTATTTCACAAAATACCATGCTCCCAATTATTCCCCTGTTATCGGGCAATATTATCAACAAAATCAGCAGAACTTGATTGAAATCGGTGCATACCCGCTCATTAATGTGTATGCAAATATCCATTTGAAACGTACCCGCATCTATGTTATGATGTATCATGTAAATAAGGGCATGGGTAATTCGAACTATTTCCTAGCTCCTCATTATCCAGTTAATCCACGTATGTTCAAATTTGGAATATCGTGGAATTTCTTTGATTAACACACAAAAAATGAAGTCATGTATTCTCGTCAAAAACGCTATTTAGGTTATCTTATCATGGGAATTATAGCAACTCTGATAGCAACTATTTTATCCCGTAATGAATCTAAAAATCAGACTCACCCACGTGATTATGAAGAAATAGAAAGATCCGGAATCTTGAAAGTCGTTACTGAATATAATTCACTTAGCTATTTTGTAGATGGAGATACCATATCCGGATTTCAATATGAATTAATAAAAGCTTTTGCACATGATAAAGGACTCAAAATGAAAATAACTCCGGAAATGAGTTTTGAGAAACGCTTGGAAGGTCTTAATCATGGAGTCTATGACATAATCGCATACAACATACTAGTTACAAGTGAACTAAAAGATACAATAGCACTGACAAGACCTATCATCTTAAATAAGCAAATCCTAGTTCAACGTAAAGGTGATAACAAAGATTCGACCTATATATCCAACCAATTAGAATTGGCACATAAAACCTTAAATGTGATAAAAGGTTCTCCTTCTATACTTAGGATACGCAACTTGAGTAATGAAATCGGAGATACGATTTATGTGAATGAAATAGATAAATATGGTTCAGAACAACTCCTAGCAATGGTAGCTCACGGAGACATAGACTATGCTGTGTGTGATGAAAGTATAGCAAAAGCCTGCATCGATTCTTTACCACAATTAGACATAAACACGGATATAAGTTTTACACAATTCTATGCATGGGGAATAAGCAAACAATCTCCCGCCCTATTAGATACACTCAATAACTGGTTAAAGAATTATACAGCAACAAAAGAGTATAAAAAACTTTATAAAAAATACTATAAAGATTGATTATCCTCCATTAATAACTCCTTGCGTTTAGTCTCTGCACTACCATACTGAAACGCCATAGCTGAAATTATCAGAACATTTGTTAAGTAAGAAATCAATAAAGCAATTGTTACTAAGAAAAACATCAAAAATGGAAAAAATCCAGGTAAAACAACAGTTTCTCCACTCATTACAGCTATAGTTGCATAACTATTCACCATAAGTCCCATAAGCCAAGGTAAGCAAACTATCAGTTGAATAATAAATACAATAAATGAAGATATAAACCTGATTGCAAAAATAGCTCCCCATGTCGGAATTCCTAATTTAAAAGACTTAATGATTGCATTTATTAGAGATGTCTCCTCCAAAATATAAACAAATGGAGTATAGCTGAATGGAAGTAGAACAAACAGAGCCAACGGAATGATTAAAATCAAGGTATAAGGGCTCAAAGAAAGTAACAAAAGGATCAAGATTCCACATAAAGTCCCTATAACAAAAATCACAAGACCATACAAAAAAATCTTTTTCGCATTAACAATAAGTGCTTGTTTTAAATCTTTCAATCGATATTCAGGAAGTGAACCAGACCGCGCATATTTATAAAACAACGTATATATCAATGAATTAAAACAGCAAGTACCAGCTATTAATATCAAAAAAGATATTATAGTAACAATCCAGTATCCAGCAGAAGTTTTATCCTGTAATCCGGTAATAAAAAGGACATTGTATAATGCTAGTATAACTACCATAGGTAATAATAGATATGTCCCTAACTTCAGAAAAACTCTAAGATTATTATTAACGAACCTAAAAGCAGCAAATAATCTACCTAATAAAGAACGCGACTTAAACAATTCAAGATTATAGATTTGATCAGCCATTTTATTCTATTTTTAATTGTTATTTACCCTTACTATTCATTATGATGTCAAAATAATCACATCAGAGTGATGACAAAAGTAGCGAATTTTAATATATTTGCAACCCAATAGACTGTTATTTTGTTATAAGATTAATAAAGAGAACTAAGAAATATGATTAAATGGGGTTTCATAGGTTGCGGTAATGTGACTGAAAAAAAGAGTGGTCCGGCTTTCAGTAAAGTCGAGGGTTCGATGGTTACAGCCGTTATGAGCAGAGATGAGAAGAAAGTAAAAGATTATGCTCAACGCCACAATATTCCCAAATGGTACACAGACGCTCAGGAACTTATCAATGATCCGGATGTAAATGCCGTATACATAGCTACTCCGCCATCATCCCATGCTACTTTTGCCATCATGGCAATGAAAGCAGGTAAACCGGTATACATAGAAAAGCCTATGGCCAGTAATTATGAAGATTGCGCACGCATAAATCGTATTTCGGAAGAGACAGGTGTACCTTGCTTTGTAGCATATTACCGACGTTATTTACCTTATTTTATCAAAGTAAAAGAATTAATAGAACAAGGTGAAATAGGTAACATCATCAACGTGCAGATACGTTTTGCGCAACCTCCCGGTGAACTTGATTATAATCGTGAGAACCTGCCTTGGCGTGTACAATCAGATATAGCCGGAGGAGGATATTTCTATGATTTAGCTCCTCACCAATTGGATATACTTCAAGATATGTTTGGTCCAATCCTAGAGGCAGAAGGTTTTAAGAGCAATCGTGGCGGTCTTTATCCGGTAGAAGATACAGTTAGTGCATGTTTCAAGTTTGACTCAGGTCTTGTAGGTTCAGGGTCATGGTGCTTCGTTGCACACGAATCAGCTAAGGAAGATCGTATCGAAGTTATAGGTGACAAAGGTATGATTTGTTTCTCAACTTTTACTTTCGATCCTATTGCTTTACATACAATAAGAGGACGAGAAGAGATTCTTCCCCCTAATCCAGAACATATACAAATTAATTTGATACAAGCAGTAGTAGACCATTTATTAGGAAAATCCATCTGTACATGTGACGGTATCAGTGCTACTCCCACAAACTGGGTTATGGATAAAATATTAGGAAAGCTATAAAACAAATTCAAAGTTTTTACAAACTATCATGCGGAAATATTTTTCAATACTTATGTTTATTCTCCCTTTATGCTTATTACAGGCACAAAATGAGAAGCCTAAAGGATTTTTCCGTAAGATAGGACATTTATTGAATGATATTGATACTTTATATATATCCCCCAATAAGTACAATTTTGCTTTCATGCTTGAAAACAGCAACTGGTATGAAAACTATCGTTTTAGGACTATCGGAAAAGAAGTTCCACAAACGCTAAGAATTTCCCCGAACATGAACTATAAACTCGGAGCTTATTTTGGATGGAAATGGATTTTCATAGGTTATTCTATCGATATGAAAAATTTATTCAGTAAAAATAAGGTTTCAGACCAACGTACCGAGTTTGCTTTAAGTTTATATAGTTCCATTGTTGGTTGTGATCTTTACTACCGAAAAAGCGGTAATGCCTTTAAACTACGTAATATGTCAGACTTCTTTCCAGAAGGATATTCTGGAAAGATTGATAAAAATATCAATGGCTTTTCTGTAGACATAGCCGGTTTAAACGCTTATTGGATTCTAAACCATAAGCGATTCTCATATCCCGCTGCTTATAGCCAATCAACCAACCAAAAACGCAATGCAGGATCTATCATTGTAGGTTTTTCTTTCTCTACACATAAAATCAATTTTGATTATGAAAAATTACCAATAGACGTCCAAACACAGTTAGATGACGGACTAAAATTTCGCAAACTGACTTATTCAGATTATAGTCTAAGCGCAGGATATACCTATAACTGGGTATTTGCCCGAAATTGCCTTTTCAACGCTTCACTAGCACCGGCTATTGCCTATAAACGTTCAAAGGTAAATTCTGAAAAAACAAATTATCCGGCATTGAAAAATATTAATTTTGATTTAATCACTCGTGCCGGAATCACATATAACAATTCAAAATATTTCATAGGTGCATCATTAGTTATGAACACATTTGGCTATCGCTCGGATAATTTTTCCATGAGTAATAGTTTCGGAACAATTCGGATTTATGCCGGATTCAATTTCTTTAAGAAAAAAGAATACCGCAATAAAGAAAATTAGTAAGAAATAAAAATTATCTTTGAAGATAGATAATAAATTTAATAACCTAAGCGTATGAAAACTAAAAATGATTTTATGCGGAAAGCAATTGAACTTTCCATTGAGAATATCCATAATGGCGGAGGTCCTTTTGGAGCAGTTATTGTAAAAGATGGAGAAATTATAGCTACAGGCGTAAACCGTGTAACAGCTTCATGTGACCCGACCGCTCATGCCGAAGTCAGTGCCATACGTGCCGCTGCTAGCAAACTCGGAAGTTTCAATCTCAGTGGATGCGAAATATACACGTCATGTGAACCTTGTCCTATGTGTTTAGGAGCTATCTATTGGGCACATTTAGATAAAATCTATTATGGTAATAACAAAACCGATGCAAAAAATATCGGATTTGACGATTCTTTCATTTATGATGAACTGGAATTAAAGCCGGAAAATCGAAAGTTACCATCTAAAATACTTTTGCACAATGAAGCGATAAAAGCATTCGAAGAGTGGAGAGATAAAGAAGATAAAATTGAATATTAATTTTTAACCAGACTATTGTAATATCCAGAAGAAATAATAAAGCTCTTTATATTCATCGATACTACTATAGTTTTTTGAGGAGTTAATAATGATTTGATTCCTCTTTTTCTATAATATTTCAAATTCTAAACAATAAAAAGCCTGTGCCTGACGACTCAGGACAACAGACTTTTTACAACGACGACGACATATTTTTTAAGTATAGCATAAATACATATGCTTTTCTTAACGGGACAAAAATAGAAATTAAATATGTCACATTTATATCTAATAATATGTATTCTATTTTTTCACGTTTTCTATTTTCCTAACTATTAAAATTAATCAGCTGATATCCGAAAAAAGACAAAACATCTACCTAGAATAGTTTCAATTTTCGAAATAACACTACTCCTGTTTTTGTTAAACAGAAAAACATATCAGAAATAAATTTATTTATCAAAAACATAAACAATATTACTATATAAGACCACACTACAAATAATTACTAAACTAAAAATAAGTACTCCAGAAATATATGATATAGCATACCGTATTCTTATCAAGATGCTATATATTTGTAAAGAACAAATGCATTCCACTATATTTTCACAAATTATATGTATATCAAAAAAGTAAACACATGAAAAATGGTATAATAGCTGAATTAATTAATGAAATGAAAGAACGTATTCCTGCAGGAGAAACTCTTGCGAACTTTCTTACTGACGCCCTATGTATGGGAAAAGAGGCTGTATACCGCAGACTACGAGGAGAAGTCTCATTTACTTTTGATGAAATTGCAATTATATCCCACAAATTAGGAATATCCATAGATCAAATTATAGGCAATCATATAGAAAACCGGGCTACATTTGATCTCAACTTACAATATTCTCCTGATCCTATCAATAGTTACTATGAAATACTAAATCGATATCTAAAGATATTTGATTTCATAAAAGATGATCCTAGTACCATAATATATAGCGCCGCCAATATTATTCCTTTCACCATCTATTCCCCTTATGAAAATCTATCAAAATTTCGATTATGCCGATGGATATACCAAAATGATAAAATAAAAACGCCTCATTCATTGATAAATATGCAAGTCCCAGAAAAAGTAATAATTGCACATAATAAACTTAGTAAGGTGGTAAAGCAATGTGTTAAGACCTGTTTTATCTGGGATAACAATATCTTCCATTCTCTCATTAAAGAAATTAAATATTTTGCAGGATTAAATCTAATCACAGAAGAAGATGTAAGACTACTCAAAACTGAACTTATTCAATTGTTATATGAAATGGAGTATCTGTCATTAAAAGGTGAGTTCAGTAGTGGTAATAAAATAGAGATTTATCTCTCCTATCTAAATTTTGAAGCAACTTACAGCTATATTGAAAAAGAGAATTTCCAGATTAGTTTATTCAGAGTATATTCCATAAATTCTATGGATTCACAGAATCCACAAATATGTAATCTACAGAAGAAATGGATACAATCTTTAAAAAGGCATTCCATCCTTATCTCGGAAAGTGGAGAAATGCAGCGTATCAAGTTTTTAGAGGAACAAAAGAATATTATAGAAAAGTTATAGAATACTTTTACAAGATAAAAATCACCTTGATGAATTTAAAATTCATCAAGGTGATTTCTTGCATTCATCCTTATGTTTTCAAAAAACATCCTGATTGTTTTTTGATTCAATACAAATATCAAAATCTTACACCTAAGGTCATCATCAGTTGGTGACGATCATTGTTAACCTTAGCTGGGACATAACTTATATATTCATTACTAAAAGGATAAAAATCAGATTTGTACATAGTTAACTGATATGCCAAATCAGCATAGAAGACACGCCCTTTATATCCTAGCCCCACAGTAATATTATTTATCCCTTTTATATTCTCAAATTCTGTATCTGTACGGGTAGTATCATAAGGCAGAAGTTTAAACGCTCCATTCTTAAATGAGCCGGTTGTATAATTATATCCTGCTCGAACGGAGAATTGTGGTAATAACTTTCCTTCAACACCAACACGTACGGTATGAATACCTTTCAAATATTGTTTAACCCTATCATTTGTTGTACCAAAAACGACTCCATCAGGATCTTTCATTTTAGCCGTCGAATAATCTGTATATTCATATTCGGCACCAAGAGCAACCGACTTACCGATTGTATATCCCAAACTAAAATTATATTTCCACGGAGTTATCAATTGATAATCCAATACCCTGTTACCTGCTGCATCATAAGTATCTTGTACTGCATGATATTGCTGTCCTTCATAAGTAATATCCGATTCTAAACGAGCAGAATGAATATCTGTTAAATTAAACCAAGTCGGCGTATGTATAGCTACGCCAATACGCAAAGGCAAAGAAGCAACAGGACGTACAATAGCACCAAACTTAGCATCCACACCGGCTCCATTTGTACCATACCAATTCGATATCGTGTAGCTTCCCGTACTTACAGTTTCTGTATAAGAAGAAAATCTTGAATAGTCTACATCATAAGCACCAATAGTCACACCAAAATAGAATTGATCTTCAATATTAAAGGCTATATTAAAATCATATTCATTCATTCCACCGGATTCTCTACTCTTGTAGTTATTTCTCACGCCCGGCAAACCTTTATAGTAATCATAATAATCTGTTCTTCCATTTTCAGTAATTTCATCCGAACGATCATAATATAATAAATTTCCCCTTGTCCCCATAATAGACAGCCACCCCACATCATTCCAATCTCTATTATTATAGGCATTAAAATTCGGATTATCTAATAAATAATTAAAGTCTTCCAATGGTAATCCATTAGTCATCGTCGCAAATTGGCTAGTTTGAGACAATCCATTCAAATCACCTCCCATAAGCATTGCTTTATTGAAGTTTTTCTTCTTATGGTAATTAAAAGCGAAATTGACAAACTTTAAAGTAGTCTTATTCCCTATTTTATTAGAATAAACAAATCCGGCATTATCAAATGAGCCTACGAACTTATTATTATTCAATACACTATTTGAAAAAGTACTCTCTGATGCAGAATTATTGAAGCCAAACGAGAACATTATATCATTACTTCGATAAATACCTATTCCGGCTGGATTTGTACTTATCGTTGATATATCTCCTCCAAGTGCTCCCATAGCACCTCCCATACCCACAAAGCGAGCAGTTCCATTCAAATCACTTCCTAAAAAACGATTCACATCATATATAGTCTGAGCTCCTGCATTGCCTACGATTATTAAAGCACAGGCAGCTACCATTAATCTTATATTTTTCATTGCTATTCCTTTTTTACATTTTACCAATTGAAAAACTATCTTCTACCTCCTGATGAACGTGAACTTCCACCACCGGAACGGCTTCCACCTCCAGAATAGCTTCCGCTTGAACGAGATGAGCCACCACTGCTACCTGAAGAAAAACTTCTGCTAGAAGAACCACTGTAAGATGGACGTGTGCTTGAGCTAGAGCTACTCCCTCTGCTATAACTGCTATTTCTTGTTGACGATTCTGATGGAGTATAGCTTGAGCTTCTTCTCGTACTACTGGAACGATTATAACTAGAAGATGAACTAGGACGTGATGAACTGGAACGAGTATATCCACTTGAAGATGAACGATTAGAACTAGTACCATCGACACGACTTCCACTCATGCTGGGACGAGTACTGATAGAACCCGAACTGCTACTTGGGCGAGTAGAAGCACTAGGACGGGAAGATGTTGACGGACGTGTACCTACTACTCTTCCATTCGATGGCCTTGTTCCGGAGACACTGCCACTAGGACGTGTACTAGACACTCCCGGACGGCTTGATACAGCTCCTCCCGGTCTGGTACTTCCCACACCTCCATAATAAGAAGGACGATTGTCATAATAAGAAGGACGTCCCCAATGTCCATGACCATACCAAGGATCATACCATCCATGATGATGTCCCCAATAGCCACCCCAATAACCGGGATAGTAACCACCCCAGCCCCAATAACCGGAATAATAAGGGAAGCCCCATGTTATACCGAATGATCCAAAACGCCAATCCCACCATAAACGGTTAGTATAGGTAGGGAAAGCATAGGCATAAAATCCATCATCATATACATTCCAATCCCAAGAATTGACACCATATACAACATCCCAATAAAGCGGACTACTTATAGGTATGGCAAAACGCGGATTACGAAAACGAACAATGCGCATGGCATATTCATAATCGTCTTCGCTCCCATCAAAACCATTTACCCATTCTCCTCTGTCTGCATCATCTTTTTCCTGTATCACCAGAGTATCATTCTCCATTGTAAATGTGTTATCACTCGAATCATACCGACGATTATATTCATCCACATCACGGACATTACCTTTACGATCTTTTACTACAAATGCAGCTCCGGCAGGTACATACCCTTCTCTCTCCGGTGTAGTTTTGACCTCTTCAGTCCGTTCAGTCTTTCTGTCTTCAGAAGAAGTTCCTTTGTCTTTCGGAGTGTAATAAAGATCGTCATCAAAGCTCTGTGCCATTCCAGCCAAAGGCAGACACATAACCATAAACGATAACAGAACTATCTTTTTCATAACTTCCATATTTTAATTAAGTAAATCTTTTATTCCTGATACAAAGATAATCAAGGCATTTATCCAGTTCGGAAGAATTTCCCCAAATAACAATAGGGATTTCCCTATTTAATGTATTAATAAGATATTTAAGAATTCACTTTCACAATAAATTCTGCAGTCCACCAAATTATTGGTTAATAATAGTGTATCTTTGCAGAAAGTATAACCTATAAGCATTTATCATTAACATGAGATATTTTGAGATTACTTTTATCACCACTCCCTGCACTGAAACAGTCAATGACGTACTATCTGCTGTATTGGGAGAAATCGGTTTTGAAAGTTTTGTGGAACACGAAAATGGAATTAAAGGATATGTTCAACAAAGCCTACTTGATGAAAACACTTTAAAAGAAATTTTAAGAGACTTCCCTTTACCGGATGCTAACATACAATATGAGGTTCAATTAATGGAAGATAAGAATTGGAACGAAGAGTGGGAAAAAAACTTCTTCCAACCAATCGTTATTGGTAATCGCTGTGTTATTCACAGCACTTTTCACAAAGATGTACCCAAAGCTGAATATGACATTGTTATAAATCCGCAAATGGCATTCGGCACAGGGCATCACCAAACAACAAGTTTGATTCTTTCCGAACTCTTGGATGCCGACCTGAAAGGTAAATCCCTGTTAGACATGGGATGCGGTACATCAATCTTGGCTATTCTCGCCGCTATGCGGGGGGCAGCTCCTATTACCGCTATCGATATTGACGATTGGTGTGTGGAAAATTCCAAAGACAACATAAAACTGAACGAAGTTGATAACATCACTGTCGAATTAGGAAATGCTGACTTATTGAAAGGACGTAAACCTTTTGACATTATCATAGCAAATATTAATCGCAATATTCTGTTAGCAGACATGAAAGCATACGCAGAGGTAATGCATCCGGGGTCTGAAATATACATGAGCGGATTTTATGTACAAGACATTCCTTATCTGCAAGAAGAAGCTGTTAAGCATCGGTTGAAATTCCAATATCATAAAGAAAAAGATAATTGGGCGGCTGTAAAGTTTGTGATGGAATAAAGCCCCAATATAACCGAAAATTAAGAGTCAAAAGTCTTAACTTTCTATCTTTTAGGGACGGATTGCGCGAGAAAGAGTTAAAGAAACAATCGTATAATCAGCGTAATTCGTGCCCAAAGAATGATAAAAAGATAGCTGTTTTTTGTTTTGACATCTCAACAAATTATCTACCGCTTTTTATTGTCATCCCCACTAACTCCTGCAATGTACCGTTGAAAATATTCAAATCCACATTTTTAGGAATACCGGGAATTGAGCCGACATCCGTGTGTTGCCAAAATTGCCACGCGCCCTCATACCTCACTGAATCCACATAATAATGGGCTATCCAATAAGGGTAAGAGTTGAAAACAGAATCATTGAGATAGCGCATCTTAAACTTATAAGAAGTATATAAAATTGGTTTTACCTTATAATGTCTTTCTACTTTATCCAGCCATATCTTCAAGTCCTTTTTCAGTTCTTCAGGCTCTTTCTTACCTTTTAATTCTATATCCAATACCGGTGGCAAATCACCGGAATCCAACTTTACAGTATTTATAAAAAAGTCAGCTTGCCTCAAGGCAGGAGTAGACGGATTATAGAAATGGTATGCCCCCCGAATAAAACCATGCTTCCGGGCAGATGCAAAGTTTTTATTAAAGGTGTCATCATTCAAATCGCCTCCCTCAGTGGCCTTAACAAACACAAACTTCAATGGATAATTCTCCGATTGATTTTCTTTCAGCAGACTCCAGTCTATATCTCCTTGAAAATGGGATATGTCAATGCCATGCACCTGGTAACCATACGGCATACATACTCCATACTCACGGCAACCATAACAAGGTTTCCACCGATAGGCATAAGGCTTTATAAAGAAATAATAAAAAACGACGGCAAATAAAAGAATTATTAGAGCAGATAAAACATAAAACAACCATCTCGGCATCTCTTTAGAAGTATGCTTTTTTCTTTTCGAACTCTTTTTCCGTGAAGAAGAAGATTTCTTTTTCGAAGCAGCCGGACGTTTCTTCCGGGGTTTATTAACAACGAGAATCGGTGATTCTTTCATTTAGAAACGCTAAGATTAATAAATAAAATAAGTGATAAGCCTCAGCAATAAGCACGGCTCACCACTTATAACTTATCACTCAATATTTATACAAAATTACTTGCTTTGTTCCAACTGCAATGTCTTGGTAGGCTGGTCGCAAACTTCCGTAGGTCCAAAATACTGGATAGGTCCCGGATATACATAATCCGTTGTTTTAGCCCATTCCTCACGCATGGAAGCGAACTTTAAGAATGGTTTTCCATCCAACTTTACTAAAGCTTTCTGAATAACCGGTTTCATTTCACCATGACGACGTTCCATATTCATCATCATTGTAATAGGCACACCACCGGCAATCCATTTATCAGCAGGAGCAGTCGTATTACGTACAGAAGACATATAGCCGGTTTTTCCGTTAGCAATCAAAGCTGATGCTGTATAACCTAAAGAGTAGCAATAGTCTGCATCGTAATTAGATGGAGCAGCACAACGTCCTTCATAACCAAAGAAATGGTGTTGGGCAGCAAACTTACCTACATACTTGCCTTCTTCTTTCCACTGAGCTAGTTTAGTACCTACCATTTCGGAAAGCAACTTTTCTGTTTCAATTAATGAAACCTGTACATTTCCGTGCGGGTCACGGTCAAGTGACAACTGACGGGCAACACCTTCAGGAAGACTTGCATAAATAGCCGCATTCTCCTTAGAGAGTTTAGAAATGATATAGTCACGTTGGTGAGACTTCTTAATATGAGAAAACTCTTCTGCATTGTTAGCAAGGAAATCATTCAATTCCGCAATCAATCTCTTCATGGCAGGAATGAACTCTACCAATCCTTCAGGAATTAACACCGTACCGAAATTATTCCCCTGAGCAGCACGATCGGCAACAACCTGTGCTATATATGTCACTACATCATCCAATGACATATCTTTAGCCTCAACTTCTTCTGAAATAATACAGATGTTAGGCTGAACCTGCAAAGCGCACTCCAAAGCGATGTGAGAAGCAGAACGTCCCATCAACTTAATGAAGTGCCAGTATTTACGGGCAGAATTACAGTCACGTTGGATATTACCGATTACCTCTGAGTAAACTTTACAAGCGGTATCAAAACCGAAAGAAGTTTCAATCATATCATTTTTCAAGTCACCGTCGATGGTTTTAGGGCAACCGATCACCTGAACGCCATATTTCTTAGCTGCATAATATTCAGCCAACACACAAGCATTCGTATTAGAATCGTCACCACCGATAATAACAAGAGCAGAAATACCCAATTCTTTCAAGATTTCATACCCCTTCTCAAACTGTTCTTTTGTTTCCAACTTCGTACGTCCGGAACCGATAATATCAAAACCACCGGTATTACGGTATTCGTCGATAATATCAGCAGTCAGTTCCATATAATTATGGTCTACCAACCCACCCGGGCCAAGGATAAATCCATAAAGTTTACTGTCTTTATTTAAACTCTTGATACCGTCAAACAAACCGGAGATCACATTGTGTCCGCCGGGGGCTTGTCCACCTGAAAGAATAACGCCAACGTTTACAGCAGGAACATTAGCAGGTTCATTAGCCTCAACAAACTGAATCAACGGCATACCATACGTATTCGGGAAAAGTTTCTGAATAGCTTCCTGGTCAGCAACAGACTGTGTAGGTTGGCCTTCGCTCACCTTAACAGCACCTTTCAACGCTTTAGGAAGTTTGGGCTGATAAGCAGCCCTTGCAATTTGTAATGCACTTTTAGTCATTTTACTTAAATATATTAAAGGTGTTAGTAATTTTTATTTTAAGGACGCAAATTTCGTTTTTTTTTCTGATATATGAAAACGATTCAAGTTTAAAACTACACTTTTTAATTTAATATCACCTATTTGACAGCTATTTGTAAAGTGCAGTTAGCATTTATTCGAACTTAATGAAAATTTAAAGCCAAAAGTGAAACAGACCTGACATATACGATGTATCTTTGCAGAGATTTAGGTATTAAAAATAAAAGAATATGGAAAAGAAAACGATTGTAGCACGAGCAGAAGTGCTTGAAGGAAAGGAAAAAGAGTTTATTGCCAAAGCTGAAAAACTAATTGAAGCTACCAGAGCAGAAGAAGGTAACATCAGTTACACACTCTATCAATGTCCGGAACGTCCCACTATGTTCATCTTCTACGAAGAATACAAGGATAAAAGAGCGATGGCTATTCACGCTGCATCAGAGCATTTTAAAACATTCGGCAAAGAGATAGAAGGCTTATTAGCCCAAGAATTGAGCATTGAAACGTTCTGATTTACGATTACCGACCATGAGTTTCATCCTTCAGTTTCATTAACTTCATTCTGATAATTAGTTTATTAGGCTGAATGATTCGAGAAAAAGCTGAAAGATGAAATTCCACAGCGGGATAGTCTTCGACAGAAAATATCGGGACTATCTGTTTTATCGGCTGAATCTTTTCCACGATAAAGATTCAGGATAACCCACTGATAATCAAATAGAGTATTCAGAAACTGAAGGATTGAAGGATGAATTAGAATAATTCTGTTTTAACAGGTATTTATGTCAGCAAAATGCAGCATTTATCCCAAGCCGATTGATAAAAAAAAACATCCCGATGATTTTAAAAAACACCTTGGTGATTTAAAAAAACATCAGGTTGATTAAAAAAAACATCAGGACGTTTGTAAACAAACATACGGTCGATTGATTACAAACTCCTATCGTTTGCAGACAATCGACCGTATGTATAAATATAGTAGTCTGTTCTAATTAATTTGCCATCCTCCCCCTAAGGCTTTATACAACTGCACAACAGCAATCAACTCATCACGTATGGCATTGCTCAAACCAATTTGTGCATCAAAGTAACCACGCTGAGCATCAAGAACATCGAGATAATTAATCACCCCGTTGATATACTGCAACTGTGCCAATTCCACATAACTTTTAGCTGCACGTTCCAACCTCAGTTTAGCATCATAGACTTCTTTTATCTTATTGAAATCCACAATCGCATTCTTCACTTCCTTAAATGCAGAAAGAACAGATTTTTCATAACGATAAACCTCCTGCTCATAAGCAGCCTTTTTTGCTTTCAGCATAGCCCTGTTCTTACCCATGGCAAAAATAGGCGTCAATAAAGTACCATTCAACAGCCCATAAGGTGACTTTAAGAAATCCGATAGGTCGGTACTTTCCAAACCGTATTTTCCTGTCAGTGAAATACGGGGAAACATATTTGTAAACGCCACTCCTACTTCGGCATTGGCTGCAACAAGCAGTTGTTCTGCCTGACGAATATCCGGCCTGCGTTCCAACAGTTCCGAAGGCATACCCACAGGCAGGGAGTCCGGAAAATTAAACTCTTGCAACAACAGACTTCGTTTTATCTTATTCGGATACTCACCCGCTAAAAAAGCTATATCGTTTTCTTTTAGAGATATCTTACGCTCCAAGTCCGGAATCAACGTGGCGGTACGTGCCAACTCGACTTGTGCCTGCTGATACGAAGTTTCAGAAGTCAATCCCCCCTCAAAACGTAACTTGGCAAGATGTACTCCCTCTTTGCGGGCTTCCAGCGTCTGTTTTACAATAGACAACTCATTATCAAGAGCCACCAGCTCATAATATGCCTGTGCCACTTCGGATACGATTGTCATACGCAAAGCACGTTGTGCTTCCACTGTACTCAAATACTCCGCCACCGAAGCATCCTTTGCCCAACGGAGATTACCCCAAAGATCCAGTTCCCAAGAAAAGAGGAACTGCCCTTCAAACGTATCATTTTTCTTTGCATTATCTCCCCCGTGATTTTCCCATTCCCGTTCTCCATTGACAGTTCCGTTTATCTGCGGCAAAAGGTTAGCCACCTTAATACGTTTCTGGGCTGCCATTTCTTTTACACGCGCAGCTGCAATCAACATATCTTTGTTATGTTCCAAAGACTTCATTATTAAGTTTTGAAGGGTAACATCCGTATAGATTTCCCACCATTTCTTATCGGCAAATGTCAATGTATCCTGTTGTCCGGCTATTTGTTCCGGAAGATTCAAAGAAGGCCGCACATAGCTTTTCCCTATTTTGCACGAACCAGCCAGCAATCCGAACAACAAACATAAACCTGTTATTATATAATTCTTTATTCTTTGCTTCATATTACTTTCTTTTTAGCTTAACTTTCGCTTTATTTTTTGCCTTGTAAATCAATACAAAAAAGAACGGAACCAATATAATACCGAACACGATGGCAAATATCATTCCGAAGAATACTCCGGTACCAATAGCCTGCCTGCTTGCAGCGCCCGGTCCGCTTGCTATTACCATCGGCAACATACCAAGCACAAAAGCAAGCGAGGTCATCAGGATAGGACGAAAACGGAGTTGAGCCGCATGTACGGCCGACTGAACCAAATCTCCCCCTTTATCGACTTCTTCTTTGGCAAATTCAACAATCAGGATAGCATTCTTGGCAGCCAATCCCATCAACATAACCAAACCTATCTGAAAATAAATATCATTTTCCAATCCACATATCCAGATTCCGAGATAAGCGCCAAAAGCGGCTACGGGCAGAGAAAGCAACACTGCAATCGGAACCATCCAACTCTCATATTGCGCGGCAAGGAATAGAAATACAAAAAGGAACACCAATGCCATAACAATACCGGTACGGCCACCTGCCTGTTTCTCTTGATAAGACAATCCGCTCCATTCCAAGTCTATATTTTCAGGAAGATGCTCACGAACAATATTCTCCATGATTTCCATCGCCTGTCCAGAACTATATCCCTGTGCCGCAGAACCTCGAATCACCGCAGCCGTAAACATATTGAACCGCTTAATGCTACCCGGACCGGTGGTGTAAGAAGCATTTCCCAAAGAAGTCAATGGAATCATAGCTCCATCCGCTCCTTTTACAAAGAAGAGGTTAATGTTATCTTTATGTTCACGATAAGGGGCTTCTGCCTGTATATACACCTTATATATTCTATTGAACATATTAAAATCATTCACGTAAACCGAACCGGTATAAGCTTTCATCGTAGAAAAGACATCCGCCAAAGGCACTCCAAGCAGTTTTACCTTATCCCTATCCACATCAAAATAAAGCTGTGGTATATCAGCTTGCAACGAAGAAGAAAGTCCTGCCAGTTCTTTATGTTCAGATGCATAATACATCAATGTATCTACCGCCTGTACCAAATTATCGAATGTAGCATCTCCCCTCGCCTCAAGTTGCATTTCAAACCCGCCGGAAGAACCCAATCCCGGTATGACCGGAGGAGTGGAAAGATAAACCTTACATTCCGGATATTCTTTCAAGTCTTTTTCCACCTGCTTCATAATCTCTTCCAAAGAAACATCCTGACGTTCCTCCCACGGTTTCAAAATAACAGTCAGTTCGCTGCGTGCCTGATTACTTCCCACCCGGGGACTACTACCGGTCACATTCTGCACATATTCCACCATCGGATTCTCCATCAGATAAGCAATGGCTCTCTCCGTCACAATACGACTGCGTTCCAAAGTAGCCCCTTCAGGCAATTCCAACTCTACCTTGAAATATCCCTGATCTTCTATCGGCATGAAACTTGTCGGTATCAAGCGGTTGACTAACAGAATAAGAATCAACATGAGCCCAAAGCCGCTCAATATTCTACGGGGATGCTTTACTATCTTACGAATAGCAGCTACATATTTATTGTTTCCGATACTTAACCATTCATTTATTTTACGAAAAACGATATTCTTCCTTTTCCCGTCAGAAGGTTTTAATATCAACGAACACATAACAGGACTTAAAGTTAATGCAACCACCGTGGATATGAGCACAGACACTACGATAGTAACAGTAAACTGGCGATAAAGCTGCCCTGTAATACCTCCTAAAAAACTAACAGGAACAAATACGGCAGCCAAGACCAAAGAAGTGGCAATCAATGCACTTGCCAATCCGTTCATCGCTTTCTTTGTCGCCTCATAAGCCCCCAATTTTTCTTCTTCCATAATACGTTCCACATTCTCTACCACAACAATGGCATCATCTACCACGATACCAATGGCAAGAATCAATCCCAATAATGTGAGAATATTCAAAGAGAAACCGAAAATCAACATAAAGCCGAACGTTCCGATCAATGAAATAGGTACGGCAACAATAGGAATCAATGTTGCACGCCAACTTTGCAAGGAAAGAAATACGACCAATACGACCAGAAACAGAGCCTCGAACAAAGTTTTATAAACTTCATGGATAGACTCGGAAATATAGGTAGTCATATCAAACGGAATCTCATAGCTCAACCCGTCGGGGAAATTCTTGCTTATCTCTTTCATTGCATCTTTCACACGTTGTGCTACCTCTATCGCATTTGCACCGGGAAGCATAAAAATACCCAAGACCGCAGCATTCTCCCCGTTAATGCCACTCTCCGTATTATAAGAAGATGCTTCCAGAGAAATACGGGCAACATCACGCAAACGGATAATAGAACCGTCTTTATTAGCCCTTATCACAATCTCTTCAAACTGTCCGACGGTGGAGAGACGTCCTTGCGTTATAATAGGAATGGTTATATCCAAACCTTTCACCGGTTGCTGTCCCAACACACCCGCAGCCGATTCACGGTTCTGATCTTTCAGTGCATTCTGTATATCCTGAACAGTCAAACCGAAATTCGCCAGTTTATCAGGTTGTACCCAAATCTGCATGGCATAGTAACGGCTACCGATGTTGGAGACGCGCCCCACTCCGGGAATACGACGAATCACATCAAGCACATTTATCGTTGCAAAATTACTCAAATAGATTTCGTCAAACTTCGGATCATTAGACGTTAAACAAAGCGTCATCAACTGACTGGCCGACTGTTTCTCTACCGAAATTCCATTTTGTATCACTTCTGCAGGTAAACGGGATTCTGCCAACTTCACACGATTCTGTATTTCCACAGCCGCAAGGTCGGCATCTGCCGAAATATCAAAAGTAACAGTAGCCGAAAAACCTCCGGAGTTAGAACTGCTCGACTCCATATAAAGCATACCGGGCGTACCGTTCAACTCCTGTTCGATAGGTGTAGCCACCGCTTGTGAAACAGTCAACGCACTTGCACCCGGATATGACGCACTTATCTTTACTACAGGCGGAGTAATCTGCGGATATTGGTCAATAGGCAGCATTGTCAATCCGATGATACCTACAATAACAATTACAATGGAAATAACCGCCGAAAAAACCGGTCTATCTATAAAAAAACTAACTTTCATACACTATTTCTTTTTCTCATTCTCGGTAGCTGCCATCTCCTGCACGATTCTAACTTTCATACCGGGAGCTAACTTATGAATACCCTCTACCACTACATCTTCTCCTGCCTCCAATCCACGCTCTACGACCAATTTATTCTCAAATTCAGGTCCTAATTCTATAAAACGCCTTTCCACGGTAGTATCTCTCCTTACTACATAAATATAAGCTCCACCCTTTTCAATGGTTACCGCTTTTTGAGGAACTACCGTTGCATCTTCACGTACATCCAGCAACAGTTTTACCTTCGTAAACTGCCCCGGCAATAATACATGTTTCGGATTAGGCATTTCGGCACGTACAGAGAATGTTCCTGTCTGTGGATCTACCTGAGGTTCTGCAAAATCCACATAACCTTTGAACGGATACACCGTATTATCAGCAAGTGTAATAGAAATATTCGGTTGCCAGGAACGGGTAGAGTCACGCTGACCGAGATTGATATTACGTTCTTTACTTTTCAAATAATCCAATGCCGTCATGCTGAAATCGACCAGCACGGTATCACTTTTAACGATCGTCGCCAACAAAGACTTCCCGCCGGGACCTACCAACGTACCTAAATCGACATTACGTTCACTGATATGCCCGGACAGGGGTGAACGTACGATTGTATATCCTAATTCCAACTCGGCCTGCGCCAAGTCAGCCTCACTCATGGCAACTGCCGCCGTAGAGCTTTCATAAGCGGCAATAGCGTTATCCAAATCAAGCTGGCTGGCAGCATTTTGTTCATAAAGCGGCCGGATGCGCTCCAAATCTCTCTTAGCCTTCAATGCCTGTGCTTCATCTTTCTTCAACTGGGCGCGAACTTTATCGGCTTTGGCACGATATAAATCCTGATTAATCACAAAAAGTACCTGATTCTTATTAACATAAGTACCTTCTTCAAAAAGCATATTTTCCAGATAGCCTTCCACACGCGCACGCACTTCCACAAATTGCTGGGCACGAATACGACCTACATACTCCCCGTAAATCTCCACGTCGTCACGTTCAACGGGTTCAACAACAACAGTCGGCAAATCCGGCGCAGGTTTACGCGGACGGTTGATAATATAATAAAGACCAATGATAAGAGCTATGCTCACAATGGTAATAGTCAATCTATTTCTGTACTGTCGCATGTCTCTATTTGAAAAGAACTTTCTCATATGTATAATAAATTATTTAAATTAACCATATACTCTCTATTGATTTACAAAGCATGTACCAAAATCCGTTAATATTTATTTGTATACTAATAATCAATACACTACATCATTGTTGTATAACAAATATAATGTGGAAATGTATCGCAACTTGTAGAAATATTCTACAACAACGGTATGAAAACCATTCCTGATAATATCATTATAGACAACCATAATCATACCCGAAATTTATCGAGGTGCAAAAGTATCAATTATTTATTCAATACAATAATTTCCCTTAAAATAGCCATATACTTAAATAAACTTTTTATCTTTACCGAGAATTAAATAGTTATTAATTTAAATTTTACGATTATGGCAAACAGAAGACAGCTCAAAAAAACAGTTAATTATATTGCAGGAGAGTTATTTACAGAATGTTTAGTAAACTGCCTATACGTTCCCGGAACAGATAAAACAAAAGCTGATGAATTAATGGGCAAAATCCTTATCATGCAAGATGAGTTTATAAGCCGCATAAGCCACACGGAACCGGGGAACACAAAAGGTTTTTACAAGAAACTCCGTGTAGATTTTAATAATCAGGTAAACGCAATCATTGATGAAATTGCAAAGCTGAACTAAGTTGAACTTACACATTATTACATGAAAAAAGCAATTTGCAGTTTTATCTATCATAAATTACTGGGATGGAAAGCAGTGGTAAACGTACCCGACTATGACAAGTATATCATTTGTGCTGCTCCCCATACCAGTAATTGGGATTTTATTATAGGTAAACTTTTCTATGCAGCTATTGGACGGGAAACCGGTTTTATGATGAAAAAAGAGTGGTTCTTTTTCCCTTTTGGTTATTTATTAAAAGCAATGGGCGGGATACCCGTCAACCGGGACAAGAATACTTCGACAGTAGAGGCTGTAACCAATGAAATAAAAAAACGTAAAACCTTTCATCTTGCCATTACTCCCGAAGGAACGCGTTCTCCAAATCCAAACTGGAAAAGAGGATTTTATTATATCGCTTTAAAAGCTCAGATTCCCATTGTTCTTATTGGCATAGACTATAAGACAAAGACTATAACCGCAGGAAAAGTAATCATCCCAAGCGGAGACTATAAGGAAGATATAAAAGAAATAAAAACTTATTTTAAACAGTTCACAGGAAAGCATCCCGAGAACTTTCAGACAGGAGAGATTTAATATCATGCGTATCAGTCTTATTCAAACAAATATCATTTGGGAAAATAAGGAGGAAAACTTAAAACTATTAAATGAAAAGTTAGAAACGCTCCGGAATACGACAGACATTGTCGTACTCCCGGAAATGTTTTCTACGGGATTCAGCATGAACAGCCGGATTTTGGCCGAACCGGTCGATGGGCCAACCATTACCACTCTAAAGAAATGGGCTAAAGAATATAACTTCGCTATTACCGGGAGCTATATATCCTCTGACAATAATACTTATTATAATCGGGCATTCTTCCTTGCCCCTTCCGGTGAATCATTTTATTATGATAAACACCACTTGTTTCGTATGGGAGAAGAGCCTCTACATTTTAGTGCGGGAGAGCAAAAATGTATCTTTAATTATAAAGAATGGAACATTTGCCTGAATGTGTGTTATGATTTGCGCTTTCCGGTCTGGCTCCGCAATACAAACAATTCTTACGATTTATTGTTAATAGTAGCAAGCTGGCCGACACCGCGTATCAAAGTCTGGGAAACACTGCTCTATGCTCGTGCAATGGAAAACCAAAGTTATGTTTGCGGAGTGAACCGGATCGGTAAAGATGGTAACAATTTAGATTATCCCGGAAAATCCATGTTATTGGATGCCAAAGGCGGATGCCTGACCAGCTTTAAAGAAGGGGAAGAAAACATCCAGACTGTAGAAATAGATATCGAATCCTTGCAGAGTTTTCGAGATAAATTCCCGGTCTGGAAGGATGCAGATAGCTTCATTTTATCCTAAATATAGCTGATTTTGGCTAATTTTATAACAAACGTGGACAAATTTGAACATTGATCTTTCTCAAAAGAGGTATTTTTGTGGAGTAAAAATTTAAAAGATAATCTAATCTTATAAGAACAAACTTATGAAAACCAATCTTAGTTCGCAGATAACCCTCAACAGGGTATCTCCAAAGTATTACAAACCGGAAAATGCTTTTGAGCGTTCAGTTTTGACAAGGCTGGAAAAGATTCCGACTGATATTTATGAATCAGTAGAAGAAGGTGCACGCCATATTGCCAACGAAATAGCCCAGGTAATCCGTGAAAAGCAGCGTGCAGGACGTTTCTGCGTTATAGCACTCGCCGGAGGTAACTCTCCCCTCAATGTATTCAATGAATTAATCCGTATGCACAAGGAAGAAGGATTGAGTTTCCGCAATGTTGTGGTATTCAATGCTTATGAATATTATCCTCTTAATGCGAATGCCTCATATAGCAATTTCAAAGCATTACAGGAAATGTTCTTGGATCACATCGATATAGACAAACAGAATGTATTTACTCCGGACGGTACAATCACTCAGGATACAATTTTTGAATATTGCCGTCTGTACGAACAGCGTATAGAGAGCTTCGGTGGAATCAACATCATGCTTCTCGGTATCGGTCGTGTAGGTAATATTGCACTGAATGAGCCGGGATCTCAAATCAATTCCAGAACCCGTCTTATATTGTTGGACAATACTTCACGCAATGAAGCTGCAAAGACTTTCGGCGGAACAGAAAACGTACCTATCAGTTCCATAACAATGGGTATCGGAACAATTCTTTCTGCCAAGAAAATCTACCTAATGGCCTGGGGTGAAGAAAAAGCGGACATGATTAAACAAGCCGTAGAAGGTCAGATTACAGATGCCATACCGGCTTCCTTCCTGCAAACTCATAGCAATACGCATATTGCACTTGATTTATCTGCTGCCGCTCACTTAACCCGTATCCAAAGACCTTGGCTGGTAACTTCTTGTGAATGGAACGACAAACTGATACGCAGTGCCATTGTATGGTTATGCGGATTGACCGGAAAACCGATTTTAAAACTCACAAATAAAGATTATAACGAAAACGGTTTAAGTGAATTATTGGCATTGTATGGTTCTGCATATAATGTAAACATTAAGATATTCAATGATTTACAACACACTATTACCGGATGGCCGGGTGGTAAACCCAACGCAGACGACACATATCGTCCGGAACGTGCAAAACCATATCCGAAGCGTATTGTCGTATTCTCCCCACATCCGGATGATGACGTTATCTCAATGGGAGGCACAATCCGTCGTCTGGTAGAGCAGAAACACGAAGTACACGTCGCTTATGAAACTTCGGGCAATATTGCCGTAGGTGATGAAGAAGTGGTACGCTTCCTGCATTTCATCAACGGATTCAATCAAATATTCGACGGTGGACAAAACGGTGTCATTAATGAAAAGTATGCTGAAATCCGTAAATATCTGAAAGAGAAAAAAGACGGTGATATGGATACTCAGGACATACTGACGATCAAAGGTTTGATTCGTCGCGGCGAAGCGCGTACCGCATGTACCTACAACAACATCCCTTTAAACCGTGTTCATTTTTTGGATTTGCCTTTCTATGAGACAGGAAAGATTCAGAAGAATCCTATCAGTGAAGCGGATGTTGAAATCGTGCGCAACTTATTGAGAGAGGTCAAGCCTCATCAGATATTTGTTGCCGGTGACCTTGCCGACCCGCATGGAACTCACCGTGTTTGTACGGATGCCGTGTTCGCAGCAATCGACCTTGAAAAGGAAGAGGGAGCTAAATGGTTGAAGGATTGTCGTATATGGATGTATCGTGGTGCATGGGCTGAATGGGAAATCGAAAACATCGAAATGGCCGTACCTATCAGTCCTGAAGAACTTCGTGCCAAACGTAATTCTATCCTAAAACATCAGTCACAGATGGAAAGCGCACCTTTCCTTGGAAACGACGAACGTTTGTTCTGGCAACGTTCCGAAGACCGTAACCGTGGCACTGCTGCATTATATGATAGTCTTGGACTTGCTTCTTACGAAGCGATGGAAGCATTTGTAGAATACGTTCCATTATAGAATATGTCAAAACCATCTCAATTCCCCCGCTTGAGCGGGGGTAGGGGGTGTGTGAATTTTCTAACAGTTTAATAATCAAAGAAAGATCACACACCCCTTAATCCCCGCTCAAGCGGGGAAACTTGGATGCTTTAACGTTTGACACCCTCATTAAAGGAAGCCGGTTTCTTGAAAAGGGAACCGGCTTTCGCATTTCATGATTTATATCATTTTTCTTTCCCTGATAAAGCCCTATCTTTGCCGTCATAAAAACAAAAACGATATGATAAAAGCAATTTTTTTCGATATAGACGGAACATTAGTCAGCTTTAATACACACAGAGTACCGGAATCAACAGCTCATGCCATCAAAGAATTAAGAAAGAAAGAAGTCAAAGTCTTTATCGCTACAGGACGCCATCTGTCCGCAATAGATAATCTGGAAACGCTGGAGTTCGACGGATACGTCACACTGAACGGAGGTTACTGTTATGCCGGAAAAGACAAGGCCATTTACAAACACCCTATCCCAAAAGAGGATATAAAAAGTCTGATTCGCTTTCTGGAAGAAGATACCGATTTCCCTTGTGTATTTGTACGCGAACATGATCTTTTCATGAATTACCAAAACGAAACGACTGAATCTTTATTTAACCTGTTGAATTTTCCCGTTCCTGCCATAGCTCCGATACAGGATGCACTTAAAGAAGACATATTCCAACTGATTGCATTTTTTACAGAAGAACAAAAGGAACATGCCATGACTGCCCTTCCTCACTGTGAGGCAACAAGTTGGCATCCATCTTTCGCCGACGTAGTACCCGCAGGCAGCAACAAAAGCATTGGAATAGATAAAATCATAGAATATTTCGGGATCTCTCTGAATGAGACAATGGCTTTCGGTGACGGTGGTAATGACATTTCAATGCTGCAACATGCCGGACTCGGAGTTGCAATGGGTAACGCCAAGGAGGAAGTAAAACAAAAGGCAGATTATGTAACCACATCCGTGGATGAAGACGGTATCGCAAATGCATTGAAACATTTCGGCATCATTGATTAAAGCCTCCTGCAAACATCTTTGCCGGATTAAACTCTATTCACCTTTTTTGTGTTCATATCTTAATGAATAATAGTACCTTTGCCTAAATGATTTTATAAGTATGAATAAAGATAAATATACACGATTGCTCCCTATTGAAGGAGCTTATAATGTACGCGATTTGGGTGGATACCCTACAAAAGACGGTAAACAAGTCAAGTGGAAAAAGCTACTGCGTTCGGGAGATTTGAACGAACTGACGCTGCAAGATCTGAATTATTTAAAAGACATCCCGGTAATAACCGATATTGATTTCAGGAGTTTTCAAGAGAAAGAAGCCGCTCCGGATAAACGGATGGAAAGTCTGAAAGAATATGTATGGTTACCGGTTGATGCCGGTGACATGAATGACATTAAAATAACAGATGTCACACTCATTCCTAAGATGATGGAAGAGGCGTACCGAACAATCATACGCAAATTCCAGAACGAATACAAGAGATTCTTCGAAATCCTGATAAACCGGCAGGCTGCCCCACTTCTTTTCCACTGTTCCGCCGGAAAAGACCGCACAGGAATAGCCGCTGCTTTATTACTTTCCGCTTTAGGAGTGGATAAGGAAACAGTGATGCAAGACTATCTCCTGTCTGCCGAATACATTAAAGGCAAATATGACTTCTTGATACGTATGCAACCGGCACTGGAACCGCTCACTACTGTTCGTCCGGAATATCTGGAAGCTGCTCTTCAGGTGATCGACAAGGAATTCGGAGGTATGGAGCAATTCCTGCATCGGAATTTAAACGTCGATTCCGAAAAGCTAAAAGAACTCTATACGGAATAAAACCTTTGTTGGCATAAACAGTTCTATTCAATGAAAAAGTTTTATATTCTCTTTTTGCTGCTGTCAATCCTGACTTCAAATATATTTGCACAGGATATAGAGCAGAATGTGGAAAAACGTCTTAATGACTTCTTTTCACAATACGCTACAACCAATGCTACTATCGGGAAGTGCAGTTTGAAAGAGATCAATCTGGATCACAATAAGCGGAAACTGTCTGTCATGGCAAGTGAGAGCTTTGCCTATCAGCCGTTTCTCCCGGAAACGGTAGAAGGTATTTACCGCCAGTTATCCCAAATGCTACCCGGTCCGGTCAATTACTACGACATAACCGTCTATGTAAACGGACAACCTATTGAAGAACTGATTCCCAACATCTACCGGAATAAAAAGAAAGACAATTCACGGTTAGCCAATGCTGATTATAAAGGGGATGCATGGGTGCAAAACACCTCTCGCCCTTATAACATTCCGCAAGGATTAGACGGACGACACATCTCACTTTGGCAAAGTCATGGAAAATATTATAAGAATGATAAAGATAAATGGGTATGGCAACGTCCCCGCCTATACACAACAACAGAAGACCTGTACACGCAATCTTACATTATACCTTATATTATACCGATGCTGGAAAATGCCGGAGCTGTGGTATTCACACCCAGAGAACGCGATACACAGCGCCATGAAGTCATTGTAGACAATGACAATCCCCGTTCTTCCTCTATTTATATTGAAGGGAAAAGCAGGAAAGCGAAATGGAATACGGCGGACGTGAAAGGGTTTGCACAAAAGAAGCAGATTTATCTTGATAATGAAAACCCGTTTTCCGATGGCACAGTACGCTATGCGCCTACCGAAAAGAAAAAATCCAAAGCATTTGCAGAATGGATACCCTACATCCCGGAAAGCGGGGATTATGCTGTCTATGTTTCCTACCGCACACTTCCCAACAGTATTACCGATGCTAAATATACCGTCTTCCACAAGGGAGGAACAACAGAATTCAAAGTAAACCAAACCATAGGAGGCGGCACATGGGTTTATCTCGGAACTTTTTCTTTCGATAAGGGAAGCAATGACTACGGAATGGTCATACTGAGCAATGAAAGCAACCGGAAAGGAGTGGTATGCGCAGATGCCGTACGTTTTGGCGGCGGCATGGGCAACATCGCACGGGGAGAAACTCCGGACATGGCCGTAACGAGCGGATTGCCACGCTATCTGGAAGGAGCGCGCTATTGGGCACAATGGGCGGGTATGCCTTATTTCCTATACGGAGAGAAGCAGGGTGCAAATGATTATACAGACGATATCAATACTCGTTCAAGGATGATAAACTTCCTATCGGGAGGCTCTGTTTACAACCCTTATGAGAAAGGGCTGGGCATACCGTTTGAGATGAATCTCGCTTTGCACAGTGATGCCGGATACACCAAAGACAACAAAACGGTAGGAAGTCTGGGTATCTATACAAGTGAGTTTAATGAAGGAAAACTCGGTTCGGGCATTTCACGCTACGCCTCACGTGATTTATCGGATATTCTTCTGACCGGATTAACGCGGGATATACGCTCTAACTTTGCCGTAGACTGGTCACGGCGTAGTATGTGGGACAAGAATTACAGTGAAACACGCCTTCCGGCAGTTCCTTCAACAATAATAGAATTACTTTCGCACCAGAACTTTGCCGATATGCGTTTAGGACTCGACCCGAACTTCCGTTTCACGGTCGGCCGTTCCATCTACAAGTCCATCCTCCGTTTCGTGACTTCCCAACATGGTTCAGACTATGTTGTACAACCATTACCCGTCAGCCATTTCGCCATTCAATTCGGAAAGAAGAAAAATACCATCCAACTGAGTTGGAAAGGAACAGACGACCCTTTGGAACCAACTGCCAAACCGCAGGAATACATCGTATATACCCGGATTGGATATGGAGGTTTTGATAACGGAATCAAAGTAGGCTCCCCCACTCATACCATGAAAATAGAACCCGGACTCGTATATAGTTTCAAGATTACAGCCATCAATAAAGGAGGTGAAAGTTTTCCGTCCGAGATACTGTCGGCATATATTGCTCCCAAAAGTAAAGGGACGGTGCTCATCGTGAACGGATTCGACAGGATAAGCGCACCTACAACCATAGAAACTCCCGATTCACTGGGATTCGACCTGAACAAAGAGCCGGGTGTACCTTATATATATGACATCTCACTTTGCGGAGCACAAACCGGATTCAATCGTCGCAACATCGGCAAAGAGACAAAAGACGGTCTGGGATATAGCGGCCGAGAACTCGAAGGAAAGAAAATAGCAGGCAACACATTCGACTATCCTTTTATACACGGGAAGGCCATACAGGCGTCAGGAAAGTATTCATTCGTTTCTTGCAGTGACGAAGCCGTAGAAAGCGGACGTGTAAAACTCAATGATTATCCGGTGGTCGATTTCATTCTCGGTCTGGAAAAAGAATCCGCACCGGAGTATAATCCCGGTAATACCGACTATAAGACTTTCACCCCTGTCATGCAGCAGCTTATCAACCTCTATTGCCAGGCAGGAGGAAACATCTTGGTAAGCGGGTCTTATATAGGAAGCGACATGACTCATTCACCGGCAGAGCAGGTTTTCACGCATGATGTATTAAAGTATGATTTCGGAGGAACACAGGCCAATTCACTGTCCGGCGAGATTTACGGCGCAGGCAGAACATTCAGCATTCCCCGAACATTGAATGAAGAAAGTTATGCCGTACCCGCTCCGGAACGTATATTGCCGGTTGCTCCCGCTTTTTCATCCTTTGTTTATACAGACGGGAGTCAAAGTGCAGGGACAGCCTACAAAGGAAACTACAAAACCTTTGTCTTGGGATTTCCTTTCGAAAGCATCACTTCCGAGCAAGAACGTGCACAAGTTATGGCCGGGATACTAAAATTCTTCGAATAAATGCTTGTTATTCCTTATTTAAGTTTATATTTGTAGGTACAAATCAATAAATAAGAAGACATGTATACGATACAAACAAATGCCTCCGGCACGAGAAGTATAGACGTTTCCGAAGAAAACTTGGAAACCATCCGCAAATATGCTTTATTTCAGCAACTCATTGACAGCACCGGTATCATTGACGAAGCGGTGTTGGATAAGCTAAAGCTCAATATCCGTTCGCTGATTGCTTCGCAAGAAGCCGACTGTAAAGATCTCCTCGACCTGTGTATAGATGTTATTTATCACAATAACATGAAAGCATTCGGGCTGACGCAACTCATCCTGCTATATATCAAATGGGTAAAGGACAACAGTGAAGAGGAGGACGAGGAGTCATAAACCCGTCGGGAAAATATAACCCGTTTCTGTTTCACCAAACATTAGAACCCCTGAAATCATGAAAACGATAGATACCTGTGTCCCGTTGCCATACAGCCCCCTGATACCGGCAATGAAAGCGATTCTCACTGCCGAAAGCGGAGAAAAGATGGAGATAATCATGAATGACGCAAGTGCATTCGGTGACTTAAAAGAATATCTATCCGAACAGAACATCGGTTTCAGGGAGATTTACGAACAAAAGATTATGAAACTGCAATTTACCATACCGGACAAATGAGTAAAGTTTTAAAAACCTTGAAAGGACTGCCTGCCGAGGCAAAAGAAAAGATAAACTCCATCTACGGAAACACAGATAAATTCTACGCAACAGTCTATCTGATTGCAAAAAACGAGCATCTGCTCCAAGAGGCAAAACCCGCTGCATGGGAGCAAAAGATAAGAACAGTCCATGCCTATCAGGGAATGATCCGTTTCATGCTCGAAGAGTTGGGATTGCCGGGAAAAGACATCATGGCAGACATCACCAGCGACTATCTGGAGGATTATGTAAACTTCCGCGAGAAAGATTTCGGCATGACCAACGAAGAGTTTATCTCCATTATCAAACGAATCTCTTAAAGGATAAATACTCCTGATTCACCTGATAATTATCGGGACAGCGGTAAACCATTTTCAACATACGGTCCTTTGTCTGCAAACGATAGGAGTTTGCGAACAAAGGACTGTATGTTTGTTTTCAATCGACCGTATGTTTGTCTGCAAACGTCCTGATGTTTTTTTCAATCAACCTGATGTTTTTTAAAAACATCAAGGTGTTTATAGGTGAAATACCGTATAAAAAACAAATTATCCTCAAATAACCTTCAATCTTTCAGTTTACGAATTTAAGTTTGACTATCAGCGTGTTATCCTGAACCTTCTTTAGAAAAAAGGTTCAGCCGATAATGAATGATGAGTATATCGGTTGAAGGATTCCATCGTTCAGGATAACTCATTCAGTATCAATGCAGAATTAGCAAACTGAAGGATGAAACTTATAGGTAATTATTGCTCTGAGAGTATACAAAGAAAAGAATATCTATACTCACTACCTACAACGATTGAATGAGCATACTCTTCCCTACCCGCACTGCTCCGTTTTCTTTCAGACAAACCGGATATGCCACTCCAAACGTTCCAATGAGCCTAAGTCCAAAGCCCGCTGTCTTGTCAACATACTCGAGAAGAAAACAGGAGTACCTTCAAGAAACGAATTATTCACCACAAGCATGCAGGGCTTTGCCTGTTCTATAATATCCTTGGTGATGGCAAACTGTACCCAGACAAACTCGCTACCCATGGTATCCTCACACAACCGTTCCATATTCTTTTGGTTTGTCTCACGCACATAAAACAAATCCAGATGTATCCAAGGCAAACCTGTTGCCTCGGATACATCTATAAATTTACGAAAGTATCGATTCTATCCATACTTTTGTTACTTCATGACGTACTTTTGCCAAATACCATCCTCTATTCATCGGTATTTAGAAAGCCGTTCACTCTCATTGCAAAGAGAATCCTCCCTCCAACCCTTCCGCACTATTAGGTCCTACCCATAGTTTAAAATCTCCTGCTTCTGCCTTTTTCTGCAAATCCCTTCCATAAAAAGCAAGCTCTTCCGGCGTCAGTTGAAACTCCACCTGCTTGGATTCACCGGCTTTAAGATGGATTTTAGTAAAGCCTTTCAACTCTTTCACCGGACGAGCAATAGAGCCGACCAAATCGCGAACGTACAACTGAACGACCTCATCACCATCCACATTACTAACATTCTTCACTGTGGCTTTCACCATCAGCGTCTCGCCTTGCTTAATCTTATCCGATGATAATTGCAAACCAGAGTATTTGAATTTACTATAAGACAATCCGTATCCGAAGGGGAACAACGGTTTATCTCCCGAATCGAGATAAAACGACGTATTACCCAATGAAGTCTGTTGAGCTTCTGTCGGTATCTCATCCAACGTCGGAATCCATTGTGCCGGACGTCCCGTATTATTATGATTGTAATACATCGGTATCTGCCCTACTTCACGTACGAACGTAACAGGAAGTTTACCGCTCGGATTCTCTTTGCCAAACAACAAATCCCAAATGGCAGGACCGCCCATCGTTCCGGGATGGAAGTTATAGAGGACAGCATCTGCATAAGGCAAATCACGCTCTATCGTCAAAGGTCTGCCTGCCATAACAACCAGAACCACCGGTTTCCCGCAACTCTTCACTACTTGCAGCAGTTCCGACTGAACTCCTATCAAATTAATATTGGATAAGGAATGTGCTTCACCCGACAGAATGGATTCTTCACCAAGAAAAACAACAGCGACATCAGCCTCCCCTACCGCTTTCTTTGCTTTCTCAAAGAAAGTCTTGTTTTTATCACGGGAATAATTTAATATCGGTTCATAAATAAAAGATACATTTTTGTACCCACGCTGCAAGGCTTTCAAAGGTGTGACGGTATAATTCTTATCCCCATCAAAAACCCATGTTCCCATTTGATCATGCTTGGCATCCGCCATAGGTCCGATTATAGCAATCTTCTGATTCACATGCAAAGGTAATACGTCCTCGTTCTTCAATAAAATTGCGGATTCTACCGCTGCTCTGCGAGCAGTTTGCAAATGTCGTTCGCTATATGCCGTAGAAACCTTTGAAGTATCTACATAAGGATTATCAAACAACCCGAGACGGTATTTTACTTTCAAAATGTTGCGAACATAATTGTCTATATCGGCTAGAGAAACTTTCTTTTCGGTTACCAACTCTTTCAAATAATCAACGTATGTCTCGCTCACCATTTCCATATCGATACCGGCATTTGCCGCAAGCATTGCTACGTCCTTTCTATCAACTGCATATCCATGAGAAAGCATTTCACTCATAGATGCCCAATCCGAAACAACAAACCCGTCGAATTGCCATTCTTTACGCAAAATATCTTTCAGTAAAAAAGAGTTTCCCGAAGACGGAATACCGTCATTGTCATTAAAGGAGGTCATCAAAGTAACTGCGCCCGCTTCTATCGCCTCCCGAAAAGGAGGCAGATAAACATTCCGCATCAAACGTTCAGGGATATTCGTGGAATTATAATCCCGCCCCCCTTCGGAAGCCCCATAACCTACGAAATGCTTTACACATGCAGCCAATGAATTGTCGGACGATAAATCATTACCTTGAAATCCCTTTACCACAGCCGAACCTAGTTTTCCGGCGAGATACGTATCTTCTCCCAGACTTTCGGCAATGCGTCCCCACCGTGCATCTCTGGATATATCTAGCATCGGAGCAAAAGTCCAATGAATACCCCTTTCACGAGCTTCGGTGGCAGCCACGCGTGCACCGTCTTCCACAATCTGCGGATTGAACGACGCTGCCTGTCCCAATGGTATAGGAAAGATGGTTTTAAAGCCGTGAATAATATCGCGACCGATAATCAACGGGATTCCGAGCCGGCTATCTTTTACAGCAGTCTCCTGAACCAAATTTATCTCTTTAGGGTCGGTTATATTCAACATAGACCCGATTTGTCCCGCTTTGATTTTTGTAAGTAGCGTATCGTTTATTCCTTCGAGATTTAATTGGTTCATCTGACCGATTTTATCGTCAAGTGTCATCTTACTTAATAAATCCTCGACAAAACGTTCCATCTTTACCGTTCCATTATCTTTTTGCGAGAACAACGAAACAGACATTGAGCTTATTAATAACAGCGCTAAAACCTTCTTCATGCCAATACAACTTCTCTTCATTTATTCTTAATTAATTTATTCACCACTTCCTTGCCGGATTCTTTCCTACATTGGAGCAGATAAACTCCATCCGGATAAGATGCAGTATCAATCACATATTCCTTGGAGGGAATTCTATGCTCAAAGTGAAAACGTTGTCCGTAAATATTGGAAATATTAATCCGGCTACCTTCTTCATTTCTAACAATTATCATGTCACTGAATACACTTGGGGCAACGTCTAGTAAATCGTCTTTGGTTTCCCGAATCCCGACAGGAGAATTATCACCTGCGATCAAAAGGCTGGGGCGATATTTCAATTCATCGGCCTCCATTGAATAAAAACTGCACAATGCCGCACCACCTGCAATAACACTCATCCGTAAAGTAACCACATTGGCTCCACTCTCTTTCTGTTGCTTAATAAAATCCGTAACATCCCAACAAATGTAACTTCCAGCCTCTGAAAAATACATTTCATTCGTACCTATAACCGTAAATGCTTTCGCATCTTTTGTGTTCCAATTAAGTTTGTTGGTATACGTTTCCGTATTTCCTTCCAATTGCAAGGTCTCATTGTCAGATTGATTAATTTCTGAGAAATAGCTTCTGAATACAATTCTTTTGTCCGTCAGCTTAACCTTTGACAGATCAAATGAGAAATACGCTTGACGGCTCCAACCATCACCGGTCTTAAGTTGGATAATCTTTTCACCGGCAAAAGATTGGTCTTTATAAGATTCATGTACATGTGTATCAAAAAAAGCAACAATAGAATCTTTTGCAAAGCAAATATTCTCCGTTCCTTCTATATCTCCATTACTCACTTGCACATTACTTATTCCCGTCGGCACTATATGAATAGCTTCTTTAACAGTATAAGGAATTTCCAATATCAAAGGATTATCCGTTATATTCTCTTTCACAAATGCCATATCATTTACTTCATAATTTAGATTAAAAGGAGATAAACCGGAGAAGACACAGCGAACGTGTGCCTTTTCTCCTTCAAATATAATCATCTCTTTCGGTTTCATAGTTGCCGTCAATGGAATCTCTATATCAAAAATTTCAGCCATCTTAGCGATATAAATCTCAGCCATCTTTTTTTGAATATATTGTCCTTTGCCTCTGAGAGGATGCCAGCCATATTTCACACCATCAATAGTTTCCGTATCTCCGGCAAACTTCAAGCTTGGCTGGCTACCGTCGCTATCCAACACATCTTTTGTAAAGCCGATATTTGCATCCCATTCTATCAAAGGAAGATTCCATTTCTTAGCCAATTTGCGGATAGCGGGATTAAAAGTCGTACGCGAATCATGCCAATGAGTACCCAAAACTATTATTGCCGGTTTGCCATCAGCTGTTCCATAATATTTTGAAGTAGGTACGTCTTTCAGATTTTTGCAATCATCTTTATATTTACGGATAACATAATCATAAGCTACGCTATAAGGAGTAGCATCTGTAAGTGTATAATCATTATAATCATCTTCCAGCCAATCCTCTTTAGCAACATTCTGATTGTGAACGTGCATAATCACCAATGCTTCTATGTCATCCAATTGCGACGTAGTATAAAGCGCACCATTCTTCATGGCTTGAGCAGTTTGCATAATAGCTTGACCAGAAACAGCTCTGTTTATCGGAGTAAACTCCAGCACCTCGCAACCAATCTCAAACCATCCATTCTCAGGAACTGCAAATGACGCACCGGTAAGTAATATATTACCTCTGTTGGCTGCAAAACCAAACGTGCATGAAAGTAATATCATAAAAAATAAAACCTTTGTTTTCATATATCAAATTTTAGTTATTTAATTATTTCAATTGTCGTTTTACCTCTTATATCATCAGAAGCCGATGCAAGATAAATAACATATTTATCCGGTTCCAAAACCCATTTTTTATTCACTTCATCATAGAAAGCAAACTTATTCGAATCCAAAGCCATATTAATCGTTTGTGTCTCTCCCCTCTTAAGGAATATCTTTTTAAATGCTTTCAATTCTTTCACAGGCCGTAAGACTGACGGATTCTTCTGTTCTACATAAATTTGCACAGCCTCAGCACCGTCCATATCTCCCGTATTGGAAATCGTAAAAGATACGTTTATCTTATCTCCGACATGATAATCCTTTTTGTCAGCAACCGGTTTACCATACTTGAAAGTTGTGTAAGAGAGTCCATGTCCGAAAGCAAACAGAGGAAGTATATTTTTCTTTTCATGCCAACGATAACCCACTAAAATATCATCTAAATAATATTGATTAATTCCATCTCCCGGATAAGACTTCTCACCAAAATAATGCGCACTGTTATCCTCTAACTTTTTAGGGAAAGAAAAAGGTAATTTACCCGACGGATTTACTCCTCCCGAAATAACATTAGCCAAAGCCTCTCCCGCCATAGAACCTAAATACCATCCCTGCATCAACCCTTGCACTTTATCTACCCAAGGCATCGCAACTGCGTTCCCGCTTATGAGTATGATACCCGTATTCTTGTTTACCTTCAATAGCTCCTCAATTAATTTATCTTGTCCGAACGAAAGATTCATAGATTTCCTATCATCCCCCTCACAATCTTCCGAATTATTCTTATTCAGTCCACCGAAATATAATACGACATCTGCGGATTTTGCTACGGAAACAGCTGCATTCAACAGAGAATCCGCATCATAAGGCGAAGGCAGTATCTCATTGTATGAGGGAGCACCTGAAGCATAGCCCATACTATACACCACGTTTTCTGCTCCATACTTATTAACTATACCTTGTAAAGGAGATATTTCGATATGTGGCTTTAATTCGGATGAACCTCCTCCTTCGGATAATCGTTTAACTGCATTTTCACCAATGACCGCAATTTTCCCATATCTACCCGCTGGAATGGGAAAGAAATGATTTTCATTTTTCATCAAGACAATCCCCTCTTCGGCAACAGTTCTCGCAACTTCATAATGTTCCGGAGCTTTGAATCTGCCATAAGGGCGATTCCTATTCATACCTGTACGGTAATAAAGTCGAAGTATACGACGAACTTTTTCATCGAGCAATGCTTCAGATAATTCTCCTTTCCTGATTTTATCCAAAAATGGTTGAGCTAAATAATAATCATTGTAAGCTGAACTTATGCCCCATGTTAAACCATTTGTCCAAGTTCCCATTTCGAGGTCAAGACCATTACGGGCCGCTTCATCCGTATCGTGAGCAGAGCCCCAGTCCGTAACCATAACTCCATCAAATCCCCATTCATTCTTGAGTATCTGATTGATGAGCGTATCATTATGTGAACAGTAAGTCCCTTTAAATTTATTATAAGATCCCATTACGCTCCATACATTTCCTTCTTGTACGGCAGCTTTAAAAGCTGGTAAATATATCTCATTCAAAGCACGGTCACTTACTACAACATTAATATCATTCCTCCACTTTTCCTGATTATTTAATGCGAAATGCTTCACACAAGCCGATACCCCATTTTTCTGTACTCCTTTAATATAAGGTACAACCATTGTAGAACTAAGATAAGGATCTTCACCCATATACTCAAAGTTTCTTCCGCTCAAAGGGGTACGGTAGATATTCACGCCCGGCCCAAGAATCATGTCTTTCTTTCTAAAACGTGCACCTTCACCCAAAGCATTTCCATATCTATAGGATAGTTCAGTATTAAATGTCGCTGCAAGGCAAGTTAAAGCAGGGAATGCTGTACAGGAGTCATTAGTCCAACCTGCATGCTCCCATGAATCCCATTTAAATTCCACTCGTACACCATGAGGACCATCGCTCATCCATAATTCGGGTATTCCCAATCTCGGACAGCCCGGTGCACTGAACTTAGATTGTGCATGGCAAATAGCAATCTTCTCCTCAAGAGTCATTAATGACAAGGCATTTTCAATCCGTTCTTCTGTAGGAAACGATTCATCCAAATATGCAGGAAGAACTTCTTGCGCACAAATTCGGAAAGAATTCGCTATAGTCATCGCAAACAATACTATTAGTTTTAGATTCATAAACATAAAATTTCTACATTATATAATTGTCACCCTTTATTATCCAACTTATTGCAAGTAAGAATACGGGGTATTTCCACAAACTTTAAAAAGTCCTCACTAGCCGGATGCCCAGGTATAGGTATATGATAATAATTTTCTATATTCCAGGCATTTTTCCCAAATAGGATATAGCTTATCGGATATTCGGATATTACCGGATAAACAAGTTCGGAAAAGAAATTCGGTATCTTAATTCCTTCCATACCCGTATCAGTAAGAGCCGGTATCTTATTCTTTTTATCCGAAACATCCGTTATCACTGCCAACGTTTTATTAAGATTTTCAACATACATTTTCCCCATGGGATCATTTGCTTGTTCCAAATAAAGATCACTACCGATTATATCCACATACTCATCTCCCGGATAACAATTTAAAATTTCTTCCGTAGAAAGCGGATTATATAAAGATAAAGCGAAAACAAGATTATCAACTTTCTTCATTTTGCGAAGATAGTCAACAGTCATTTGCCATAATTTTTTATATTCGGCTGTTGTGCAACTATTTATATTCCACCAATAGGTCTCAACGTTGGGATTATGAAACGGACGAAAAATAACAGGAATATGATTTCCTTCTTTATCTTTCAAATCAATGAAGAAAGCAGCTAATTTATCCAAATAAGATACATATTTATCTTTATATTTCTTCTGAGTTAAGATAGCCGAAACAGGATCTTGAACAGCACTGTCCTCTACCGGATTTCTAGCTGTCCAACTTATTGTACTAACTCCTCCCATCTCATTTGTTATCTGTATGTATTCCACAATCGTCTGAAACTTAACGGAATCAATATTCAATGCCTCACCAAGTTCAACATTGGCAATATCCCATCCTACCACAGCCGGATAATCTCCACAGACACTTTTCACATCAGAGCGACCCTTTTCACCATACCACATACTACCATACGCTAGAGCGTCCTGATGTCCAAGCATAATTCCTTTGGCCTTTCGGACATTCAAAACAGAAACCAATTCTTGAGCTTTGCTCCTTTTACTATCATCAAGCATTTTACTCGATTTCTGTTCATTGCAAGCAATGAGTGCGAATATCATCAGGACTAAACAGAGTCGTTGTTTCATAAACCAATATATTTTAACTAATTAACCAAATATTATTCATTAAAGGAAATATTGTCCTTCTTCTTTTAACCTTTTCCGAAGGTTCTGTACATCAACTTTGTGCACATCATTTTTACTCTGCACTCTGGCAAGAGTAGCCGCTAATCCCGCAGCTTCCCCCGTAACCAAGCAACAAGGCATTACCCGCAAACTTCCGAAAGCATGTTCATCCGTCGAAATACAGCGGCCTGCTATCAACAAGTTCTTAAGACCTTTTGGAGTCAAGCACCGATAAGGTATACCATGTGATTCGCCCTTGCCGTAGTGAACTTCCTCATATCCGGCCTTATGCACATCCAAGAAATAAGCATTACGCCCGATTTCATCGTCAAAGGATTTTCTTGCCATCCAATCTTCCACAGTAAAGATGTAATCACCTTCTATTCTTCTGCTATCCCTGATACCGGGAACGATAGCAGTACGAGCAACGAAAGAACTACCAAATGTTTCAGGTCTGAACTCTTTCAACATATCCAAATGCTGCATCGCTATTTTTCTTCCGGTCAACATAGCATCCGACAATTGCTTGGGATCTGTTGTATCTGCAATCTTTATATGATTTGCATTAAACTGTACAACATCCGGCCCCACTAGATTACTGCAACAATGTGTATCCAACAAAGGATATCTTCCACTTTTTACAGCTTGGATAGATGCACTGTTCGGATTAGCATGATGTAGGTTAGGGCCTGTTATATAGTTATAAGTATCCACATTGGCTACAGAAAAGCAAAGAGTCGATTTTTGTAATTCGCCCTGATTATCACCTTTAAAGTAATTTGCTCCGGCCCATGCGGCTACATCTCCATCACCTGTACAATCAATATAAACTTTGGCTTTATATGCTGTTAATCCGGCCTTATTGGAAACAATTAATGCGTCAATCGTATCGTTCGAATCCATCTCGACAGCTGCCACTTGTGAAAAAAACAGGATATCCACTCCAGCTGCCGTAACCATATTATCGTATACCGACATCAGATATTCAGGATTAATGCTGACCCAATCCAATTTATCTTCCGGTTCATGTGGCACTGCTTTCTTGGATTCTCTAAAAATCTTTTCAGCTAATCCTCTATATATTATTTTCTCTCCGTCAGAGAAAGGACACCATGCCGGAACCATGCCGGCAGTACCCAGCCCTCCCAATTGCCCTAATGCTTCGATAAGTAAAGTTTTAGAACCTTCTCTGGCCGAAGCAATAGCAGCAGCACAGCCGGCCGGTCCTCCTCCGATGACAATTACATCCCAATCATCATTCACAGAAATCTTTTGCTTCTTCAACATATATTTTTCTTCCTTTCCGGTAGCTGCACTTACAAATTCCGGTAAAGCAGCCGCCACAGCTAAAGTTCCGGAAGTTTTGAGAAAATGTCTTCTATCGATTGACTTCATATTTTCCGAATTCTAATTAATCTAAATAATTACCCGTGCCTTCCCATCCCGGATTTTGTTTCAATACTCCACCGGACAACTCGATTTCTGTTTTCGGTATTTGTAAGAATCCTCCTGTTTCAGAGCGGAATGTTACCGTCTTTTGAGTCTCTACCGAATTATTACGAACTTTGATATCCGTCTGATTCTCAGTAATCACATTCCAATCATGCCAACGAAGTAAATCATAATATCTCACGCCTTCGAATGCTAATTCGAAACGACGTTCATTTTTAATATTTTCAAGAGTGGCCGGAACAGACGGCAAACTTACGCGGTTTCTCACCCTATCGAGATAATTTTGTGCATTGGGTGCTCCTAATTCAGCTGCCATCAACAGTACATCCGAAAAACGCATCAATACAAGATCCTGTGTATTAGTCAACAAATAGTTCGTTTCCGTCATATTATATAATACACAACTATAATTTACCAAAACACCCTCTGAATTTTTCACCATAATAGGGGTATACTTCTTCTGCATGTAGTAAGTTTCATCCATTTGTGAACCACCACCATTTGCATAATACACAATCTCTTTCTTATCCTTCACATTGATAATAGAAGCTTGCTTACGCAAATCGGCATCATCCCAATCCTCCCAAAGCTTTGGATTGACAGTGCCCATACCCCAACCTATTCCAAACGGAGAAGTTCTTTTCGTGTTCTGCTCTCTCAAACCTAAATACAAGGCTATGTGATTACATTTTTGATAATCTAAATCCCAATTGGATATCGTTGAATATTTGATGGCAAAAACTGTCTCTTTATTTCCATCACCCTCCCATTTTAAATTATTCTCTTTGGTATAAGCATAATCCTGAGCATAAGCATACGGCCATAGATTTCTAAAATCACTAACCAAATCATGACCGCTATTTTCGATACAATCCACCAACCAATCCGTCGCTTGTTGTTTGGTAATGGAGCCACCATCCGGCAGAGGAAGAGCTTCCTTATCATAATAACCGGTATAGAACAAAAACACACGAGCCATCAAAGCTTCGGCAGCCCACTTCGTGACACGACCTAAATCTTTATCCTTATCAATATTCTGATAATCAGTTGCCGGTAGTTTTTCTATTGCCGTTTTCAAATCGGATGCTATTTGAGCATACGTCTGAGCAGCCGGAGTCTGAGGAATATTAACAGAATAAGGAACTGTTACCAAAGGAACTTCACCAAACAACAAAGACAACTCAAAATAGAAATGTGCTCTCAAATAGTAAACCTGTCCGGCTATTTTATTAGCTTGTGTTTCATCATCCCAATCAATATCATCCAATTTGGAAATCAAGAAATTACTACGATATACCCCAAAATAGTGGGCTCTCCAAGATTGGCGAAACATATCATCACCCGATTTCTTAAATTGGTCGAGTGCTTTACAAGATTTATCACCGGGTCCTCCACCCCCGAAAACATTATCAGACATCAATTCGGAAGTTAGGAATGGCGTCCCCAATGGCTCCGAACGAGATAAAATGGAATATACACCGGTCAATAACTGAGACGCGTCAGAAGGTGATTGAGGATAATTTTCCTCACTCTTTTTAACCTTATTTTCTGAATCGAGGAAGTCTTCACAACCCCATAGAATACATGCTATAAATAGAATCGATAATATTTTTTTCATGATTTGAATACTTTTATTTATGAATAAATAGCACTAAGACTAATATTTAATATTAATTCCAACCATATAGGTTCGTGCACTTGGATAGAAACCTAAATCAACACCCGTAGCCCATGCAGTGTCTCCACCGTAACCGACTTCGGGATCCATTCCCGAGTATTTTGTGAATGTGACAAGGTTCTGAACAGTTCCGTAAACTCTCAATTGATTAAGAGGCAATTTCTTGAATATTTTCTTGAAATCATATCCTAATGTTAAATTGGTTATTTTGAAGAAGTCGGCATCTTCGATATATAAATCGGATACATACTGCCAATTTATACTTGAACCGTTTATACTAGGCAAGCGATTGGAAGTACCTTCTCCATACCAACGGGCTAAATCATCCGTCGTATAATTATCAAGTGCCTTATTTCCGTAACTACGATATGATTTTGCATTTTGAACACCCATTACACCGTAACCTGTTATTGATAAATCTATCCCTTTCCATTCCATATTTAAGGATAAACCATACGTAAAATCCGGATGAGGGTTACCAATCATGCATCTATCATCCTGATCTATTTCTCCATTCTTATTTCTATCGACAAATTTTACGTCACCCGGTTTAGCATCCGGTAAAATTTTCTTGCCTGTTGTCGGATCAACATACGCATCTATTTCAGCTTGGTTTTGGAAAATACCGGCCGTCTTATAACCATAAAAATAACCGATAGGGCAACCAACCTCCGCACGAATGAAATTACCCGTATTATGTCCTAATAATCCGGAACCGGCTTCGAATAATCCCTCTGCATTTTCTATTTTCAGTACTTCATTTTTATTATGTGTTATGTTACCTCTTATTCCGTACTTAAATTCCCCGATTCTATCATTCCAATCTGCACTGATTTCAAATCCCGAATTTTCTACATCACCACCATTGATATAAGGTGCGCCAGTTCCCCAAATACCCAGAGCCGGTATTTGAACTAACCAATCCTTTGTTGTTTTCTTATACCAGTCGAACGTAAATCCTAATTTATTATTGAAGAAACGGCTATCCAAACCAAAATTAAGTTGTCTCGAAGTTTCCCATTTCAAATCAGGATTGGCAATAAATTCAGAATACGACCCAATCGCCGGGTTACTCTTATCCGTACCAAAGTAATACCATGCCGCATTCTGGGAATTTCCCAAAGCTATCAAAGGCAAATAGCGATTACTAGGAATCTTATTATTGCCATTCTCTCCCCAGCTCATTCTTAATTTCAAAAGATCAAAAAAATCTCTACTCGAATTCATAAAATGTTCTTCAGCTATATTCCAGCCTAAAGAGAATGAAGGGAAATATCCCCACCGATTTCCTCTTGCAAAATTAGAAGAGCCATCTCCGCGAAATAAAATGGTAGCCATATATTTTCCTCTATAATCATAGTTGATACGCCCGAAGAAAGAGGCTATAGAACCTTCAGACCAAGGGGAACCACTCAATGTCGTTCTACCAGAGGCGATTGATTTCACATTACTCAAATAAGCATGGTCGAAATCGCTGAATTCCGAACCTTTGTTACTACCGTTAATATCCTGACCTAAGCCCCATTTTTCAAGAGCCATACCAATCATGGTATTGAACTTATGAGAATCAGCTATTGCAAAATCATAAGCTAAAGTATTATCCCAGCTCCATTGTAATCCATTACCGGAACCCTGAGACGTATAATCTTCTTTTTGATAACTTTTTTCGTTCAGCTGATAAGCAGGACGATATTCCCGACTACTCCAACCATTAAAGGCATAACCGAAATTCGACTTAAACTTTAAATCTTTTATCGGTTGTACAACTACATAGAAACTTCCACGAGCAGAATAATTCTGACTATTTACCATACTTCTCAAATAATACATTTCCGCTAAAGGATTAACAGCATCTTTATCCAACAATACCGGCCATTCAAAATCACCGTTCTCCTTATATGCTGGAAACAAAGGATTGGCAACAAGCGCATTTCTTACGTCATTCCAATACATATTACCCGTTCCCATACCTAAACCGCTTCTATTTACATAACCGATAGTTAAAGTTTGTCCGAATTGAAGTGCATCGAATGATTTTGTTTTAATAATCGTATGTTCCGAATTGATTCTGGCTGTATAACGTTCATAATCAGGATCTACTTCATAATCCTTTTTAAAACCGATAGTAGGTTCTTGTGAGGTATAAGAAAGACCGACTGAAAATGTCGAGTATTCATTTCCTCCTGCAATATTAAAAGCATGGTTTTGCATTGGAGCGTTCTTCCGGGTCATTTCTTTCAGCCAATTAGTTCCTTTCCATTCTCCACTCTGTATTTTATCCCATAAAGGAACTTCTTGTTGGAAATTGGTATCTGTATAGTCGCCACCTTCCTTTATCAATTCAACATATTGTTGTGCATTGAGCGGAGTCACTGTTTTAGCCAAATTCTGCCATCCTACATATCCGTCATATTGAACACTTATCTTTCCTTTTTTGCCTTGTTTGGTCGTTATCAAGATTACTCCATTAGCAGCTCTCGCTCCATAAATAGCAGAGGTTGCCGCATCTTTCAATACATCAACAGTCTCAATGTCGGATGGATTCAGCATGTTAATATCTCCACCGGGCACGCCATCTATCACGTACAAAGGTTCCGAATTATAAATTGTTCCAAGTCCACGTATAACGACTTTAAAGCCATCACCCGGTTTTCCGCTTTGCTGTGTAATGTTTACGCCCGGAGTCTGACTTTGCAACGCACCAAGTGCACTAACCGTATTCATTTTAGAAATATCTTCTCCTTTCACTTGAACAGTCGCACCTGTTATCAACCTTTTCTTCTGTATACCATAACCGACTACTACCACTTCATCCAAAACCTTATTATCGGCATCAAGTTCTATTTTAAGATTAGATTGTTGTTTTATGTGTACCGTTTTTGTCTCATATCCCAAATAAGAGACCTCAAGACTTGCGCCATTATTAACTCTGAAAGAAAACTTTCCATCCAGATCAGTAATTGTACCGTTATTCGTACCCTTTTCTTTTATATTGGCACCAATCAATGCTTCCCCGTCCCCATAAACAATACCTGTAACAACTCGTGATTGAGCATACACCGTTTCACTCAGAAACATGAAAGACAATATAAATGCAAAAAAGCAGTTCAACCTTTGCCTTTTTCCTTTAAATAATGTCGTAGATTTAAGAACTCTGTTCATAATATTAAATTTATTAGTTGTTTTTTAAATATATTCTTCCTTGACTTCGAAAGCTATAAATTTGACGACAAATACAGCCCTGATTTCAAAAGTCAAAATTAGCTTATATATAAATAAGCAACTTGCATACAAGTCAACGGTCTTTTAGGACAAGCACTTTGCGGTTGTGTAAATGTTGCAAATACTTAAAATATTGTAGCCAGTATGTTAAACGGCGCGCTTTATTCGGAAAAACGCTTTATTTTTGTTTTGGAAACATCTCAAGTTATATCCATTAAAATAAAATCATATTATTTATATGTTCTCATTATTTAATAAACCCAAATTAAAATACATTATTCTTTTAATCACATTTCAAATGTGGGGAGGCCATATACCTGCTTCCGACAAATTTTGGAATACGGCAAACGAGCTATCCAATAGCCATGTTAACAGCATATATCAAGATCATGAAGGTTTAATATGGATTTGTACGGAAAGCGGACTAAACTCTTTTGACGGTTCCGAATTCAAAACCTATTATAATCAACCTAACGATACAACTTCACTCATAAATAATTCCGTTCTCACTGTTTTCGAGGATAAAAAAAGGAATTTCTGGGTAGGAACTATTGGGGGAGTACAGTTATTCGACCGTACTACAGAAAAGTTCAGTAATATCCACTTTTCATATCCTAATATCAGTGACTTCAGTTACTTCCGTTGCATCATGGAGGATAGTAAAGGAAATATCTGGCTCACGACAAGTCGCTCAGGAGTCATCTGTATCCGGGCTAATACAGGAAAGCCTATTTATTATATGACCACGAACAGTAACATCTGCAGCAATAAGATTAACGTGGTATTTGAAGACCGCTTCGGAAATATCTGGATAGGCTCTCAAGACAATGGAATCAGTGTGTTGAATATCGAAAACCACACGCTTGTTAATTATGCGCATGATTCTAAAGACCTCAACAGTCTTTCCAGCAACAAAGTCTTCTCTATTACAGAGACACCGGAAGGAAACATACTTGTTGGTACGATTGACGGGGGTATCGATTCGTTCGATTTCTCAACCCGGACTTTTACCCGCAATTTCATTCCAATGGAGGGAATGGTGTTCACAATGGTAACCGACAGTAAAAAGAATCTTTGGATAGGAACGGACGGCTACGGATTAAAATGTTACCGAGAAGACAATCGTTCCGTCGAAACCTACGAGACGGAACGTCCGAATCTGGATATGCGTAAAGCAAAGGTACATAGTATCTTGGAAGATAAGCAAGGAAACATTTGGGTCGGATTATATCAAAAGGGAGTTTTAATGATTCCTCCGCAAGAGCACTCGTTTGGTAATCTTTGTTTCAACCCTTTCTATCCAAAGAAAAGTATCGGAACAGAATGCGTATTGTCTATTGCCGAAGACAACAATAAAAACTTATGGATCGGTACTGACGGAGACGGCATTTACAAGCTTAATTCCTCAAAAGAAGTGATAGCCCACTATAACATACAGAGTGATAGACATTATACGGAGTCCATTGTTTTATCCATCTTTAAGGACAGCCGCAACAGAATCTGGATAGGAACTTATCTCTCCGGTTTATTCTTATATAATCCGAATACAAATAGCTTTGAGAAAAAAGAGATTAATGTCAACGGTCGAAATGTGAAACACATTAATACGATGGCCGAAGATTCTATCGGGAATCTTTGGTTGGGAACAAATGAGGACGGTGTTTGTATATTCAATCCTGAAACTCAAAAGATAAGTGCTCTTCAATACGACCTGATGAAAAACAGCAAACAAGTACTTAGTAATACTATTCATTCGATTTTATTCGGTAAGAACAATAAAGTATGGATAGGAACCAGCAATGCAGGACTAAGTTGTTACGACCTTTCTACACAATCTTTTTCCGATTATACGGCAGGAAACGGACGGCTGACAAATAACATGATTTATTCAATTACCGAAGATAATAGAGGTAATGTATGGATAGGAACCGCACAAGGACTGAATTGTATTAATCCGACGAATCCCAAAACTTCTTTTTACACCGAACAGGACGGATTACCCCATGCCACCATCAACGGTATCGAGATTGACGAGAAAGATAATATTTGGTTAAGTACCAACTTCGGACTTTCCCATTTCTTATCTCAAGAAAAACAATTCATCAACTATTTCATGTCGGACGGCCTTGTGAATAATGAATTTCGCAGAGGTGCCCATTTCAGGTCAACATCGGGAGAAATGTATTTCGGAGGAAGTAACGGAGTTTCTTATTTCCGTTTATTCGAAAGAGCTAAACATCCTTTACTAAATCTTTTATTCACCGATTTATATATTTATAATGAACCTGTCAAAGTCGATAAAGGTGAAATTCTTTCGAAAGCAATTAATTACATAGATAAGATTAACATAAAAAGTGACGTGAAGAGTTTTTCCATCGGTTTCACGGCACTCGAATACAATGCACCTGGTGACATTATCTACCAAATCAAGTTGGAAGGATTCGACAATGAATGGAAAACATTGCCACTCAACAACAAGCTCGCCACTTATACCAATCTTAATTACGGCAAATATATATTCAAAATAAAAGCAGCTTTACCCGGCATGGAAGCTGTAGAGCGCAGCCTGCCACTCGTCGTTCATCCTCCTTTTTGGTTAACATGGTGGGCCAAGTCGATTTATGTATGCATGGTTCTATTAATGATTTGCTATGCTTATATCAACGTCAAAAATCGTTTGAGGACTCGTAAGGAAGCTTTGATTAAGGAAAATGAAAATTTGATGATGCAATCCAAGCTTCAATTCTTTACAGACATCTCCCACGAGATACGCACCCCGTTAACGCTCATCTTATCTCCGATTGAGCAGTTGATAAAGGAAACTTCCGAAGAGAAGCTACGTAACACCTATAAACTTATCAGCCAAAACGGACACCGCATCCTTCACTTGGTCAATCAGGTCATGGAAATGCGTAAATTAGACAAAGGACAGGTCAAACTACTCGCCGAGCAAACCGACCTCCGAACTTTCTTTGAGAATATAACGACCTCATTTGATTATATTGCCCAAAAAAGAAATATAACCTTGACATTGGCTATTAAAGAAACGATACCAACAGTTTGGGTAGACCAAGAGAAACTGGACAAAGTGATATTCAACGTACTTTCCAATGCTTTCAAATACACATTGGACAACGGTTCCATCACCATAGAAGTCAGTACTTCACCAACGGATATCATTATCCGTATAGCCGATTCGGGACCCGGTATTCCCAAAGAAATGCGGGAATTGGTATTTGAGCGTTTCTATCAGATACCGGAAGATAGCAACCGGAAAAAAATGGGTACCGGCATTGGCCTACACTTGTCGAGAAGCCTAATGAATATACATCACGGAAAAATCTATGTTGAGGATTCTGAACTTCCGGGTGCAACCTTCGTGATTACGTTACCTCTGGACAACAGTTACTTAAAAGAATCGGAAATAAAGGCCGAGCATACCGACCGCAGTTTAGCTACATTAGTTCAAACTTCATTGATCGACGCCGAGAATAGTATTAACGATTTCACGCCTACAGGACGTACAAAGTACAAATACAAAGTACTAATTGTAGAAGACGATGATGACATTAAGGATTATCTGCTGGATGTCCTAAAGTCCGACTATCAACTGATAACGGCCGAAAACGGAGCTGAAGGATTGGAGCTTACCATAAAAGAGCTTCCCGACTGTATCATAACCGATGTAATGATGCCTGTAATGAACGGAACCGAAATGTGCAATAAAATAAAGAATAATGAGCAAACCAACCATATACCGGTCATCATGCTGACAGCGAAAACAAGCATCGAACATCGTATCGAAGGGATTCAGGCAGGTGCGGATTCTTATTTGCCCAAACCTTTCAACATCGACCATTTGAAAGTAAGAATCAATAAGCTGATTGAGCTACGTCGCGTAATCAAAGAAAAATACGAAGACAAAGAAAAGAGTAAGGAAAGTGGCAATAACATCAAATCATTTGATGAAAAGTTCCTTGAAAAACTGGAAACAATTGTCAAAAAACAGCTGGCGGATACCGATTTATCAGTAGAAACAATCAGTGCCGAAATAGGAATCAGCCGTTCGCAATTACAACGCAAATTGAAACAATTGACAAACCAAAATCCAAGCGAATACATTAAAACCACCCGACTCAAATATGCGGCAGCATTACTAGCTAGCAAGAAACTGACCATATCGGAAGTCACGTATGCGGCAGGATTTTCATCTTTGTCCCACTTCTCCAACAGTTTCAAAGAATACTACGGAATGTCGCCAACCAAGTATATGGAGATTAACAGCAAAGAGAAACCGAAGGTACAAGAATAAAGAGTCCTTAATACAGGGGGAAGTAACAAAAACACATTCCCCCCTCTCTCCCAAACAAAAAAAGTGCGTTTTACTATCACTATCTGTCACTGATTTCAGAAAGTACTCTTTTCTGCTTATTACGCGTTTCAGTGCCGTATGAGCAGACTTTTCTTCTATTATTACAAGTAAAGTGACATATATTACTTTATAAAACGATAACTGTCAATCCATCCACACTACCTTAAAGTTGTATCTACGACTTTATATCCTAAAGTTCCACCTTCATTATATTGCTGATTATTAAGCATATCCTTGCCCGTACCTTTTTCCATCAGTTCCTTTAGCTGCTTTAAATAAGACGCATAAACACCTCTGGGAATAGTCTGTTTCTTTATACAAATGGAAGCAGCCATCCCTACGACCTCTCCTATCATTCCGGTGGTACGCATTACTCTTGTTGTTCCCAACGCAACATGCGTAACACTGATGTTTCGCCCCGCCATGAACAGATTTTCAATGTTTCGGGAATAAAAGCACCGGTAAGGGATGGGATAATGATAGGTGGCAACATGTTGAGCTATCGATTTAAATTCCTTTTGCGGGAAATGACGACTGTTCTCCGGGTCAGGATAATGAAGGTCGATGGTCCAAGAAGTACATGCTGTCCCATCTTCATAAGGAATATGCTCCACTAAATCATTTTCGGTCAAGATATGGTCACCGAGCAGACGACGGGATTCCCTTTTTCCTGCCACGTAAGCTACCCACTCTAAAGCCCTGTTTCGGTAATATTCACTAGCCGTGTACCTGTTTTTCAAATAAGACCAATTCGAAAATATCACCATCAAACCATAATCCCGGATACGTTCGAACTCTGTTATCTGATTGCGGTTCATGCCCGTTTCCCAAGTCCATTCGCCCATCATCACTTTCTCCGAACTCTCTTCGTTAAATTCCAAACCGTAATCGAATACCGGAAAATCCTGCGGTTCTTTCTTTTCAACGGAATACCACTGAACGGATGCTCCCATCACCTGACTATCAGCGATATCAACAGCATGAGGCTCATCAAACTCACTCTTGCTTTCCCTGCCCATTCTGAAATCGGCTCCTGCCAAATAACCCACTGTTCCGTCTCCCGTGCAATCGGCAAAGAGAGGAGCATGGAAGACCTGCCTCTTTCCTGTCTCAATATGAGTTGTGGTAATGGAAACAATGCGGTTGTTTTCTTTTTGCAGCGAAATCATTCTGCATGAAGGAAATAGAGAAATATTAGGTTCAGCTGCAATAAAAGCTTCTTTCTTATTGTCCTCGTAGTTTTCTGCCGGCCGGGCATTTCCTACTTTCAGCGGACAAAACTCTTTCATCAGATTTCCCAAACGCGGATACGGAGCCAATTCGATTCTTCCTCCCATATGTACACGCACCTCCGAGCTGTTATTGCCGCCCAATACAGGTCGGTCATTGATTAGAGCCACTTTCAATCCCAGCCGTGCGGCAGAAACCGCAGCACACATTCCGGCAATTCCTCCCCCTACAACAACAAAATCAAAACTCCCCGCATAAGTATCCGGATTGGTTTTCTTTAATGTATCGGATAAGAATCGCTTCAATTCCTCCGTATCATCCGGCGGAGTGACGGCTTCCCGAGAGAAATAAATTGCATCGCAACGTCCGTTAAATCCGGTCAAATCATGCAAAACAAGCCGTTGAGACAATTCATTGATGACTACTATACCGGCTTTCTGCCATTCCCATTTATTGCCCGTCGCACCCAATACAGTAGCTAGTTCAGTGTCACCGACTGATAGAGTGAATTGTCCAGGTCCTTTTTTATCACTCCACACAGAAGTCCAATTATAGGTACGCACATATACATGATATAAACCTTTCTCCGCAAACCGGACGGTAGTTATGGCATCTGTAACAGGTTTCCCCATCCCATGAGCCATCAGATAAGACGAGCCTACTTGCTCCATAAATTGTTGATCGACTACCCAACCTCCTTTCTCCTTGAAACTCTCAGCCTCTACATATAATTGTGCAGAATTTACCTTAACTACAGCGAACAATAACAAAAACAAAACAAAATGTGTCTTCATAAACAGTGAAATTAGAATTATGATTGCAGTATTATGAAGGCAAATGTAGAAATACATTTCAAAAAGGCAAAAAAGCTATATTACCTAATTTTTCCATAGCTACATATCAAAAACGACTTGCAACATTTACGCAATTTAAAAACCAGTCATCTGATTTTGATTATTATTCTTTACTCTCTACTTAACAACCGACAAAAAAGTCAAGAGCATCAAACAGGAAAAAATAAGATGTTAACAACCTAATAAGGTGATGAAAATAAAACTTCTCTATCTTCACATTATTACATAGCGGAATACTATGTATCTTTATAGCCAATTATCTGACACCGACTATCCAGAGTGGTTTTATTACCCCTCTCTACCCTAACAGTCCCAAACATCCACGACAAAAATATCTGTTAATGGCGGAAGGATTGACCGTTTTTAATTCAAACAAACGCTAACGGTCAATAGCGTAAAATAGAAACTTCTTACAATTTTCCGACATAATCCATGTTCGCCTGAATATGCAAAATAATCAAGCTGATTTATCGCTATAAATTATGTTTTCAGCCTGTATTTATGACTTATGCTACATTTCAAAAAAGATATGCAACATTTCTTCAACACAAAACACATGGGTTAAATCAATCTGTCGTTTCATGCAAAGCATTTATTCATCTATACCTTAATTTTGCTTCCAGAGATTTACGAAACAATTAACCCTAAAATTCAATTACTATTATGATTAGATCCATTTTACTTTTTTTCGTAGGTGTATGCGTTACCCTTCAGGTTTATAGTCAAGCACCGGAAGCATTCCAATTTCAAGCTGTGGTAAAAAACGTAAATAATACGATAGTAGCCAATAAAAGCGTAAACGTATCTTTCAAAATACATCAAGAAATACCTGCGGGGTCTGTCGTATTTTCTGAAACACATCAGGCTAATACAAATGCCGCAGGAATTGTCAACCTGAAAATCGGTAAAGGTACCGCATTAGAAGGTACATTGGGAGAAATTAATTGGGCAGACGGACCTTATTTTATCGAAACAGGAATCAGCTATGACGGAACAAATATTTCTCTCGGTACACAACAATTGGTAAGTGTTCCTTTTGCCAAATATGCGAAAAGTGCCGAGAACGTTCAATTGAAATCTCCGAATGGAAAAGTTTGGAGTATTTCCGTCAACGATGAAGGTGTCATCTCAACCCAAGAACTAACCAAATAATAAACGGATTATGAAGAATCTTTTAATTATATCTTTATTCTTATTCTCCACAGCATCGATTAGCGCTCAACAGGTAATTTCTTCTGCAGGTAGTACAAAAGAGAATATCAGTTGGACGATTGGTGAAGTGGTAACAGAAACAACCATCGGTGACTTCTGTGTACTTCAAGGTTTCAATCAATCCGATGATTTAGGCCCGGCCAGTATCGAGTCTGTAAAATCAACTATAGAATTCAATATCTACCCGAATCCTGTAACAGATAAATTAATAATCGAATGCCAAAATAATGAGAGTTATACTTGGAAACTCACAAATCTGATAGGTCAAGAGATTGCCCACAGCCAACCTTTTACGAATAACACTACCGTTGATATGACAGTCTATACACCGGGAAATTATCTGCTGACCGTATTATCAGACCGGGAAATTAAAACAATCACGATCATTAAAAAGTAACCCAATGAAAAAAGTATTTATATATATCTTCCTTGCTATTACTTCTGTATGCGTACAAGCTCAAAACACTTTCTTTTATCAATCTGCGCTGAAAAACATAGATGGAAACGTAATAGCCAATAAAGACATTCATGTGCGATTCCTAATCGAAACAAATGGAACTACTGTTTACTCTGAAACACATCAGACCCGTACGGACGTAAATGGTTATTTTACTTTGTATATAGGTGAAGGAACACCCGAAGCAATTGAGTTTGCCAAAGTGGATTGGACAAAAGGGAATTATCAGATTAAAACAGAAATCGATAAAGGAGAAGGCTATACCTTAGCAGGTAATCAAGAATTAGCCAGCGTTCCTTATGCCATGCAAGCAGAAGTGGCAGGAGGCATCCAACAAAAGCTGGCGAACGGAGCTACTTGGAACATTACGGTAGATGATAATGGAAAACTCGTTGCAGTTCCTTACCCGTTTTCTAAGTTAGTGTTTCAAGATGATTTCAACGGAACCGGATTACCCGATCCCTCGAAATGGAATTTCGAAGAAGGTTATGTACGAGGAAACGAAATGCAATATTACACAGTAGGTCGTGAAGAAAACTGTTATCAAAAAGGCGGTTTGCTACATATTGTATGCGAAGACGAACCGGTACTCATTGAAAATGCAAAAGTCAACAATCAGTCGAAAAACGAATGGACGGAAAGAAGAAAAGACACGATTATCTCCGTTAAGTCTGCCAGCATAACAACCAAAGGTTTAAAATATTGGAAGTATTGCCGAGTGGATGTGAAAGCCAAATTACCGATGTGCAAAGGCACATGGCCTGCTATTTGGATGATGCCGCAATGGGATAAATACGGATATTGGCCTAAGAGTGGTGAAATCGATATCATGGAACATGTGGGATATGACCCAAATCTGGTTCATTATACCCTCCATTGTACCGACCACAATTCAGGAACTTGGCCGAATCCATACAATAAAAGTGTGACTTGTCCTACTTCTTACACAGAATTTCATGTGTACAGTTTGGAATGGACCAAAGACCGCATTGCCTGGTATCTGGACGGGAAATTGAAATTCACCGTAAATAAGCCACAAGCGGCAACCATTGGCAATTGGCCTTTTGACGAAGAATTTTATCTTATCCTTAACCAAGCCTTTGGCGGAAGTTGGGGAGGTCGTGAAGGCGTAGATCTCGACGGATTGCCTCAAGACTATCAAATAGATTATGTAAGAGTATATCAATAAATCAAATAATAAAAACTTAATTTTAATAGTTATGAAAAGAAAATTATTCTCTGTAATGGTTGCCTGTTCCGCATTTGCATTGGTAAATGCACAAACAACCTTTTATGTATCAAATTCAGGCAGTGACTCTAACAATGGCTCAGAATCTGCTCCATTCAAAACAATCGGTTGTGCTGTCACCAAAGTAGCAGAAAACACTCCGACCATTATTTATCTTGAAAAGAATGCTACATTCGATCTATCTGGTGCAACAACAACCGGTTATGCCTATGTGGATTTCGGAAGTAACAAAAACGTTGAATTAAGTGGTGAGAACACAACATTACTAGGTTGGGCCACTCCCGGAAATCAACAAGGACAATCTACCCGTATTCTCCGCGGAGGTTCCGGAACTAATTTAAAAGTTAACGGCATAAACTTTGTAAATGGTCGCCAGATTGAATATATGCTTGGAGGAGCCATCTTCTTTGCAGGTGAAAAATTGGAGTTGGAAGGTTGTAAATTCATTAATAATGAAGCCGGTTCAGCAGGTGCAGCCATCGGTAGTCGAGGCAAACAGGTAATTGTGAACAATTGCTATTTCGAAGGCAATTATACAATCGGCGGTGGAGCAATCGGAGCTGTCATTATGCATTGTGGCCCGAATGTAGCCGACGTTGACAAAAACTATTTCCTTAAAGTTACAAACTCTACTTTCTATAAAAATCGCATGGACGCTGAAAACAGTCGCGGAGTTGCTATCGGACTTGTCGATCAAAGTACGGGTAGTTCAAAGAACTCTACAGTAGGATTACTGGAAGTTAAGAATTGCACATTCTTGGAGAATACAATTCTTAACGGAGGTTATGAAGGTGTTATTGACTTAACAAATGCAGAAGTAAGAGAGTCTAATATCATTAATAATACATTCTACAACAACTTAGGAGCCATTTCTATTCCTACATTCATACCGGATAGTAGAATCGCATTCATCAACAACGTAGCATACGCAGATAAGACAACTATTCTTTCAGGAATCGATGCTGCTGACAGAGAGTTCCTTGCCTATAACAATGTATTGATTGGTGGTGAAAGAGGGGTTAACGAGAAAATGACTGAACCTTCTTTAAATGAAGAAAAAGCTGCATATAACAATATGGTAGAAACCACAACTACTTATCAATTGGCAAACCTAGGCCTTGCAACTACTTTCTCTAACGATGCTACAGTTCCTTACTTAGCTATTACTGCAAGCAGCCCGATGATTAATAAAGGAATGAATGATTCTTCAGATATTTTAGGTATTAATGTTATTCCTGCTACAGATGTTTGTGGAACGGCTATTAATGAGACCAAAGACATCGGTGCTTACGAAGTTCCAAGTCCTGATAATATAACTAACAATGCCATGAATAATACAACCTACGAATTGAATTATACAGCCGATGGCATTATCGTGAAGAACTTATCCGATAAAAGATTATCTCTTCAGATTGTCGGCATCGATGGAGCACAAATCTATAAAGCTAACATTAACGGTGAATTGACCATCAATAAGAATGGATTAAACAAAGGTATCAACGTATTCATTCTTTCTGACGGAACAAATATAAAAGCAGAAAAGGTACTTTTCTAAATTTAATTGATTTAATACTATGAGAAGCAATAATATATTCAGATATTTTCTTACACTAGTACTCGCAATGAGTACTAGTGTTATGATAGCACAGGACTTGATTATTGACCACAAGAAGTTAGGACAACTTGAAGCTGAAACTATTGCTGCGTTGAATGGGCAATCAGTTGATGCAATTACTAAAGTAACTGTTATAAGTAACACTGAAACTAAAATTAATGCAAACGATGTTCGAGGACTAAAAGGGGTAGTAACAAAAGTAAAAGAATTTGATTTCTCACGAGTTATGACCGAAGGATTCGATGCATCAGCATTCGATGGATATACCACTTTAGTAAAAATAAGCCTACCTTCGAATATGACTATTATTCCTAAATATTGTTTTAGGAAATGCGCCAACTTAACGACGGTTACCAATTGGGATAAGATAAAAGTCATAAGTCTTGAGGCCTTTATGGAATGTGTCAAATTCAATCCATCGGTTCTTCCTTCTACTCTCGAAGAAATACACGATAACGCTTTCAAAGCCTGTACGGCATTATCATTAAACACACTCCCCGATGGTTTAAAGAAAATAGGCGTAGCTGCATTCAGACAATCAAACGTGACTTTTTCCGAATGGCCTTCCGCTATCGAAGAAATTGGTGGCAGAGCTTTTTGCATTACTCCTGTAACTTTCACCACATGGCCGGAAAATATACCAACGATGCAACCCGGAGTCTTTATCAATTGCTACAAAATTACAAAGTTCACAGTTCCGGCATCAGTCACTGCTATTGGAGGTGCGGTTTTCCGTATGGATCAAGGTGTTAAACGAGATATTTATATGTGTTCCAAAACACCCATATCAACAATTGTTGATACGGCAGAAGGAGGTAATAACAGTGATAATCCATTTGGCTCGAGCAAAACAGACTTTGCTAGTAAAGATTTCACAACGATTCACATCCCAGCATCCGGTAAGAGCCTTTATGAAGCAGCACCTTATTGGAAGAACATGAAATATGCCACTAAAGCATACGCTTCTACCATTCTTTCAGGAACATGGAGCCAATTAGAGCTTACCCAAATGGATGTTACAGACGCGAATCTTACGGACATCGATATGACAGGTATCACTGTTCCGGCAGACGTAACTTTAAGCGGAGTGACCAATCCAAACTTATTAGTCTACCTAAAAGCAGGTGATAATATCACTTTAGACAAAGGATATACTATCGTTGACGGTAAAATAGCGGATATCGCATTGACGGACAATATGCCTTTCAATGCATCGAAAGAGTTTACGGCGGATGCAATCTCTTACACACGCCCTGTTGTTGCAAAGGTAAATGGTAAAGCTGCATTGGAAACTATCTGTCTGCCATTCAATTGCAACATACCGAATGGATGCACGGTAGAAGAGATGAACACAACCTCTGCCGAATCGGTTACTTTCAAAACAGCTTCAACCATCGCAGCAAATACTCCGTATATTTTGTACAATGAGGGTACTACAGATATTAAATTCGATGCGGTCAGCCAAACAATCAATAACCAGATGAACTTCTTTACAGACGGCGGCCCTTATACCTTCAACGGAACGTATGCAACCATCGATGTAACAGCCGAAACCGGAGAAAACATCATGTATATATCCGATGGAAAAGAATTCCGCCTGACCGGTAAAGGCGCGACAGTGATACCTTTCCGGGCTTTCCTTAAGGGCGAAGCCAGAACGTCGGGACAACCGTCGTATGCTACTGCCGTCAAAGTGGAATCACCTGTCTCGATAGAATCTGTTGCAACAAACAACCTTTCTATTTATTCAGCCGGAAATACATTATACGTAAATGTTCCTGAAGCACAAAAGTTGGATATCTACGGCATCGATGGTCGTCTGGTTCGTTCGGAAATGCTTGTTGAAGGAGAAAACGAACTATCCGGCTTAAACAGAGGTATCTACGTAATTGAAAAGAATAAAGTCGTTATTAAATAACTCACTTAATATTTACTAAGATGAAAAGCAAGTATATTAAACCGACATTAGAAGTAATAGAAGTAAAGCCGGAGGGCATAATAGCCACTTCGCCAACTGATTCGGTCAACGTTAACAATGAGGACGAATATACAGGTCGTTCTTATTCAAAAAAAAGGTTTTGGAAAGATTTAAATGAGGATTAACAATAAGTATTACATAAAATAGGTATTAGATTCAATAGAAAAGATGCGGCTCGTGATGGGTCGCATCTTTGTTACAGAATCATCGTAAACTCTACTCTAAAGCCTAAGCATTCATTATGCGATAAAATGTTATTTATGTCCTGCTTCTATCAGTAAAGGATATTTCTTCTCATTCATGCAAATGCTTTGGACCAACGAAGAGTTTATCTCCATTATCAAACGAATCTCTTAAAGGATAAATACTCCTGATTCACCTGATAATTATCGGGACAGCGGTAAACCATTTTCAACATACGGTCCTTTGTCTGCAAACGATAGGAGTTTGCGAACAAAGGACTGTATGTTTGTTTTCAATCGACCGTATGTTTGTCTGCAAACGTCCTGATGTTTTTTTCAATCAACCTGATGTTTTTTAAAAACATCAAGGTGTTTATAGGTGAAATACCGTATAAAAAACAAATTATCCTCAAATAACCTTCAATCTTTCAGTTTACGAATTTAAGTTTGACTATCAGCGTGTTATCCTGAACCTTCTTTAGAAAAAAGGTTCAGCCGATAATGAATGATGAGTATATCGGTTGAAGGATTCCATCGTTCAGGATAACTCATTCAGTATCAATGCAGAATTAGCAAACTGAAGGATGAAACTTATAGGTAATTATTGCTCTGAGAGTATACAAAGAAAAGAATATCTATACTCACTACCTACAACGATTGAATGAGCATACTCTTCCCTACCCGCACTGCTCCGTTTTCTTCCGAACAAACCGGATATGCCACTCCAAACGTTCCAATGAACCTAAGTCCAAAGCCCGTTGTCCGGTCAACATACTCGAAAAGAAAACAGGAGTACCTTCAAGGGACGAATTATTCACAATTCTGTACGTTCCAATCTCCTCGTCGAAACAAAAATCGAAAGCATCAGGATTGAATGCTTTATCCTTCATCCACCGTTTGGCATACACATTATTCACCACAAGCATACAGGGCTTTGCCTGCTCCATGATATCCTTGGTTATGGCAAACTGTTCCCTGACAAACTCTCTACCTACGGCATCTTCACACAACCCTTCCATATTCTTTTGGTTTGTCTCACGCACATAAAACAAATCCAGATGTGTCCAAGGCAAACCTGTTGCCTCGGATACATCTATAAATTTACGAAAGTATCGGTGAAGTTTTCCATTACCGGAATAGAAATGCCGTTCGTCCGTTCCATCTCCTTGATACGAGGGATTCAGACCGATAAACATCAAGGCATTTACTTTCACTTCGGCCGGAGCCGCATAACCGCGTTCACGAAAAGGAAGAGAGGAGTATCTCGCATCATCCCATAACCGATTCAAACGCTCTTCATAGCATTCTTTTACAGAAAACTCATTCATCATTTTGTCTTTTTTAAATTATTCTATCCATACTTTTGTTACTTCATTGCGTACTTTTACCAAATACCATCCTCTATTCATCGGTATTTCCAAAGCCGTTCCCCTATACGTAATCTGCCCTATCAGGTTGGTCACGAGAACTGTTTCTCCATCTGTCAATCCTTCCACTACGACTTTACTGCCGGATGAAGAGACCTTCACTTTACCGATATTGTTCACAGACAGGAAATTAGCATTTTCAAAGGTCACGTTCAATACCAAATCTCTTGTTGCAGTACAGGTATAGAAAGCATTGTCTTCCAAATCGGCGGTTATGTCCGCATCATTCAAAAGAACGTTGGATATCTTGTTGTCGGCACCCGGAAGGATGGTGAAAGAGACCGTTGTGCCGGACTTCACGGTACAGGAAGATACCGCTTCATTATTGATTCTAACCGTTCCCAACGTCTCATCATAAACAGCCGAAACCTGATAATACGTTTCAGGTACAGAAGCTACAAAGACCACTTCAAATGCCAAATTTTCCGTTGCAGTACAAGTATAGGTGTTATTTTTCACATCGGAAGTTATATCAGCATCATTCAAAAGGACTTTGGATATCTTGTTGCCATCATTCGGAAGGATAGCAAAAGAAACCGTTGTGCCCGACTTTATGGTACAGGAAGTAACCGCTTCATTATTGATTCTAACCGTTCCCAACGTCTCATCATAAACAGCCGAAACCTGATAATACGTGTCAGGTACAGAAGCTACAAAGACCACTTCCAATGCCAAATCTTTCGTTGCAGTGCAAGTATAGCTGTTATTTTTCACATCGGCGGTTATGTCAGCATCATTCAAAAGGACTTGCTGCACCTCATACCCTGCCTCCGGAAGAATAGAAAAGTTCACCTGCGTGCCGGACTTCACCGTACAGGAAGCAAGCTCTTCATTGTTTATCTTAACTGTGCCTTTTGTCTTATCATATACAGAAGAAACCGTGAAATAGTTCCCCGGTATGGGGTCTACGAAAGTCACTTTAAGAACCATATCCTCTTTTGCCGTACACGTATAGAAAAGATAGTTTTCCAATTCATCCGTTATATCCACATCATTCAAGAGCACTTGTCGAGTTTCACAACCTGTATTCGGTAAGATAGAAAACAAGACTTCCTCACCTATTCGGGCATAGTAAGGATTCGATTCCTCATTATTTATTTTAACTACTCCCAGCACTTTATCATAATCGGCAGAGACATTTAAATATTTCTTAAATACCACTTTACAAACCACATCATTATCCTCATCGGGAGTTCTATTATAACGATAGCTATTCTCCTCAAAAGATACATTTTCACCATCAATTAAGATTGAATCGACATAATATCCCTCCTTAGGTAGAGCCTGAAAGTTTATAACTCCATCATAATCTTCCGGAATCGAAATCCGGTCTGTATCCTGACCATTTATGGTTACATCCCCCATTTCCTTGTCATAGACAACAGTTACATCATAGAATGGCTTTTTAAAAGTAACTTTCAAATCCAAATCATCATCCAGAGCTGCAATTGTGTATGTGTTATTATACAATTTCGCTGCAATATCTTTATTATTTAATAATGCTTCACCTATATAGGCTCCTTTACTCTCATCCGATAAAAATTTAAAAGTAATCTTTGTCCCTCTTTTCAAAGTATCCCTTTGCGCCACTGCAACATCATTCAAATAGATGTCACCATCGCCATTGTGAGTAACGGAAACGTAAGTTCCCCAACTCCCGTCCTCAAAATACCTCTCTTCCACCCGACTTTCGGCAAAAAGAGTTTGCCATACGTAATCCTTTCTATAAGCCGATTCTGAATTTATTGGTATATAGAAAATACACCCATACATAAAACTATTATTATAACAAACTGGCGGATTTTTACCTAATAAATGCACTTCACGCAATTCTTTAAGAGCATATTGACTAATCATAGTTACACTATTAGGAATAATCAAAGAAGTAAGACTCGAACACTTCGAAAAAGCATACTCACGAATCGTTGTTACACTATTAGGAAGATTCACAGAAGTTAGACTAGAACAATTCAAAAAAGCACTAGAACCAATCGTTGTTACACCATTAGGAAGATTCACAGAAGTTAGACTCCGGCACTCCCTAAAAGCACTAATACCAATCATTATTACAGAATAAGTAGCACCTTCATATTCCACTGATTCAGGAATAACAATATCTCCAACACTGCTCTTACCATCAGAAACCACTGCCGTATAGTCATCATACAGACTATACTCAATTTGTTCCAGCGTAATACTCCCCACTACCGTACTTGCCCTTACCCCAAAGCTCACCAATAAGAGCAAAACCGTGAGATAGACTTTAAAAGATAACTTTCGTTTCATAGCAAAAGAATTATGCTTCCTGTTCCCCTCCGGATAGCGTTATTATATACAAAAAGCGTGAGAACTGTTAATTTCTTATCTGCCTTAGAGGTATCGCCAAACACCCACCATACAAATAACAACAGTCTCACGCCATTCATGAATATACGAGTCCTCAAGGAGGTATATATACACGGAGCATGAGCATTTCTGTTGTATTACATTGTATGGTTTCGAAAATTGGCGATTTTCTAAGACAAAGTAATATCATTAAAACGCTCATAAACAATATGTCCTTCTGAAACGCTTAACACTATAAGCGACAGAATTGTCACAAAACTACAAATAAAAACAGAAGTCGCCAAAGATTTTACAAAGAATATATAGAAAGGATGCAGGAATGTTATTAAAACTTATTCTGTATCTTTGCACCATGAAAGAGTACAAACTGACGGATTGGTTACCTACCACCAAGAAAGAAGTAGAGTTACGTAAATGGGATGAACTGGATGTAATCTTGTTTTCGGGGGACGCTTATGTAGACCACCCGTCATTCGGAGCAGCCGTTATCGGACGTATTCTGGAAGCGGAAGGGCTACGGGTGGCAATCATCCCGCAACCCAACTGGCGCGATGATTTGCGCGACTTTAAGAAGTTGGGGAAGCCACGCCTGTTCTTCGGCATATCCGCCGGATGCATGGACTCGATGGTCAACAAATATACAGCCAACAAACGCCTTCGTTCTGACGATGCCTACACTCCTGACGCACGTCCGGATATGCGTCCCGAATACCCAAGTATCGTTTATACGCAGATTCTCAAGAGGCTTTATCCCGATGTACCCGTTGTGCTGGGAGGCATAGAAGCGTCCATGAGAAGACTGACACACTACGACTACTGGCAAGACGCGCTTCGCAAAAGTATTCTGATAGAATCCGGTGCGGATTTACTAATCTACGGCATGGGCGAGAAACCGATTGTGGAATTGGTAAAACGGCTGCAAAACAGTACTGAGCACACTCCCCTGCCTACGGATATTCCACAAACAGCCTACATATGTAAAGGGGAAATAGAGGCTCTCTCTCCCACAGACATCCAACTATTTTCACACGAGGAATGCCTGAAAGACAAGAAGAAACAGGCGATGAACTTCCGCCATATCGAAGAAGAGTCCAATAAATATGAAGCGGCAAGGATTATTCAGGCAGTAGACCGGAAAGCCGTCGTGGTGAATCCTCCCTATCCGCCGATGAGTCAAGAGGAATTAGATCACTCTTTCGACCTGCCTTATACTCGTTTGCCTCATCCCAAATATAAAGGGAAACGCATTCCGGCATACGACATGATAAAGTTCTCCATCAATATCCATCGGGGCTGTTTCGGTGGTTGCGCTTTCTGTACTATTTCTGCGCATCAGGTGAAGATGATATTTCTTTTATTATTATACTTTTCCATGTTTATCCTACTCCCATTTAAATAGTCTTACTTCTTCCAT